>Ga0209063_1000089_pt1 | contig 104388 bp, 97 predicted proteins | sample KloWWTmeKNB19Kit_FD_187177 | JGI IMG/M metagenome (GOLD analysis project Ga0209063, IMG submission 187177) | Active sludge microbial communities from Klosterneuburg, Austria, studying microevolution and ecology of nitrifiers - Klosterneuburg... | ecosystem: Engineered > WWTP > Aerobic digester... | reverse complement strand
TTTTTGCCCCTGCCTGTCGGATGGGATATTATATTTTGAAACAATTATTTTTTCAAAACCTAGTTTTTCCGCTTCGGCAATTCTTTGTTCAATACGGTTTACTGCTCTAATTTCTCCACTAAGTCCCACTTCACCTGAAAAGCAATATTGTTGTGGTAATGGAGTGTCTTCGTATGAAGATAAAAGGGCACATAAAACTGCAAGGTCAATAGAAGGATCTTCAACTTTTAGACCACCGGCTATGTTTAAAAAAACATCTTTAACGCCAAAATGAAAGCCACCTCTTTTTTCTAAGACCGCCAGAAGCAACTGAAGCCTTCTTAAATCAAAACCACTGACTGTTCGTTGTGGTGTACCATAAACTGATTGAGTAACCAATGCCTGTACTTCAATCAACAATGGTCTTATGCCCTCCATAGTGGCAGCAATGGCGATGCCACTAAGTTGTTCTTCTTTTTGTGTAATGAGTATTTCACTTGGATTGAGTACAGCTCTCATTCCTGTTTCAACCATTTCATAAATTCCAATTTCGGAGCTGCTGCCAAACCGGTTTTTTAAAGTACGTAATATGCGATAGGCATAATGGCGGTCGCCTTCAAACTGTAACACCGTATCCACCATATGTTCCAGAATTTTTGGACCTGCTATACTCCCGTCTTTGGTAATATGACCTATCAGAAAAACCGGAGTTCCCGTTTCTTTTGCAAACCGTTGAAACTCGGCTGCACATTCTCTTATTTGAGAAACACTTCCGGGTGATGCATCAATAAAATTTGTTTGTAATGTTTGTATGGAATCAACAATTATTAATTGGGGTTTTAATTTTTTTATCTCTTGAAAAATAACTTGCGTTGTTGTTTCAGTTAGCAAATAAAAATCAGGGTGATGAAGACCCAACCTGTCTGCTCGCATTTTTATTTGTTGTTCACTTTCCTCCCCACTGATATAAAGTACTGATGTTTTTTTTAATTGTAAACCATTTTGAAGAAATAAAGTTGATTTGCCAATACCTGGTTCTCCTGCTACTAAAACAATACTTCCGGGAACAATGCCCCCACCTAATACTCTGTTCAATTCTGTATCTGGGGTTTCAATTCTTTTTTCTTCCTGACTTTTTATTTCCTGAAGCGAAATAGTTTTATTCTTTCTGGCTTCACCTGAATAATCTTTCCAGCTATTTGAAGATTTTGAATTGTCTTTTTGAATTAATTCTTCAACAAAAGTATTCCATTGATTGCAGGATGGACATTGCCCTACCCATTTTACACTTTCATATCCACAATGCTGACAAAAAAAAGCTGACTTTGTTTTGCTCATGCAATAAAGATAGATGATTAACGAAGTTGCAACTGATTAATGAATATAGAGTTTGATTTTTTTTATTACAATCATTTTATTGATTGAAATATTCAAACATGAGGCACAAAAAATTAAAATTTTTGATCGAAGTAAAAAGGGCCAATCTTTTGATTGACCCCTTTACTTACTAACCCATTAAATTCTATTGCTAAATTACAATTATGCCTCACATTTCAAAATAAAATTTTGGACTTGTGAATAACTTTAGACCACATTGGGCGATAAAAGTCAGTGTTTAAACAGTGGCTTAAAATGTTTATAAATATCTGAAATACAGCAATTTAATGACATTGTTAAGGGGTTTTTTGCCTAATTTTATTTTTAAAATATGTCAAAAAGTCTTAAAAAACTACGTCTAAAATGATGGTAACAAATTTGCTATAATTTTCACCACAAAACTGCAAAAAATGATAATGTCAAATGAAATTATGTTGGTTTCCCTGTTATTTCTGGGAATCAGCTTTTTGGTCTCGGCTGTTTTAAAAAGTAAGTTTTCAAAATACAGCAAAATTCCTCTTTCAAGCGGTCTTTCGGGTAAAGAGATTGCTGAAAAAATGCTAAGAGAGAATGGAATTCTGGATGTAAAAGTCATTTCTGTTGAGGGGTTCTTGTCCGACCACTATAACCCTAAAAATAAAACGGTAAATCTGAGTCCTGATGTATATAGCGGAACCAGCGTTTCAGCAGCTGCCGTAGCGGCACACGAATGCGGCCACGCTGTACAGCATGCTACCAACTATGGGCCACTTCAGTTCAGAAGTAAAATGGTGCCAGCAGTGCAATTAAGTTCTATGCTGGTAAACTGGGTGTTGCTGGCGGGTATGGTTTTAATTGCCACCACAAATAACCCTACCGTACTATTAATTGGAATTATTGTAATGAGTGTTACCGTATTTTTTACTCTGATTACTTTACCTGTAGAGTTTGATGCCAGTAAAAGGGCTCTTGCATGGCTGCAAAACACCAATGTAACTAATAGTACTGAATTTCCTATGGCAAAGGATGCGCTGAAATGGGCAGCGACTACTTATGTTGTGGCAGCATTAGCAGCTGTTGTACAACTCATTCAATACATAATGATTTATATGAATAGTAGAAGCAGAAATTAAACGAATGTTTTTAAAATTGAATTTCGGCCGTCTTTTTTGACGGCCTTTTTTCTTTATAGTAACATCCGGAAATAAAAAAAGTAAACTTTTGATGGTTTGGAAAGCAAATCATAAAAGTTCAAACCGAAACTCAACCAAGAGATGAGGCAGCATTAAAAACTGATTTTTACAATTTTATTTCTTCATCATGCTGATCAAAGAATTTATATTCAGTAAGATGATAATTGCTGTTTTGTTCAAGTCTGGTTTTTTGTTTCAACTTGCGTTTCCAATGTGCCATCTTTGTTTTCCATGGCCATCCCTTAGTAAGATAGGAGTATAAAATTGGGTGAACCACCAGTTTTAAATTCTTATTCTTATGTGTTATCAGATAAGTAAGGTTCTTTTCTATTTCGTCTTCTAATAATAGAGTTGAAGATATTTTTCCGGTGCCGTTGCAACTAGGGCATACTTCCTGTGTATTAATATTTACCTCAGGTTTCATCCTTTGGCGTGTAATCTGCATAATACCAAACTTGGAAATTGGAAGTACGGCATGCTTGGCTCTGTCGGGCTTCATATATTCTTCCATTTTCTCTATAAGCTTTCGCTTATTTTCAGGAAGTTTCATGTCTATAAAATCAACAACGATGATGCCACCAAGGTCACGCAATCTTAACTGACGAGCTATTTCTTCTGCAGCTTCCAGATTGGTCTCCAATGCATTTTGTTCCTGATTATTACTGACACTTTTGTACCCACTGTTTACATCTATTACATGCAATGCTTCAGTATGTTCAATAATTATGTAGGCACCGCTATCCAGATTTACAGTTTTACCAAACGATGATTTTACCTGCTTGGTGATGCCATAGGAATCAAAAATGGGTGAGCCGTTTTGATAAAATGAAACAATATCGGCTTTCTCCGGTGCTATACGTTGAATATATGTGCGAGTATCACTAAAAATATTTTTATCATTTACCACTATCTTGTTGAAGTCTTCATTCAACAAATCACGAAGGATACTGGTTGTCTTGGTTTGTTCGCTGAGAATGCGTGCCGGAGCAACTGCCGTTTTCAAATTTACCATTATGGTGTTCCATAGAGCTACCAATGCAGACAAGTCTTCATGCAGTTCGGCTGTGTTCTTTCCTTCGGCAGCGGTACGTACGATCACACCAAAGTTTTTACTCTTGATGGCTTCAACAATTTTTTGAAGTCTTTTTCTTTCTTCTGACGAATGAATTTTTCGTGATACCGCAACAATATCATTGAATGGAGTCAAAACAACAAAACGTCCTGGTAAAGAAATTTCGCAACTCAGGCGGGGCCCTTTTGCGGCAATTGGTTCTTTTAAAATTTGAACCAGTACATGGGGCTTGCCTCCAAGTACTTCATTTATTTTTCCCGTTTTAATGATTTCGGGTTCAATAGTAAATTTGGAAAAGTCATGCCCCTGATCACTCTTATCGTTCATACACAGATTAGTGAACTTGAGTAACGATTTTGCATAAGGACTCAAATCAGTATAGTGTAGAAAGGCATCTTTTTCAAACCCAACATCAACAAATGCAGCATTCAATCCGGGTATCAGTTTTTTAACTTTGCCCAGATAGAGGTCGCCCACGGCAAAACGGGCATCGCTTTTTTCGCTATGCAGTTCTACCAGTTTTTTATCTTCCAGCAAGGCAATTTCTACGCCCTGTGGTGCTGCATTAATAATAAGTTCTTTGTTCATTACAGCTTAACATACATCAATGCCTAAGATGCTGTAAAACACCAGTTGTAAGTGCCAGTTTAAAACAAATGGAACTGGATATTGTTAGCTGACAAATAAAATGAAGTGAATCTAAAAGGCCGACAACCGGCGGACTGAATTTGAGTTATAAAGTAATCAGTTAATAAGCTGACAAATTGATTTGCCAGCTTATTAACTTTTCAATTAATTACTTATTTCTCTTTTTATGACGGTTCTTTCTCAGTCTTTTTTTACGCTTGTGCGTCGCAATTTTATGACGCTTCCTTTTTTTACCGCAAGGCATACTCTGTTAATTTTTTTTAATTGTGTTTATTAATAAGTTTTATCCCTTTTGGGACTACTACTTTCTAAGTTCTGTTACCCGATTTTTAATTTCGGCCATTATCGCTTCATTTTTAATGAAGGGCAGGCTTTTACTATACCAGTCAGCAGCTTCATGCTTATGACCTGTTTTTTCTTTTAAATCAGCCATCATCAAAATTGCTTCCAGCCGATCTGGCTGATGTCTTAATACATGTGCCAACCTGCTTTCCGCTTTATCATATTGCTGTGTCATCAATGAGCCTTCTGCTAATGTAATTTGTGCATACACATTATTACTATCCCTGTCGGCAACTTCTCTTAACATCTGAATTCCTTCCATCGGATTATCCGAAATATTGCCAAACAGTAAGCAGGCTCCCAGTCCAACTTTTGATGAATCATTTACCGGGTTTAACTTCAAAGAACGCTCAAATAAATCTTTGGCCTGAAGGGCTTTCCATTTTCTTCGCTCCGCTACATCATCCCTTATCAGGTTGTCCAAAAATAAATGGGCTGCGAAGGTGAGGTTTTTTTCTGAATTTTCCAATCTTGCTGCCTCCGCTGTGTACCAGGCATAGGGCTCCCAGGAGTTTGCACTATCGTGCCAAAACTTTGCAAGTTGATGATATACATGGATTTGCTGGTCTTTTACAGCCCCACGTGAAATACTATTTTCCAACTGACTGATTTTAGCTACCTGCCCAGCAGCAAGCTCTTTTTTCCCTAAAGCCAGAAAAGTGTCAATAGTAAGCGTCGTTGCACCATGATCATGGCCATCGTCTGCACTATGAACTTCGGCAACGGGTTTGGTTTTATTGGGTTTTTTTTTGGCACCAAAATATATTATTGCAATAAGTAATACGGCTGCACCAATTGTTAATAACTGTGGTCTCTTCACTAAATCAAATTAAGAGTGCAAAGGTACTGGCAAAATTTTGTTGTGAGGTAAAATAAAAAGGATAGTAAAGGATAACTAAGTAGTTCCTTTTGTTATTAAACTGAATAATAAATGAGTATTCAATAACTACTAATTATTATACAGTCATAATCATAATGCCTGAAGACTTAAATTATGAATTCAAAAAAGAATATAATTAAATGGATAAGAAAATATGGATTATTCTCCATCTTCACCAGGACCGTTATCGGCCTTGGGTTCTTTTAATTTTTTTACTTCTGCAACAAACTCTTTAGCAGGTTTAAATGCAGGTATATAATGTTCGGGTATATGTACTGCGATATTCTTCTTGATATTACGACCAATTTTTGCAGCTCTTTTTTTTGTAATAAAACTTCCAAAACCTCGTATATAAATATTTTCCCCACTGACAAGGGTATCTTTTACTTCTTTAAACATGGTTTCAAGAGTTACAAGCACATCTACCTTTGGTATGCCTGTTTTTTCAGAAATCTGATTGACCAGGTCGGCTTTTCTCATGATCGCAATTTTAAGTTGGTTGAAGTTTGGCTGGAATGACATGCCAATTTAGTGCAAATTGCAATGATATTCAACTAAATAGGGTATTTTTTTTCTTTTGAAGCAAAAATTTACAATTAAAATAGCTGATATTTAGGCACATTTTTAGTCAAAAATCAATGAAAAAAGGCTCATATTTAACGGAAAAGAATCATTTTTCTCAAATTTTGCTAAAATGGAACAAAGAGAAAAATGATAGAAAAATGCCATGGAAAGGTGAAAAAGATCCTTATAAAATATGGCTGAGCGAAATAATATTGCAGCAAACAAGGGTAGAACAGGGACTTGCATATTATTCAAAATTTATAAAAACATTTCCAACTGTTCACTTGCTGGCTAATGCTTCAGAAGATAAAGTATTGAAGCTTTGGGAAGGACTGGGCTATTACTCTCGTTGCCGCAACATGCATGTATCAGCAAAATTTATTTCTAAAGAATTGAAAGGTAAATTTCCGGACCAGTTTGAAAGTATTCAATCATTAAAAGGAATTGGCCCTTATACTGCTGCTGCAATTGCATCTTTTGCATTTAACCTTCCTTATGCAGTAGTTGATGGCAATGTCTTCAGAGTATTGTCAAGAGTATTTGCTATTCATAATTCAATTGACAGTATAGAAGGAAAAAAATTTTTTGCAACCCTTGCAAATAAACTACTTAATAAAGCACAACCGGGTTTATATAACCAGGCAATTATGGATTTTGGCGCTACAGTATGCAAGCCTGCAAATCCTTCCTGTAATTCCTGTATTTTTCAGAAAGAGTGTTTAGCTTATTTGACAAACAGGGTAAATAAACTGCCAAGAAAAGAAAAAAAGATACTTATTCAACAACGAAGATTCTATTTTTTTGTATTAAAATTCCGAAACAAAATAGCTATCATAAAGCGTATTGAAAAAGATATCTGGAAAGGATTATATGCTTTCCCTTGTTTTGAAACAACTAAAGAATTGGATGTTAAAACTATTATTCGGGAGGCTGCAAAATATCTGAACTTGAAAAACACAAGTATTGAAATAATTGATTGCTCTGCACCATTTGTACAAAAACTGACTCATCAGACTATAAAAGCACAGTTTGCTTTAATAAATCTTTCTTCTAAACCGAATGTCGTTGATGAATTAGTCTGGATAGCCCCAAAGAAAATGGTTGACTATGCATTTCCTGGAATAATCAACAATTATCTTAAAACAGCATTTTAAGAAGAATTCAAAACGCTTTTCAAATACATTGCTTTAAAAGTAAATAGGCTATTCGCAATATCTTTTAAAATACACTTTGGAAATATCCAAATTTATTGCGGGTTATCAATAAAGTGCTAACTTTAGAAACACATTCCAACTGCCGCTTGACAAAATTTTTGAAACTCAAAGAATAAATGTATGAGAGGCGTAAACCGTGTTATGCTAATAGGCAATTTGGGCAAAGACCCGGATGTACAACACCTTGAAGGAAATATTGCAGTTGCAAAATTTCCATTGGCGACTACTGAAACTTTTAAAGACAGAAATGGTAAACTTGTTTCACAAACGGAGTGGCACACAATTGTATTGTGGCGTGGCCTAGCAGATTTGGCAAGCAAGTATCTGCACAAAAGCAGTCTTGTATATATTGAAGGTCGCTTGCGTACCCGCACCTGGGATGATAAAGATGGCAACAGAAAATTTGCAACTGAAATAGTGGGCGATAATTTAATTATGCTCGATAAAAGAGTTGATAGTGGTAATCAGACTTCGGATTCTGGAATTGAAGGTATTGGTGGTGGTGATACGCCTATGGGCGATCCATCTGAATCATTGCCTTACTGAAACAAAGGATTTTCTTTTCAATCTTACTGCAAGAGTTTCCTCATTTGAATACATAACTTTGCCGGGCAATCAGGCAAACTTATTGTTGCGCCTTTTCTAATCAAAATAATCAGCTTTGGATAATCTCGTTTTCAGTTTTTCCAGCATAAAATATTTTTTGTTCACATTTTTGGCTGCAAACTTTCAGGGAACCACCTTTTTGTTTGTAGCATTAATTGTTTTGCTGTTAATTTATTTTACTATCTCAGGTGCTGAAGCAGCTTTATTTTCATTGGATAAAAAAGAAATTAACCTGTTGAAGACAAAAAATCATGCAACTGCACGACGCATTGTTAACCTATTGGATGAACCCAAAGAATTGTTCGCTTCATTATTAATAGCTGGAACGTTTATTGCCATTTGTATTATTGTACTTGCCAATCTATTGATTGATCGCTTTGTTTCATTTGAGAAAATTGGCGGCTCTATTGAACTGGCAGGCAAAGTATTGGTAATAGCATTTGTGTTGATATTTTTTGGCCGCATCCTGCCAAAAGTATGGGCCACTCAAAATAATCTTCGTTTTGCTTATGGCTGTGCCTGGGTTATAGAAGGTCTGCATTTATTACTTCGCAGAATCAGCAAATGGATAGTGTCAATTGCAGATGGTATTGGTAAAAGAGCAGGAACGCTGAAAACCGAAGTCATGAATATGCAGGAACTGGATGAAGTGATTGATATAAAAACAGATTCAGAGGCATCGCCTGAAGAGAAAAACATTATGCGGGGGGTGATAAAATTTGGAAATATCACAGTCAGGCAGGTAATGAAAAGCCGGTTGGATGTAAGTGGGATTGAATGGAACAGCAGCTTTGGAGACTTAATAAAAAAGATTAGTGAGCTTAGATACTCAAGGCTTCCTGTGTATAAAGGAAGTATGGACGAAGTAGTAGGAATGATCAACACAAAAGATTTGATTCCTTTTCTGAATCAGCCTGCTCAATATGAATGGCATGCTTTAATGCGTCAACCATTTTTTGTACCTGAACAAAAGCTGATAGAAGACCTGCTAAAAGATTTTCAACTAAAACGTATTCACTTTGCTGTAGTAGTTGATGAATTTGGTGGAACTAGTGGAATAGTTACTATGGAAGATATTCTGGAAGAAGTAATAGGTGATATTAGAGATGAATTTGATGTAGAAGAAAGCAATAATAAAAAAATAGATGATTATAATTATCTTTTAGAGGGCAAAACTTTAATCCACGAAGCTTGTCGGCTTATGAAATTGCCATTAAATACTTTTGATGAGGTAAAGGGGGAAAGTGAAACAGTGGCCGGTCTGGTAATGGAAGTTGCAGGCGATATTCCAGAAGAAAATGTAAATATTCCCTGTGGCGATTTTATTCTCAGTGTGCTGCATTCTGAAAATAATAGAATAAAACTTGTGAAATTTTCTATCAATCCTCCCGTTAATAATTTATGAGCATAAAATTAGTAATGAAGATATCTTTTATAGCATTATCGCTATTATTTGTTCAATGTAACAGTGATTATACTCAGGGAAAAAAGAAAGGATACTACCGCATTAATTTTCCAGCAAAGCAATATCAGTCATTTGAAAGACCTGGCTATCCTTACACATTTGAATATCCAGTGTATGGAGAAGTAGTAAAAGACAGTACTTTTTTTAATGACAAAGCCGGCGATTGGTGGGTCAATATTGATTTTCCATTATTCCAAGGAAAAATACATGTAAGCTATAAAACGATTCAGAACCGTAACGGTTTTGATTCATTGATTACAGATGCGTTTAAAATGGCACACAAACAGCACGATGATGTTTCTACTGGTATTGAAGACAGTGTAATGCTAACACCCAACGGTGTTGAAGGAATTTATTTTTCACTGGGTGGAAATACGGCAACAGCTAATCAGTTTTTTCTTACAGATTCCACCAAACATTTCTTAAGAGGCGCATTGTATTTTAACGCTACCCCCAATGCCGACTCGTTGGGTATTGTAAATGATTTTCTGAAACAGGACTTGCAGCATCTCATTAATACCTTGAAATGGAAATAAATTTTTTGAAATAAAATTATCTCAATACCTCAGCCAGCTTTGCTTCTAATTGAGAACCTCTGAGTTTCTCTGCTATTATTTTTCCTTGTGGGTCCACTAATATATTGTAAGGAATTCCTTCTTCGCCAAAACCATAAACGCCAACTGATGAAGTTTCCCAGCCCTTTAATTCTGTAACCTGAGTCCAGGTAAGGTTATCTTTTTTTATTGCTGCCAGCCATTTATCTTTTCCACCGGGATTGTCAAGTGAAACGCCAAGAATGTCAAAATTTTTATCCTTATACTTATTATATGCAGCCACTACATTAGGGTTCTCCATCCTACAAGGGCCACACCAGCTTGCCCAAAAATCAACTAAAACATATTTACCTCTATATGAGCTTAGTTTTACAACATTTCCATTAGCATCAGGCATTGCAATTTCCGGTGCTTCTTTTCCAACCCAACCTTTGTTGGCCTTTTCGGTTATACTTCTTTTTATATAAGCCCAGCCTTCATGGTTTGGATATTTTGTAACCATATCATTGATAATAGCATCTACTTCTTCATTGGGAATTCCCTTCAAACCAAACTGAGCCGCCATAGGCTGATAGTTGCCCAACTCGTAAAAAGTAAGTGCCGGATTGTTTGATTTTTTTATGGAGGAGGTTACAAATTCTTTGAGTTCATTGGTAAACTGTAGTCTTTGTGCATCATTCGTCATCAACACACTATCAGATGCTTTGATTTTTCTTAAACTATCTGCTTTAATATCGGAAAAATATAATTGCTGTAACCTCATGGTTACTCCGGTTAAAAATTCCTTTGCCTGTGTGCTGGCTGCTGATCCTTTAACCTCATAGTTGTCCACCGTCTGAAAATTGCTTGCAACATTAAATGTGGCATTTAAAGTTATCTTTTTTGAATCATTAAATACAGTGGCAAAATCAGCTCCGCTTCCTTCAATTTGTAAAGTAAAAGCAGTGGCTTCATCCGGATTTGCTTTCAGTGCAAATTTTCCGTCAGTCCCGATTTTTGAAGAGTCGGTAATTGACCTTCCTCTGGTAAACATTGAGTTTTCTATCAGGTAAACTGTTTTGCCGCCGGCATTGGTAAGGTTACCGGTAATTTCAAATTTACCATCAGATTTTTTTTGATTGCAGGACAAAAGCATGATAAATACTATTGCTATCCCTGAAATTTTTCTCATCATTTCAATTTATTTTTTAAGTTTTTCGTTTAAAATCTTTGTTACCATTTTTGGATCAGCTTTCCCTTTGGTCAGCTTCATTACTTCTCCAGTAAATAAAGCCAGCAATCCTTTTTTACCTTTTTGGTATTCTATTACTTTATCAGAAAATTTATTAAGCACTTTATCTACAACCGGTGTCAGCTCATCCACGTTGGATTGTTGTAATAAATCCAGCTTTTCAGCTAGTAATCCGGGCTCAGTCTCCGGTGATTTTATTAAAGCATCAAATAATTTACCGGATGCTGCGGAAAAACTAATTTGCCCATCATCAATTATTTGAATAAGTTGGGCTATAGCAGCAGGAGCTAAAGGAAAAGTAGAAATCTCATTCCCGTTTTCATTCATCCAGGTTTGTATTGGTCCCTGTATCCAGTTTGCAGCTGCTTTATAATTGCCCGTATTTTTTGTTACTGTCTCAAAATAGGCTGCGATATTTTTTTCTCCGGCAAGCCAATGTGCATCGGCATCTGAAAGTTGAAAAGAACTGATATAATGCTGAGCTTTTTCTTCGGGTAGAGCAGGTATCTGATTTTTGATGTTTTCTATAAAAGCTTCGGTTAGATGAAATGGCGTAAGGTCTGGTTCGGGAAAGTATCTGTAATCATCAGCATCTTCTTTATCTCTAATTGCAAAAGTGGTATTGCTACCGGCATCATAACTTCTTGTTTGTTGTAAAATTTGCCCGCCACTTTCCAATATTTCAATAAGCCTTACCGCCTCTGCTTCTATTGCTCTTTTTACATTGCGAATTGAATTCAGATTTTTTACTTCCACTTTTGTCCCCAGTTTGCTATCACCCTTTTTTCTAACTGATATATTGGCATCGCATCTCAAACTTCCTTCTTCCATATTGCCATCGCAAATGTCGAGATAGCGAACCAGCTTTCTTATTTCAGTAAGATATGAATAAGCTTCATCGCCGCTCTGCAAATCGGGTTCTGTTACAATTTCAATTAAAGGGGCCCCAGCCCTGTTGTAGTCAATACAGGTGTTTTCATCATCAGCATCGTGTATACTGCGGCCTGCATCTTCTTCCAGATGAATTCTGTTTAATTTTATTTCCCTTTTGCCTGCTTGTGTGCGAATGGATATATAACCACCAATACAAATAGGAGTGGTATGTTGCGATACTTGATAACCTTTTGGCAGATCGGGATAAAAATAATTTTTTCGTGCAAACCAATTTTCCTTGGCAATCTCACAATGACAAGCCAACCCCATTTTAACGGCGTATTCAATTGCCTTTTTATTCATCTTGGGCAATGTACCCGGATGCGCCAGCACAATGGGGCTGATATTCGTATTTGGTTCGGCCCCAAAAGCTACAGCATCACCCGAAAAAAGTTTGCTTTTTGTATTTAAGCGGGCATGCACTTCCAAACCAATTACCGTTTCATATTGTACTGCTTTCTCCATCTGTTTTGAAACGGCAAAAGTAAAGCCTATTTGTTGACCGAACGATTTGTTTTTGAGAAATGAATGATAAAAAAACTCCCGATTTTTCGGGAGTTTTTCAAACAAAAAAACTAATTGAACTTAGAGATCAGCTGTTTTTATTTTTCTTGGCATTTTTACTTCAATAGTTTGGGATTTTCCTTTGCGGTTCAGTTGAATTGAAACGACAGGATTGTCTTTCTTTTCTCTCAATAATTTTGAAATTTCATCTACATTATTTACAACTTTGTCATCCACTTTTGTAATTACATCTTCTTCCTGAATGCCTGCTTTTGCGGCATTACTTTCATCATCTACCTCTATTACTTTTACGCCTTTACCATCATCTGTGTCTTGTACTGAAATTCCCAGTTTGGGGCTGCCACCTGACCAACGCATATTGGGACCTGAGGGAAACCCAGGTGTATTCATATGTGGCATTACCCTGTTAAAGTTTAAACCATCCAAATTCAGATTTAAGTCTTTAAAATTATTTTCAAAAGAAGAAACTCCTTCCCATTTGGTAAGCTCTGCGGTTGCTTTCTGTTCTTTTTTATTGCGCAAAAATGTAACAGTAATTTTATCACCGGGTTTTTGCTTTTTTATTGCAATAGAGAGGTCGTCTGGTGAAGTAATCTTGGTTTCATTTATTTTAGTTATTACATCATCTTCTTTTAAGCCTGCTTTTTCTGCAGCACTGCCTTTGGTTACCGATTCTATTTCGGCACCGTCTTCATCCTTTTCAGTGATTACACCTAAAATTGCTTTATTCTCATTGTCAGCTGTTTTGAAAAGGCGCATAAAACCTTCAACATCATTCCAATCGTTTCCTTGTCCGGGAATGCGGGACAGCGATTCCAACTGCTTGTATTTATTGATTTTTACTTTGATGTCATCGTTTTTACCTTTCAACTCATCAAGAGGTACTCCGTTTACCATTACTTTGTCTCCGTTTACTTCCACAATCATTTTATCATTATCGCCCTTGCGGGTAATAATAATTTGCTGCACCTCTTTGTCCCCTTTTTCACCTTTATCGCCTTTATCATTTTGGGCATTTGAAGTTGCCGGAACCAAAATGGCAATGGCCAGCAGGCATTTCATTCCTAAAGTCATTTTCTTTTTCATGTTCTTGCTTTTATTTTTTATTGAACAATAGCTTACTACGTTGTTTTTCGTAGTCAAATATAGGGACAAAAATTTAAATACGAAATGTTTCGGAAATGTTAAAATGATATTTTACCCAGATATGACTTTATAACACTAATTTGCTATTTTTTCATAGGTTTTGTGCAAATACCCTTCAATAAAGTCCTCTCCCAGATATTGCATTTCACATTTTTCCAAAACCCTTATCGATGCCAGATTCTCTGGTAATGCTCTACCTACAATTCTGTTTAATCTCAGTTTTGAAAACCCGTATTCGAGACTTGCAAAGGCAGCTTCTGTAGCATATCCTTTTCCCCATGCTTTTTTTTGGTATCGGTATCCCAAGTCAATTTCATTCAATTCCGGTCTATACTTTAATCCACACCATCCTAAAAAATTTAAATCTGATTTTTCGTGAACAGCCCATCGACCATAATTATAGAGTGCATATTGTGGCAGTATTATTTTTTCTAATACTTCATGGGCCTGTTGTAGGCTATGCATTGGGTCTAAAGTATATCGTACAACTTCAGGGTCTTTATTGAGATGATAGATGAGTGCTGCATCATCAATCGTAAAATTGCGAAAGATGAGCCTCTTTGTTTCAAATACAAGATTGAAAGACATAATGAATCGTAGTTTTACTAATCTGATAATGGTATTGCAAGAATGAATGAAAAAAAAGTAAATTTGAAACCCAACAATTTTAAACTTGACAGTCCTATATATTTTATTTGGAGTTTTTTCAACTTTTTCACTCGTCATCTGCATCATGGCGATCAGGGTCTTTATTAAAGACAAAAAATCGGGCCGCTATAAACTGTATAGCGAAAAACAGAAAGCCAAAAAATTAAAGTAAAGCTTTTACAGCTTTAATGGCTGCAGTCAATCCTTCCGTACTTTGTCCACCTGCTGTTGCCATTGTTTTTTGTCCACCGCCGCCACCTTTGATCAAAGGAGCAATAATCTCCTTAATAATTTTACCTGCATCAAGCCCTTTTGCCTTTGTAACTGTTTCAGAAATTCCAACTGCAATAAAAGGTTTTCCTCCAAGGTTTACGCCTAATACTGCCACATGGTCACGCAAATGATTTTTTAAATCAAAACAAATTTTTTTCAAAGCATCAGCATTACTCACCTCTACGATATCGCCTATAAAATTGATGCCGTTTATTATTTCGTCTTTTTGTAATAGTTCATTTCTGATATTTACTAATTGTCTTGCTTCCAGCGATTCCATTCTTTTTTTCAATTCATTATTCTCCGCCTGAAGAGTTTCAATTGATTTTTGAATGTCCTTTGGATTTTTTAATTGCTCCCTTATTGCTTGAAGCAAAGAGGATTGATTGTTTAAAAAAACAGCAGCTGCTTTGCCACAAATGGCTTCTACTCTTCTAACACCTGCCGCTACAGCCGATTCACCTGATAGTTTGAAAAAGCCCAACTCCCCGGTTGCTCCTACATGTGTACCCCCGCATAGCTCTACGGAGAATGATGGATCAATAATCACAACTCTTACCACATCGCCATATTTTTCACCAAATAATGCCATAGCGCCCAACTTTATGGCTTCAGCTTTGGGCATCGATTTTATGACTACCGGAATGTTTTCTCTGATTTTCTCATTGACTATGGTTTCAACAGTCATCAGTTCATCATCAGAAAGTTTGGCAAAATGAGAAAAATCGAATCGTAAGTGTTCTTCATTTACCAATGAACCTTTTTGAGCAACATGGGTTCCCAATACTTTTCTGAGTGCTGCATGAAGCAGGTGGGTGGCAGAATGATGTAACGCAGTTTGTTTTCTCTTTTCAATATTGATGATGGCTGTTACTTCGGCATCAGGTCTACCGGGAAAAGTTTCAGTAAAATGGATAATGAGGTCGTTGTCTTTTCTGGTATCTACAACTTCATATTCCTTTTTATCAATTATTAATACACCCGTATCACCTACCTGCCCGCCACTCTCCGCATAAAAAGGAGTTGATTCTAATACGATTTGATAAAGCGCTTTACCTTTTGCCTTAACCCTTCTGTATTTGAGGATTGAAGTTTTAGATTCAATAGAGTCGTATCCTACAAATTTATTGCTGCCTTGTTTCAGCATTACCCAATCTTCTGCATCAACAGTAGTAGCTGCCCGACTTCTGTCTTTTTGTTGTTGCATCTCAGCTTTAAAACCTTCTTCATCTAATTTTAAATTATTTTCTGCAGCAATAAGTTGTGTAAGGTCAAATGGGAAACCAAATGTATCATATAGCTCAAAAGAATCCTTTGAGGATATAACGCCTTTACCTATAAGGTCATCAACTCTTTTCAAGCCCTTATCTAATGTTCGTAAGAAGGCTTCTTCTTCTTCCTTTATTACTTTACCAACAAAGGCAACCTGGTTTTGCAACTCTGGAAAAACATTTTCAAATTGATTTGCCAGTACCGGAACTATTTGTGAAAGCAGGGGTTGTTTGTAATTGAGATAAGAATAGTAATATCGAACTGCCCTTCTCAAAATACGGCGAATGACATATCCGGCACCAGTATTTGAAGGTAACTGCCCATCGGCAATTGTGAAGCTGATTGCCCTGATATGGTCGGCCAGCACACGAAAGGCTACATCCTGTTTATTACTGCTGTATTGATATTTTTTATTTACAAGCTTTTCAATATTAGTAATTGTATTTATAAAAATATCTGTATCGTAATTGGAAGTTTTGCCCTGAATTACCCTTACCAATCTTTCGAGACCCATTCCTGTATCCACATGCTTCGCAGGTAAAGGATCTAGTGTGCCGTCTTTTTTTCTGTTAAACTGTATAAATACATTATTCCATATTTCCATTACCATACCCGTATCATCGTTATTTACTAATGTGTGACCATTATTATTTCCTTCTGGTCTGGTATCATAATGAATTTCGGTACATGGGCCACAGGGGCCGGTGTCGCCCATTTCCCAAAAATTATCTTTTTTGTTTCCAAGAAGTATTCTGTCTTCAGGTATCCATTTCTTCCATTCATTATAAGCTTCTTCATCTCTGGGCAAACCTTCTTTTTCATCACCTTCAAAAATGGTTACATAAAGTCTTTCTTTTTTTAGTTTTAATACTTCAGTTAATAATTCCCAACTCCAGGCTATCGCTTCTTTTTTAAAATAATCACCAAAACTCCAGTTGCCCAGCATTTCAAACATGGTATGATGGTAGGTATCTACACCCACCTCTTCCAAATCATTATGCTTACCACTTACTCTCAAACATTTCTGGGTATCGGCAATGCGAGGGTTTACTGCTTTTTTATTACCAAGAAAATAGTCTTTGAACTGATTCATACCTGCATTGGTAAACATCAACGTGGGATCATTTTTTACTACAATAGGAGCAGAGGAAACTATTTCATGACCTTTTGATTTAAAAAAATCCATAAAAGACTTGCGTATATCGGCACTTGTCATCATAATTGCTGTTGTAATTGGGTTGATTATTGCTTTTTGAAGGATTATATTTGTCAGCCCCGCAAAGCCGCGGCAAAGGTAAATTATTCGGTTGGCAATTTATTCTGTTATACCGAAAGCAGGAAGTGAAAAAAGTAAAATATTATTATAATACATCCTCGCTCCGGTACGAGAAACTGGAGACTCCCTTGCGGGTTAAACTGTTACGCATATTTGGATTTGTTGCTGCGGCAATAGTTACTGCCGTTATTATTGCCTTTATTGCTTTTCGTTTTATTGGCTCGCCAAAAGAAAAACTGCTGGCCCAGCAAAATGCCGCTTTAAAAGATGATTTGGAAGATATCCAAAAAGATGTGCAATCGCTGGTAAATCAAATGAAGGAACTTGAGAACAGAGACAATAGTGTTTACCGTGCAATCTTTGAAGCAAATCCAATACCCGACAGTGCCCGGGCAAAGGAAATAGAAACGGAAAAGGAAATTGCCAAAGTTGAAAAAATCAGGGATTTTCAGCTTGTCGCAGAAATTAAAAAGACACTGATTATTTTAAAAGCAAGAATTGCATCACAAAAAAAATCTTACGAAGCAGTAGAAGCATTGGTAAAAAATAAGGAAGAGCTTCTTGCACATACACCTGCTATACAGCCAGTAAGTAATAAAGATCTGAATCGTATTGCTTCCGGTTTTGGTTACCGTATTGATCCTGTTTACAAAACAACCAAGTTCCATTCGGGACTTGATTTTTCGGCGCCACAAGGCACTCCCATTTATGCAACGGCCAATGGCACCATTACCACAGCAGGTAATACCGGTAATGGATATGGCAACCATGTCATCATCAATCATGGATATGGGTATGAAACATTGTATGGCCACATGGTAAGGGTAAAAGTGCGCAACGGGCAACAAGTAAAAAGAGGCGAAGTAATAGGATGGGTGGGTAGTACAGGTAAAAGCACAGGACCGCATTGCCACTATGAAGTTCATAAGTATGGCGAAAAGATTGATCCTATTTATTTCTTCTATAATGACCTCTCCCCCGATCAATTTGACCAGATTTTGAAAAAAGCTGCTGCCAGCAATCAAAGCTTGGATTAATCTATTGACTACTAATTTTCCACACCACAGAGAGTACTGACCTTTACTGAAAGGACAACATTACCTTTACAGGATATATGGCAAAATCATTATCTCAAATAACTTTTGATTTTGGATTCTCCGAAGAAGAAGCGGATAAACCAGAAGCCGCTCCCAAAAAACTGAAACCAAAAAAAGAAAGAGAACAGATTGTTGAAATCTCAAAACCCATTGTTCAAAATACGGGAAACAGAAGAGGTCGCAAATCTTTGAAAGATAAAAATGCTGTGAATAGTGTGCTTAATATTCCACCTGATGAGGAGCTTTTTGAAAAACAGTATTATGCCATCGGTCATGTAGCACAAATGTTTGGCGAGAATCAATCATTAATCCGCTATTGGGAAACAGAGTTTGATATATTGGAGCCTAGAAAAAACAGAAAGGGAGATCGTTTTTTTCGCCCTGTAGATATTAAAAACCTGGTGTTGATATATGACCTGCTGCGCCGTCGCAAATTCACAATTGAAGGGGCTAAAGAGTATTTAAAGAAAAGTAAGAAAGCCGAGGCGAAATTTGCAGCCATCCAATCGCTTCAAAAGTTAAAAGCATTTTTGCTGGAACTTAAAGCAAATCTTTAAGATAATGCAACTTTAACAAGTCCTCCATCATCATTTATTCTTTCCAAAGCTATTTTTGACTGTATGAGAAATTCAATGTATAAAATTGTGCCCGTTTTTATCCTTACCCTTTTTTTTTCATTTCAACTTTCGGCTCAAATGCAGTACGAGGTACTGGTAGAGCAGCCACATGAAAAAACACTCAAAGGAATTATTTCTCGTGAAGTATTGACATCCGATACTTCTTTTCATTGGTATGCAGAAAACCAAAAAGGCTATAAGCCTAATGAAGCTGCAATTGCCGGTCTCCAAAAATTAAAAGACTCAATTCAGTTTCTTGTATTTATGGGTACCTGGTGCGAAGACTCACATTTTGTGATTCCAAAATTTTTTGCATTGACTGATGCAGCAGGGTTTCCTCAAAACCGCATCACACTTATTGGTGTTGACAGAAACAAAAAAACTTTGAGTCATCTTTCAGAAGCCTTGAATGTGGAAAAAGTACCTACCATTATTGTAACGAAGCATGGTAAAGAAATGGGCAGGGTAGTGGAGTATGGAAAATTTGGACTTTATGATCTTGACTTGGGAGAAATTTTGAAAGCCATTCAATAATTTAGTTTTTTACTCTTACATCCATACTGCTTCCTGCAATATCTACCTTAGAGGTTTCAAGCAATTGCAGACAATCGAGATTTATGTTTTCTTTCAATTCATTAAACTCAGCCAGCGAAAAGTTGATAGAATAATAATCAGCCGTTATTACAATAGCTTGCCCGGTTATTTCAGAAATCAGTACATTGAAGTTTAAAATTTTATCGCGGGTCAGTATTTTCTTTAGCTCATTAATAATGTTCATTACATTTTCATGACTGGTATGAAGACTTAGTTCAAGCCTGATATCGCCCCTGCGTTGTGTACGTAAAGAAAGATTATCGAGTACACTATCCACCATTTGCTTGTTGGGTACACTGACGTAGGTTTTATAATCAGACCTGATACGTGTACTGCGCATTCCAATTTTTTCGACTGTACCTGTAACATTATTCACTTTTACTAAATCGCCAGTAGTAAAAGGCTTGTCAAAAAAAATGACAAAGGATGCAATCAGGTTTTCCAGGCTTTCTCTCAATGCCAATGCAATGGCGGCACCTACAATGCTTAGGCCTGTAATAAGGCTCCCTACATTTAAGTTAAAAGCAAAGTTTAATACCATCATGATGCCCATGATAATAATAATCACTTTAAAAAAATCCCGAAAGAAAACGACTAACTGGTCATCTGATAAATCCGATGTTTTTTCTGCTTTTTGTTTAAGAATCATTGCTACAAAATCAATAATGCGGAGCAACAACCAAATAAATGCAATAATTAAAACAATATTGCCAATACAATGAATAATCTGGCGGGAAGAATATCCGTAAAGGTCAATATTAAAATCGGGTGGGAAGTTTAATTTATGCAATGAAACAATTGATACCAGAATAAGCAAAAACAAACCGATGGGTTGAAAAATAAGATTGATAAAAGAAGCCTTGTCAACATTCTTCCATATCTTATGTACTATTTTAAATAATAAAGCAGCGAGGTATCTTGAGATAAATCGTTTGAGCAACCATACAAATAATATGATTGCAGCAACGACAAAATAATGTTTAACCGGATTATTTCCCCAAACCTGATTGAAAAAATCGTTCATGTCTGCTTTTGAACAAAAATATTGATTTAAATGGAGTAAATTTTAATGAAAACTGTAAATGAAGAGCTCCTCGTTTTTTATCGCATAAAGTCGAGTAGAAGTAAAATTAAAATTATTGCCTATGGTAAGCGGGGCAGGCAACTTCCATTCGTCATACAAAAATTCTTTTATATCATAACGATATAAAGTGTCAGCTTTAGAACCATAAATTAAGTTACCAGAAATTTTAAAATTTTCCCAGTTTAAAATTTGTATCCCATTATTTAGTGAGCCATAATAGTCAAAGACATAGATGCCTTTTTGTGGATCGTAGAGATATACATATTGGTTCTGATCAAAAATTTGAGTTGGTGAGAATGATTGACTCAGTATTAATCGAAAATCGGGAGTTTCCATCAGCAGATTCCCCTTTTCATCTATCTTCTTCAGTTTATTATCCATTTCATCAAACAGCCAGATATTATTATCATAAGATTGAGAGATGGCCCTAACTTGAAAAATATTATGTTTTCGCAGATCAATAGTATTTCTGACGTTTAAGAAACGATCCAGTACAACAATGGTAGCAAAATCTTTGTAATAGAGCAGCACACGCAGTGGGTTAGAAGCATCTATTTGAGTAGCTTTTCCTAATTTGCTGATTTGGTTATATACGGCGACTGAATCTCCATTTGCATTTAGCTTTTTAAGCTGGTTGCGACTATTAAAAATATAAACGTTATCCAGATTATCGACAGTAAATCCTACTACATCTCCTTTGATTGTCTTTAAATAATGAAATGCAGTATCATTTTGTCCCAGTGTTATCAGCGGCAGCAAAAAAATCAGAAATATATAAACAGCCTTTTTCATCATTGTTTACGAATAATTTTCTCTTCTCTCCCTTTAAATGAAGTCAGCATCATTTCTGTGCCATCAAATACACCATAAGTATAAAAACTAATCCAATCGCCCAGGTTGATATATCGGCTCTTATCATTCAGACGATAATCTATTGGCAGGTGTCTATGTCCAAACACAAAAAAGTCAATATTTTTTTTGGATAAATCTTTTTGGCGTGCCTTCAGGGTTTCTTTACAGTAAATGAGTAACCACTCTTTATCATCGCCCTTAAAAACTTCTTCTGTGGCGCCTGTCTGTTCTCTGCTTCTACGGCTGAAGTAATTGGCAAGACCTATTCCCCATTGTGGAGGGAAAACACCAAACAGCCATTTGCTCACAGGGTTTCTGAAAATTTTTTTCAGCAATTTGTATTTATGATCTTTTGGTCCCAGCCCATCTCCATGTCCTATTAAAAATGTTTTTCCATTTCTTTCAAACTCAATCGGGTGAAAATAAACGGAAATGCCTAATTCTTTTTGAAAATAATTGCGCAACCACATATCATGATTGCCAACAAAATAATGAAGTTGAATGCCTGTATCTGACAGCTCAGCAAGCTTGCCCAATAATCTTACATGACCTTTGGGAACTACTTTTTTGTATTCATACCAGAAATCAAACAAGTCGCCCACCAAAAAAATTTCGGAAGCCACTTGTTTTATACTTTCAAGAAACCTGATTATTTCTTTTTCTCTTTCAAGACTTGAATTTGAATCAGGAGCACCGAGATGAAAATCGGATAGAAAGTATATTTTTTTTGAGGGACTCAAAGAAGATTAAATTATTTCTTTTGTTTGAAATACTCAATCATGTCGCCGGAGGCTATTGCAGGTCTGCCGTTAGTATCGCCCTGATACCAATAAATCCAGGCCGGCACTTTTTTCTCGTTTACCATTACTTCTACAATATCTCTGCGATAAAGTTGTATTTCATCAAACTCAACCGAAACGCCTTCATAGTCATCTAACTGACCAATAGCCCATGAAAATTCATTTTCATTTTTGGCGACAAATAATTCACCTACTATAAAATGATTGTCATCACAAGGAACTCCTGCCGGATAGCTTCCCATATCCACCAGTTTCCCTTTCACTTTTACATTATCTGCTACTGGATTGAAAAAGCAACTGATATACTCATAAGCAGGGCTGCGAAATCCCCTGCGCAATGAGCCATAAACAAATAGATGATAAATACCTGGATTTGTCATGCTGTAAAGATAATTGGAAAAAGTTCAATTTAGAGATGGTAGCTATTACTTCACGAATTATTAAGGCTCAGATATCGAAAAACTAATCCTCCAATAAAAACAAGTACACTTCTTTTGGCCCATGTACACCCACTACAAGGGTTTTTTCAATATCGGCAGTACGACTGGGACCGGTAGCTAAAGTAATGATAGAAGGTAATTGCTCTTTATATTTTTGCTGAATACCCTGGAGTGCATCTTTAATATCATATACAAGCTGATCTGTTGTTGCTATACAAATATGTATGGGAGCATATACACTGGTACTGCGCCCACCGGGTTGTGCCGATGTCATTAATATACTTCCGGTGCGGGCTACCAGATACTCGCAACATGAAATAGCTACATCACAATGGGCAACATTATCAACTGTTAACCTCTCAGCTACTGAAGTCAATGCTGATTTCAATTTTTCTTCATTGCAAAATACCATTTGCCAATCCATTTTTTTTATCAAACTACCTAATTGAAAAGCAAGTTCCTGTTTATTGATGCAAAAAATAAACTTACCGAGCAGTTTAGTAAACTGTTCTGCAAATTCAACTTCAATATCTTGCGTCAGTGGCTGAAAAATGGGTTGATTGCCTTCGCTTTGAGGAAAAGGCAAAGGCGTTGGATGACTCAACGCCTTGCGAATTTTTTTCAGAATGTTTTCTTTTGATGGAGAAACGTTCATGAAATATTTTTTGTTTTCTAATAACTATTATCCCTGTGCCTCAGTATTAGGTAATTCAGTTTCAATATTAGCAGCTGTATTACCGTTTTCTGATGGCTGTTCTATATGAACAACTTCATCTGTAAGCACTTTTTTCTCTTCAAATGGACGCTTGCCTATTAAGACCTCCACATCGCTTTGAAACAACACTTCTTTTTCTAATAAAGCATTCGCCAGTTTTTCAACTTCGGCTTTCTTTTCTGTCAGAAGCTGTTTTGTTCTTTCGTATGCACTTTCAATAAGTTTACGCACTTCATCATCTATCAACCTTGCTGTTTCGTCAGAATAGGGCTTTGTAAATGTTGTTTCCTGTTGTGGATCGTAAAAGCTGATGTTGCCTACTTTTTCATTCATACCATATACAGTAACCATTGCATAAGCTGTTCTGGTTATTTGCTGTAAATCGTTTTGTGCACCTGTTGAAATCTTATGAAAGAAAATTTCTTCACTGGCACGACCACCGAGTGTCATACATATCTGATCATTCAGTTGGTCGGTATTATATAAGTATTGCTCTTTGGGTGTGTACTGTGCATATCCCAGTGCGGCGGTACCTCTGGGTACAATGGTAACTTTGAGCAAAGGATATGCGTGTTCTAAAAACCATCCACAAATGGCATGGCCGGCTTCGTGATAGGCAATAATCTTTTTTTCATCCGGAGAGATGATTTTATTCTTTTTCTCCAGTCCTCCAATTACACGATCTACTGCATCCTGAAAATCCTGCATATCTACGGCTTCTTTATTTTTTCTTGCAGCTATTAATGCAGCTTCATTACATACGTTGGCAATATCAGCACCTGCAAAACCAGGAGTTTGTTCAGCCAGTTTATGTATATCAAGTGTTTTTGAAATTTTGATAGGTTTCAAATGCACTTTGAAGATATCTTCACGCCCCTTCAGATCAGGTTTGTCAATCGTTATCTGACGATCAAATCTTCCGGGACGCAGCAAAGCTGAATCAAGTACATCTGGTCTGTTAGTAGCTGCCAAAACAATAATACCTGAGTCAGTTCCAAATCCATCCATCTCTACCAGCATCTGGTTCAAGGTACTTTCTCTTTCGTCATTACTCATCATGGCGTTCTTTCCTCTGGCACGACCGATGGCATCTATTTCATCAATAAAAATAATACAAGGTGCTTTTTCTCTGGCTTGCTTAAATAAATCTCGAACACGACTGGCGCCTACACCTACAAACATTTCAACAAAATCGGATCCGCTAAGGCTGAAGAAAGGAACCTGAGCTTCACCCGCAACTGCTTTTGCCAATAAGGTTTTACCAGTACCCGGAGGCCCTACTAATAAGGCGCCTTTTGGAATTTTACCCCCAAGATTGGTGTACTTTTTTGGACTTTTCAAAAAGTCCACAATTTCCATTACTTCAACTTTGGCTTCATCCAATCCTGCTACATCTGCAAAAGTGATGTTGACCTTAGTACCTTTATCAAATAAAGTAGCTTTCGATTTTCCAATATTGAAAATACCACCTGGGCCACCGCCACCACCGGCACCGCCGCTCATTTTCCGCATTAGTAATACCCAAAGACCGATAAATAATAAAACAGGTAGGATAAATTGTAAAATACCGGCAAACCAATCTTTTTCACTTCCGGCAGTACCTACATTTTTTACAGTTGGGTTATCGCCATAAAACTTACGCATATCATCCTGAAAAGAATCGCCGGACACAATTGTAAAATACATGTGTGGTCCCTCTTTGCTAATGCGTCCGCTTACATCTTTTTCCAGATCAGTTTTATAAGCATTAAATGCACTATCTGTTAGCGTTACTCTTACCAAAGAACGATTACTAACTACTTTATAATCCTTAACATCCCCTTTTTTTAAAATTTCATAAAACTCATTCTGATTAATTTTTTTAGAATTGGGCGATAAGGCTCCAAAGAAATTGAAACCTATTAATACAGCCAGAATGATAAAATAAATCCAATAACCGTTAAATCTTGGGGATTTTTTTCCAGGTTGATTGGGGTCATTTCCTCCTCCAGGTCCTTTGGGGCGGTTCCCAAATCTCGGGTACCTGTTTTCGTCTCTGCTATTTTGATCTTGTGACATATTTCGTTGTTAAAAATTTATGCTATATACTGAAAAAAAACAATTACAATCATGAATTTATTGGATTTAACAATTAATCATCATGTGTTGTTAAACCGCCATCACTCCACATTTCTTCGAGCCTGTAAAATTTTCTTGTCTCAGGCTGCATTATATGCACTACCACATTTATATAATCTATCAATACCCACTGCAGTTTACTATAACCCTCATGCCGGTAAGGGTTTTCACTGCATTTGTCTTTTACCATTTTTTCTACATTATCAGCAATAGCACGCACTTGAGGTTGGCTGGCTGCTTCACAAACAATAAAAAAATCAGCCACAGCTTCATTTATCTTTCTTAGGTCAAGGGAAACTATATGCAATCCCTTTTTGTCCTTAATAGCCTCAATAATGGTTTTGATTATTTTTGAATTTCTTGTAAGTCGTGCTGATGATTTCTTTTTACGACTGCTCAGTACTGTAAGTTGTTCCAATAATATCTTTATTTATCGTTTACATTTTGTTTTACCTGATTTTGCTTAAAATAAGCTTGTCCAGGTATTAATGATCTGACAATGAAAATGATTCTTGTCTAATCTTTGTTTCTTTGCCAAAAATAGCAATTAATTGCCACACCTTCCAGATACAAAAAACACAAATTACATTTTCATTGAATTGCAATCGGTTGATAGTACCAACAACTATGCCCGTAAGCTTATTCAGGAAGGAATGGCACAGAACGGGATGGCAATATTCGCCCATGATCAGACTTTAGGAAGGGGTCAGAGAGGAAAGAAATGGGAGTCCGAAAAGGGAGCTAATATTGCCCTTAGTATATTAATAAAACCCGATTTTTTAAAGCTTTCGCAACAGTTCTGGCTCAGTGCCTGTGTTGCAGTTTCTGTTAATCAATTTCTCGTAAAATATGCTGGAGATGATGTAAAAATTAAATGGCCCAACGACCTTTATTGGCAGGACAGAAAGGCAGGGGGTATATTAATAGAATCTGTAGTTAGCAGCGCTGCTTCAGAAAATGGAAACTGGCCTTGGGCAATTGTTGGAATTGGAATTAATATCAATCAAACAAATTTTCCTGACTGGCTTATCCGGCCTGTTTCATTAAAGCAAATAACCGGAAAATCTTTCAACACTATTGAGCTGGCTCTTGAACTGTGTAAAATCTTGGACAATAATTTTTCCGTATTACAGCAGCAAGGATTTGAAGTTTTTTTTCAAAGCTATAATCAGGCATTATATAAAAGGAATGAAAAAGTGAAACTGAAAAAAGGCAGGAAGGTTTTTGAAGCCTTGATAAAATCGGTAAATCAATCAGGTCAATTGCTCATTCAACAGGCTACAGAAGAAGAAATAAATTTTGGAGAAATAGAATGGGTGTTTTAGACAAACTGCACTTTATCCAAGAGGCTTAAATCATTTTCACTTTCATTGGCTTCTATTTCAAAACGATTGTTGATGTAGCCATGCTTCATCCATTCTATCAGATATTTAAAAAGAAAAGGAAGATAACCGTGTTGCTTAAACTGTAATATATGACGCACCTCGTGGCATACCCAGCTTTTTTCTTTTAAAAAATCTTCTCTTGATACTTTGTAAAGATGAATGGTATTGCCCAGCACCATAGCCATTCGCTTTCCTTTTAATTTTTTGGCAGCAAAAAATGCATAACGGGAGTTTTCTTTGATGTAAACTTTCACGATATAATGATAATATTTATTTTAAAATCGCTGCATGGAATGTGAAAGTTAGCTGCACATTGGCCTGTTATGCTATCTCATGTAAAATTTCTTCAGCATGAATTTTACTTTTGGGCTTTAAAAACAGATGAACGATTTTTCCTTTTTCATCAATGATAAATGTGGTTCTTAAAATGCCCATATACTCGTGACCAAATAGTTTTTTCTTATCCCATACGCCATATGCTTTTGCAATTTTAAGATCGGTATCAGCCAATAATGGAAAGGGTAGTTGATGTTTTAGTTCAAATTTTTTTTGATTTTTTCCTTCGTCTGGGCTTACGCCAACAATAACTAACCCCTTTTTCTTCAATAAAGAAAAATGATCTCTTAGGTTGCAGGCTTCCACTGTGCAGGTAGGTGTGCCTGCCTGTGGATAAAAAAACAAAACCAATCTTTTGCCGATAAAATCTTTTAAGGATACTTTATTCCCATTTTGGTCTATGGCAGAAAATGTAGGGGCTTTGTCGCCTGTCTTTAATGTTAACATGATAGAAAATTTTTATGCCGCTTAATTCTTCTTTTTTGTGCTCTTGGTACTTGTTTTCTTGCTGCTTGTTTTTTTAGTATCAGTAGTTTTCTTTCCTGATGATTTTGTTTTTGTTTTTTTCTTAGCTGGAGGTGAATATTTTGTTCTTTTTATCCACCAGCTGCGGGTAGTCGTGTTATTCACCAAGTCGGTAACTACTGCTTGAAGTTGATATACGCCAAAAGGCATATTTTCATCAAAATGATAAATCCAGTTTCTGCCTTTATCATTTGTAAAACGCAACCATTTTCTTTCGCTTAATGAGTTTTCATTACAATGATAACCTGTACTGTCCAATGAACAGGCAGATAGATACACTTTTAAATCATTCACCTTGTAATTATCTGTAGGTGTAAATACAATTCTGGATGCTGCACTTAAATTGATAGTGTCGCCCTTGCCTGGTGAGTTGATAGAGGGTGGCGTCAAATCAAGGAATGCCTGATAGTTCCCGAAATCTCTAAAGTCAGCAGTAATCCACCCCTCTTCCCAGTTAGCCTTTTTAATTTGTGTTTGTTTCTTTTCTTTACTTACAATAACCAATTTGTTTTGCTGATCGGTTGATATGCTACGAGTGCTTTTCAATCGTATTGTCAATGCTTCTTGAACCGGACAAGATGCATCGCCAATGCTGAAAGCATCAGATACTGCATTGTAACCGGCACTTCCCGTTTGTGCATACCATTCCGGCACTGAGTCATAAATACAGTAAACGGGTAAATGGGCTTCAAATGATGATTTTTGAATTTTGTTTTGTTGTGCAGGGACAAACATATCATTGTGGTAATGCTCATCATCTTCTATTGCTATGCTATCATCATGTCTGATAACAAAATCAAGATGTGATGCATTGCCATATGCATCCGAAACTTTAATAGAAACAAAATGAGGAAGGGTATCGTTTAAAATCATCACACCATTTCCGGCAAGTTCTTTATATGCACCTCCAAAATCGCCTGGAAGTCTGGATAAATGTTGCAGCCATCCGCCCCCGTTGTAGCGATATTTATAATCTATCTGGGCATTCATGTATCTGGTTTCGGTATAGCTGATGCTGTCAATTATAAATTTTACCTGTGGCACACTGTCCAAATTTATTTGAGCAGCATAAATACCATCATCACTACCCGAACTATTCATACGATCGACCGCTTGAATGGCAAAACTTACTTTCGTTAAATTAGTTCTGATTTCAGTTTTCTTGGATAAAATATATCCGCTGTCAGTCTTTTTTATGGAGAAAAAATCGGGCTTTTGTTCATAAACAGATTTACTTCTATCATAAAGCGCTAGCTTAAAAATAGAAGGAGGTATATTGTCTATAAGCGAAAATCCAAATAGTAAAGGGTTTAATCTTTTTTCGGATTGGGTATCGAATATCTCGAAATGTACATGAGGCCCTTGCGAGCCACCCGTATTACCACTATACGCAATGAAATCTCCTTTTGCAACCGGAAACTGTGTTGGAGAAAATTTTAATTCAATAGCCCAGCTTTCATTTTTGCTTTGTTGAGAACGAACTTCCTCTTCAAGTTTTGGGAAAAAATCATTCAGATGTGCATACAAAGTAGAAAAGCCATTGGAATGATTGATAACAATAAATCTTCCAAAACTACCGGGGCGCACACCTATGGCAGCAATATATCCTGAAGCTGCCGCATAGACCTGATAATTTTCTTTTGCATTGGTACGCACATCTAGCCCCATATGCCAGTGGTTGTTTCGAAGCTCGCCCATGTTGGCCTGTATTTGTGGTGTCAGATTGACCGGCCACCGAAAATAATTTTGAGGATATTTCGGCGACTGAGAAAAAGTGGGCAACGAAAAAAATATTAAAATCGTCAGTAGTAATAAATTAGCACGCATAGTTACAAAAATAAGGATATCATTATGCCTTGCTACTGTTTTAAGAATTGATTAATAGTTGTATCTTTTCCGCTTGTAGAAGTATGAATAAACTTTTTTTGCTTTTATTTATTTCCTGCACACTATGTGCTTGTCCCTTTGAGTCAAATGTACCATTGGAATCAAAGCCTGTTGAACCAGTTGATAGCAGTCTTTTGGGTTATTGGTATGGCATTGTAAAAGACGGTAGCGATTTTTTTGGAATTGAAGCACTGGATATTTCTAAACAATCGGACTCAACTTATGCGCTTATTCGTTATGGTAAAGGAATAAAAGACGACTTCATTTTACCTGACACTTCTTATTTTTCCGGATATACATCTTACTTAGGCAATCAGCGATATATGAATGTGGAAGGATTTATTCTTTTGGTATCACCACAGGGAAAGAAGAAAACAGAAGTGAAAAAGCAAATAGTATATTATCTGTCGGCTATTGATTTAAAGGGCGATACTTTAAGAGTACGCACAATTACTGAAGATTTTTCCAAGAAAAAGAATTTCAATAATTCAGATGAATTTAAGGAACTGGTTGAAAAACTGACGGAAGAAGGAAAAAATATTTATGACGAGCAATACTCATTGTACTATAGGAAAATTCCACGCCCCAAAAAACATTAAGATGTTATTAAAAAAACATACATCAATCCTGCTATTCCCTTAGTTTTGCTCCCCGATATTCGCTTGCCTTTACGTACACCGCAACTAAACCGTTTGCGAAAAAAAAAATGCCTAAAGACAATTCCATTCAATCAGTTTTGATTATCGGCTCAGGCCCTATTATTATTGGGCAAGCCTGCGAATTTGACTACTCCGGTACACAAGCAGCACGCAGCCTTCGTGAAGAAGGAATAAGGGTAACGCTTATCAACAGCAATCCGGCTACTATAATGACCGATCCCATGATGGCGGATAAAGTATATCTATTGCCGCTTACAGTAGAAAGTATTGAACAAATACTCCAGGAAAATGAAGCATCGGGTAACCGGATAGATGCTGTGCTTCCTACAATGGGTGGACAAACAGCATTGAACCTTGCAAAAGAAGCCGATGATATTGGATTGTGGAATCAATACAATGTAAAATTGATTGGTGTTGATATTAAAGCAATAGACAAGGCAGAAGACCGTGAGAAGTTTCGTCAGTGGATGATTGCATTGGGTATAAATGTGGCAAAAGCAAAAACAGCCAATTCTTTTTTAGAAGGAAAAGAATTTGCTCAGGAAATTGGTTTCCCACTGGTAATCCGTCCTTCTTTTACTTTGGGTGGTACTGGTGGCGGATTTGTGCATGACAAAGACGAATTGGATGAAGCATTAAATAGAGGCCTGCAAGCCTCTCCTATACATGAGGTGTTGGTTGAAAAAGCTGTATTGGGATGGAAAGAATTTGAGCTGGAACTTTTGAGAGACGCTGCAGATAATGTATGTATTATTTGTACTGTTGAGAACTTTGACCCAATGGGTGTACACACCGGTGACTCAATAACTGTAGCTCCGGCAATGACTTTGAGTGATACTGCTATGCAATTGATGCGCAATACAGCAATTAGAATGATGCGTGATTTAGGGAATTTTTCTGGTGGATGTAATGTACAGTTTGCACTCAATCCCGATACAGAAGAAATAATTGCAATAGAAATCAATCCAAGGGTAAGTCGCTCTTCTGCATTGGCATCTAAAGCAACTGGCTATCCCATAGCAAAAATTGCTGCTAAGCTGGCAATAGGTTACAACTTAGATGAGTTGGAAAATCAAATTACAAAAACATCTTCTGCCTATTTTGAACCTGCTTTAGATTATGTAATTGTAAAAATTCCCCGTTGGAATTTTGATAAATTTAAAGGAGCGAATGACACATTGGGACTGCAAATGAAAAGTGTGGGTGAAGTCATGGCAATTGGCCGCAGCTTTACCGAAGCGGTACAAAAAGCCTGTCAAAGTTTGGAGAATAACGCTGTGGGGCTGGGTTATTATGGCAAAAGCCTGATGCATGCAGATGATTTGCTTGATTATATTAAAACGCCAAAATGGGATCGTATTTTCAGAATCAAGGATGCCTTGATGGCTGGAATTTCAATAGCCTCAATTTCCAAAGCTACCAATGGTATTGACAAATGGTTTTTAAATGAAATTTTGAAAATATGCAATCTTGAAAAAGAAATCGCCAAATACGATTTGAACGATTTACCCATTGATTTATTAAAGGAAGCAAAAATTATGGGATTTAGTGATGAGCAGATCAGTCGCATCACACAACACGGAGATGAAGAAGATGTTTATAAAAAGAGAAAAGAAGCTAGTATCACAAGGGTTTATAAAATGGTGGACACCTGCTCTGCCGAGTTTGAAGCAAAAACTCCTTATTTCTATTCAACATTCGAATTACAGCCATTTGCAGCAACCGGAAATGGATTGTTGACTTCCAACGAGTCGAAAAGATCAGCAAAAAAGAAAATTATTGTTTTGGGTAGCGGTCCCAACAGGATAGGGCAGGGCATCGAGTTCGATTATTGTTGCGTACATGGTTTGCTGGCAATAAAGGAATGTGGATATGAAGCCATCATGGTAAACTGTAATCCTGAAACAGTGAGTACCGATTTTGACATGGCTGACAAACTTTATTTTGAGCCGGTCTATTGGGAGCACATTTGGGAAATAATTGAGCATGAAAAACCAGATGGTGTTATTGTACAATTGGGTGGGCAGACGGCATTGAAGCTTGCTGAAAAATTAAATGAGAAGGGGATCAACATTATTGGAACTTCATTTGAAAGTTTAGACATAGCAGAAGACAGAGGAAGATTTTCTGATCTGTTAAAAGAGCTTGAAATTCCATATCCGGAGTATGGTACAGCCTGGAGTGTAGATGATGCAATTACCGTTGCCAATAAAGTGGGTTATCCGGTTTTGGTACGTCCATCTTATGTACTGGGTGGACAAAGAATGCGAATTGTACTCAATGATGAAGAAGTAGAAAGTGCTGTGGTGAGCTTACTCAAACATATACCTGGGAATAAAATTTTGATTGACCATTTTCTGGATCGTTGTCAGGAAGCTGAGATAGATGCTATTTGCGATGGAGATAAGTTTCATGTAATGGGTATTATGGAGCATATAGAACCAGCAGGTATTCACAGTGGTGATAGTAATGCAGTACTGCCGGCATTCAATTTATCTCCTCTGGAAATTCAAGATATGGTGGACTATGCCAAAAAGATTGCATTAGCATTAAAAGTAAAAGGGCTTATCAATATTCAGTTTGCAATTAAAGAGGGAAAAGTTTATGTAATTGAAGCCAATCCCCGGGCTTCACGTACAACTCCTTTTATAGCTAAAGCTTATGGTGTGCCATACTTAAACTATGCGACGAAGGTGATGCTGGATCAAATGAAAGTAGCAGATATACCAGAAGAAAAACATCTTGAAGGATTTGCCATTAAAGAACCGGTTTTCAGTTTTAATAAATTCCCCGGCGTAAATAAAGAACTTGGTCCAGAAATGAAAAGTACAGGTGAGGCAATACGGTTTATTAAGAGTTTGCGAGATCCTTATTTCAGGCAGTTGTATAAGGATAGAAGTATGTATCTGAGTAAATAAACTTTTATTTTATTTTTGGAATTGTTTTTAATTAATCAAATCTATAACGAATCAGTAGTAGTCATAATTTGATGTACTGATCCAATAAATAAGGAGGCTGTTTCATTATCTGAAACAGCCTCTTTGATTTAATGGTTACTGGTATGTGATCAGCAGTTGGTATTAGTTGTAGAAATAACGATAGACAGATATTTTCACTTTTTCTACTTAATAGTATGAAGCTACAGAATACAGACATTCCTGAATTTTCTATTTTTCATTTAAATTTGGTTTATCATTTGCGAATTTATATAATAATTAATCATAAAATATTGAAAATCAGATTATTGTATATAAATTTAATTTCATTATATTTGGTTAATAAACGTATTTTTTTATGAAAACGCCTTCTGATTTTTTATGGCGGCTAATAAAATCGCTTAGCAAGGCTGAAAAACTTTTTTTTACAAGAAATTTTAATGCTTCACATCCAATTCAAGAAACTCTTTATCTCAAGTTATTTAATGCTATCAGTACTCAAAAAGAGTATGACGAAACACAAGTGCTTAAAAAATTTCAACCTGAATTAAATAAAAAGAACATTGCTTATCAGAAAAATTATTTACAGAAACAGGTTTGTGATTCTTTAATTTTTTACGAATTCAAGCGAAATAAGGAATATGAAGTCATCCGCCTACGGTTGTTGATTCGGTTATATCGGAAAAAAGGCTTATTGGATGAAGCGCTGGTGCTATGGAAAAAAGCAATAACTCTTGCTAGAAGAGAAGAGGCTTTCGCACTCAGTAGTCTTTTGAAAGGCGAATTTGAAAAAATGCTACTCATTAGTGGTTCACATACCAGTTATAACGAGTTACTCAGTCTGTTTAATGAAAATTTAATTACTTACGAAGATTATGCTGCATTAATAACACTTCGGGATATTTATACTGAAATCATTTTAATTAAACGTAATGCACACTTTGAGCTTTCTGAATTAGATCAAAAGAAAATAAATTCATTGCTTGATAGGGTAAATAGTTTTACAAAAGCAGATATATCTCCTTCTTTCTGGTACAGGCATTATTTCTATATGTGTAGGATTTCATTACTCTATTTATTGGATAAAAGCCCTCTTGCACTGATAGATTTGAAAAAATTGTATCAAGAGTGGAAATTAATGACAAAATTTATAAAAATTCATGGGGAGCATTATCTGGAAGTCCTATACATGATTAACTATTGTGGTGTGAATTGTGGTGATTTTGAATTTGTATCAATGGCTTATAACGATAAAAGCAATCAGTTATTAATTGATTCAACCCTTAAAATCAATTTCGAAGCTTATCGTTTTTTGGCTATGAACAGGCTATATAATAAAACAGCAAACTATCAGGCAGTAAGTCAATTGCTAAATGCAACAAAACTCAATATAGCTAAGTGGGAACCCTTTCTGAATATGGATATCAATCGCACGCTACAAATGTCTGCTGGTATTTCATTTTTTGTTTTAGAAGATTATGATAACGCCTTGTCATTTATAAAAGGGGCAGTTTCATATACTACTGCAGGCGTACGTAAAGAACTGTTTTCAGTAGGACAGGTGCTTTTATTGTTAATAACATATTGTATGAATAATGAAAGGCTGTTTGAGGCTCAATATAGAGCAACCTATGGTTTTTTCTATAAAAGGAAAAAACATGCATTTGAAAAAGCCATTATGAGCTGCCTTCGTCATACTTTTTATATGAATGATAACAAAGAAAAAATAAAAGAATATCAAAAAGCAATTTTAACAATTAACCAGAACAGTGATGACGTTTTTCAAAAAAACATCTTTACCATTTTTAATTTTTATGGTTGGCTGGAAAGCATGACAAAAAGAATTCCGTATAAACGTTATGTAGAGCAAAAAGTAAATGTAGAAAAGAAATTAAGGCTAAATAAAAATTAGTATCTTTTCTAAATGGGTGATACTTCGTTTTTGTTATTTAGAAAGGCTCCGTTTTTAAAATTATTACCCGCACTAATGGCTGGAATAATTGTTCAATGGAATTTTCCTTTTCCTGTAACAGTTTTAATTATCATTTTCATAATAGGGATGTCAGGCTTACTACTTTTCAGAGGCCTATCGATAAAAAGCAGGTATTTTTTTAGAATCGCTGGCGGACTTACTATTGCAGCTATCTTTTTTGGTTTAGGTGCATTATTTGTCTATCAAAAAGATATTCGAAATAACAAAAACTGGGTTGGGCATAATTTTCAGACCGGCGATGCAGTTGTTGTTACACTAAAAGAACCATTGATTGAAAAGGCAAAATCATTTAAAGCCAATGCATCGGTTGACTATTTGATTCATAATGGAAAGAAATCAGCATCAAAAGGAAACATTATAGTCTATTTTGGAAAAGAAGATTTCCCTTCCAATTTGCAATATGGTTCGCAAATTATTTTCAATAAATCCTTGCAGGAAATTAAGAATGCAAATAACCCGGGAGGGTTTGATTATAAAAGGTATGCATTATTTCAAGGGATAACACATCAGGTTTTTTTAAAAGAGAAAGAATATGAATTTTTGACCGGAGGGAATACAAATTATTTCAAGTCGTTCATTTTTGCATCCCGAGAGAAAATTCTGCAAGTGCTAAAGCAGTACATTACTGGCGATAAAGAAAGAGGCTTAGCACAAGCTTTGCTTATTGGGTATAAAAACGACCTGGATCAATCTCTGGTTCAGGCTTATACCAATACAGGTGTAGTACACATTATCGCAATCTCTGGCTTACATCTTGGTCTTATTTATTGGTTACTCTCATTGCTTACCAAACCATTGAAAAGAAAAAAACATTTAAAGTGGCTGGCTCCCATTATTATTTTAACAGGGCTTTGGTTATTTGCACTATTGGCAGGAGCTCAGGCTTCTATTTTACGTTCAGCAATAATGTTTAGCTGTATAGTTTTGGGGCAAACGATTGGCAGAGCCAATAACTCCATATTTAATACATTGGCGATATCAGCAATGCTTTTATTGTGTATTAATCCATTTTGGCTTTGGGATGTTGGTTTTCAACTTTCCTATGCAGCGGTATTAAGTATTGTCATTTTTATGCGACCAATTTATAACTGGTTTTATTTTAAAAACAAGGCAATAGATTTTATTTGGAAACTTAATGCAGTTACACTGGCGGCTCAAATTCTGACTGTACCGCTCAGCATCTATCATTTTCATCAATTCCCCAATTATTTTTTGTTTACCAACTTTATTGCGGTACCACTCTCCAGTTTGATTTTATTGGGTGAAATATTTTTATGTGCAATTGCTTTTATTCCATCTATAGCAATCATTGCCGGAAAAGCATTGACCTGGCTTATTTATATAATGAATAGCTGGATTGAAAAAATAAATGGTTTTGAATTTTCACTTTGGGATAGTTTGAATATTTCTTTTGCACAAATGGTTTTGCTAATGATATTTATTTCCGGCATTAGTTATTGGTTGTTAGATAAATCTAAAACCGGCTTAAAAGCTTGTTTGATAGCATTGCTGGCTTTTTTTGGCTTACGAACGTATGATTTTTATGTAAGAAGCCATCAGCAAAAGATTGTAGTATATAATATACCACAACACAAAGCAATTGATTTTGTTGTCGGACGTCAATATTTTTTTGACGGTGATACAGTTCTTTATAAAGATGATTTTTTGAGAAATTTTCATTTGAAGCCTTCTCGCATTATGCATAGAATCTCCCCTGCGGCTGATTTGGGTGTTTTGTACAAAAAAAATATTTTGGCTGATTTCTTTAGTAAAAAAATACTGATGTTGGATTCCACCTTTCAATATATTAGTATTGGAAAAAGGCAGGTGATAGACTTATTAATCGTTTCAAAAAACCCGCGACTATATTTCAACAAATTGGCTTCTACTTTTGATATTAAACAAGTTGTTTTTGATGCTTCATGCCCTTCCTGGAAACTTAAATTCTGGAAAAAGGATTGCGACTCCTTGCAAATTTCCTGGTATGATGTAGCCGAAAAAGGAGCTTTTGTGATGAAGTTTTGAAAGACTATTTTTGCCTGCTTTTAATAGCTCCCATTGGTGCTATCAACTCTTCGCTTGCTGCCATTTCAAAAAATCTGTTATGAACAAAAAGATTCAGTCGGCACTCATCTCTGTCTTTTACAAAGACGGATTAGAGTCCTTGGTAAAAACATTAAACGATCTGGGTATTACAATTTATTCTACAGGAGGTACACAGGCTTTTATTGAAAAGTTAGGTGTACCTGTCTTCCCTATCGAAAAACTTACTACCTATCCCTCCATATTAGGAGGAAGGGTAAAAACGCTTCACCCATCAGTATTTGGTGGCATTTTAGGAAAAAGAGATGATGAAACTCACAGGGCGGAGATGCAACAATTTAATATTCCTGAAATTGATTTGGTTATAGTGGATCTCTATCCGTTTGAGGAAACGGTGGCTGCAACTAATGATGAAAAACTGATCATTGAAAAAATTGATATTGGCGGTCCATCCATGATTCGGGGTGCTGCAAAAAATCATCAGCATGTCGTAGTGGTTGCCAATAAGAACGATTATTGTCTGGTTGAAAATATTTTAAAAACACAACAAGGGTGTACCGAATTAGAACAAAGACGAATGTTTGCGATCAAGGCTTTTGATGTATGCACCGCTTACGATACAGCCATCTCCAATTATTTCAGCGGGTTACAATCTGTTACACCGTTTAACAAGCAAAGAAGTATTTTACGATATGGCGAGAACCCCCATCAACAGGCTAGCTTTTTTGGAAACCTGAATGATGTTTTCGAACAACTAAATGGCAAAGAACTATCTTATAATAATTTGGTAGATGTAGAAGCTGCTTTGCATTTAATAAAAGAGTTTAACCAAACTACTTTTGCTATCATAAAGCATACGAATGTGTGTGGAATTGCCGAAAGGAGCTCAATTTTGGCAGCCTGGCATTCAGCACTTGCCGGCGATCCTGAATCGGCATTTGGAGGTGTATTAATATGTAACAACACTATTGATAAAGCTACTGCCGAAGCAATCAATGAAATATTTTTTGAAGTACTGATTGCGCCTGAGTTTGATGAAGATGCTTTACAAGTACTAAAATCAAAAAAGAACCGGATACTGCTAAAGCTAAAAAATGGAACAGAAGGAATAAAGCCTGTATTGCAGCGTTCTTTATTGAATGGTGTTTTAATACAGGAAACGGATAATGGTAACTATGCTGAGTGGAAAGAGGCGGGTGGCAGATCTGCAACTGAAGCAGAAAAAGACGATTTGCAATTTGCCAATTTGGCATGCAAGCATTTAAAATCAAATGCTATTGCTCTGGTAAAGAATAAACAGCTGATTGGTAAGGGTTGTGGGCAAACCAGCCGTATTGATTCGCTTCGTCAGGCAATTGAAAAAGCAAATCAGTTTCAATTTGATTTGAATGGAGCTGTTATGGCCAGTGATGCTTTTTTCCCTTTCAACGATTGTGTACAGATGGGATATGAAGCAGGTATTACTGCCTTCATTCAACCCGGAGGCTCTATCAGAGATAATGATTCAATTGAATTTTGTAAAGAGAAAAATCTGGCCATTGTGATAACCGGTTTGCGACATTTCAAACATTAGCAGATATTTGGTTGTTGGATTCAATGTAGGAGGGAAGTAGAGTTATCGGATTTTTTTGATGAACCTTAGTTATGAACATATTTGATTTTCATAAAACCATTCTCAACACTTCAACCGACTATTTAAAAAAATTGTCGGCTTTCAATCCGCTTTCTATTCATAAAAAAGGGACAAAAGCCAAGGCCATTTTTGCATTATTCTTAGTATGTATTTTCTGGGGCACTACCTGGGTAGCTTCCAAGCAAGGCGTAAAAGGTATGCCGGCTTTGCAAATGGCAGGCATCCGTCAGTTTGTAGCCGGAATCATTTACATTGGGTATTTTATTTATAGGCGAGCACCTTTTCCAAAAGGCAAAGAATGGATTCCGGTTATTGTTCTTAGCTTTTTAAATTTTATTTTTAGCAATGGCCTCAGTACGCTGGCATTGGAGTATCATGTTACGGCTGGGTTGGCTGCAATCATTGGTGCCATTTTTCCTTTATGGTTAGTAGTTATTGGTTTGTTTTCATCAAAAGACAAAATGCCTGCTCTCGCTATTGTAGGTTTAATACTTGGGTTTGCAGGTGTATGCATCATTTTTGCAGAGCACCTAAACGATTTTGGAAATCCTGCTTTTCGACTAGGTATTTTATTTTCTTTACTTGCAACATGGACATGGGCTTTTGCAACCTTATATACCAAAAAGCAGGCTGCAAGTTTTAATCCCTATTTCAGTCTGGGTTTACAAATGGCTATCGCTGGCGTTTCACTTTATTCTTTTACTTATATTAATGGAACGGCTATTTCATTGAATGCGATACCCTGGCAATCATGGGCATCTATTGCCTTTTTAGTCGTTTTTGGATCTTTAATTGCATTTGTTTGTTATCTCTATGCTTTGCAAAAATTACCAACTGGGCAGGCTTCCCTTTATGCCTATGTGAATCCTATGGTAGCAGTTTTATGCAGCTCTCTTTTCTTCAACGATCCTATTTCAATTTATATTTCTATTGGAGGAGTTGTAACACTGATAGGAGTTTTTTTAGTAAACAAAGCATTTAAATCAGCAATACCTACACCGGAGCAGCCAGAGGCGGAGGGAGTTTAAGCTTTCATTTCATTTGCAAACGTTTTATACGCTTCACGCCATCCTTTAAATTTTTCATCAGTTCCTAAAAACGTATTATGCCAAATACTTATAAACCTGCCGTTTACCTGTTTCACTGTTTGATAGTAGGTTCGCATTTCATTTAGGGCAGTTAAAGCATCTTGTTTTTGTTCATAAAATGAATTGGCATCCATAAAACAAAAAGGATGGATTAATAAAGTGGTGATTGCTTCTTTTTCAAGATCGTACCAATAAAAGGAAGAAGCGACTGAAGCCCGAAACCCATTGATGCTGCCATATCCCATTGAGAAATCATCAGAAATTCCGTTTTGTATTAATTGCCTGAATGTGTGAGGCATGGTAAAACGGATAAAATGTTGTCTTGAAGCTTTTATTACTTTATTGACGATTTTTTCTAATAAGTTAATTTCCTTTTTGAGTAAAGAGATTTTATTGCCCGATTGCCAGGAGGGGTGTATACCGACTGAGTATTTTTCAGCATGCTGTTGTATTAATTTTATTAAAGCAGGGTTGTCGGGTAAAATATTCTTATCATATTTGCCGTTTTTATGTGCAACCAAAAAAAAATATTTCGGACTCAGTTGAAATTGCTGATGCAACTTATCCATCCATTCATAAGCATCAAAAGGATCGGAGACTTTATAATTAATAACTTTTTGACGTTGTATAATACGTTTCAAATTGCCTTTAAAAAAATCTTTAGCTATTCCACCAATTCTTCTGCCAGCAGTTTTATACATAAAAGAATAAGCTTCATCAATATCATAGGTAGGTAGCCATTCAAAACTTTTTTTTATTGGCTGAAAGGTGTTGTCTTTTGATTGCAGCATTTGCTTAAAATGCATAAACCATTCATTTACGATTGGACGATGTAAAAACTGCTGCTTAAAGGCTAATGCATTTTCGTGTGCAAAGCGGCCATATATATCCTTCTGGTGTGGTAAATATTCTTCATAACGGCTCATTAAATAAAATGAAGCAGCTGCAATATCAAACTCAATATCTCCTTTAGTCTTGAAGAAAACTTTTAGTTGATTCCATTCAAAGCAGGTTATTTCGTGTTGTTGAATGTTGCGCTCAAACAAAAGCTGGTGTGGTGTTATCCAAAATTCATTATTTAGTAATCTTTGATGGCTGTAGTTGATGTGTAAACCGCTTTGAGATACATAGAACTTGGTATCTTCAGTAATGCACACATCCTTGCCTGTAAGTTCATGGCTGATAAAATTCCAGATATATTGAAGACGGGGTGTTATTTGGCTTGTAAAAATTATCACGATGGATACTGATTAGCTATTGCCATTTTTTTCACGCCAAAGCTGGTTAAATGATTTTTTGGGAAACTCCATCTTTCCCCGGTGTTTAGTCCAGTCTTTTACTAATGAATTTACAATCCAACTTTTGGTACCGCCACCTGCCATATTCATCCATTTTCTTCGCAGCATTCCCATTTTCCACATTTTCCAGGCCATACGTTCATTAAAACTGGTGTATCCTTTCTCTACAGATTCTTTTCGGTTTTCTAAAAGCAACTCATGCAAGTTTATTTTAACTGCACATACTTCGGTGCAGTTTCCGCAAAGTGAAGAAGCATAACTTAAATGTTTCCATTCACCCAGGTCTTTCATTTGAGGTGTAATGATGGAGCCAATGGGCCCACTGTAGGTAGTGCCATAGCTATGGCCACCAATGTTTTTGTAAACAGGACAAGCGTTTAAACATGCACCGCAACGAATACAGTATAAACTTTCTCTTTGTATTTCATTGGCAAGAATATTCGTTCTGCCATTATCAAGAAGTATCACATACATTTCATCAGGGCCATCTATTTCACCTTCCTGTCGTGGGCCTGAAATGATTGTATTGTAAACAGTAACTTTTTGTCCTGTTCCAAAAGTTGCAAGTAAAGGCCAAAACAATCCTAAGTCAGTCATAGAAGGAATAATTTTTTCAATTCCTGCTATTACAATATGTGTTTTAGGCAAGGCACAACTTAATCTTGCATTACCTTCATTTTCGGTAACAGCTATACCGCCCATATCTGCTATTATAAAATTTGCACCCGTTATGCCTACTTCTGCCAGCATATATTTTTGACGAAGCTCTTTTCTCGCAGTCAGCGTTAATTCTTCCGGTGTGGCTTTTGGGTCGGTTCCCAGTTTTTCGGCGAAGAGTTTGGCTACATCTTCCTTGCTTTTATGCATGGCAGGCGTAACAATGTGATAAGGAGGTTCTCCGTCTAATTGTTGAATATATTCACCTAAATCTGTTTCTACACTTTCAATTCCGTTTTTTTCAAGAAAAGCATTCAGGTGAATTTCTTCTGTTACCATGCTTTTGCTCTTTACCACCATTTTACATTGCTTTGCTTCGCAAATATTTTTGATAGCGTCCAATGCCTGTGTGGTGTCTTCGGCCCAAATGACTTTTGCGCCTCTTTTGGTGATAGCTGTTTCAAAATTTTCTAGCTGTATATCTAATGACTCTATGGCACGCCATTTCAGATTTTTTGCTTTTTCTCTAATCAAATGTTCGTCAATAAATTGTTGTTTGCCCTGTGGCACTACTGCATTGTATTTGCCTATATTGAAATTTATCTTACGGCGATGTTCTTTATCCGCAGCTTTGATAGTGCTTTTGGCTATAAAATTTAATGAAGATTCACTCATTTGACTTTCTGATTTTCAGGTTTATTATGCATGGCTGCTGCTTTAGCCAGTGCTTTATAAAATTCTTTTCCAAACCTTCTTTCCAAAGGTTCTTTTAAAAATTCATAAACGGGAACTTCTAATTTTTTTCCTAATGCACAGGCCGGATTGCAAAGCTTTTCTCTTGCTTCGTAATTGAGACGGTGCGGTATTCCTTTTTTTCCGGGATATTCAATAACGGGAAATAAATGGCAACTAATTGGTTTTTTCCAGGGAATAATGCCATCGTAGTATGCTTGTTCAAATGCACATTTAATCAGTCCCTTGTCATCTCGAAATCCATAAACGCAAAGTTCTTTATCATCAGGATTGGTAGGTGTTACCCAGCCAAATTCTTTGTGATATTCATATTTACCTTTTTTTTCTACCACTTTTAGTGATGCTTCGTTCATGTAAGGCTTAATTTTTTCAAAATAGGCGAGTACAAGATCCAGCTCTTCTTTGGTAAGTGGAGCGCCAGCATCACCTTCTTCGCAGCAGCCTCCCTTACATTTTGCCAAATCGCAAACAAATTTTTTCTCTGCTATTTCATCGCTTATTAAAATATTATCAACTACTATCATAGCTTCAAAGGTAGGTTATCGATTTCCTTTAACAAATATCTAACGCATAGATTGTATGGAGTTTTTTGGGTTGGCTCATCATGGGTTCATCACCCAAACCGGCTTATATGCAAAACACCCGAATCAACACGCTGCAAAAATCAGTAAAGGTTTTTTCTCAAATGCTTTTTTGGGTACCAGTAGTGGGCTTTAGTCTGCTGCTCATCTATAATACCATTCCCTATTTCAGTTTTGAAAAAGATTTTAGATTTATTTCTGAAAGAAGTTTTTTGTTCGAGAGTCGTTTTTACAGTCTAAGTTTTTATGTTCATATCGCAGCAGGTGCTTTATGTATTGGTGCTGCTTTGATTCAGTTTTCGAGATATATATTGAAAAAGTCAAAAGCGATTCATCGTATTTCGGGTAAGTTGTATGTATTTGTTGTATTATTTCTGGGTGCGCCTACAGGATTGTTTATGTCATTTTTTGCAAAAGGTAGTTTTTGGGAGCGGTCCTTATTTATGTTTATGGCTTCCTGGTGGTTTGTTACCACTTTATACGGACTTAGTACGATTCGCAAGAAAAATATTATTGCTCATAAAATATGGATGATGCGCAGTTATGCCATGGCAATGACGGCGGTTACTTTCCGTGTTTATCATTTATTGTTTTTTATGCTGGGCTGGGGGCATTTACAGAATTATGAAATATCTCTTTGGATAAGTGTAATTGGCAATATGCTTTTTGCAGAATGGATTGTATGGAAACAAAGCAGACATTATTTGAAATCATTTGCAGTCTGATTATTTATTCTTTTAATTAGTAACAAAATAAAACCACAATTATGAAGACAATGATGTTCATCGGCGCGGCACTTATGGTAGGTGCCAGCATTTATGGCTATGCTAATTATGAAAAAGCCAGAAAGAAGAAGGCGTTTACTGAAATGTATAAAGAGCCTGCTCCTGTTGTAGAACTTGTAAGCCCGCCTGAAGCACCGGTAGTTGAAAAAACGCCTGTTGTTTCTGTAACAACAAAAACAACAGCGACGAAAGTGAATGTACCTTCAAAAAAAAGTACAGAGGCTAAGACCACTACCGAAAGAAAAGTAACAAAAAAGAGAAAAATCAGAAGAGAGTTTTTTAGTCGGGGTGGCCTGGATGATCGTTTTATAGAAGTTGCAGATAGTATGGGTAAAAAGAAAACAGTGAAGGAATTATAGTTTGTACATTTTCTTTATTCAAAAAAAGAGGCCCCGTTTCGGAGCCTCTTTTATATTGTCGTAGTAATTTATTAATTGTCCCAAAACACTCTGTCTTGTAAACTTGATGATTTTTGACCCGGGTTGTTTGGATTCAGGTCAATTTCTGATTGAGGATAGAATAGTGTACGTGGTGTGCCACCTGTACCATTAATAGCATTGGCCGGAAGATTAAGAGCGGGGAATCCGGTTCTTCTCCAATCTGTCCAGGGTTCGGTAGATACACCAAACAGCGCAATGTATTTTTCTTCAATTACCTGTTGAATTTGCTGTGCTGTAGAACCGCTTAAGGTTCCATTTGCAGCAAGGTATTCTGTTATTTGTTGAGCAGAAACTCCTGCTTCTTGTAAAGAAGAAGTAATACCAGCTGTAAAGAATGCCTGTGCACTACCGGGAGCACCGCGAAGTGCTGCTTCAGCACGAATGAAGTTATATTCAGCAAAGGTCAACATACGCTGAGGTGCAGTGCCTGAATAAGTGAAAGGAGGAGCTGTACCTGCAGTTACATTTCCACGAAGGAAAGTATGTATTCTGCTGTAATTATTATTGGGCGCAGGTGGAGGTGCAATTGCTGATACGCCTGTAAACTGATTAGGAGCTGTTATAATTGCAGCGCCAGAAGCAACTCCAGCACCTGTTACGTTGTTGCTCAGCGTTACTGTTGTAGCAGTAACAGCAGTAGAAACAGTATTTGCAGGAATATTTGTACCTACAATAACCATATTAGTTACAATACCTGCGGTGGAAGCAAAAGTTAAAACATTACCCGCAGCAGTAGCGGCTGAGGTATTAACAGTTGCAGGCAATGGAATTCCCTGATAGGGGAATGATGTAAAATAATAAGGTCTCCGTGGGTCATTCTTTGCATTCATCATACCCAGCATTTGCGCATCGCAAAATAAATAGTTAGGGCGACTTACTTCAAATGCAGAGATTGGGCTGCGTTGATTTGCAATATCATAAAACGGCATAGAAAAATTATCTGCATTAGATGCAAAAAAAGCAGCACCACTATTGATCAATGAAGTGAGCTGTGCATTACTGAATGCCGGATCTTTTTTACTATAATGCAGGTATAAGCGCAACTTTAAAGTATTTGCAAATTTTATCCATTGAGCTTTTGCATTGGTAAAGTTTCCACCATTCGTATAAATAACGGAATTGGAGCCTGGTGTCAACACGCTGGAAGATGCATTCAGCTCGGAAATTGCTGCATTTATCAGCACAATCAAATTACTATAAATAGCTGCATCATCATCATAATGAGGCTGTGTGTTGCCAGTAAGTTGCTGCGCTTCTGTGTAAGGAATTTTACCCCAGATGTCAACCATTAATGAATATTCATATGCCTTAAGCAGTTTAGCTACTCCGGTATAATATGGACTGGCGCCACCTTGTTTAATGATCAGTTCAAGATCATTCAAAGTAGTAGCATTCATGCTGCTCCACACGTTGTTTTGATCGCTTCCGGTAATATTATAGCGATAGTATTCAAATGTCTGGTTGGGCGATGAAGCCATGCCACTCATTTGTTGCATGATTAATGTTGTATAACGGAACATATCACTTCCGCCTTCAAAACCAATGTTTACCTGTGCCGAAGTTAAAAGTTGTTCTAATGGTGCATTGGTATCTGGAAGTCTATCCGGATCCTTGTTGATGTCAAACATTTTTTTGCAGGAACCTAAGGTCATTACCCCCGCAAAAACTGTTATTAATTTAAAATATCTAAGTTTCATATTTTGAATTTTTATATTAGTTAAAAGCTGAGGTTTAGTCCCACACCTATTGTTCTTGTTTGTGGCAATGCATTAAACTCGAGTCCTTGTGCATTGCTTACTCCTAATACACTTTGCTCTGGATCCAAATGTGGATAGAATGGTGCATGGAGGAAAAGGTTACGTCCAAAAACACTAAAGGTAGCAGCGCTAAAAGGTGTTTTACCTAACATACTAGTTGGAAGTGTATAGGTTAAGCTGGCTTCTCTTACACGGAACCATGAAGTTTTATATATAAAACCTTCAGCAGCGGCATATTTACCAGAGTTTCCAAAATATTGCTCTGCAGAAACATAAGTCGTGTTTGGCAGACCATTTGTATAAACCGCATCAAAAAGATAAGGCTTTTGCAATACGTTACTGGCATCATAACGAGGAAATTCAGCAGTTTCTGCTGATACACCATTACGTTGTAAGTCTGCAATATTTCTTGAATAAATCTGACCACCTTCTTTTATTTCCATTAGGAATGAAAGAGCAATTGATTTATATGTAAGTGTATTGGTTATACCTAACACGTATTTAGGATTAGGGTTTCCAATTTTTTGAACGCCAGAAGTTACTCTAGGTAAACCATTTGAATTCACAACAATCTTATTTCCTTTATTTGGATCTCTTACATAAGCGTTGCCATATATCTGACCATACTCATCACCGGCAACAAGACGAATATTTGGAGTAGTAAATCCACCGAGGAAGATATTGGTTACACCTGGTGCAAGATTATCTACAATAGCTTTAAACTGGGTATAAGCAAGATTGAATGTCCAGTTAAATGATTTAGATTTAATTGGATTAGCAGTTACACCTAATTCAACACCATTGTTAGTTAAATTACCTGCATTTTGAATAAATGTAGTAATACCTGAAGATGCAGATACTGGTACACCAAAGATTAGTTTTTCTGATTTTTGCTTATAACGTGTTGCATCTATGGTTAAACGACCTTTAAAGAATGAAAGTTCTATAGAAATTTCTTTACTGGTTGTAAACTCAGGACCTAGATTTGGATTACCTGCTGTATTACTAAGAGTATAACCTTGAATGCCGTTAAAAGGGAATAATACGGATGGTCCAAAACCATCAGCAGAACTGGCACCTGCAAAATAAGAATCTGTTGAATAAACGAAATCACCGGCCTTACCTACTTTGGCAATATTGCCTCTAAGTTTGATTGTTTCGATTATTTTACTACGCAGTTTGGGGAACCATTCAGTTATATTAAGTGAACCCCCTACACCACTATACAGGTAAGAGTTTTTACCAATTTTGAAAGTGGATGCCCAGTCGTTTCTGGCAGTAACATTGAAACTTAAAATACTTTTATAGCTTAATTGAAAATCGCCATAAAGACCCAGCAATCTTGTTTTGCTGGAACCATTAGATGGAGAAGGAGAATATGTGGTAGTATTAGATAATTGCTCTAGATCTCTTACAATAATTCCTTTACCATCGAGTTGTGCTCCATTGCTGTACACTTGCTGAAATTCTGTTCCTACAATAATAACACCACTCCAGTTTTTCAATCTTTTTTGTGCAGTCAAATAACCGTTTGAGTTTAAACTACGGTAGTTGCTTCTCACTTCTCTTACACCACCAACTGCATTGGCACTTGTATTTGCACCACCACGGGCACCTATCTGGTCGTAAGCATGGCTAAAGAATGAATATACGTCAGTACCTACTTTATAGTCGGCCTGTAACCATTTAGTCAGTTTAAAATTAAATGAAACGTTTCCTATAAAACGGTTGATTTCATCTCTATAGCGATTATGCTTAAGTGTCCAATAAGGATTGTCTTCACCCATTGGGTAACGCTGATTTCCTACTGCATCTTCAAATGCAAGACCAGAAAGATCGTAGCTACGAGGAGTAAACCAACCTCTGAATAAAGGATTGCTCAACTGATTTCCTTGTTGAGATCTTTTTGAAGCGTTATTTGAATAATTTCCACTTACTGATACAGTAAGGTAGTTGTTTATTTTGGAACTGGTATTGATAGAAAAGTTGTGACGAATCAATTCGTTGTTATCCAACACTCCTTTGTTTTTCAAATAGCCATAAGAAAAACGAAAACTGTTTTTATCTGTACCGCCAGAGAAAGCGATATTGTTCTGCCAATTATTTCCGTTGCGAAAGATATCTGCAACATTATCTGGGTAGGCTTTCAAAACTTCTGTACGGTTATTGGCATTTGTAGCAGGGTTGTATGCGTTAGTAACTGTTTGCCCTACAATGCGTGGACCCCATGAAGTAGAAGCCACAGGAGAGAAAACACCACCAGCACCTTGTGCATATTCATTTTGATAGTTTGGTAAACGGTTTACTGATTCTATCTGATAACTGGTAGAGTATTCAATTTTGCCTTTTCCAGCTTTCCCTTTTTTAGTTGTAATCAGTATAACGCCAGCTGCAGCACGAGAACCATAAAGTACAGTTGCAGCAGCACCTTTCAATACGGTCATTGTTTCTATATCATCCTGATTAATGTCAATTGCACGGCTGGAGCGAACAGCGCCGTTTTGTAATGCATTACCACCACCGCTGTTGTCAATAGGAATTCCATCAACAACAAACAAGGGTTGGTTAGACCCTGTAAATGTGGTAAAACCTCTGATTAATATACTTGAACTGGCGAATGAGCCACCACTACCACCGGAGCGAACACCGGGAACTTTAGAAGCAATTGAATTAGTAAGGTTGGTACCGTGTGCCTGATTTAATTCAGCACCACTAAGTTGAGTAATACCATAACCTAGTGTTTTTTTGTCTTTCTTAATACCAAATGCCGTTACCACTACTTCGGTTTCGGTTTTGTCAACCTGCTGCATTTTTGCATTAATAACTGCACCTGTTCCAATAGCAGTTTCATAAGTGTCCATTCCAACTGTAGAAAATACAAGAGTTTTAGAACCGGCAGGTACCGAAAGTGAATAGGTACCATCAACTTTAGTTAATGTACCTACTTTGGTGCCTTTCACCATTACAGTTACATTGGGAAGGGGAGCGCCTTTGTCATCGGTGACTTTACCGCTGACGGTGTGCTGTGCAATTGCCGAAGCGGCAAAAAACACTAATCCCCAGAAGAGTAAAAACAATTTTCTCATGAGCATTTAGTTTTAATGTATGATTGAAATCAAGCCTCTTGACCATTGAGGTCAAAAGAGCCCTGAAATTAAAGAACCTTTAACAAATAACTTAAAAAACCCTCCGGTTTTTATTAATAATTCCGTGACTTATTTTTTAGCCTTAATTCCAGTGTATTTTATAGACAAATTCCACTCGTTTTCTGCTGCTTTTTTAGGATACTCTTAAAAGTCATAAAGAGCGGTGGTTAATAGTTCATTTTTTCTTCTTTGCAAGGAGTATTAACAAGGCAGGCAATAGTACCAAATTCGTAAAAGTTGCAACAACCAAAGTAAGGGATGTAAGCCAGCCCAATGCCTTTGTACCTCCAAAGCCGCTAAGACAGAAAATGATAAAACCAGCGATGAGCACAAGAGAGGTATAAATGATGCTGATTCCTGTATGGTGTATTGTGTTGATTACGGTTTGTTTTGTGTCAAAGTTCTGTAATGGAAGCTCCTGTTTATAATTTACCAGAAACCGGATAGTGATATCAATTGCAATTCCCAATGCTACGCTGAAAACCAATACGGTAGAGGGTTTTAGTGGAATGCCTATCCATCCCATTAAGCCGGCAGTAATTAATAACGGAATAATATTAGGAATTAATGAGCAGGCAAGTATTCGGGCTGACCGAAATAGATAAAGCATACAAAATGCAATAAGTACAAAAGCCCAGAAAATACTGTCTTTTAAGCCATGTATGATGTAACGATTACCTTCGACAAAGGTGACACTGGTTCCGGTAAGTTGAACATCATACTTGTCTTTTGGAAACAGGCTATTCACTTTATTCGATATGCTGTCAATAATAAGTGGGAGACGTTTTGTACCCACATCTTTCATACTTACGCTGATTCTGATTTTTTGCTTACTGCTGTCTAAAAAAGATCCTGCTAACTTGGCAAAAGAGTTCTTGGAGCTTTCACTATTCCCTCTGAAATTGAGATATTGAGATAAAGCCGGCAGGTCAAACTCCGATGGCAGGTTATAATTGTTACTGTCCCCTTCAAAAAATGCCTGTTTGGCAAATTTTAAACCTTCTGTAATGCTTAATGGCTTACCTATAGCCGGCATAGAATTTAAATACTGGCACAAAGAATCAACACGCATTAGGTTTTGATAATTACGTGTGGCTCCTCTTTTTTCTTTTGTATCCACAATTATTTCCAGAGGCATTACCCCCTTGAAATTATTTTCGAACCAACGTAAGTCCGCATAAATTTTATCATTTTTTGGCAGATCATCGACAATACGCCCCAATGATTTTAGTTTCAAAATTCCTCCTATTGATACAACAACAACAATTGCTGTTGCTACAAAAATCGTATTACGATGTTTTAAAGCCCATCTTTCCAGTCTGTCAAGCCAACGATTGAGAGTAGGATTGTGTAAGTAGCGGGTATGGCGGGAGCGGGGTGTTTTTACATAGCTTAACACTGCCGGAATAAGTGCTAATGAAATAAAAAACAGTGCAAAAATATTGATGCCGGCAACAATGCCAAACTCTTTTAGAATCTGACTTTGCGTAAGCGCAAACACGCCAAAGCCAATAGCAGCGGCAAGATTGCAAAACAAGGTAACCACGCCCATTCGGGCAACCATTGTTATTAATGCAGATTTTTTATCGCCGGTTTCGTTATAGGAAGTATGATATTTATTTAGAAAATAAATACAATTAGGAATTCCAATAACTACCATCAGGGGTGGCACCAGCGCATTTAATATACTAATTTGGTAGCCTAATAGTTTGATAGTGGCAAAACTCCAGATAACCCCAATAGCTACAACGCCCAATGATAGCCACATAGCTGTAAGACTTCTGAAAAAAAGTAACAGAATAACGGCAGAAAGTATAATAGAAGCAATGATAAACAGCCGCATTTCGCTTACGCTTTTTACTGTAAGCTGGGTACGAATATGTGGTAAGCCGCTTTTATAAACGGTCAGATTATTGGCTTTTCCAAACTCATCGGCCAGTTTGCTGATGCTGTTTACAATGCTGATGCGAATTTTTTTACCCATCAATTCTTTTTTGATACGAATGCCCATCAGCCAGGCATTGGTTTCTGGATTGTAAAGCAGATTGCGATAAAAAGGAAGGTTCAGAAATTTTTTTGCAGCACTGTCCAGTTCGGGTTGAGATAATTTGCGGTTTGCAAAAATTGTATCAGCTTTTAGCTTTTCGGTTTCGGGAACTTTAACAAGATTGACCGCTGAAGGGATACTGATGATATCATCAACACCAAATTGGTGTTTCAGCTTTTGTTGTAAAGCCGTATAGTCGTTGAAAATTTTTTCAGTAAAAAATTTATCAGTTTGTATGCCTAATACTAGCAGGTTGCCATCTTCGCCAAATGTTTTTCTAAACTCCTGATAGACTTTATACTTTGGGTTGTCGAGAGGAATGGCTCTTGAAAAATCGTAGCTCAACTGCACTTTACTTGCATGATAACCCATAAAAGCGGTAAGAGCTGCCAGTGTTATTAAAATTGGTAATCGGTATTTCAGGATAAAACGGCCAATATTTTGCCACATAATCAAGGTGATATTGATGAACAACGCAAAGAAACGAAAAAAGATTTTATTGTAAATAATGGACAAACAATCTGTGAGATGGCTAAATGCCGAATCGAGTTTACTATTTTTGAAATGTGAGAATAATTTTCATAGTATTTTTTTTAATAACGTCTTTTAAGGCAATAGCGCAACAGCAATTGCCTCCCCTAGGTCATTGGCGAGAACATTTGCCATATAACAGTGCAATCGATATTGCAGATGGAACTGATAAAGTTTATTGCGCTACACCTTTTAGCATTTTTTCAGTCAATAAAGAAAATGAGAAAGAACGCTATAGTCGTATCACAGGCCTAAATGAAACAGGTATTAGCGCCATTGCTTTTGATAAAAACAAATCGAAACTGTTTGTTGCTTATAGTAACAGTAATATTGATATCATTTATAGAAATGACATTTTTAATATTCCCGACATAAAACGGGATAATATTATCGGCAATAAAACGATTTATCAGATTTATCCATACCAAAACAAGTTCTATCTCTCTACCGGATTAGGCGTTATTGTAATTGATGCCGACCGATATGAAGTAATGGATACCTGGTTTATTGGCAATGGCGGCAATCAGGTGAGGGTAAATGGTTTTACAAACAATGCTCAATATTTTTTTGCGGCTACTGAAGAAGGATTGAAAGCCGCTGATATGCATTCGCCTAATTTGGCTGATGCAGGAAACTGGCAACTCATAAAATCAGGTGCTTGTCAAAATGTGTTTGAAGTAAATGGAAAAGTATTGGTGCAACAGAACGATACTTTGTTTTTGCAAAATGGTGCATCCTGGTCATTATTTTATACTGATGGATGGCCCATCATCAACACAACGGAAAGTGAGAATAATATCACGATTTGCGAAAGGCAAACCAATGGAATGGCCAGAGTAGTTATCTTAAATACTGATGGAATTGTTTCAAGAGTGATTGATAACAGTGGGGCTGTATCATTTCCCCGAAAAGCTATTTTGATAAATAACGACCCCTGGATTGCCGATCAGTATGCCTGCTTGTCTCATTTTACAGGAAATACTTATCATCAGTTTGTCTTAAACTCACCACAAAATATTTCAAGCGGCGAAATGGTTGTTGGCAAAAATATTTTTTATGCAACATCCGGCGCTGTAAACGATAATTGGAATTATCAATACAACGGTGAAGGTATTTACGTTTTAAAAGACGGTGGCTGGAACAATATTAATCGCTATAATTATTCTGCATTGGATTCATTGCTTGATTTTCTATGTATTGCCATTGACAAAAGAGATGAAACCATTTGGGCAGGATCTTACGGGGGCGGATTGCTGCACATAAAACCGGGTCCACAATTTGAAATTTTTAAACAAAATAAATTGGATGCTACCGTGGGTGACCCAACCAGCTATCGGGTTGCGGGTCTGGCATTTGATACCGATAATAATTTGTGGATTTCAAATTTTGGTGCTGCACAGCCATTGCGGGTAATGAAAGCTGACGGTAGCTGGAAAAGTTTTACTATTCCATTTACGCTGTTCCAAAATGCCCTTTCGCAAATTGTAATAGATAATAAAAACTATAAGTGGATGGTGTCTCCAATGGGTAATGGGTTAGTTTGTTATGATCATGGAGTTTCTATTGAAAACATTGCTGATGACAGATGGAGGAAGTTTGGCGCAGGATCGGTTAACGGTAATTTACCGAGTAATGATGTGCTTTGTATTTCAAAAGATAAGAACGGTTTTGTGTGGGTGGGAACAAGCGATGGCATAGGCGTTTTTCAATGTACCGAACTGGTTTTTGCTGCACAGGGTTGTGATGCAGTGTGGCCGGTTGTAAAGAATGGAAATTTTGCAGGATATCTTTTTAAAGGGCAGGAGGTAAGAAGTATTGCTGTGGATGGTGCCGATAGAAAATGGATAGCCACCAAAAACGGCGTTTTTTTAATTAGTGCCGATGGTGAAAAAATTATTTATCAGTTTACTGAAGACAATAGCCCCTTGCTGAGTAATGATGTAAAAAAAATAACTATAGATGGAATATCTGGCGAAGTGTTTTTTGCTACTCAAAAGGGAATTTGCTCGTTTAGAAGTACGGCTACCGAAGGAGCTGAGAAAAACGAAGAAGTGTTGGTATTTCCCAATCCTGTTCCTCCGGGGTATGCCGGCACTATTGCCATACGTGGATTGGTAAATAATGCTATAGTAAAAATTACTGAACTGGATGGCCGTTTAGTGTATCAAACCAAAGCATTGGGTGGACAGGCGGTATGGGATGGAAAGAATTACAGAGGACAAAAAATTTCCAGCGGCGCCTATCTTGTTTTAGTAAGTGATGAAGGAAGAAAAGAACGCTTGGCAACAAAAATATTTTTTATACAAAGGTAATGCCCGATAAACTACATAAAACCAACGGCATTGTTTTGCGTACAGTAAAGTATGGCGAAACCAGTCTTGTGGTTACGCTTTTTACTGAATTATTTGGTGTACAGTCTTATCTCGTAAATGGTGTTAGGGTTTCCTCAAAAAAAGGAATGGGAAAAGCAATGCTGTTTCAGCCGGCGGCTATTCTGGAACTGGTGGTTTATCACAATGAATTAAAACACCTGAATCGGATAAAGGAATTCAAATGGGCACATTTATATAAAAATATTTTTAATGATGTGCCCAAAAATGCGGTTGCATTGTATATTGTAGAGTTGCTTACCAAATGTTTGAAACAACCGGAATCGAATCCTGAGTTGTTTCATTTTGCTGAAGATGTGTTGTTGCACTTAGATGAAAGCAAGGGAACTGTACAGGCCAACCTGCCTTTGTTTTTTGCAATGCATTTGCCTTTTCATTTTGGTTTTCGTATAACAGATAATTATAGTAAGCAAAACTGTTTTTTGGACTTGCAGGAAGGAAGTTTTGTAAATACAATTCCAAATCACCCTTATTTTCTGGAAGAAAAACAAGCTGATGTAACGGCCTTGCTTTTAAAAGTAATGCAGCCAGAAGAGTTAGCATCTGTTTCTTTGAATCATGAGTTTAGAAGACAATTATTGCAACGATATGAGGATTATTACCGACTTCATATATCTGATTTCGGATCATTAAAGGCATATCAGATTCTAAAAGAAGTGCTTAGTTAAAAGAGCATTCATTTTTTTAGTAAGCAGCATTTTTATTCTAAGTTTGATTACCAGCGTTTAGGCAAGTATATTAGATTGAATTCTTTTTATTTAATTTTTGTTTTGTTTCTTACAGCTACAATTCATGGGCAGTACTGACAAAAGTCAATTCCATTGGCAAAAAACTTTGTGGCAAATGGGAATGGGTAAATAAAAAAGATACTTTTACGATTCAACTTTTCTTTATCGATACAGTTTGGAAGAGTTTTGACTCTTCAAATGTTTTTGGCCCCAAAATCTATGGCTGGCATAGATATGTTGAAAAAGGAGTTTTGGTGGAAAGCAGTTTTCTTGATTCATCCAGTCATCTGCCAAAATCAAATGGTTTTTTTTGGAACGATACTGAATCAGGATAGTTTATTATTAATGTTTAATGACATAACAAAAGGAAGAAGTTTTTGGATAGCTGCAACATTTTTAGACTCCACTGCAACTACATTAAAATGGATTACACATCGTCCACAGGAAAGAGTTATATATCCACCTCCAAATCCCAAAATATGGGAAGGGCAAACCATTCCTTCACCTATTGTCTTACATAAAATTTCTAAATAGATAATATCAAAACAGTTTATTACTGTTTGAATAATTATTTATTAATAAAGTAATTCCAGGAAGTTTTCCTTTTTCAAAACTCCCCAATTCCTTTTCCCATTGCAACGCTTTTGCTCCATTAATGGTTGCCCATTGCAAAATTGTTTCAACCGGAATATGGGGAAAATGTTTTTGTATAGATGCAATTTCACTTGCAATACTCAATTGCCAGTTGCTGCTATAGCTATCGGTGCCCAATACGATATGGCAATTATGTTTTACAAATAGCTCAATTGGCGGTACTTTATTTTCAATGTACAAATTGGCATTGATGCAGATGCAATAAACCAATTTTAAACCATTTGCTGCTGCATATTCATTTGCCCAAATGATTTCCTCTTCCTGCATACAGGTATTGTGTACCAATATAATGGTTTGTCCTTTATTGAAATAAGGAAGTACAGAACGAATGCTGCTTTTTCCGGTTATTGGAAAGGGTGATTTTTCAATTCCAAATATTTTAAACAATTTCAGATAATCACCTCCACCGGTTTGGTACAGTTCATTTTCTGCAGGATGCTCCTGATTGTGTATGGAAATAATTTGATTTTCGGTTAGTGTATTTAATTGTTGAAAAGTTTGGGGACTGATGGAATAAGGAGCATGAGGTACCAAACTGGTTCTGTTGGCAGTTTTTGATTGTTGAAGAGCTTTCGTTAATTGTTGTGCTACCTTCTTAAAATGATTCAGGTTTTCATCCGCTTTTTCATCGGTAAAGCTCAATACCTCAACAAAGTTTTGCCAGCGGATATTACTTTTACTTTTTACAGAAGCAGTATCGGCAGTATTGCCTATATCGCCAACGGCTACGATGCCATTGTCGTACATTTCTTTTTCAGTTTTAATAATCTGTTGCTGAATAAAATCAAGTGGAAAATCTCTTTTGGTAACTACAGAGCAAAGAAATTCAATTAAACCGGTATGTGGCGGTATTACATTTTTTAAATGACTAAGTTCTAAATGACAGTGGCAGTTGATGTGTCCAGGAGTGATGATGCCATCGTACTGCTCAATATTTTCTCCGGCTTCACTTTCAATTACTAAATCGGCAAAACTTCCATCCTGATGCAGAATGAGTACTTTATTTGTATGAAACCGGTAGCCGTCAAAAATTTTATCTGCTTTTAATTTCTTATAGTTCATGGTGTTGAATTCTTTTACCTTTGCTGCCCAAAAATGTTGCTGTACTTAACGGCAATAAAGGCTATAAAAATATAATTAAAATGTTAGACAGGCTAGAAGCCATAAAAGCAAGATTTGACCAACTGGGCGTTGCACTTACCAATCCTGAGATTGTTGGCAACAATAAAAAATTTGCAGAAACCAGTAAGGAATACCGTAGTCTGGAAAAAATTGTAAATGCCTACACCTCGTATAAAAAAGTTCTTGACGATATAGATTTTTACAAAGAGGCGCTGGAAGGTAGCGATGATGAAATGCGTGAGTTGGCCAAAATGGAAGCACCTGCATTGGAAGTGCAAAAAGTTTCAATGGAAGAACAGATTCGTCAGTTATTGATTCCAAAAGATCCACAGGATGATAAGAATGCAATATTAGAAATAAGAGCCGGCACGGGTGGAGATGAAGCCAGTTTGTTTGCCGGAGATTTATTGCGCATGTATATCCGCTATTGTGAAAGACGTGGCTGGAAAACAGCGGTACTTTCTGAGAATGAAGGAACGGTAGGCGGATATAAAGAAGTACAATTGGAAGTAACCGGAGATGATGTATATGGCACTATGAAATTTGAAAGTGGCGTACACCGGGTGCAACGTGTACCTGCTACAGAGGGAAGTGGAAGGGTGCATACATCTGCTGCAACCGTTGCCGTTATGCCAGAGGCAGAAGAGGTAGATTTTGAATTGAAGGACAGTGATGTGAAAATGGAGACTTCTAGAAGTGGTGGTGCAGGCGGACAAAATGTAAATAAGGTGGAAACTAAAGTAATGCTAACACATATCCCTACGGGAACGGTCATTATTTGTCAAACAGAAAGAACGCAGTTGGCCAACAGAGAAAAAGCGATGCAAATGATGCGTACAAAATTATATGAGGAGCAAGTGCGCAAGCAGGAAGAGGAAATAGCCCGGCACCGTAAAAGTTTAGTCAGCTCCGGCGATCGCAGCGCCAAAATAAGAACCTATAATTTTCCGCAAGGCAGGGTAACCGATCATCGCATTGGTCTTACACTTTATAACCTCGATGCAGTTTTGAATGGAGATATTAACGAATTGATTGATGCACTTCAGTTTGCTGAAAACGCTGAGAAACTTACTAAGCAGCAATAGTGCAACTAATGAGGAAAATATTTCATCCAATCTGCTATCTTTATTCAAAACAATTTTTTCAACCGTCAAAAATTTTGACACACTAAAACAAAAGAAATGCTAGATCAATTATTAAACATTGTAAAACAATTTGGACAAGATACTGTAGTGAATAACCCAGATGTGCCCAATGATGAAAATCAAAATGTAATGGCAGATGCATCAAAAACGATTGCCAGTGGTTTTCAGAATATTTTAGCTGGAGGTGGTTTTCAGAATATCCTTGATTTATTTAAAGGGAATAGCGGTGGTTCTCAACAAACGGGTGCAAGTGGAGGTATTGGTAGTTTGCTGAAGAATCCAATTGTAACTATGATGATTGGTTATTTTGTGAGCAAGCTTATTAGCAAGTATAAAATGAGCCCCAGCTCAGCAAATAATGTGGCTAATAGTTTAATACCCAATGCACTTAATGGACTTATTCAAAAAGTAAACGATCCAAATGATAATAACTCAACACTGGATAACCTTATTGGCTCATTAACAGGTGGCGGCGCACAGCAGGGTGGTGGTTCTCAATTACAGGATATACTTGATTCGTTTACAGGTGGTGGTAATGATGGTAGTGGTGGTAGTGGAGGATTAAATATTCAGGACATTATTGGAAATTTGACAAATAATGCACAAAACAATATGCAAAACCGTGAAGGAGGAGATGGAAAGGGAGGTGGTTTGCTTGATATGATAAAAGGATTTTTTAATTGATTAGTATCACTTTTTTATGAAATGAGAAGGGTCAGACTTTAAGTTTGACCTTTTTTTATTCAGAAAATGATAATTGGCGACATATTTGTTTTAGTGGTGATGTTCATTTCTATCTCTGTCATTTTCAATAGTCAATGAAAATTTTGTGGCTGAAACGATGTCTGAAAAATTTCAAGAACTGGGAAGAAATGAATGAATTTTACGAATTTATATTTAGGGCAATTACTATAAACAACCTTTTAAACTTTCATTAACATCAAAAATCATACGATCGGCAATAATTTTGCGTTATAGAATTACACAACATTTAATAAAGACAGTCAATTTTCTCATAAGCAGTTAGTTTTGGTTGCGACCCCTGTTTCCACAGGGGTCTATTTTTTTAAATACTTTATATAGCTAAAACCAAAACCTGTTATAGCTCCAACACTGTCTGCAATAATATCTCCAACATCAAAAGAACGATTAGCAACACAGTATTTCTGAACAAACTCCATTGCAGTGCCATAGAAAATGCAAAACAGGGTTGTGAAAACAAAATAGCTTAGCAATTTTGCAGTTGATATGTTTTTATAAAATGCATAACACCAGAGCCAGGTTAAAATTCCAAAGAGAAATATATGAATCCATTTATCTGCCCAAATTTTATCAAGCCAATTTTCTTTTGAAAAGGCAGAGCCGGGAATTGTAAGTAGTATGAAAGAAATAAAAAGCCAAAAAATACCGGGTGCAAATGATTTAAACTTTTTCAAAATGAAATTTCATTTTCAACAATGGAATGAAAAACAGTTTGATCAAATATTAGGAAACCAGATTCTCATAAGCAACTGCATCCATCAATGCCGCAACATCTGCAACATTATTTACAGTCATTTTAATCATCCAGCCTGAACCATAGGGGTCGTTATTTACTGCCTCGGGTGTACCTGCAAGTTGTGCATTAAGCTCAGTAATGGTACCTGCGACAGGCAGGTAAAGTTCAGAAACTGTTTTTACAGCTTCTACTGTACCAAAAACCGCCCCAGCCTCTAAGGCCTGTCCAATAGTTTCCACTTCTACATAAACAATATCACCCAATTCTCTTTGAGCATAATCAGTAATACCAATAGTGGCTACATTGCCTTCAAGGCTTACCCATTCATGGTCTTTAGTATAGCGGAGGTTGGTAGGGAAACTCATGTTTTTTTATTTGAATGCAAATATGAACAAAACTCTTGAAATAAAAACACAACAGGCTAATTAACTGTTGATTAACCCTATTCTCCACCATATTTTTTTTGAGAAGAATAACAAGTGTTGGAAAATTCATTCCGAAAAAATTTACGAAACCAAATAGTTGCGCATATATTTGCAACCGAATGGGTTCTTAATAATAAATTTTTTGAAATGAGAAGAGATATTTTTCAGGCCATAGCCGACCCTACCAGAAGGGGCATTATTGCACTGATTGCTTTACAGGCAATGACGCCGAATGCAATTGCAGAAAATTTTAATACTACCCGACAGGCTATTTCAAAGCACCTGCGTATTTTATCGGAATGTGACCTGGTAAAACAGGAACATCAGGGTAGAGAAATTTATTATTCTTTAGAAATTGAAAAGATGAAAGAAATAGACCGATGGCTGGAGCAATACAGGAAAATATGGGAAACACGCTTCAATCAATTGGATAAATTATTATCAACAATAAAAAAACAGAAAAAATGAAAACCGACTTATTATTTGATTTCACTGTTGACAAAACCGCAAAAACGGTTTTTATCAATCGGGAGTTTGATGCCCCATTGTCACTTGTTTGGGATGTATTTACAAAAGCTGAATATCTGGACCAATGGGTAGCGCCAGCTCCTTATACATCTAAAACAAAATACATGAATTTTGAAGTAGGTGGAAAACGATTTTATGCAATGGTAGGTCCTGATGGAAAGGAAGGATGGGCACTACAAACTTATACTTCCATATCGCCCAAAACCAATTTTAAACTTTTCAATGTTTTTGCCGATAAAGATGAAAACCCACAACCCAATGGGTCCGACTGGGATTATAATTTCAGCGAAAGCAATGGTATCACAAAGGTTAGTATCAGCATTTACAACGAATCTTTTGAGAGAATGGAAATGTTGCTGGAGGGCTTCAAACTGGGATTTACTGCATCATTGAAAAATCTGGAAACATTATTGTCCAGCTTATCAAAAAAGTAGCAGGTGTTGCTTTTATAGTTTCTACCGAAAAATATTTGGCAGTTATCCTTCATCTGTTTTTTTGTTAAATTTTGTTAAAAATTTATTACAAGAATACAAATTCAGTTCACCGGAAATTTTACGCCGTTCATGGAAGGTTTTATGCCTTTTGTCGGTTAGCTGTTTCTGGAAACAGATAACACAATTAGCTTTGCGCCCTAAACAAAAACCAAAAATCACAAAATGAAAAAGTTTGTATTGTATGTTACCGGATTATTGATGATGTCCACAGCAGCAGTGGCTCAACAGATAACCGGCGTGTTAAAAGACCAGCAGGGTAAACCCCTTGAAAAAGCCACTGTTTCTTTGCTTCATCAAAAAGATTCATCCATTGTAAAACTGGTGACATCAAAAGATAATGGGAATTTTAATTTTTCGGCAGTTGAAAACGGCAATTATATTGTAAGTGCTACTTACGTAGGATATGCACCAGTTTACTCCGCTGCATTTGAATTAAATGGAGGTGATGTAAAAGTTCCGGATTTGATACTTGTTAAAAACACAGAAAGCCTGGGTGCTGTTACTGTTACGGCAAAAAGACCGATGGTAGAAGTAAAAGCCGACAAAACCATTCTGAATGTAGAAGGTACTATTAATGCTACCGGTACAGATGCTTTGGGATTGCTGCGCAAAAGTCCGGGTGTGATGGTTGATAAAGATGATAACATTAGTCTGGCAGGAAAGAACGGTGTCAGAATTTATATTGATGGAAAACCTTCGCCATTATCAGGTACTGATTTGACAAGTTATCTGAAATCAATTCAATCGGCACAAATAGATGCGATTGAATTAATTACCAATCCATCGGCAAAATATGATGCGGCAGGTAATGCAGGTATCATTAATATCAAATTAAAGAAGAATAAAACCTTTGGTACCAATGGCTCGGTAAATGCGGGTTATAATATTGGCGTTTATCCTAAGTATAATGCAGGTATCAATTTAAATCATCGCAATAAAAGTGTCAATGTATTTGGCAGTTATAACTTTTCTGATAATAAATTGAACACCATTTTTGATATGTACAGAAGCATTGGCGATACTGTTTTTAATGGTCACACTGATGCAGATTTTATTACAAGATCACATTCATTTAAAACTGGCGCCGATTTTTATATTAACAAAAAAAGCACTTTTGGTGTATTGGTTAATGGAAACTTTACCGAGAATAGTTTTAATAATAACAGTCGTACTCCTATTTCTGTAAAATCTACTGGCGTAGTGGACAGAATTTTAGTAGCTAAGAATACAAATAATAAGAATGCCAACAATGCTACTTTTAATTTGAACTATCGCTTTGCTGATACCGCCGGGCACGAGTTGAGTATAGATGCTGATTATGGTATGTACAGAAATAAGAGCAATCAATTACAACCCAATTATTATTATGATGCTTCTGGTAATAATTTAATCAGCTCTGTCTTTTATAGATTCATTAGCCCTACCGATATTAACCTGTTTACAGTAAAAGTAGATTATGAGCAAAATTTGAAGGGCGGCAGATTAGGCTTTGGTGCCAAAACCTCAGCTATCAACACTGATAATAATTTTAATCGTTACGATGTAAGTCAACTACATCCTGAGCAAAAAACTTTGGATATAGCCCGTAGTAATCAGTTTGATTATAAGGAAAACATCAATGCTGCCTATGTCAATTATAATAAGCAATTAAAAGGTGTGATGTTTCAAGTTGGTGTAAGAGCAGAGAATACAATTTCAAAAGGCACTTCTTATTCTTTAAATCCTGATGGAAGTATTAATACATCCAATCCTCAGATATTTAAAAGAAACTATACTGACCTGTTTCCCAGTGCGGCACTTACTTTCAATAAAAACCCAATGAATCAGTGGGGGCTTTCATATAGCCGCCGTATTGACCGCCCTGCTTATTCTGATTTGAATCCTTTTGAGTTCAAATTAGATGAGTATTCTTATATGAAGGGAAATACCAATCTGAGACCTCAGTACACCAATATCATTTCATTGACTAATACATACAAGTATAAATTGAATACTTCTTTGAGCTATAGCCGTGTGAATGATGTATTCACTCAAATTGTGGATACTGCGGAAAAGTCTAAAAGTTTTATGACTCGTAAAAACCTGGCAACACAGGATGTAATTGCTATGAACATCAGTTATCCGTTTATGTATAAAAGCTATATGGCATTTGTAAACTTAAGTGGAAACTATTCTCATTATAAAGCTGATTTTGGCGGTGGTAATCGTATCGTAGATCTCAAAGCTGCAACTTTCAATATTTACATGCAACACAGCTACAATTTTGGTAAAACAAAAGCATGGACAGGCGAAGTGAGTGGCTGGTATAACTCACCATCTGTTTGGGAAGGTGCTTTTAAAAGCAAAGCCATGTGGACAGTAGATGCGGGTTTGCAAAAGAAAATCTTTAAAGGAAATGGTACAATTAAAGTATCCGTTTCTGATATTTTCTTCAGTATGAAGTTTAGCGGCTATACCAATTTTACAGGTCAGTATTTAAGAGCCAGCGGTAGTTTTGAAAGCCGCCAGTTTAAAACTGCACTTACCTGGAGATTTGGTAACAGTAAAGTAAAAGCTTCTCGTCAAAGAGCGGATGCACTGGAGAATGAAAAGAAGAGAACACAAAGCAGTGGTGGATTTGGCGGACAATAATAATTGAAGAGATTGAAAAAAAGAGGCAACCTTAGTACAGGAGCCTCTTTTTTATTTGTGTAATATTAATCTTTCTTTTTCTTTTGCCCGTTTAATCAATGAAGCACTTATAATTTTTACGTCTGTTTCTGGCCGGTCTATTGCTGTTGTTTTATTTGTAGGTACTGCGGCTATTTTATCCAGCACATCAAATCCGCTAATAAGTACTCCAAATACAGTATAGTTTTGATCTAAATGGGGTGTACCTCCCAGCGTTTTATAAACTTCCCTTTGGTCAACAGGAATTTTTCTACCTCCCAATCTGGTAATTTCTACTTTGTCCAAATCTTCATCTGTAAAAACTTTTCCTTGAACAATATAGAATTGGCTGCCACTACTTGCCTTTTGTGGATTATTATCTCTGGCTGCAGCTATTACTCCTTTTTTATGAAATAAGCTGGGTTTAAACTCTGCAGGAATGGTATAAGATGGCCCTCCATTGCCCAGCATTTTACCATATTCGGCATTTTTGCTTTCAGGATCGCCTGCCTGTATCATAAAATGATTGATGACCCGATGAAAAAGAATCCCATCATAATATCCCATTTTTACCAATTTTAAAAAATTATCACGATGCAGTGGCGTTGAATCGGATAATCGCACCACCATATCACCCATCGATGTTTCTAAAAGCACATCCTTTTTATAATCTTTCTTTTTTAATATAGAATCTCTTTGTCCAATTGCAAAAGCTGATATTGCAACAAAAGACATCATCAAATAAATTTTTTTCATAACATTAATTCTAGAGGTCATTGTTTTCGAAATAAAGTAAAACATGGTCTTTAATAAAAATTTCCTGTTCAATAGAAGACAGTTCGGGCAGCGCTTTTAGTTGCCTGAAGTGCGGCCAGCCATCATCATCAATCCTTTCTATTTCATAATAGCCAGATGAAGTAAGTAAGGAACAAACAGCGATATGCATCAAATCCTGCTTTTGTTCTTTTGTAAATTTTTCTTTGATGTCGCCAAATTCCTGAATACCTATCAAAAATAAGATGGTCTCCAAATCCGGTTTTTTCCCAAACCGCTCTACTAACATAGCTTCCAGTGTCCACCACCGTTGTTGTATATCGTCATTTACCATCATCCTGCAAAGATAGCCGGAGTGCAGTATGAAATAGGCTGGCTAAAAGATGAATTAAAATCAGTTTCTAACCTCTTAATTATTACAAATCGGCTATGCCTGTTATCTTTGCGACTCAAAGAAATAAATAGGGAAAATGTTGCAGTTACAAACGATAAGACAAAACCCACAGGTGGTAAAGGAAAAATTGGCGGTTAAGAATTTCAAAGAATTGTCATTGGTTGATGAAATTCTTCAACTGGATGAGCAAAGAAAAAAAATGCAATTGGAGTCAGACAATTTGCAGTCAAAAATAAATGCAGCCTCAAAAGAAATTGGTGCTTTAATGGCTAAAGGAGATAAAAGCGCAGCTGAGGCAAAAAAACAAGAAGTGGCCTCATTCAAAAATGCTTTGCAACCCATTGCAGATGGATTGGCAAATACAGAAACTGTTTTAAACGATAAATTAGTTTTGCTGCCAAATTTGCCTTCTGTAATGGTGCCTGCTGGTAAAACGCCTGCTGATAATGAAGTGGTACGAGAAGGAGGTCAAAAACCGGTGTTGCCTGATGGTGCAGCTCCTCATTGGGATTTAATCAAAAAATATGATATTGTTGACTTTGAAACAGGCGCAAAAATTACCGGAAGTGGTTTCCCTTTATATAAAGGACAAGGCGCAAAGTTGCAAAGGGCACTGACGCAATATTTTCTTGACTTCAATACAGGAGCCGGTTATACCGAGTATCTGCCTCCCTTGATGGTGAATGAAGCAACGGCTTATGGTACAGGTCAGCTGCCCGATAAAGAAGGACAGATGTATTTTATGCCTGCAGATAATTTTTATATGATACCTACATCTGAAGTGCCTGTTACCAATATTTACAGAGATGAAATTGTAAAAAAGGAAAACCTGCCTATTAAAATGACAGCTTTTTCAGCTTGTTTTAGAAGAGAGGCAGGCAGTTTTGGGAAAGATGTAAGAGGCTTGAACCGTGTGCATCAGTTTGACAAAGTGGAAATTGTTCAACTCGTGCATCCCGATAAAAGCTATGAAACGCTGGATGAAATGGTTGCCCATGTAGAAAAATTATTAAATACTTTGGAGTTGCCCTATCGTATTTTGAGACTTTGTGGTGGCGATATGAGTTTTGCATCGGCACTTACCTACGACTTTGAAGTATATAGTGCTGCACAGGAAAGATGGCTGGAAGTAAGTTCGGTATCAAATTTTGAAAATTTTCAGACCAACCGGATGAAAATTCGTTTTAAGGATGAAGATGGAAAATCAAAATTGCTACATTCATTAAACGGAAGCTCGCTGGCATTGCCACGAATAGTTGCTTGTCTGCTGGAAAATAATCAAACCGATAATCAGATAAATTTACCATCAGTATTACATTCTTATTTTGGAAAGGCTTTCATTTCCTGAAAACATTATATTTGAAAGCTAAAAAGCCAAGTAAAATGAAATTTACAAAAATTATTGTATTAAGTCTATTGATTGTAACCGCATCCTGCCATCGTAAAATTGCGCCTGATGGCGATGGTGCAATGGGAAATACCGAAAGAAAAGAAAAAGAATCGGAAGGTAAAACAGAAAGCAAGGATGAAAAAGATCCTACATTTCATTCCACACCAACTGATATGGGTACAAAACCTAAAGAGTCATTGGAAATGGGAAAAACTGTATTTGTTACAAAATGCTCAAAGTGTCATGAAACAAAAACTCCGAGTGCTTTTACAAAAGACGAATGGACAAATATTTTGAAAGCAATGATTCCAAAAGCAAAATTGAACGATTTGGAAAGCAAAAGCGTTACAGCTTATGTAATGTCTAATGCAAAATAAAATAGCTTTAATAGTGTTTTTAAACTTTAGGGCATCAACTTTATCATATACAGAATTGACTTTATGAAAAAGTGGGTGCCCATTTTATTTTTAGTAGTTGCCTGCAACAGGCAAACGCTGCCTGTTATCACAGACAGGAACGCAGCAAAACCCAAAATTGACAACGAAATCTATCCTCCGGCAGGCACTGTAAAAGAAGATCTTGTAATTGGTAAAACTATTTTTACTAATCGTTGTGGCCGGTGTCATGGATTACCCGATCCTGCATTGTTTCAAACAAATAAATGGGAAAGTATATTGACGATAATGATTCCAAGGGCAAAACTAAATCAGGAACAAGCAGTACATGTAAGAGCTTATGTCTTGGAAAATGCAGCTAAAAGCCAGCCTTAGAAATTGTTTTTATTTTTCTATTCATTATATAAAACCAAATGGGTGGCATTAATGCCAATATCATCATTCCCGGATATCCGGTGGGCATTTGTGGCGAATGATCGTGATGTCGCAACACCTGATATTTACGACTTGCCATATAATGATGATCGCTGTGCCTGCTCAGCTCAAAAAGCATAATTCTTCCAATGATATGATTACTGTTCCAGCTATGCTCAGGCATGGCTCTTGCGTAGGTACCGTTATCGGTTTGCTTCCTTTGCAGTCCATAATGCTCAATATAGTTTACTGTTTCCAGTAATAATATGCCAATTGCTGCTGCCGCAATAAAACATAGCAAAACAAAACCACCAAATACAAAATAAATAACTGATATAAATGTTATTTGAATTATTGAAAACTGTATCATTTCATTTCTTAATGAATAAATCGGATACCCTTTCTTTCTTGTTTCCTTATTGGCAATTTGCCAGGCGCTGAGGTAGCTGAAAATAATGGTACGGAAATAAAAGAGATATACATGCTCGCCCATGCGGGCACTGCTGGGATCATCGGGTGTGGCTACTCGTTTATGATGGCCTTTGTTGTGCTCGGTAAAAAAGTGCATATACAAAGAGGTAAGTAAAAGTGCTTTTGCTAAAAATTGCTCAAATCGGTTTACACGATGCCCAAGTTCGTGGCCTACATTAATACCAAAAACACCACAAAGCAAACCCATCACCCAAATTCTTCCAGTTAATTCCAGGTATGTAAGCTCATCATTTTTCAAAGAGAATAAAAAAGTAACAAGTGCAAAGTATTGGCAAATAACAACGATGTAAAGCAAAATATCATAACTTTTGTCGTGCCGGGCAATTGCTTCTTCTGCTTCATTTAAGTTGTTTGAATTGGGTTTGAAGCAAAGTTCAATTACAGGAATCAGCACCCATGCAAAAAGCAATGGCAGTCCAATCATCCATCCTTTTGAATGAAAAGAGTTGATGGCTCCGATAAAAATGACAAAAGGGATTAAAAACTTTATAAAACGAAGCCGCATACTTTATAGATTCTTTCAAAAATAGAAAATATGCAGGTTGTTTTTTCGTTTTACGTCTTTAAATTGAGTGGCAGATTAAACTTAATAGTTGATAATCAGTCACAGTAACCATAAAATGTTTGCTACATGTCATTGAACAATCAGTTAAAAAATCAGCACCTGATGTGGCGTGCTGGTTTTGGCCCTGCTGTAGAACAGTATGGCGATTTATCAAAATACACCTCTAAGCAGTTTTACAAAGCATTAGTAAAAGCATCTGAAAAAAAACCAGATTATATCAATGCCGCCAGTAATTATCTAGATGGATTGTATAAAGGAATTGAAGATGCCGGAAGGATGCAGAAAAAAGAGTTGAATGAAACAGACAGAAAGCGATTTCAACAAGAAAACAGAGAAGGCATCCGCAACTTGAATATGTTATGGTCTTATGAAATGGTGAACAGTGCTGCACAGTTGCGTGAGAAGTTGGCTTTTTTCTGGCATGGTCATTTTGCCTGTCGTAATCTGAATATTTATTATCAGCAAGGGCTGCTGGATGTATTAAGAAGAAATGCGCTGGGAAATTTTGGAACTATGTTGAAAGAAGTTTCCAAAACAGCGGCGATGCTCAATTTTTTGAACAATCAGCAAAATAAAAAAGATCATCCCAATGAAAACTTTGCAAGGGAAGTTATGGAATTGTTTACACTGGGACGAGGCAATTATTCTGAAGACGATATTAAAGAAGCTGCCAGAGCTTTTACCGGTTGGACATCAAATTTGAAAGGTGAATTTGTCTTCCGTCGTTTTCAGCATGATGCTGGTTCTAAAACCGTTTTAGGAAAAACAGGCAATCTGGGAGGAGAGGAGGTGTTGGATATATTATTAAAGCAAAAACAAACTGCCCGATTTATCACCCAAAAAATTTACAAATATTTCGTAAATGATAATGTTGATAAAGAAAGAGTAGAAAAACTTGCTGATAAATTTTATAACGACGGTTATGATATTGGGAAACTGATGGAGGAGATTTTCACCAGTGAATGGTTTTATGAATCCAAAAATATTGGCGCAAAAATTAAATCTCCTATTGAACTGATGACCGGCATTCAAAGAATGTTGCCTATGAAGTTTCAACAAGATGAAGCTTTGATGCTAATGCAAAGGGCGCTGGGGCAAATATTATTTTATCCACCCAATGTAGCAGGCTGGCCGGGTGGCCGCTCTTGGATTGACAGCAGCACACTTATGCTGAGAATGCGCTTGCCACAGATGTTTGATGACAAAGACGAGTTTAATGTAACGCCTAAAATGGATGATGATCAAATGATGGGTCAAAATATGAAACTGAGTAAAGGCTTTGAAAAAGGAAAAGGAAATGCAAACGTAGCCAGACCTCTGATAGTAGATATTGACTGGAAGCTTTACAACAGAAACTTTGAATCGGTGCCCCGTGAAGCATTGCTAAGTAATCTAAACAATACATTACTTCAGGTAAATAGTGATGTAAAGCCTGATACGATAAAACAATTTAGTGATAATAGCGGTCGTGAAAATTTTATCAAAACTGCTACTTTACAAATTATGAGTACACCTGAATATCAATTATGTTAAACTCTTTAATATGTTTATCAAAAGAAAAGAATTTATACAAATCGGATCGATGGCTTCAGCATCAATGATGTTGCCCAAATTTTTAAGAGCATTTGAAGGGAAAACATTGGTGCCTGCCGGTAACAAAGTAATGGTCATTTTGCAACTGAGTGGCGGAAATGATGGTTTGAATACTGTCATACCAGTTCGAAATGATTTGTATTACAAAGCAAGACCCAAGTTAGGTATCGATAAATCAAAAGCTTTGCTATTGGGCGATGAGGCTGGATTGCATCCTGCACTTAGTGGCTTAAAAGAGTTGTATGATGATGGCAGTTTGGGAATATTAAATAATGTAGGTTATCCCAATCCTGATCGTTCACATTTCAGAAGTATGGACATCTGGCATACTGCAAGTAATAGTAATGAGTACTGGAACAATGGCTGGGTGGGCAGATACCTTGATGCCCAGTGCAGCGGATGCGATAAGCCAACACAGGCAATTGAGATTGATGATGTGCTCAGTTTGTCAATGAAAGGAAACAATCTGAATGGCATTGCCGTAAGAGATCCAAAAAGATTGTATGGAACATCCAATGAAAAATTTTTTAAAGAAATTAATAGCAGCCATTTAAAAGATGGCAGCGAGGAGCCTGTTGATTATTTGTATAAAACACTGGCAGAAACCATGTCGTCGGCAGATTATATTTTCAAACAAAGTAAACTACATCCTACCAGTGCCGATTATCCTAAAACAGGATTGGGCAACAGCATGAAAACAATAGCTTCTTTAATCTTTTCTGAAATCAATACCAAGGTATATTATGTTTCATTGGGAAGTTTTGATACCCATGTGGGGCAGGAAGGCCGTCAGGAGAATTTGTTTAAAGAAATGAATGATGCTGTAAAAGCTTTTGTAAAAGATTTGAAAGCCAATGGCAGGTTTGATGATGTGATGTTGTTTACCTTCTCCGAGTTTGGAAGAAGAGTAGCTCAAAACGCCAGTGGTGGTACCGATCATGGTACTGCAAACAACATGTTTTTAATCAGCGGTGGGCTTAAACAAAAAGGACTGATAAATGAAATGCCTAACCTCAGTGATTTGGATGAAGGTGACTTAAAATTCAAAGTTGACTTTAAAGATGTGTATGCAACTATGTTGAACAAATGGCTCAAGGCTGATGATAAATCTATCCTGGGGCGACAACACCAATACTTGAATTTTATATAAATAAGAAACGCTGCATTTTTTTTGCAGCGTTTTTTTTTGTTTCAATTTGTTTAGATTATTTATCCAGATCAAACCTGTCGGCTTCCATCACTTTTGTCCAGGCGCTTACAAAATCTCTTACAAATTTTTCCTTGTTATCATCCTGCGCATATACTTCGGAGTATGCTCTTAAAACAGAATTTGAACCAAAAACAAGATCCAGTCTTGTAGCGGTCCATTTTGTTTTTTTAGTATTTCTATCCACTAAATTGTATAGATTATTACCGGCAGGTTCCCATGTGTATTTCATGTCGGTAATGTTGACAAAAAAATCATTGGATAAATTGCCAGGCTTATCCGTAAATACTCCATGATTTGTATTTCCAAAATTTGTACCCAGCACACGCATACCACCAACTAGTACGGTCATTTCTGGCGCAGTTAAACCCATCAGGCTTGTCCTGCTTAGCATCAGTTCTTCAGAAGCTATTTCAAAATCACTTTTTAAATAATTTCGGAATCCATCATGCAATGGCTCTAGTACATCAAAAGTTGTTACATCAGTCATTTCTTCGGAAGCATCTCCACGTCCGGCATGAAAAGGAACCTGCAAATTTACGCCTGCGTCTTTTGCAGCATGTTCAATAGCTGCACTGCCGCCAAGTACAATTAAATCTGCCAGGCTCATTTTCTTTTCTAATCCTTTTTGAATTTCTTCAAGTTTGCTCAAAACTTTTTGAAGACGCTCAGGTTCATTGGCCGCCCAGTTTTTTTGTGGAGCTAAACGTATTCTTGCACCATTAGCACCGCCTCTAAAATCAGAAACCCGGAAAGTGCGGGCACTATCCCAAGCCGTATTGATTAATTCGGTACGAGAAAGGCCGGATTGCAGTAATATCTGTTTAATCTTTTCAATTTCTGCATCAGAATATTGTTGTGTTGCAGCAGGAACAGGATCTTGCCAAATCAAATTTTCATTTGGCACATCGCTTCCTATATATCGGTTTACTGGTCCCATATCTCTGTGTGTAAGTTTAAACCATGCCCGGGCAAAAGTTTCATTAAAATATTGTGGGTCTTTATAAAAGCGTTCAGAGATCTTTGCATAGATAGGATCTTCTTTCAAGGCCATATCTGCATCCGTCATTACCGGGTTTACTTTTTTTCCGGGTAAATGTGCATCGGCTGCTTTGTCTTCTTCTTTTATATTTACAGGCTCCCATTGATTGGCACCTGCTGGGCTTAGGGTGAGCCGCCATTCATAATTCAACAACAGATAAAAATATTCCTGATTCCATTTGTTAGGAGTGGTTGTCCAGGGGCCTTCCAGTCCGCTGTAAACGGTGTCTTCTGCATTGCCTTTGCCATTAGGATTTATCCAGCCAAGGCCTTGTGCCGTTACATCTGCACCTTCGGGAGCAGGTCCCAGTTTACGGGCATCCCCATTGCCGTGCATTTTACCTACAGTATGTCCGCCGGCAATTAATGCTACTGTTTCTTCGTCATTCATCGACATTTCGGCAAATGTTTTCCTTACGTCAATGGCAGTGCGTTGTGGATTGGGTTTGCCATCCACGCCTTCAGGGTTTACATAAATCAATCCCATTTGTACAGCTGCCAATGGATTTTCAAGAGAAGATCTGTCCAGGTCGTCCTTATATCTGTTTTTTGTAGCAGCCAGCCATTCTTTTTCAGGTCCCCAGTAGGCATCAATTTCCGGTTGCCATATATCTTCACGTCCTGCTCCAAAGCCAAACATTTTTAAGCCCATCGATTCGTAAGCCATATTACCTGCAAGGATGAACAAATCTGCCCATGAAATTTTGTTACCATATTTTTTCTTGATGGGCCACAGTATTCTTCTGGCTCTGTCCAAACCTGCATTATCAGGCCAGCTGTTAATGGGTGCAAAGCGTTGATTGCCCGAATTGGCGCCACCACGTCCGTCGCTTTTGCGATAAGTGCCTGCACTATGCCAGGCCATTCTTATAAACATGGGGCCATAGTGTCCATAGTCGGCAGGCAGCCAACTTTGTGCTGTTGTCATTAATTTTTTCAGGTCAGATTTCAGTTCTTCAAAATCCATTTTCTGAAATTCTTTTTTATAACTAAAGCCGGCATCCATCGGATTTCTTTTTTTATCATTCTGTGCCAGAATATCCAGATTGAGTGCATTGGGCCACCAGTGCTGATGATTTTGTTCAGTTGTCGTATTAGTGCCATGAAATACAGGGCATTTTCCTTTTTTAGTTTGTTCCATATAGTGAGTATTTAAGTGTTTTGTTTTTGCAAGTACAAAATTGAGAATTTATTTCTCGATTTTTACAAAGATTCATCAACTTAATCTATGATAAATCTCAAAATGGGTGTTCATTTTTTGAATGAAATGTCAGCTTGATTTGATATAAATAATTATGCTTTGCAGAATCTATTGTACAAAGCTTCATATTGCGGTACAATATTGTGAATATCATAGTTTCGGGCATAGGCAGCTGCTCTGATTTTAAACTGTTTTAATACAGCGTCATCTTCAAGAATGCTGATGGCTTGCTTGCCCATGGTTTCAATATCGCCAACATCGGCCATAAAGCCAGTTTCGCCGGGAATATTAATTTCACTTAGTCCGCCAACATTGGTTGTAATGATGGGTACTCCTGCTGCCATAGCTTCCAGTGCAGCCAGTCCAAAACTTTCTGTTTCTGATGGCAATAAAAATAAATCGGCAATGACCAGAATATCTTCCATTTGCTCCTGCTTACCTACAAATCTTATTTCATCACAAAGATTCAACTCTCTGCAAAGGTCTTCAGCAGCGGGCCGCTCGGGGCCATCGCCAACCAACATAAGGCGACTGGGTATTTTTTCATTAACAATTTTAAAAATTCGAATAATGTCGGGTATTCTTTTCAGTTTTCTGAAATTGGATGCATGCATCAACACCCTTTCTCCATTGGGTGCAATCATTTTTTTAAAAGCATCAATCGGCTTTCGATTAAAACGACTTACGTCAACAAAATTTTTTATTACTTCTATTTCTTTTGTGATATTAAAATGTTTATAAGTGTCGTCTCTCAGGCTTTGAGAAACCGCAGTGATGATATCACTTTCGTTGATGGAAAAAGTAACAACGGGTGCATAGGTTTTATCTCTTCCCACCAGTGTAATATCGGTACCATGTAGCGTTGTAATCACAGGTATTTCTTTCCCTTCTTTTTTTAAAATTTGTTTCGCCATATAAGCTGCCGATGCATGCGGAATGGCATAATGAACATGTAGCAAATCCAGCTGATTGTTTTTTATAACATCTACCATGGTGCTGGCAAGTGCTGTTTCATAAGGTGGAAAATCAAACAGCGGGTAAGTGGGCACCTGCACTTCGTGATAATATATATTGGGAACAAAAGCGTCTAATCTTACCGGTTGGTTGTAGGTAATAAAATGTACATGATGCCCTTTTTGTGCCAGCGCTTTTCCTAGTTCTGTAGCCAATACACCCGAACCCCCAAAAGTGGGATAACAAGCAATGCCGATTTTCATAATTAATATCCTGTTGATTTTTGAGAATGACTAAGGTAAATATTTTCATTGGCATCTGTTGACCGTTCGTTTAAAACTTTGAAAAGCCTTCTCTCTTTCCATTAACTTTATCCAAATTCGTAAATATGCGTAAATATTATTTCCTGCTTCTCATTTCCTTCATTTCTTTTTTTGCAAATGCTCAAAATGCGGATTCATTATTTATTAAAAAACTGTCTGATGAAATAATGGTGAATGGAAAAGCATATGATAACTTACGACAGCTGTGTAAACAAATTGGCAACCGACTGAGTGGCTCGCCACAAATGTATAAGGCCGAAGCCTGGGGAGTGCAGACTCTGGAAAAAAGTGGGGCTGATAAAGTGTGGAAGCAGCAATGCAAGGTACCCCATTGGGTGCGGGGTGGCAAAGACCAGTTGTGGACACCGGTTTTTGTATCAGCAAACAATCCAAAAATGCTGGATGGCAGATTGGAAAATAAATATCTGGATGTTTTAGCAATCGGTAATTCAGAAGGTACAGGCAATAAAGTATTGACCGGCGAAGTGGTATTGGTAAATTCTTTTGATGAGCTGGAAAACAAGAAAGAACAGGTAAAAGATAAAATTGTTTTTTTTAATTATCATTTCAATGAAACATTTGTAAGAACATTTGCTGCTTATAGAGATGCGGTAAAATATCGTGCTTCAGGAGCCAGTAGTGCAGCCAAATATGGTGCAAAAGCAGTAATTGTAAGAAGCATGTCGCATGCAACTGATAATTTTCCGCACACCGGTGGTATGCGATACGATACAGCTTATTCAAAAATTCCTGCAATGGCTATTGGCTTGGGTGATGCTGACTGGCTTGCAGAAAGAACCACTAAAGGGAAGATACAGGTAAGTATGAAATCAAACGCCCATTTTTTACCTGATACGCTTGCTCATAATATCATTGGTGAATTAAAAGGTTCGGTTTATCCCGATCAATATATTACCATAGGCGGCCACTTAGATAGCTGGGATGTGGGCGAAGGAGCGCATGATGATGGGGCCGGCATAGTGCAAACCATAGACGTGATGAGGGCACTCAAGGCATTGGGTTATCAGCCCCGATATACCATTCGGTTTGTATTATTTGCCAATGAAGAAAACGGATTAAGAGGCGGTACAAAATATTTTGAAGAAGCAAAAGCAAAAAATGAAAAGCATTTGTTTGCATTGGAAAGCGATGCCGGTGGTTTTACGCCTCGTGGCATTGGAATTGATGCAAGCGATGAAGTAATGGCAAAAATAAAATCATGGGCACCTTTACTCAAGCCTTATGGTTGCGATAATTTGGAAAAAGGTGGTGGTGGTGCGGATATTGGTCAGTTGAAAAACGTAGGGGCAGTACTTTCAAGTCTGTCGCCCGATTCTCAAAGATATTTTGACATACACCATGCCCGCAGCGATGTATTTGAAGCGGTGAATAAAAGAGAACTGCATTTGGGTGCGGTAAATATGGCGGCATTAATTTATTTAGTTGATAAATATGGATTGTAATGTTGATAGCTTCACTTATAACTCTATACAAGCGGGATCTTGAGAAACTGAAGAATGAAATATTACAATATGAGCATGAAAACAGCATTTGGGAAACTGCAGGTAATATTTCAAACTCGGCAGGAAATCTTTGTCTTCACCTTATTGGCAACCTCAATACTTATATAGGAGCTGCATTAGGAAAAACAGACTACATAAGAAACAGGCCGTTTGAGTTTTCTCAGAAAAACATTCCCAGAGTTGAATTAATAAAAATGGTAGATGCTACTTCAAAATTGGTGATTGATACTTTGCAAAAACTGAAAGAAGATGATTTATCAAAAGAGTATCCACAAATTGTTTTTGAAACCAAAATGACTACGGGATATTTTTTAATGCATTTGGCAGTACATCTCGGTTATCATTTGGGACAGATCAATTACCACCGAAGGATGTTGGATAAATGATACGGTTAAAATTTTTCTGATTGTTCAATTGACTATTCTGAGCAATGAAGTAATCGTTTCTTGCACATTGTAATTCAACAAACCATTTAAAAATTAAAATAGAGAGCATGTTTACAATAGAACAAATTAAAGAAGCACACAAGCAAGTAAAATCTGGTGCAGATTTTCCAGCATACATTCAAGTGTTAAAATCGATGGGAGTTATTGTCTATCAAACCTGGGTTAAAAATAGCCTAACGGATTTTTTTGGAACTAATGATTTTAAAATAGTTTCTAAACCAATGTACGATGATTTGAAAATTGAAAGTAAATCTGATGAACACCAATTTGTACTTTTTTTAAAAATTCACCAGAATGGAGAAACGGATTATCTAACATTTTGCAAACATTGTGCAGAAACAGGAGTTGAAAAATGGATTTCAGATTTAAACGAAATGACCTGTTCATATTATGACAAGTCAGGAAATACAGTGTTAGTAGAAAAAATTCCAGGGTAAACTTTTATAAATGAACTACATCCGAAAACATTGGTTTGATATTGGAGGAATAGCAGGTCTTATAATTCTTGTAGTCTTGTTATTTGAATATCAGAAACTTTCAAATTATCAACTGTTAATGTGGTTAAGTTTAATTTCTCTCTTTTCTCACCAATTGGAGGAGTATCGAATTGCAGGAACCTTTCCAGGAATGGTGAACCGTGTTTTATTCAACAGCGATTTGCCCGACAGGTATCCATTGAATAGTAATACTTCGTTGATCATAAACGTTTTTTTAGGTTGGTCCATTTATTTATTTGCCATATTGGCTGGCGACAAATTAATATGGCTTGGTATGTCAACAATTTTGGTTTCACTTGGCAATATTGTAGCACATACTTTTGTCTTTAACCTTAAAGGGAAAACACTTTATAATGCCGGCTTAATAAGTTGTTGGCTATTATTTGCTCCTTGTGTCTTCTTCTTTTTCAAAATAATTAATCAGGAACATTTAGCAACGAGAGCAGATTTTATGATAGGGATTCCTTTGGGAATTGCTATTAACATTTTTGGCGTTTTAAAACCGATAAAATGGCTTGCCAACAGAAATACGAGATTTGTTTTTGAAAAGAAGCAATTATTATCTGGAGATCGTTGATTGAATTTTGCAGCAGACGACTCATCATGATTTTTGAATGGAGTAGGCTCGGTTACAAGCTCAGCACTTATTACCTTCTGACTTTCGACTGTCTAAAAAGATAGTAGATATTTTGGTGGCTTTTGTATATTTATGAGTTAGCAGTTATATCATAAGAAACCTTATTTCAAACCTATGTTACATGAACAAAAAAAATTTTGACAGAAGAAAATTTTTAAGTCAGATTAGCTTAACTGTCGGAACAGGCTTTGTTGCTTCAAGTTTTCAAATTCCTTTGGCAATTAAAAAAAAGGAAAATTGCAAAGAGACGCCTATTTTGGAATTAGGCCCTTATGCTGTAATGAAATATAGAAAGCAAGCCGACCACGATATTGATTTAACACAGGTTGAAGGAAATTCAGCAATAGCAGTCGGTCAAATAATAACTGTTTTTGGAAGAATAACTGATAAAAATTGTAACCCGATAAAAAAAGCTGTTGTTGAAATATGGCAAGCTAACCACTTTGGTAAGTATCATCATGAATATGATAAAAGCCAATATCAGGACGACCCAAATTTTCAAGGTTGGGGGCAAGCGATTACAAATGAACGGGGAGAGTATAAATTCAAGACTATTTATCCTGCACCGTATGGAGGAAGATCCAGGCACATCCATTTTAAGGTTTCAAGTAAAAACTATCATGAACTTACAACACAATTGTTTTTTGAAGGAGAAGAAAGAAATGCGAAAGACCCTATCTTAAGAATTTTTACGCATGAAGAACAGCAGCAACTTATAAGACCGCTTACTGAAAGAGATAAGTTAAAACAAGTTGAATTTAATCTTGTCTTAAACGATGTTCAAAATGACATTTTGCCAAAGAAAGTTCTTAAAGAGTATATTGGAAGTTATTTTTTGAAAAATGCCCCTTTTGATATGCAGGATTATATTAAACGAACTTTGGGTATTGAGGTAAATAATTTTGACCTTAGTTTGACACATAAGGAAGGAAAATTATTTTTGAAATTATCATTTTATCCAATGATAGAATGTGTATGGGTTTCTAAAGATATGTTTCAATCGTGGTCATTTAGCAATACTTTTATCAAGTTTACAAGAAATGAAAATGGAAAAGTAATTGGATTGAGATTACATTTTAGTGAAGAAGACTATGTGGAAGCACCTAAGAAAATGTAACTACTGTCAATCATTGTAAGTTTTTATGCTAATAGATTCTTAATAGCATTTTGTACAGCATCAAACGGGAAGCTTTTATATATTTTCTCCATTTGCTCTTTAATCTCCGCATTACACAAATTTCCTATACTTCCTTCGTGAGTATGTTGTACGGTTAGGCTGTAATCAAATTTTCCTGCTTCAATATCAAGTCCCACTTTTTTATAGGCATCTCTGAAGGGCATTCCTGAATTTACTAATTTGTTGACTTCTTCTACACTGAAAATGTATTTATATTTTTCATCTTTCAATATGTCTTTATTGATGGAAATATTGCTGATCATCAATCCTGCCATCTGCATACAGTTTTTCAGTATTTGAAACGCAGGAAACAAATGTTCCTTTAACAATTGTAAATCTCTGTGATAACCTGAAGGGAGATTGGCTGTCATCAACGTGATTTCATTGGGTAATGCTTTAATGCGGTTGCAATGGCTACGAATCAATTCAAATACATCGGGATTTTTTTTGTGCGGCATAATGCTGCTGCCCGTTGTAAGTTCGGCGGGGAATGAAATAAAATTAAAATTCTGATTCAGGAATAATGTTGCATCCATGCTCAATTTTGCAATCGTGTCGGCTACATTGGACAATGCTTGCGCTACAATTCTTTCGGCCTTGCCTCTTCCCATTTGTGCATACACCACATTATAGTTCAAATCTTCAAAACCCAGCAATTGTGTGGTCATACTGCGATTGATGGGAAAGGAGGAGCCATAACCTGCTGCTGAGCCTAAAGGATTTTTATTCACCACATCAAAGGCCGCTTTTAAAGTAACCACATCATCCACCAGGCTTTCGGCATAGGCGCCAAACCACAAACCGAAAGATGAGGGCATGGCCAATTGTAAATGGGTATAGCCGGGGAGTAAATGGTCTTTATATTTTTCGCTTTGCAATTGCAGTAATTCAAAAAATGCTTGTACTTCATTAACGACCAACTCCAATTCACTTCTTAGAAAAAGTTTTATATCCAACAGCACCTGATCGTTTCTACTACGGGCAGCATGAATTTTTTTACCGGTATCACCCAGCATATTCGTCAGCAATAGTTCAATTTGCGAATGAATGTCTTCCACATCATCTGCTAATTTGAATTTACCATCTTCAATATTTTTATAAATATTTTTAAGTTCTCTTTGCAGTTGCAACAATTCTTCTTTCGTCAATAGTCCGATTGATTCCAGCATCTGAATATGTGCCAGCGAACCCAAAACATCAAATGGAGCCAGATACATATCCATTTCACGGTCGTTGCCCACGGTAAATTGCTCCACTTCTTTTAATGATACCCTATTTTTTTGCCAGAGCTTCATAAAATTTGTTCTAAAAGTTTTACATATAAATCAATGCCTTCATTGATTTCATGAATATAAATATACTCATTCGCCGAATGACTTCTTGCCGAATCGCCGGGGCCCATTTTCAAAGCAGGAAAAAACATTAACGCCTTGTCGGAAGTGGTAGGCGAGCCATAATAAGTTCTGTTGAGTTGAAGGCCGGCTTTTATCAATGGATGATCCAATGCAATGGAAGTGGAACGTATTCGGCAACTTCTGGGAGTTGCATTGCTTGAAATATTCTTTTTGATGGTTTCCAACACTTCTTCAAAACTGTACAACTCATTCACCCTAATGTCAGCTACAAACTTGCAATGTGCAGGCACTACGTTATGAGCTTTGTTTTCAGTTTCAATAACGGTGACATTCATCTTTACAGGGCCCAATAAAGATGAAACTTTTGAAAACTGAAAGTTCTTGAACCATTCAATATCTTTTAATGCTTTATAAATAGCATTCTCACCTTCATTTCTTGCAGCATGCCCGGCTTTTCCGCTTGCGATGCAATCCAGCACCATTAATCCTCTTTCGGCAACGGCCATCTGCATTTGTGTAGGTTCGCCAACAATAGCACAATCAATTTTCCCTAATTGTTTTAAAAGGGATTCAATACCATTTGCACCTGATATTTCTTCTTCGGCAGAAGCCGCAAAAAGTAAATTGTATTTTAAATCTTTTCTTTCATAGAAGTAGCAGAAGGATGCTAATAGTGAAACAAGACATCCTCCAGCATCATTGCTGCCCAGTCCAAAAAGTTTTTCATCTTCAATAGCAGGCATAAAAGGGTCACGGCTGTATTGCGAATTAGGTTTTACCGTATCATGGTGAGAGTTGAGCAGAATGGTGGGCTTGCCTTCATCAAAATATTGATTGACCGCCCACACATTATTCAGATATTTTTTGGCAGGAATGTTTTTGTTCAATAAAAAATTTTCAATTAATGCGGCAGTTTTATCTTCTTCTTTGCTGAAAGAAGGAGTAGCAATTAGTAGTTGCAGCAGCTCAATGGCATTTTTCTGTAATATGGAAATGTCATTATTCATTTATAATGCTTGTGCCTGATTTTCCGGAAATGAGTGTTGCTAAATTTTCTGCTTGTCCTATTATTACTTTGTTTACGCCTTGTTTCAAAGCTGCAAATGCATTATCCAGCTTGGGAATCATACCTGCAAATATTTTTCCTTTAGATCTTAATTCTTCGTATTTGCTTGGCGTTAATACCGGAATTACTGAATCTTCTTTTTCTGTATCAAGTAAAACGCCTGCTTTTTCAAAAGAATAAATAAGTGTAACACGGTAAATCTTGCTCAATGCTTTTGCAATTTCCTGAGCTATCGTATCGGCATTGGTGTTTAATAGCTGACCCTTTCCATCGTGTGTAATGGGAGCCACTATCGGGCAAATATTATTTTCAATAAGGCTTTGCAGAAATGAGGTATTGACGCTGTCCACATCGCCTACAAACCCAAAGTCTATTGTTGCATGTTTTCTTTTGTGAGCCACAATAGCATTACCATCTGCACCGGAAATACCGATGGCATTGCATTTTTCTGATTGTAATTGCGCAACGATGTTTTTATTGATAGCACCGGTGTACACCATGGTTACAATCTTCAGCGTTTCCGCATCTGTGATTCTGCGGCCATCCACCAATTGCTGCTGGATGTTTAATTGAGCTGCCAGACGGGTAGCCAGTTTGCCTCCGCCGTGTATCAATATTTTTTTTTCATTTAAGGCGGCAAAGCTTTTCAGAAACAATGCAAGTTTTGCATCATCGTCGATGATATTGCCTCCGATTTTTATAACAATCAGCTTATCCATTCTTTTTTAATATTTCGGACAACACAGCCTGTGCAGCCCACACCCGGTTGCCTGCCTCCTGTGTGATGATACTATGTGAACTGTCGAGAATTTCATCGCTAAGTTCCACATTTCTTCTTACAGGCAGGCAATGCATTACTTTGGCATCGTTGGTAAGTGACAGTTTTTTATTGGTCAGCATCCATTCGGGATCGCTTTCATAAATTTTTCCATAATCTTTATAGGTGCTCCAGTTTTTTACATAAACAAAATCTGCATCTTTCAACGCTTCATTTTGATTGTGTGTGATGGTGGCTCCCTTTGTGAAAGCTTCACTCAATTCATAATCTTCAGGATGAGTGATTACAAAATCTGCTTTATTCCATGCCGTCATCCATTGCGAGAAACTATTGGCCACACACTGCGGCAGTGGTTTTACATGTGGCGCCCAAGTAAGCACAATCTTTGGTTTTGATTTTTGGATAGGCGAAGTTTTTAAAACTTCGCTGATGGTGATAACATCAGTAAGCGATTGCAGCGGATGCAGGGTTGCACTTTCAAGGCTCACCACTGGTATGCCTGCATATTTTATAAACTGTTTGATGTAAAGTTCGCTGTAATCATCTTCCCTGTTTTTTAAAGAAGGGAAAGTGCGAATAGCCAGTATGTCAAAATATTTTCCAAAAATGGGTGCAGCATCTTTTACATGCTCCACCCTATTACCACTCATGATGGCTTCTTCTTCAAACTCAAGTGCCCAGCCTTCGCTGCCTATATTAAAAATAATGGCTTCCATTCCCAGATTTTGAGCGGCGATTTGTGTACTCAGACGGGTACGCATACTGGGGTTTAGAAATATACAACCGATTCTTTTATTTACTCCCAAAGCTTTATCGGCAAAAGGATTGGCTTTGTAATACAAAGCTTTTTGTACAAGTATATCTATGGCTGCACCTTTATCCGCAGCACTACTTGTTACTAAATCATGAACCGAAGTAAAATTTTTCATTTATACTTAAACAGTTTGAAGTGAATGGATTTCTTCTTTTATTGATTCGATAAATTGTTCAGCATCTCTTTTTTTCAAAGCCAGACTAGGCAGCAAGCGAATGACATTGGGTTTGGCTTCGCCGGTGAATATCTTTTGATTAATCAAAAGATTTTTTTTCAACTCTTTAATTTCGTCGGGTACATCAAAACCTATCATCAATCCACGACCTCTGATATTTTTTAGTTCGGGAATTTGCTTCAATTCATCTTTCAGATATTTTCCAATCATAGTAGCATTGCCCAGTAGTTTTTCTTCTTCAATTACTTCCAGCACGGCCAAGGCAGCTGCACAGGCCAGATGATTGCCTCCAAAGGTTGTGCCCAGTTGAAAATGTTTCGGTTTGATATGTGGTGCTATGATGATGCCGGCAACCGGAAAACCATTACCCATACCTTTTGCCATTGTATAAATATCGGCATTGACGCCTGCAAAATCGTGACTGAAAAATTTTCCGCTTCTGCCATAGCCGCATTGTACACTGTCGGCAATATAAACAGCATCATAAGTATTACAAAGACTACGAATTTTTTTAAGAAATGAAATTTCGGCTACATTAATGCCGCCCACACCCTGAATGCCTTCAATAATAACGGATGAAATTTCTTTTCCGTTTTGTTCAAAACATTTTTCTAATGCATCTTCATCATTAAAAGGAAGAAAAATGATATTATCGTTTTCATTTACAGGTGCTACATAGTTTTTATTATCGGTGGCAGCCACCGCAAGCGAAGTTCTTCCATGAAATGATTTGCTGAAAGCAACAATTTTTTTTCTTCCATTGTAAAAGCTGGCCAGTTTCAAAGCATTTTCATTTGCTTCGGCGCCACTGTTGCAAAGAAAAAGCTGGTAATCTTCCTTACCGCTTATCTGTCCCAGTTTTTTTGCAAGTTCTTTTTGTAATGGTATATGAATAGAATTTGAATAAAAGGCAATTTTTTCCAATTGTTCTTCAATTCGTTTTATCCAATGCGGATGTGTGTGACCAATACTGATGACAGCGTGTCCGCCATATAGATCAAGATATTGGTCACCTTTATCATCCCATACATAAGAGCCTTTTGCTTTTACGATGGTGATTTCGTTTATAGGGTAAACGTCGAAGAGATTCATGAGTATTAATGTTTAAAAAGTTCAAAGGGTTTTAAAATCAAAACATAGATGCTTTGAGTTTCAGTCCCATTGTTTCATCAATTCCGAAAATCAGATTCATATTTTGCACGGCTTGTCCGCTGGCTCCTTTCAACAGATTATCGGCAACGGAGTGAACAACTAATAATGAACCGGCTTTTTCTAACTGAATGAGGCATTTATTGGTATTGACTACCTGTTTTAGAAATACGGGTTCTTTAGTCAAATGAGTAAAAGGATGATCTTTATAAAAATCTTCATAAAGTTTATTTAGCTCTTGTAAACTAAGGTCACAGGATATTTGTGAGCTGATGAAAATACCTCTGGTAAAATCGCCACGCCAGGGTACAAAATTTACATTTATATCTGCTTTTCCTTGTAACTGATGTAATGATTGATTGATTTCGCCCATGTGTTGATGGGTAAGGGTTTTATAAGCTTGAATATTATTGTCTCGCCAGCTAAAGTGCGAAGTTGCTGATAAACCTTGTCCGGCTCCGGTACTTCCGGTTATGCCGGTTGAATGTACGGCTTTTAATAATCCTGCCTTTGCCAATGGCAACAAACCTAATTGAATAGTAGTAGCAAAACAGCCTGGGTTCGCAATGTTTTTTGCATTTCTTATTTTCTCACGATTTAGCTCAGGCAGACCATAAACAAATTCCCTGTTTCCAATTTTTGAATCAGCGATTAAACGAAAATCATTTGCTAAATCAATAATTTTTACTGAATCAGCTATATTGTTTTGTTCTAAAAACTTTTTTGATTCACCATGACCCAGGCAAAGAAAAATAACATCAACCTCATTATTAATTTCATCAGAGAATTTTAAATCAGTTTCGCCTGATAAATCCTGATGGACAGATGAAACGGGTTGCCCCGCATTGCTGCGGCTATGTATAAAAGAGATGTTTACACCGGGGTGAATCAACAGCAAACGTATTAACTCACCTCCGGTGTAGCCTGCACCTCCAATAATTCCTGTATTAATGGCCATTATTTTCTTTTTTTACTGCTTCGTAAATAGAAGTCTGGTTACCAAATATTTTACTAAATCCTCTTACATCATCACCAGTAAATCCGGTATTCATTTCGCCGTATTTTCCAAACTTGCTGCTCATTAAGTCGTAATTGCTTTCGATTCCTATTATCTGAAAACGATAGGGCATTAGTTGCACAAACACATCGCCCGTTACCTGCTGCTGGCTATTTTGAAGAAAAGCTTCGATATCTCTCATCACCGGGTCCAGTATTTGCCCTTCGTGCATCCAGTTGCCATAAAACTGAGCCAGCGTATCTTTCCATTGCAATTGCCATTTGGTAAGCACATGTTTTTCTATTGCATGATGTGCTTTTAAAATAATCATTGGTGCAGCGGCTTCAAAACCTACACGACCTTTAATGCCAATAATGGTATCGCCAACGTGAATATCTCTTCCAATGCCGAAAGGCCCTGCTATGGATTGTAAATACTGAATAGCATCGGCAGGGTGTACGAAATTTTGGTCATTGATGCTTTTTAATTCTCCTTTATCAAATCCAAGTTTCAATTCCTCACTTTCAGTTTTGGTTACCTGTGTGGGCCATGCTTCTTCGGGCAACATTCCTTTTGAAGAAAGTGTTTCTTTTCCGCCAACGCTGGTGCCCCACAATCCTTTGTTGATAGAATACATCGCTTTTTCAAAATTCATTTCAACGCCTTTGCCTTTCAGGTATGCTATTTCTGCTTCGCGGCTAAGTTTTAAATCTCGAATGGGTGTGATGATTTCTACACCGGGAATCATAATATGAAAAATCATATCAAAACGTACCTGATCGTTTCCGGCACCTGTGCTGCCGTGAGCAATTGCATCAGCATTTAATTTTTTGACATGCGCTGCAATATGCAATGCCTGACTCAGTCTTTCTGCCGATACAGATAGTGGATAAGTGTTATTTTTTAAGCAATTGCCAAATATGAGGTACTTGATTATTCTTTCATAGTAATCATGCACGGCATCGATTGTAGTATGCGTTTTTACACCCAGTTTATAGGCATGGGCTTCAATTTTTTTTAGTTCTTCATCCTGAAAGCCTCCGGTGTTAACGATGATACTGTGTACTTCATATCCTTTTTCTTCCGTCAGGTATTTTACACAATAGGTGGTGTCTAATCCGCCACTAAATCCAAGTACAACTTTTTTACTCATGATATTCTTTAATTAAAAAAATAGGTTAAGAATGATTTGGGTTTACCGCCGTTGGCTGATTTATCTTTTTTAAGAAAGGGTTTCAGCAGTTTCCATTGTTTATAGCGGAGTAATCGTTCAAAGCCTTTTACATTTTGCTTAAAGTATTCTTTGGTTTCTTCGGGTTCATAATGGTCTTTTGGATCGTAGAGCATTGCTGTGCACATGCAGTTTTTTCTGTCTTTACTCATTAAGATTTCATAGTTCACGCAGCTTTTACAACCAGCCCAAAAAGCTTCGTCCTGAGTCAGCTCTGAATAAGTAACAGGTTCGTAGCCCAGATCGCTGTTTATTTTCATAACAGCAAGACCGGTAGTGAGGCCGAATATTTTGGCTTCGGGGTATTTTTTTCTTGAAAGACTAAAAATATGTTGCTTTATTGATTTTGCAACGCCACTTTTACGAAATGCGGGTGCTACTATAAGCCCACTGTTAGCTACATACTCGCCATGGCCCCAGGTTTCAATATAACAGAAGCCCACCCATTCGTTTAGTCCTGTTAATGCGATTACCGCTTTGCCTTCATCAATCTTTTTTTCGATGTAATCAGGATTGCGTTTGGCTATGCCAGTACCTCTTGCTGCAGCTGAAGCTTCCATTTCATCAGTAATCGTTTTGGCATATATTTTATCGGCAACTGTTGCTACTCTGATAACGATATTTTGAATGTCCATTTATGATTTCTTGAAAAATAAGGGATCACCAGTCCAAGTGTAATGATGGGGTAGGTTCACTGACAGGGGCCGGGGTGAAGGGTTAGTCCTGTCAGAATGTAGGTGTACGTCGTGGACGGGAGAAAGTGAACACATCAAACCCAACGGAGTAAACGCCGCTGGTAATGGGTGCATGAAAAGCCATTTGTTTGGTATGTGTCAAAAAATTTATCATGTTTACAAACTAGTTGTAATTTCAGGGGACAAATGTATAATAATAGTTCAAAATAATTTACAATATTTTTGTTATAAATATCTGATGATGGAAGAATTGCAGTCTGCAAAATACGAACAACCGTTGGCGACGGAAGTCACCAAAAAGCCTTCAAGGTTTAAAAAGATAAAAAGGACTTTTTTAATTGCGCTTACACTTGGTTTGATTGTCTTTATCTATTTCAAATATTTCTTTGTGTTTGGCGTTGGGGTTAAAAGCGGCCACCTGAATTATGCTGTGAAGAAAGGGAATGTTTTTAAAACCTATGAAGGAAAGCTGATACAGGAAGGCTATAGGAGTAAAACAGCCGGCACAATTCAATCTTATGAGTTTGAATTTTCAATTAAGAGTAAAAAGATTTTTGATATTCTTTCTGCCAATAGTGGCAAGCGATTTGATCTTCACTACAAAGAGTATCATGGCGTAATTCCCTGGAGAGGTAATTCGAAATATGTGGTTGATAGCATTATTTCAATGAAGGGCGAATAATATTATTGCCCAGCATATAACAAAAAGATAGCGGGTATTTTATGAAAGTCCGGTTTTAATTGTTGCCACTCTTTTACTGTTTTTGTTTTTATTAATTCATTTTTTCCGGTAATGTCAACCCCTATGCATAACTGAGTTGAAGGCACGCATGTTTTGCAAATGGCTTCTATGAGTTGATTATTTCTATAAGGGGTTTCAATAAAAATTTGAGTACAGTTATTTCTGGAAGCATTTGTTTCCAGTTCTTTCAATGTTTTGATTCGTTGCTGGTTATCAATTGGCAAATAACCATGAAACTGGAATTGTTGTCCACTCATACCGCTGGCCATCAATGCAAGTAAAATGGAGTTGGGCCCCACTATTGGTTTTACAGCAATATTCATTTCCTGGGCAAGGGCAATTATTTTTTGTCCGGGATCGGCAATGCCCGGGCAGCCGGCTTCGCTTACGATGCCGATGTTTTTATTTTCTTTAATGGCTTTTTTAAAAAATGATAACGCCTGGTTTTCATCTTTCATATTCACCCATTCATAATTGTCTATTATCATTTCGGGCCAAAGCTGTTTGAAATAGCGGCGTGTGGTTCTTTCATTTTCTACAAAGAAAACCTGACAATCCTTTATTGCATTTAAAACATAAGCAGGAATGGCTTCTAAAGCATTTTCGGACAAAAGAGCTGGTATGAGATAAACAACCGGCATGGGCTAACTGTTTTTCATTTTATGAACACTAAAAGTGGCGGCAATAATGGCATAGGCTGGTGCCAGTATAATCAAAATGTGCATAATATAAAAGCCAATTCCATTGCCAACGGCCAACCCTTTGTGCCGGCCTGAGTAGCGAATACTTTCGGCAGGTGTAAGTCCAAGTCTGGCAAAACTGTAATCAAGCATAGAGAAACCAAAATAATAGCACTCAATCAGTAAAGCAATGATAGGTGCGATCCATCCGGCAACGGGTATTAAAGAAAATATGACCAATGCCAAAAGATAAACTGACTGCCAGCCGCAATTTCTCAAGTCAATTTTAATACTGCGCAAACAATCTTTTTTGATAGATGCCCAGTTTAACTCATATTCTTTTCCTTCCATAATGGCTTCAGTTTTTTCGCTGAGGTAGGCAAACAGTGGTGAGCCGATAATGAGTATGAGGTATTTAAAAAAGGAAAAATAAAATAGCACCAACACCAGCCGAAGCATAACGCCGGTCATCACAAATAGAAAACTCAGCCATTCGTTTCTTTCCTGTTGCAGCCAGGTTTCTATTCGCATTTGCCTGTTGGCCCATGCCACTACTGTATCCGACGAGTGCCAGAATAAAAACATTCCTGCAATAAATAATAGCGTATAAATAATTCCCGGTAACAATAGCCTGCGAAAAAGCTGATGTTTTTTTATAAAATACCGGGCATCTTCAAACCCCTGAAAAGCTATGATGATTTCTTTGAGCAAATGGAAATTTGGGTAAATATAGGAAAGAAGGATTTTCACACATTACCTTACAACACTTGCCTGTGAAAACTATCAAAATCTGGGACAGTTAAGCTTCTTAGCATCAGGATCTCCGGGCTTTTTGATAAAGATGAGAGAAAGCTCGATACCGCCTCGCAGGTTAGATGCTGTTTTGAGGCTGGATGTGTTCACATCATAAGAAGCGCCAATCAATAATCCATTAAACTCAAGACCTATGTAAGGAATAGCTGCATCGCCTAGCCGATACCAGGCACCTAAATAGACATTGGTAGGATTGGCTTCATTGCGATTTACATTTAAAGAAAACGCACCTCCTACAACCGTATTATGTGCTTTAGCCTGCATACTGTGATTGGCGGAAATATGTAAAAAATTGTAAGGGCCAACTGGAATTTTGCCACCTGCCTGTATTGTTGTTCTTGCTGATAATAAATATTCACCGCCCTTAAAGGTTTCTTTTGGACGGTTGATGTGATACATTGAAGCACCTACATAAAAATTATTATAACCATTGGTACTTCCATTGTACAATACACCGGCATTGATATCTACATAACTTACGTTTACCTGATTGTTAGTAAAAATTTCGCTGGTAACTCCGGTAAAGCCTAATGGAGTCAACTGGTCGCCAAATTTTACTTTAGTTATATCCAGTCTTTTATTTACATAAGTAGTTTGAAACCCTGCACCAATTTGATGATAACCGTTTTCATCCAGTCCTTTATGAAATGCAATTGAAGCGCCTGCATAATTGGTAACTAACACACCATCACCGGCACGGTCGGTAACACCTAAAATACCCACACCCAATTGATCTACATCAGCCAACCTGTTTTTTAATATTCCAAAATCAATAGAAGCAGTTTTTGTTTCGTATGCGTTTAAGATAGTTGGCCATTGATTTCTAAAATTTCCTGCAACACGAAAAGTGCCATCAAATTTTCCGGTGAGTGCCGGATTTAATGTAAGTGGCGATGCAAAAAACTGAGAAAAATTAGGATCCTGAGCGTTTGACGCACTTACCAAAACCACACAGGTCAGCAGGGTAAAAACTATTTTCTTCATGTAACGATTTAGTTATTTCAATGGGGTGGTTGAATTCCAATTTTCGTCCTTATCTTATATAAAACGACAATATTATTGTTTTAATTGCCTTGAAATTCCATCCGCCCGCAAAGAACCGGAAAAATACAATATTTTTTAGACCTGAAATGTAGAATTATTGCTGCTTTTAAGTCCACAATCAGGTTGTTGATTTGGATTTACCACAATCAATCAAAAGTTCATAAAAAAGGTAAATGTCAATCAAAAATCAGAAAAAAATTACATCTGAACTTTGGTGCCAAATGCCAGATCTCCGGCATCTCCCAATCCTGGAACTATATAACCCTTGGCTGTAAGCTCATCATCAATATCGCCACACCAAATTGTAACAGATGGTTCTTCTCTTTTCACATATTCTATGCCAACTGTACATGCAATGGCTGCTACTATATGAATAGTTTTAGGATGACCTTCTTCTTTTAAAAAATGAATGGTTTTTACGAGGGAGGAACCCGTTGCCAGCATGGGGTCAGATATGATGACGACCCTATCCTCCAGTTCGGGGCAGGATACATAATCCAGACTGATTTCAAAGCTGCCATCTTTATTATGCTTGCGATAGGCTGAAATAAAAGCGTTATCTGCCTTGTCAAAATAATTAAGCAATCCCTGATGCATGGGCAAGCCGGCTCTTAGAATGGTAGCCAAAACGGGTTGTTGTTTCAGCATTTTATGTGTTGCCGTTCCCAATGGTGTTTGAATCTCCTTGTCTTCGGTTTCCAAAGTCTTACTTATCTCATAAGCAGCACATTCTCCAATGCGTTCCAGATTGCGACGAAAACGCATCCGATCGCCCTGAATATTTACATCTCTTAATTCGGCAACCCAATTGGACACCAATGAATGTTTGTCGCTGAGATTAATGATCATTTCTTTTTAAAAATTTTGAATTGAAGATAATATTTCAAATCGGTAGAATCCTATTAAAAAAAGTATTTTTGGATTTCCGGCAAATCTAAATTCTTAATTCTGCAAACAAAAATCTTATTATGTATTATAAAGCAATTGGTTTAATGAGTGGCTCCTCACTGGATGGCCTGGATATTGTATTTGCCGGATTTCAGGAACAAGGTGGTAAATGGAGTTATGAATTTTTAGAAGCAGCTTGTTATCCTTTTGGTGATGAACTGAAAAATCAATTGCAAGATGCTGTACATCTAAATGCGCTTGATTATCAGTTGCTGCACACCTCATTTGGTCATTATATTGGCGAAAAAGTCAACCATTTTATTAAAGAAAAAAAATTGGAATATCAGATAGCGTTGATTGCATCACACGGCCACACCACGTTTCACCATCCCGAAAAAAAGATGACAGCACAATTGGGCGATGGGGCTGCTATTGCTGCGACAACGTTGCTTCCGGTTGTAACCGATTTACGGGCAATGGATGTGGCATTAGGTGGGCAGGGTGCACCCATCGTTCCTATTGGAGAAAAATATTTGCTGAATGAGTATGAATATTTTCTTAACCTGGGTGGCATCGCTAATATTTCTGTAAACCAAACTCCTTATGTCGCATTTGATATTTGCCCTGCAAATCGTGTTTTGAATTTGCTGGCACAGGAAGTGGGAAAAGAATATGATGAAGACGGTAAAATGGCTGCTTCAGGTAATGTGCATCAAGATTTATTAGAAAGACTTAATGGGTTTGACTATTATAAAAAATCTTTTCCAAAATCTTTAGCCAATGATTTTGGTACAGCACTTATTTATCCAACAATTGTAGCCGCCAATATTCCGGTTGAGGATGCACTAAGTACCTATTGCGAACATATTGCGCAACAAATTGCAGCGTCCATTGAGACAGGAATAAAAAAATCGTCATTTAAAGCCGGTGGTAAATTGTTGGCAACTGGTGGAGGTGCTTTCAATAGTTTTCTGGTTGAGAAATTGAAAGAGAAACTAAGACGATTACAAATTGAAGTAGTAGTACCTGAAGCCAAACTGGTGAATTATAAAGAAGCATTGATTATGGCTTTTATTGGTGTATTGCGTTGGAGACAGGAGCATAACGTCCTTTCATCGGTTACTGGTGCTAGTCAGGATAGTATTGGCGGTGCATTGTGGGTGGGGCAGCCTGTCTGATGTTTTATGCCCAACTATGCTTAAATTACATGGCATTTATTTAAACGAATCTCCTATGCCATTCTTTCTTTTTATTAAAAGACATTATCAACTGTCGACTACCTGTTTTCAATCTTACCTTTTTTTAATTAAACATTAAGACATGTTATAAGAAAATGATGATGGCATATTTCATTCTCATCAAAAATTATATTTATAAAACAAAACCAATATGAAGCAGTATTTTCAATTAAGGCATCTCGCCACTATTTTGTTTTTAGCAGTAGTATCTTTTACTTTTTCTTGTACTACAGGCAGTAAGACCGCAGCATCTAATGCAAATAAGAGTGAGCAGCAAGACCGTGTACAAATAAATGCCATGTTGGATTCCTTTAACCGGGTAGCTGCAAGAGCAGACTATAATGCTTATTTTAATTTTTATACTGATGATGCCGTATTCACTGGCACAGATGCTACCGAAAGATGGAACAAAAAAGAATTTATGGTATGGGCCAAGCCTTTTTTTGACAGAGGCCGGGCATGGAATTTTACTTCCATAGAAAGACATATTTATTTTGACAAAAGTGGCAATCTCGCCTGGTTTGATGAACTGTTGAATACACAAATGAAGATTTGCAGAGGCTCTGGTGTGGTAGCAAAACAGGGAAATGAATGGAAAGTAGCTCAATATATTTTATCTGCAACAGTGCCTAATGAAATTATGAATGATGTGATAAAAATGAAAGCAAAGACAGAAGATTCGCTCATTCAAAGCATAAAGAAATAATCTTTTTTACTACAAATCAAATTCAAAAAACATTTCACATGAGAATAGTTTCGGTCATCATATTCGTGCTATTCATGCTTACAGCTGCAACGGCACAAAAACCAAGAGCAAGAGATATCGGTATTCCATTTAATGGCACTCCCGGAAAATATAATGCCATCACCGATGTGAAAGGTGTGGAAGTTGGCTACAGCACCATCATTTCGGGTTCGGGAAAAAACATAAGAGGCAAAGGCCCTGTAAGAACAGGAGTAACTGCCATTTTCCCAAGAGGAAAAAATAATATTCCTGTTTATGCCAACTGGTACACGTTGAATGGTAATGGAGAAATGACAGGCACCACATGGATGACCGAATCTGGTTTCCTGGAAGGTCCTGTGATGATTACAAATACCAATAGCGTTGGCACTGTGAGAGATGCTGTATTAAAATGGTATGTAAAAACAGGTTGGTACAAAGAAGATTTCTGGTACACTTATCCTGTGGTGGCAGAAACTTATGATGGGTTCTTAAACGACATTTATGGGTTTCATATAAAAGAAGAAAATGCTTATGAAGCTTTGGACAGTGCAAAAAGCGGATTCATTGAAGAAGGCAATGTAGGTGGCGGCACCGGTATGAGGTGTTTGGGTTTTAAAGGTGGCACCGGCACTTCATCAAGAATTGTAAAAATTAAAGATTCCACTTACACTGTTGGCGTATTGGTGCAATCCAACTTTGGAAGTAAAAGAAATTTCACAATAGCAGGTGTACCTGTAGGAAAAGAATTGAAAGACACATTGAATTATGAATTCAAGGCGCCGCCATCTTATCAGCCGGGTGATGGCTCTATCATTGTAGTGCTGGCAACAGATGCGCCATTGCTTCCCCACCAGTTAAAACGAATGGCAGCAAGGGTGGCGCTGGGTGTAGGTATTGTTGGCGGTCGTGGTGAAAACGGATCTGGCGATATTTTTCTTGCATTCTCCACTGCAAACCCAACTGCTTTCCAGAGAACCGCATTTACGAAACTGGAAGAATTGCCCAACGATTTAATCAATCCCTTATTTGATGCAACGGTGCAGGCAGTGGAAGAAGCCATTATCAACGCCATGGTAGCTGCAGAAACAATGGAAGGCATTAATGGTAACAAAGCTTATGGGCTGCCGCATAAACTGGTGATGGATGTGCTGAAGAAGTATAACCGGGTGAAGTAGAGAACTAAAGCTCCAATTAAAAGTTGAAAAATATCTCGTATCGCATATTGCGATTTGCGATATAATTGTGTAGCTTAGCGTTATGAGAAAGCACAATGGCATGCGGCCGCAGGATATTGTCATCCTGCTTAAAATAACAACCTTCCCGGAAAAAACGGAATGGAAAGTGATGGATTTGGTTTCATCATTGTATTTAAGCCAGTCAGAAATTTCTGAATCGCTTAACCGTAGCAGCGTGGCCGGTCTTATTGATGTGCGCAAGAAAAAAGTAATGCGGCTGTCGCTGATGGAGTTTTTAGAATATGGTATTCATTATGTTTTTCCGCAGCACCCCGGCGCAATAGTGCGGGGAACACCCACGGCACACTCCCACCCGGATATGAAAAAGAAAATAATCAGCAGCGAAGATTATGTGTGGGCTGATGCAGATGGAAAAGCAAGGGGCCAGGCTATTGAACCGCTTTCAAAATCAGTGGTAAAGGCTGTGAAGCAGGATGAAAAGTTGTATAAACTGCTTGCCCTTGTTGATGTGATAAGAGTTGGCAAAACAAGAGAATTAAAAATTGCCCTTGCTGAGTTAAAGAAAATGATAATGCATGAGCCATAGCATAAATATTACAAGGATAAAAGCAGTAAGTAATGCACTGGCAAAATTAGAAACACCGGTAGTATTTGCCGGCGGGGCTGTTGTTTCCTTATATGCTGATGCTGACTTCAGGGAAGAAGCAAGGCCAACTGATGATGTGGATGTGGTGATTGAACTGGTGGCGTATAAAAACTATGCAGCTGTGGAAGAACAGCTAAGGGCAATTGGCTTTGAAAACGATATGTATTCAAAAGTCATTTGCAGATACAGGTACCAGGGATTGATAGTAGATATAATGCCAACGAATGAAAAAGTTTTCGGGTTCAGCAACAAATGGTATGCACCCGGTTTTAAACAAGCTATTGATTTTGAAATAGACAAACGGCATTCTGTAAAAATATTTCCTGCAGCTTACTTTATTGCCAGTAAAATAGAAGCATTTAAAGGCCGTGGTAAAAATGATGGTAGAACCAGCAGCGATTTTGAAGACATTGTATTTATACTCAATTATAGAAATGCTGTATGGACTGAACTACTGCAAGCTGATGAAAAACTGAAAGAATATTTAAAAGAAGAATTTAAAACATTTGTAGCCGGTACATATATAGATGAATGGATTGCAGTGCATCTTGATTATAATGACCGGCAAAGGGTTGTTATAATTGTAAACAGGCTTAAAGAATTTATAAGCAACTAAACTAATTAACTGACGATGAAAAAACTAATATCCCTTTTTTGTTTTGTTGCAGGTATGCAAATTGTTTTTGAACAAAATAATTATGCCGACAGTTTGAAAGTCGTATTTGCCAGTACAACTAAACCCATTGAGCGGTTTGATATATTAAATAAAATATTAGACAACAACGATGGATCAATGGAAATTTCCAGGACACAGCAATAGGGCTTCAAATGCACCGGATAGCACAGCAATTAAAGAATGATTCCCTGCTTGCCATAAGTACCATTACTTCGCAAAGTAGAAAAATGGACTTCACATAAATTAGTAGAAAAAAATAAAGAGATACGATTAGCAGCGGCGAAGAGAACAGTTGATGAGCTGGAGCAAAAAGTATAGCACCTGCCGATTCCAGATTTTACACTTTTTACAAAAATGGAGCTAAATTCCATATTTTACATATTTTTACAAAAATGGAATTAAATGATACCCCGGCAAATATTGGCTGAAGCGAAGTATGCCCTTACCCAGTTCAGGGCATTGTGCATAACCGGCCCACGGCAAAGTGGCAAAACCACTTTGAGTAAACAATTATTCAAAGACAAGCCCTATGTAACTTTTGAAAATCCTTCTGTACAACACGAAGCAGAACTAAATCCGGAAGCATTCTTAAAACAATACCGTAGCGGTGCCGTGTTAGATGAGGTACAAAGGGTGCCGCATATTTTTCGCTACCTGCAGGAAATTCTTGACAATAATACAAAACGGGGTCAATTCATTCTTACCGGTTCTAATAATTTTCTATTGCAAGAACAGGTATCACAATCGCTGGCTGGCAGGGCTGGTTATCTTTCGCTATTACCATTTAGTTATGCTGAATTAGTAAATGTAAAGCTGGCCGTCAAAGATGTAAACAAACATATACTTACCGGTGGCTACCCGGAAATTTGGAATGAAAATTTATTGCCTGGAACATGGCTTAACAGTTATGTACAAACCTATGTGCAAAGGGATGTAAGGCTGCTTAGAAACATAACCAACCTTGCGGCATTTAACCGTTTTATTTATTTATGCGCCAACTATGCAGGGCAAATTTTAAACAGGGATGAACTGGCAAAACAAACTGGTGTTGACACTAAAACAATTTTAGCATGGCTTGGCTTATTGGAAAACAGTTACATCATTTACCTGCTGCAGCCCTGGTATAATAATATGAATAAGCGGATTGTAAAAAGCCCCAAGCTCTATTTTTATGATACGGGATTACTTAGTCACCTGCTTGGTATAAAAAGCAGCAGTGCTTTACAAAAACATACTGCTTACGGGAGCATTTTTGAAAACTGGATAATTACGGAGATAAGAAAAAATAATTTTAACTCCGGGTTAAGTGAGGGCATGTACTATTTCAGGGATAATGTGGGCAACGAAATTGATTTAATTACTGAACGGGATGGAGAACCAATGGCCATAGAAATAAAGGCAGGAACAAAGGCAGATAACAATATGCTGCGTGGGCTAAAATATTGGCAAAAACTACAACCAAAAAGCAATTGTATTTTAATTAATTGCGGCAATAAACAGATAAGCATAACCGAAACATTAAATGTGCTGCCATGGACAGAAGTAATAAATCTCTAAATTTTTAAGAAATTAAATAATTATGAAAAAAATAGTAACCCTATTTTGTTTTATTGCTGGTGTGCAAACTGTTATTGCACAAAATAACTATGCCGACAGTTTGAAAATCGTTTTGGCCAGTGCAACTAAACCCATTGAGCGGTTTGATATATAAAATAAAATATTAAACAACAATGATGGCATTAATGAAAATTTCCAGGACACAGCAATTGGGCTTCAAATGCACCGGATAGCACAGCAATTAAAGAATGATTCCCTGATTGCCATAAGCGCCAATGCATCATAAATTAGAAAAATGGGCTACTCATAAATTAGTAGAAAAAAATAAAGCGGTACGATTGGCAGCGGCGAAGAAAACAGTTGAGGAGTTTGAAAAGAAAGGCGTATAGTAATTTTATGGAAATATCCGAAAAAAAGGTATTAAATTTACGGATAAAACCGAATAATGATAAAAAGAAGCCTTGAAGCTACCATCGCTAAAAAGCTAAGTGACCATAAAGCCATCATCCTGCTTGGGCCAAGGCAGGCAGGTAAAAGCACTTTGCTTCAACTGTTGAAGGCGCAACTAAAGCAACCTATTGCCTGGTGGAACGGGGATGAAACAGACATCAGAAGTTTATTAGAAAAGCCAAGCTCCACCCAACTAAAATCTTTAATAGGCAAGAATAAAACAGTGGTGATTGATGAGGCACAGCGTATAGAAAATATCGGCCTTTGTATAAAGCTCATCACTGATAATATAAAAGAGGTGAAAGTAATTGCCACCGGTTCATCGGCTTTTGAACTGGCTAATAAAATAAACGAACCGCTTACCGGTCGCAAGTGGGAGTATCATTTATATCCCTTGTCGTTTGGTGAAATGGTGGCGCATACAAACCTGTTGGAAGAAAAAAGATTATTGCATCATCGTCTGTTGTACGGATATTATCCTGAAATTGTTACATCGCCGGGTAATGAACAAGCTCTGTTAAAACAATTAGCCAACAGTTACCTGTACAAAGACATACTTACCTGGGAACGGATACAAAAACCGGATAAATTAGAAAAATTAGTGCAAGCACTGTCTTTTCAAACGGCGCAATTAATAAGTTATAATGAACTGGGGCAGTTATGCGGATTAAATGCTGAAACAGTTGAGAAATACATTAACCTGTTAGAAAAAGCTTTTATTGTTTTTCGGCTGCCCGCCTTTAGCCGCAACCTACGGAATGAGTTGAAGAAAAGTTATAAAATTTATTTTTACGACAATGGTTTACGCAATGCAGTCATCAACCAGTTTAACCCGGTAAACCTGCGCAATGATACCGGGCAGTTATGGGAAAACTGGTTCATAAGCGAACGGATGAAATTTTTAAACAATACCCAGCAGCATGTATCCCGTTTTTTTTGGCGAACCCTGGCACAGCAGGAAGTGGATTATATTGAAGATACCAATGGAAAGATTACCGCTTTTGAATGTAAATGGAACCCCAAAGCAAAAGGTGGGCTGAGCCGGGCTTTCAGCAATGCATACCCTGATGCAGTTACTCATATTGTGCACCCTGAAAATGCAGATGAATTTTTATTGAAACAAACTAACTGACCTATGAAAAAAATAATAATTCTCTTTTGTTTTATTGCTGGTATGCAAACTGTTATTGCACAAAATAATTATGCCGACAGTTTGAAAATCGTATTGGTCAGTGCAACTAAACCCATTGAGCGGTTTGATATATTAAATAAAATATTAGACAACAACGATGGCATCAATGGAAATTTCCAGGACACAGCAATAGGGCTTCAAATGCACCGGATAGCACAGCAATTAAAGAATGATTCCCTTCTTGCCATAAGTACCAATGTCATTGGTAATTATTTCAGAAGCAGAAGTGATTATCCGACCGCCCTTGAATATTTTTTTAAGGCAATTCCCCTGGCAGAAAAAGTAAAAGATAAGCGAAGATTAAGTTCTCTTTATTTTGACATTGCAGAATGCTATTTTAACCTGCAAAACCTGGAAGAATGTTTTAAGTATGCTAAGACAGGAGAACAACATTTACCGGACAGGGATTCTCCAATGTATGATTTTATGGCCGAGCAGTTTTACCGTACAACGGGGAATTATTACCTCCAAAAAAATCAGCTCGATTCTGCATTGGTACAAATCCATAAACTTGAAGAATCCAACCGCCGTCTGAAAAAGCCAAACTATATCATGTATAGTTATATTCAAAATGCGGCAGTTTCGGAAAAGCAGGGAGATAATGAAATGGCTGAGTTGTTCTATAAAAAAGCCAATACGCTTGCAGATTCATTACCAACTCCTTTGATAAGGCTTGTCTTTAACCAAAGCTATATTCCCTACCTCATTAGCACCGGCCAGTTTGAAAAAGCCAGGCAATACGCTTTACAATTATTGAACACGGGCAACGAAGTTAACAGCAACATATTTAAACTGAGAGCAGCCGGATTTCTTGGCGAGGCGTATAATAAATTAAAAAAACCTGACAGTGCATATTTCTATTTAAACATGCAATCCGAATTTAAAGATTCAGTTTTTAATCAAAATAATTTTAATAAAATTCAGTCGCTTGCCTTTAATGACCAGGTAAGAAAAATTGATGAAGAGGCAAAACTGGCTGCTGCAGCAGCGCAACGCCGGCAAAATCTGCAATATGCTTTAATCGCTCTTGGTATTATTATACTGATCAGTCTTTATCTGCTACTCAGTCGTAGTTTTATTACCAACACCAAACTGATAGAGTTTTTTGGGGTAATTGCTCTATTGATCGTATTTGAATTCTTAAATTTATTTCTTCATCCTTTTTTGGAGAGGGCAACAAACCACTCACCTCTGCTTATGTTGCTGGCATTGGTTTGTATTGCAGCAGTATTAGTACCATTACATCACAAAGTAGAAAAATGGGCTACGCATAAATTAGTAGAAAAAAATAAAGCGGTACGATTGGCAGCGGCGAAGAAAACAGTTGAGAAACTTGAAAATAAAAATTAGTTCTGTAAATGAAAAGGCAGCATTTCAGTAAATGGAATTGCTACAAGTTTCAACTAATATTAATAAAGTTATATTACCAAAAAGCAAAGTAGTTAATAGCAGTAAATAAACTTCCTGTAAATAATATATAGAACTAACCATGGCAAAAAAAAGAGCATTACCCGGTCCTATTCCCATTCTAATGATTGTTATCATACTGGCAGCAATATGTACCTGGTTGCTTCCGGCTGGGCAATACAATAAACTATCGGCTAATGAAAAATCATTCACGATGGTTACCAACACTGGTGATGTGCAACTTCCGCTTACACAAAAAACCTTAGACAGCCTGGGCATCCAAATAAAAGTTGAAAAATTTATTCATGGAGAAATACGAAAACCGGTTTCGGTGCCGGGTACTTTTACCAAACAAAAAAGAAACGGCCAGGGCTTTATTGATATTTTACAAGCCCCTATCAAGGGTGTTATGGACAGCATTGATATCATCTTATTCGTACTTATCATTGGTGGGTTTATGTTTGTGTTTAATGAAACTGGTGCTTTAGTAAAAGGTATCACCTGGCTGGCACATAGTATGAAAGGAAGGGAGCATTGGCTCATTATAATTCTTACAAGCATATTCTCTTTTTTCGCTGGTTCGTATGGAATGGCCGAAGAAGCATTGGTATTTTACCCCATATTAGTTCCTTTGTTTCTTGCCGCCGGCTACGACCTGCTGGTTCCTCTTGCAATTATTTTTGGCGGCACCAGCATTGGCGCCTTGCCTGCATTCTCTAATCCTTTTTCAGTTATCATCGCTTCCAATGCAGCAGGTATCAATTGGATGGATGGATTAACACAACGGCTTATTCTTTGGGTGATAGTAACCGCATTATTGGTATGGTATATTTTAAAATATGCCGCAAAAATAAAAAAAGACCCAACGGCTTCATTGGTATATAAAATTGATGGCGAAGTAACTGCCCCTTATGATGTACATATAAATAATAATGAAACGCCAAAACTGGAGATAAAAACGAAATTATTATTGTTCATCTATATTGCCACTTTTCTTACCATGATTGGTGGTGTGGTTTTTTTAGGCTGGTGGACAACAGAAATGTCGGCGCTTTTCCTGGGCTCTTCTATTTTAATTGCAGTTATCTGCCGAATAAAAGAAAAAAAATTTATCAGCGAATTTATTAAAGGGGCAGAAAGCTTATTAGCAGTTGCATTTATCATTGGTGTAGCAAGAGGTGTTACAATTGTATTGAATGAAGGACATATAAGCGACTCCATTTTAAATTTTACAGCCAATGCAGTACAAGGTATTCAACCGGCTTTTTTTATCTTGCTTTTATTGCTGTTTTATATTGTGTTTTCAATCTTTATACAATCTACCTCAGGTATGGCAGTACTAACGATGCCCATTATTGGCGCATTGGCAATACTGGTAAATATCCCAGGCCGTGAAATTGTAAATTCATACATGTATGGTATGTGCCTGATGTCGTTCCTGGCGCCTACCGGTCTTATTTTACCATCGCTGGCTATGGTAAATATTAGTTTGAAAACCTGGTTTAAATTTATAATGCCTTTACTAATAGTATTCACTATCATTTGTATGATAGCATTAATGATAGGTATTTATTTATGATAAAATTGAAATACAGTAAATGATATTTAACTTTCTTGCACAAAAAAGATCAGCAATCCTTAAAGACAATTTTTAAATGAAAGCAAAAACAATTTCTGGTAAATCTAAAGAAGATATTAAGAATGCCTTAGACAAATCCCATGCTGATGATTTTACACCCACATTAGCCATCATTTTTATTTCGGTAAAGCAAGACAGGGTTGCCATTTGTGAAATTTTACAAAAGGAGAATATTGATATTATTGGCGCCACTTCCTGTTATGAATTTATTGATGGCCACCAAAGCCAGGGCGAAATAGCCATACTACTTTTCAATATTCCCAAAGATGATTATTGTATTTTAATGGAGGCGGTTGGCGAAAACACTTTAGAAGAAACAGCAACAAAACTGGCACATGCAGCTTTACTGCAATTTGCAAAACCTGCTTTAATTCTACTCAGCACCTCACTCAGTGAAAATGGAATGATGCTGGATGGTGAAAGCCTTGTTAGAAATATGGAAAAAACACTTGGTTCGCAAGTGAATATTTTTGGCGGCATGGCCGGTGATGATATGACGTTTAGCGGCACTTTTATTTTTACCAATGATCAATCTACTGATTATGGTATTGCAGCCTTAGTTTTTAACGAAGAAAAAATAACCATGCATGGTGTGGCCTTATCAGGTTGGAAACCCATTGGCGTTTCAAGAACAATTACAAAAATAAAAGACAACCTGTTATATGAGATTGATGGCAAACCTGCCCTGCAAATGTACCTGCGTTTTTTAGGTCATAATTATGATTCTGTAGAAGATCAGATGCAATTTTTTGATTCTATCGGCATGTATTATCCTTTACAGATAGAAAGAGAAAACAGGGAACCGATGTTATGTAATCCGATGGGGTACGATAAAAATGAAAATGCTTTGATTTTAGAAAGCATGGTACAAGAAGGAGCAAGATTTCGTTTTTCCACTCCACCAGATTTTGATATTGTAGAAACTATTGTGGACAAAGCAAAAGAAATTAAACTAAGTACAGGAACAGATGCAGATGCCGTTTTGGTTTTTTCCTGTGCCAGCCGCCTCAGCGCATTAGGCCCTATGGCACAGCAGGAGAATAATGAGCTTGCTAAAGTATGGAATGCGCCGATGGCAGGTTTTTATACCTATGGTGAATTTGGAAGAGCTGTGGAAGGCAAACACGAATTTCATTCAACCACTTGTAGTTGGGTGGCGTTAAAAGAAAAATAATTTCATTTCACAAAATATAAATAAAGAAAAGGATAATTATGGAAGTACATGCACACTCACATACACTACGAAAAAAATGGACTCATTATTTATTTGAGTTCTTTATGTTATTTCTTGCTGTGTTTTGCGGATTTTTAGCAGAGAATTTAAGAGAATCACAAGTACTAAAACATACTGCCGGTAAATACGTTGAATCATTTTATGAAGATTTGAAAACAGATACCGCAAGAATGAACTTTTACACTGATTTTGATGATGCTAAACTTGCCGCCCTGAAAAATCTAAATAATTGTTTTGACAGCATTTCAAAAGATTATCATTCTACATCATGCCTGCTGGAATTGATGAAAATTTCTGCATTTAACAGGGTTTTTAAAATGACAGACCGAACGCTCAATCAACTCTCCAATGCCGGGGGATTTAAACTGTTGAAGAAAGCAGATGCTGACAGTATTCTTGCTTATGAAAATAGTTTCAACGATATCCAGGATTTCCAGGCAACCGTGTTCCAGGAAGCTCAGAACAAGGTGAGAACCACTTTTGATCAATTGGTTAATTTTTCTGCAAATGCTCAAATGTTTAAACCAAATGGTAACCGGGTTGATTTAAATTTTAATTCTAAAGATGTTACCACACCTTTGCTGCATGATGCTACATTACTCAATAAATATTTCAATGAGCTTTTACTGTATTATCGTGTAACCTTTAATCACAGAGCAAGGTTGGGCGAATTAAAAAATTATCAAATCCAGCTAATAAACTATTTTAAAAACAAATATCATTTCAATTGACAGCATAAAATTCTTAATGATATTTCTTACAGAAAATATGGGATTTTCTTTCAGAGAATGTCAAAGATCTTTTTGTCAATAAATAAAAATAAAAAACAACATTTATGATAAAAGCAACAGTTCTCTATGATCATCCCAAAGACGATGATGCATTTGAAAAATATTATGCGGAAACTCATTTATCGCTGGTGTCAAAAACATCAGGCATTGTAAAAGCAGAATACACAAAGTTTTTACCAAACCCTGATGGCTCCGCTCCTGCATATTATCGTATGGCAGAATTATATTTTGAAAACCCCGCTGAAATGCAGCAGGCTTTGAATTCCCCCGAAGGGAAAGCCATGGCGGCAGATTTATCCAACTTTGCCACAGGAGGAGTAACTATTATTTTTGGATCAGTAGAATAGAAAGGAAATTGTTTGCAGCAAGCCTCGTGAAGGTGAGATTTTGGCAGCCCCAGCGGGGCAGCATTTTGGTAGAGCAATGTAAATATTGTTTTGAATAGTCCCATAGGGACGACATTATGGTATAAGAGTAGATTGTTGATGGATGGAAGCCCCCTAGGGGCGACATTCTCATTGTAGATTCATATGTTTTTCATTATTATGACAAATGAATAGTATGAACATAATATCGCC
>Ga0209063_1000086_pt1 | contig 108152 bp, 95 predicted proteins | sample KloWWTmeKNB19Kit_FD_187177 | JGI IMG/M metagenome (GOLD analysis project Ga0209063, IMG submission 187177) | Active sludge microbial communities from Klosterneuburg, Austria, studying microevolution and ecology of nitrifiers - Klosterneuburg... | ecosystem: Engineered > WWTP > Aerobic digester... | reverse complement strand
GTTCTCAAAATTGCTAATGATGTCAGTCACAAATCTTTCAGAAAATCCAGCAACAAATGACCAGAACATCATTTTTGCATAATCTACAGATTCCCCATGTACAGCGAATATCTCTGAAAATCCTTTGGGAGATTCGGGTGATAGGTTTCTGATATCGGACACAAATTTCGGGAATAAGTCACCGCTCACTAGCGTTGAAACAAATAACACATACAAAACTACGGCAAGAATTCCACCAACAAGCGGGGACAAACACACAAATACCCATGAATTTGCAAGAAGCGCTAGATCATCATCCGACATGCTTTTTAGACGACGCTGTAGCCCCACGAAACCGCCGACGATGCCTGCCGCAAATGCTGCTATTGGCGCATTGATGACTCCTCCTTCGGGGCTATAGCGTGCAAAAAAAGCTCCTCCAATCACAAGCAAAACCAATATCACCAGAGCGAATGCCAGTCTATTACTGATTTTGCGAATGGCCAGCAATTTTTCAGTCATTGAATTCCAATCCGATTATCATCGATTTAGATTTCATCATATCAAACTTCCTCACCGTTGAAGAGACCTATTTTAGAGTTATTCGTACACGATAAATTCAGGTATATACAATCCATTAGCTACTGAACATGCAATTGCCAACCGGTTATTCTGTGAAATTACGTCACAACAATACAGATGCAACGGTTCTATAGATATTTCTGATGTAACGAGAGGCTAACTGTTAAAACCGCTGGGGCGGATTACTGCTATAGCGGTGGTGTACTGCAGTTAGAAGTACCAGCTGCTTTTGAAATGAAATCAGGCGACCTATAAATTGCGACAAACAGTATCGTTCAAAAACATCGTGAATCATTAGGTTAATGTGCTACGTCATTCCTGTATTTAAAATACCAGCACCTTACAAGTGAATGCTTCTTCCTCCATCTACGGCAATGATTTGCCCGGTAATGTAGGGTGCGTCCGCGATGAGAAAGGATACCGTTTTGGCAATGTCATCGGGTTCGCCGCAGCGCTTTAATAAAGTTCCCGCAATGGTTTCTTGTCGTTCTGCTTCATTCGTCCATTTTCCGGCTTCGGGCCATAGAATGGGGCCTGGTGATACGCCATTAACGCGTACTTCAGGCGCCATTTCGACCGCTAGCGAACGCGTCAATGATTGCAAGCCACCTTTGGCTGCGTTGTAAATAACGTAATCCTTTAAAGGACGTTCGGTATGAATATCAACGATATTGACGATGCAACCCTGTTGTTTTCTCAAATGCGGTGCGGCGGCTTGCGACAAAAAAAGCGGGGCGCGTAAATTACTGCCGATGAGATCATTCCAATGGTCTGATGAGCATTCACCTAACGGGGTTGCAAAAAAACTGGAGGCGTTATTAACCAGGCCATCCAATTGTCCAAAATGTTGCACTGCGGCTTCGATCAATCCAGACAATTGTTTATGATCCAGTAAATCAGCTTGCGCTAGCGCAACGGAATTGGCACGTTGTTGATTTAGCTCGGTTTGTAGCGCTTTGGCTGCCTCGTTTGAAGAACGAAAATGCACGACCAATTTTGCTCCGCGTGCATGCAATCGACGGCAAATTGCTGACCCTACTCGTTTTGCGCCACCTGTAACCAATATCACTTTGTTTTGCACACTTAACTCCCTGGTCGATTTCTTGGGACGACCTGTTAAACTAATACGGCATCGATAAAGAATTTTTCTAAAATTTACCATAAACAAGCAGATTTGATGTCTTTACAAATTAATTTGCCACCGGCCAGTGAAATCGCACTGGCAAATTGCCATCAATTAACCTTGGCAATCCAGGAAGCAATTCATAATGCAGGAGGCTGGATACCTTTTGAGCAATTCATGAATCTAGTGCTGTATTCGCCAGGGTTGGGTTACTACAATGGCGGCGCAACTAAATTGGGAGAAGCTGGGGATTTTGTCACTGCGCCGGAAATTTCTTCGTTGTTTGGGCGCGCAATAGCACAGCAAGTCATGCAAATAGCCAAGCAAATGCATTCGTATCAAATTCTCGAATTTGGCGCTGGTTCAGGAAAACTGGCATTCGATATTTTGTTGGCATTAGAACAGCTTGATCAATTGCCAGACAAATACCTAATTCTCGAAGTGAGCGCTGAACTTCGCGAACGTCAAAAAATATGGTTATCGGAGCAAATACCCCATTTATTTTCTCGCATCGAATGGTTGCATGAATTGCCAGCCCAGTTTCAAGGCGTGATTCTGGCCAATGAAGTGCTGGATGCAATGCCTGTTCATTTGGTGGTTTGGCAGCAGAGTCAAATTTTGGAACGGGGCGTCATCTGGGATAAAGATCGCTTTGGTTGGCAAGATCTTTCCATTCAGAACGTTGATTTGGCTCAGGCGGCGCAGCAATTGTTACCAATCGTTACGGCTGAAAATGATTGGGACAGCTTTGCTCAATACTATGTCAGCGAAATCAATCTATCCGCTCGGTATTTTGTTAAGAGTCTAGCGAAGATGCTACAGCATGGAATGATTTTGTTGATTGATTATGGTTTTGGCAGCCGTGAATACTATCATCCGCAACGTCATCAAGGTACTTTGATGTGTCACTACCGCCATCATGCACACGACGATCCTTTTTATTTGCCTGGATTGCAAGATATTACCAGCCATGTCGATTTCAGTGCGATTACTGACATAGCAAATAGTAATGGACTTGATTTAATGGGGTATACTACGCAAGCACATTTTTTGATGAACTGCGGTATCACGGAAGTTTTGATACAATCCGCTACGCCGAATAGTGTGAATTATTTGGCTCAGGCGAATCAATTACAAAAATTGGTCAGTCCTGCAGAAATGGGAGAATTATTTAAAGCAATTGCATTTAGCAAAAATATCCCAGAGTCATTGATTGGATTTAATAGCGGTGATCGAAGTCGATTACTATGAATGCAATGACAATCTAAAACAAGCTATCTCTTATAACAAATAACAACCAACAGAAATCTGAAACCGATCTGATTTTTTTATCGATATAAGCTCACATTAAAAGTAAGTGAGTACTTCAATGTCTAATTCTTTTACGCCTGAACAACTGATTCGCTCCGAGATTCTTTCGCTCTCGGCCTATCATGTGCCGCCAGCAACCGGGATGATCAAGCTGGACGCGATGGAGAATCCGTATCCTTTGCCCTCGCAGCTTCGTAAAGACATCGCAGCGTTAGCAGAAAACGCGCCCATCAATCGCTATCCTGATGCCAGCGCAAGTGCGTTAAAACAAACCCTGCGCCGTAATTTGGGAATATCCGATGAGATGGCTATTTTATTGGGAAATGGTTCGGATGAAATCATTCAAATGATTGCAATGGCGGTTGCCAAACCTGGCGCAGTATTGATGAGTGTCGAGCCTGCTTTTGTAATGTTTCGTATGATTGCAACTTTTGCCAGTATTCAATATGTGGGCGTGCCGCTAAAAAAAGATTTTAATTTGGATCTTGAGGCCATGCTGGCGGCAATTGAAAAGCATCAACCCGCGGTGATTTTTCTGGCTTATCCCAATAATCCAACAGGTAATTTATTTAATCCCGAGGCTATTGTGCAAATTATTTCGGCAAGTCCTGGTATCGTGGTGATCGACGAAGCCTATCATGCGTTTGCTGATGCTAGCATGATTCATCAGTTGGATCGATTTGCCAATGTATTGCTAATGCGTACATTGTCTAAAGTTGGGCTAGCGGGTTTACGGCTGGGATTATTGATAGGACGCACACAGTGGCTACAACATTTTGAAAAAATACGTTTACCCTACAATATCGGTACTATGACGCAATTGATCGCAGAAAGCGTTTTGCATCATACCGATATTTTATCGCAGCAAGCTGAGGCCATCAAAGTAGAGCGCACTAAAGTTAGCAATTATTTGAGTACCTTGGAGGGTACCGAAGTATTCCCATCGTCTGCCAATTTCATTCTGTTTCGTATAAAAAATGCAGATAAGGTATTTCAATCTTTGAAACAACGTTGTATATTGATAAAAAATCTGAATGGAACTCATCCATCGTTAGAAAACTGCTTACGAGTTACGGTAGGAACACCTGAAGAAAACACACAGTTTTGTAAAGCATTGCATACTATAATCAGCGAAATAGCCTAATAGATTACTTCGATATCGCCAACGTATTCCACATTTTTCACATCTCAGATTATTTTCTAACGCATTATGCGCCAAGCTCAGGTCACAAGAAATACGCTGGAAACCCAAATCAGCGTTAATTTGAATCTCGACGGAACAGGACAATCGACATTGCAGTCGGGCGTGCCTTTTTTGGATCACATGCTCGACCAAATTGTCCGTCATGGCTTGATTGATCTCGAGATAATCGCAAGCGGTGATTTGCATATCGATGCGCATCACACCGTGGAAGATATTGGTATTTCATTAGGTCAAGCGTTTGCTAAAGCAGCCGGAGACAAAAAGGGTTTGCGCCGGTATGGCCACGCATATGTTCCGCTCGATGAAGCTTTGTCACGCGTTGTTATTGATTTATCGGGACGTCCAGGATTAGTGTTCAATGTAAATTTCTCTCGTGCCCGGATTGGTGATTTTGATGTCGATTTGACGCAAGAGTTTTTTCAGGGTTTTGTGAATCATGCCTTGGTGACATTACACATCGACAATTTGTGTGGGCGAAACGCTCATCATCAAGCAGAAACCGTTTTCAAAGCTTTTGGACGGGCTTTGCGTGTTGCAATAGAACATGATCCTGCCATGTCAGGAGTCATTCCATCGACCAAGGGCAGTTTATAAAAATTTAAAAGATGCATCGTGACTGATATAGCAATTGTAGATTACGGAATGGGCAATTTACGTTCCGTTCATAAGGCCTTGGAACATGTTGCTCCAAGTGCTTCGATCGTCGTAACGAATGATCCGTGCGAGGTCGAAAAAGCACAACGTGTCGTAGTGCCAGGCCAAGGTGCAATGCGTAATTGCATGCGAGAACTCGAGACCCGTGGTTTGCGTCAAGCAGTGATGAAAGCCGCACAGCAGAAGCCTTTTTTAGGTATTTGCCTCGGGCTACAAATGCTGTTTGAAGAAAGTGAGGAGGGCGATATTAAAGGTTTTAATATTCTGCCTGGGAAAGTCGTTCATTTTCCTGAACCTTTAATGACAACAACCGACGGACAAAAATTAAAAGTGCCGCATATGGGATGGAATCAGGTTCACCAAGCCAGTGATCATCCTTTATGGGAAGGAATTCGTGACGATGCGCGGTTTTATTTTGTGCACAGCTATTATGTTGAAACACCTGATGCTGCTTCGATTGCCGGCCGTAGTCACTATCCTATGCCTTTTACCTGTGCTGTTGCCAAAAATAATATTTTCGCGGTACAGTTTCATCCTGAGAAAAGTCAATCTGCCGGATTGACGCTATTGCAAAATTTTTCGCGGTGGATACCGTAATCAAAAACAATTTTTCTGATAGTTATTAAAATTAATGAGTACTTTTTATACATTGATCTTGATTAAATCATGTTGATCATTCCAGCGATCGATCTTAAAGACGGTGATTGTGTTCGTCTTAAACAAGGCGTTATGGAAGACGCAACTATATTCTCGAAAGAACCCGGTGAAATGGCAGCACACTGGTTAAACCAGGGCGCTAGAAGACTGCATTTGGTTGATTTAAATGGTGCTTTAGCCGGTAAGCCAAAAAACGAACCGGCAATTCGAGATATCGTTAAAGCCATCAATGGACAAATTCCCATCCAACTCGGTGGAGGCATCCGTGATTTAGATACTATCGAACGCTACTTGGATGATGGCATCAGCTATATGATCATTGGTACGGCTGCTATCAAAATTCCTGGCTTTCTACACGATGCGTGCTATGCTTTTCCAGGGCAAATCATGGTTGGCTTGGATGCTAAAGAAGGAAAAGTTGCCGTGGATGGATGGTCGAAAATTACAGGACACGATGTAGTCGATCTAGCGAAAAAATTTGAAGACTATGGTATCGAAGCAATCATTTACACGGACATTGGTCGGGATGGCATGCTCAGCGGCGTCAATACACATGCTACCGTCGAACTGGCCAAACAATTGACAGTACCTGTCATCGCTAGCGGTGGTATTACCAATATTGAAGATGTTCGCAAATTGTGTGAAATCGAATCGGAAGGAATTATCGGTGCGATTACCGGGCGTGCTATCTACGAAGGTTCGTTGGATTTCAAAGAAGCGCAAATTTTGGCTGATAAGCTTAGTATTGCGAATATAGCCCCTTAAGTATTTGACCATATTGCTATATTTATTACAGTGCAAGTGCTCTTAATATCCTCATAATAACTATAACTACATTCCTCTTTTTTTCTTAATGAGTCTTGCAAAACGCATTATTCCATGCCTGGATGTTACTAATGGGCGTGTCGTTAAAGGTGTCAACTTTGTTGAATTACGCGATGCAGGAGATCCGGTTGAAATCTCGCGCCGCTATGATGAACAAGGTGCCGACGAACTGACCTTTCTCGATATTACCGCCAGCTCTGATGATCGTGATTTAATTTTGCACATCATTGAAGCAGTGGCCGCGCAAGTCTTTATTCCGTTGACGGTTGGGGGTGGAGTACGACAAGTGGAAGACATCCGCAGACTGCTCAATGCTGGCGCTGATAAAGTTAGTATTAATACCTCTGCAGTCCTAAATCCCCAACTCATTGCCGATGCGGCTGATCATTATGGTTCACAATGTATCGTCGTGGCAATCGATGCAAAAAAAGTCAGCGCGCCAAATGAAATATCTCGCTGGGAAGTGTTTACTCACGGTGGGCGTAAAGCCACTGGAATAGATGCCGTCGAATGGGCCAAAAAAATGCAAACACTGGGTGCGGGAGAAGTTCTCCTTACCAGTATGGATCGGGACGGAACACGTAACGGTTTTGATATTGCCTTAACACGTGCGGTATCGGATGCAATCAGTATTCCAGTAATAGCCAGCGGCGGTGTTGGCAATCTTCATCATTTGGTGGATGGTATTCTACAAGGCCATGCTGATGCTGTGCTGGCAGCCAGTATTTTTCATTATGGCGAATTTACCGTGCAACAAGCCAAGCAATATATGCAACAACATGGTATCGAAGTGCGCCTGTGATGTTAGAATTAAAATAATTACATCAATATGGATAAAATTGATGATATTTTAGTCGTTTGCTTTTATTATAATTTTTGCACTTATGGCAGATACTTGGCTTAACAAAATCAATTGGTCGGATGATGGTTTAGTACCAGTGATTGCGCAAGAAGCTCAAAGCGGCAAAGTGTTGATGTTTGCTTGGATGAATCGAGAAGCTTTGAAACTGACGGTCGAGAAAGGTGAAGCTATTTACTGGTCGCGATCGCGCAAGAAATTGTGGCATAAAGGTGAAGAATCAGGTCACACACAAACTGTAAAAGAAATTTATTTGGATTGTGATGAAGATGTGCTGTTGCTGATTGTTGAACAAACTGGTGGAATTGCCTGCCATACCGGCAGACATAACTGTTTTTTTCAAAAACTAGAAGATAATGAATGGGTGATTTCTGCACCTGTCATTAAAAATCCGGAAGAAATATATTCCAAATGAATCATTCGACTATTTTAGATCGCCTTGCTCAATCGATCGAAGAACGGAAACAAGCAAACGCCGAAACTTCTTATGTGGCGAAACTGTTGCAAGGTGGGCAAGACAAAATCCTAAAAAAAATTGCTGAAGAATCAGCAGAAACGTTGATGGCTTCTAAGGATGGCGATCCGCATCAAGTGGTATATGAAACTGCAGACTTATGGTTTCATTGTATGATTTTGTTGGCACATCATGGAGTGGGTCCCCAAGATGTTCTCAAAGAACTAGAAAGACGCGAGGGCGTTTCAGGAATAGTAGAAAAAAAATCTCGAACCAATTGATAAAAGCTTATGGATAACTGTATTTTTTGCAAAATAGTCCGAAAAGAAATTCTATCTAACAAAATTTACGAGGATGAAGAAATCATTGCTTTTAACGATATTCATCCTGCGGCGCCTGTGCATTTTTTAATTATCCCTAAACAACACATTGAAACGCTATACGATATTCAGGATGATCAACAAAGTCTTTTGGGTAAAATGATGTTGTTAGCACCTAAGTTAGCTAAGGAACAAGGTTGTCAAGATGGGTTTCGGGTTGTGATTAATACTGGACGTGTTGGCGGACAAGAAGTATTCCATATACACATTCACGTAATCGGTGGCAGAGAACGATTGTCCCCTATGGTACACTCAGGTTAAGGACTACTTTGCTCCATTCATTCTAGGGAGAGCTTATGGGCACATTTAGTATTTGGCACTGGATCATTGTATTGGTTATTGTGGTGTTGGTGTTTGGTACCAAGAAATTACGTAACTTGGGCAGCGATTTGGGTGGGGCGTTAAAAGGATTTAAAGACGGTATGAAAGAAGCGGATACCGATGCTACCCAAACGGCGAAACAGGCGCACGATAATGTCATTGACGTGCAAGCAAAAAGAGAAAATGTGCCGCATGATTTTCCTAACAACGTTACCAAAGAACAATCAACTGAACCGCCTGCCTCCGCCGCAAAAACGACTCATCACACGACTGAAAAATAACCTTTTTATTTCTATCACTGTTTTGATTTGGAAATAAATTATGTTTGATATCAGTTTTATGGAGCTGTTGGTTATTTCTTTGGTTGCTCTCATCGTTATCGGACCTGAGCGATTGCCAATCGTAGCAAAAACACTCGGTAACTTATATGGGCGTTGCCGCAGTTTTGTGTACAGCGTAAGAACTGACATTCACAATGAAATCCGCATGGAAGAATTGAAAAAAATGCAATCTTCTATTGAAGAAACGGTTCATTCTGTCGAGCAATCTGTCCAACACGATCTGGATCAAATCAAAACAACCGTTTCAGAGGTTGCTCCAGAAAAAAATCAATTCGCTTCCGCAACTGAAACACATAAAACGCCAGTCGATGCAAACTCACAAGCAGCAGAACAAAACAAGCGTGACGCATCTCATGGATAGCACAACTCTGACGAAAACACAGCGATGATCGAAGGTTCCCTGCTGTCACATCTAGTCGAGTTACGTGCGCGAATCATACGGATTTTGGGCGTTATTATGCTAGGGTTCTTACCGTGTGCATTTTTTGCTCGCGAACTGTACACCATACTCGCACAACCACTCTTGGAGAAACTGCCGCAAGGCGGACAAATGATTGCAACCGATGTGGCAACGCCATTTTTCGTACCGATGAAGGTGGCATTGATGGTTGCTTTTGTAGTCACGCTACCCCATACGATGTATCAAATCTGGGCTTTCGTCGCACCAGGTTTATATACGCATGAAAAACGCATGGCTTTGCCGTTGGTTATTGGCAGCAGCTTGCTGTTTTTTTCAGGAATGGCATTTGCCTATTTTGCCGCGTTACCACTGGTATTTGAGTTTATTACCTACTTCGCGCCTGAAGGGGTTGCCGTCATGACGGATATCGGCAATTACCTTAGTTTTGTGCTATCGATGTTCTTAACCTTTGGAGTAACGTTTGAGGTACCGATATTTGTCATTATTCTAGTTAGAACTGGCGTTATTACTATCGAGAAACTCAAAGAAGTCCGTCCTTACGTAATAGTCTCTTCTTTTGTGATTGCTGCTGTTCTGACCCCTCCCGATGTTATTTCACAATTTATGCTTGCCATACCGCTTTGTCTTTTGTATGAATTAGGCATATTTGTGGCAAATTTAATGACGGTTAAAGAAACAGCCGTTATCGAACCAATATTTCCCGAACAAAATAGACAAAATAATCCACAGCAGAAAAATAACCCAACAGAGACAGAGTAATCGTTCATTTGAATTTTTGTTAATTAAATGATAATCGTAACTTGAGTAATACGAAACCAGTGTGTTCAATTACGATCTAATGTTTCGACTAAGCAGATAATTTTTTGATGATAGTCTCAAGGGTAAAACAAATGTTCAAGAATGAGTCTATGTGTGATATTCAACAGAAAAAAAATGTTCTGTGTCGTATTACTACGCTTTTATTTCTAATGGTGCCATTTGAAATACCGTTTGTTTTTGCACAAGCACCTGAGCCTTCCCAGAATTCTACCAATATCAATCAATCTGACCAATCTGTCATAAGAGCATTACCAGAAAATTTGCCTGAAGCTAATAAACCCACTAGAAAAATTCATCGTATTGGTACAGTCATTCCTGCGCCACCTAATGCGGTCAGTATTAAAAGTACTGAAGCAGGCGTGATTCGCCGCCCAACATCATCGCCCTCAGGTTGCATGAATTGCGGCGCAGTCGATTTTATTCATCAATCCCTGCAAGGCAATCAGCTTAGTGCGATTGTTAATGGTGTGGTAGCAGGAACCGTTGCTCGTGAAATCATTCGTCCTGGAACCAATACTCATGTGCCGCAAAATCCAAATTATCCGCATCAGGTTGGTATTACGTTGAACGATGGTCGACAAGTTATCATTGGTGTACCTGATGCATCTCATCTTCAACAAGGCGATCGAGTTAAACTGATGGATGGAACTGTAGTCATTGATCGCGAATAGTGCAAGAGCTTTGCAAAATCTGGTAAATTCTTCACCTCACGGCAATTTAGAATTTTTTGTGAGCGGCTGAATATTTTATTTGGCTCTAGACTAGCAGAGGCTAATAATATCTGAGACCTTTGCACGGTTTTGATCTTGGTCGTTCAGTCGACCGCTATAATGGTGCTTTCAATCAATAGTGTCGGAGTAGTAAGCATGAGTTTTTCCGAATTTGATGTGACGCGGTGCACGCGGAAAGGGAATTTTCTGAAGCAGATTGGTCAGTTAATTGACTGGAAACTCGATAGAGAAAGTAATCGCGCAATTCATTATGCATCATCAGATGCTGCGGGGGAGCAGCTTATTCGGAGTTGCTGTTGTTTAAGATGATATTGGTCGGGATTTAGAACGCGACTAGCGGCGGCAGCATAAGCATGGGACGAGTTATTAGAGGAAATCAACCGGCAAATCCAGGCTTACAACATTACCCCGTCAAGCAGGGTTGTCACGTTGACGCGAGCATTACGTAGAGTCCACGTAAACATAAAACCAGACCAACTTTGAAGTGGTCAGTGATCGGGAATAATGCGATGATGAAATCGAGGCCGAGAAAGCGAAGCGGGTTATTGAAGTAGCACAACCGGGTGTTTATGCTGAAGAACGCTGGGTTAAAAAAGGTGGAAACTCAGTTTTGGTTATAAGCAGTGTAGGTGGTTGATAATAACGTGTAAAGAACGAGAAGTCGCCCAGTCAACTCGGTTACTGTACGATCTAATCTGAGCTGGTACTAGTTAGTTAAGCTATTGCCATTTCCAAAAAAGAAAATACCTGGTGGAACTCTACCTTGAATACTTAATTCTGGCGCTTGTTTTATTTTATCAATCATCCGTGTTTGGACTCGCCTGAAGAAATCTGTAACTTCCTGATTCGCATCTCTATCAAATTCATCTAAAAATGATTGAGCATATGGACTATGCTGTCCTGTTCCATCTTCTGCCAGTTCACCAAACCCAGCAGAAAAGGCCAATACTCTACGTTTACCCGTGCTTTGTGGATTGGTGAGGCCGCCGCGAAAGGAGTTTCCTGATCCTAAGAATATTCCACGCGTTTTTAATACCGGAATTTCTCGACAAGCATCGAAGATAGCGATCGCTAATGCCGCTTCTTTATCGAGTTCGTCAATAAAATCGTCAAGCATTACTAGTTGCCGACTAAAATCTTCCCGGCCTTTAGAAGTCGATAGGTTCTGAATTGCTTCTTTCTGAACATTAACAGGTACGAGATATGGTTTTCCATTAAGTTGTAATCCATGTCCAGCATAGAATAACAACACAATTTCAGCATCTTTTGATATTCTTTTTAAAGCCTCATCTGCTATTATCATCTCCTCTCGAGTCAAATCCGATTGCACATCTTGATCAGCTCGCACTGGACGCAGTATAGAAAATCCCGATTTTCTCAAACGTTCGGCTATGGCTGAAGCATCGTTCTTTGGATTAGATAATATTCCAATTTCCTGATACTCCCCGTTTCCAATTATTAATGCATAGCGCTGACGGTTAGTCGGCAACGAAAGATGAGATGTCTGTACCCTGGGAGGAGTCGATGTTTTTTTGAATTCAGATGCTTTCCATGTCTCACGAGGTTCTTTGCCAAAATCCATCATATATATGCAACCAGTAGTTCCCAATACGACAATCACAGTCAAATATGCAGTAGCTATTTTTGATTTTAATAAATAATGATGTATTTTGTACATTTCACATGTTATATACAACGAGCTAACGACATTTAAAATTCATGAGGTTTTTGGCACGGTATTAGCTATGCCATCTCATATTGTCAAGTGAATCATAGATTGGCGCCACGCATTAGAGTAACATCATTCTTCACAAAACTCGAAATGCTCCATCAGATTTTTGGAGTGAAGGGACAGTGATTATCTTTCTTGAAACTATATAGCATTCATTCTCATTCTATGGCTCATATTTTTTGTTCTGTACTAGCGAATGCTATTGTACTTTAGTCAATAGTGCATTCCGGAACTCATCTGATGAGATAGCCTCGATAGCTTGATTGATATTTGCGGTTAGATCACTAGTAACGCGTGTTTGGAAACCAGACATATATAACAAAGATGGCATAATTCCACTGTGCCCTTTAAGATAGGCTTTCCAAATCTCTGTGCCATTAGGTGACATTAAGTGCAAGCTTAAATTCATTTTTCCCCATACGATACCTAGTGGATAAAACCATGTGAACAAGTAATTACGGAGATCATCAATCTGAACAATTAGCACAGGCGACATTGAGTCTTTAGCTCTGTCAACATGCATTACAGAGTAACCGACTTGGGTTAAGGATTCCGTAAGTCGATTTACTATTGCCTCATCAAGATGTTCTTCAGGCTCACTTGTGACCATGCCTCCAGGGATCATGAGTAAGCTGATTGTATGACGTCCTACCTGATCAGGAGCTTGGAGTCTTGCATCTTTTGCTTTTGCAAGAATGGTTAGCTTCAAGTCTGTTTGTGTATCTGGCTTTACAATTTCTTGCTTGTTTATACTAATAGGTATGGTGGTTTGACAACCGACTAATACGAACATAACTGGTAATGCGAATCCAAGAAAACACAACTTCACTAATTTATTCATATCATAAGCCTGAAGGTTGATTAACTTACACTTGGTTTAAAATCCGCTGAGCTTGAGCGGATGAATTTTACACAAATTTTTTAGCCATTGCTAAAAAATTGCATGCTGCTCATAGTGGGCAGCCTTATAAATAGACATGTTTTCTCCAAAGATGATTTGGAGTTGTCCCAATTTGGCGGACAGTTTTTTATTGAGTCGAGAAAGTCTCGACTTGTGAAAGTGGACTGCAGTTTATTGCGATTTGATTATTCTCATCTGGTTTCCTTTCAAAATTGCTCGGTGATAAGTATCCCAGCCGCGAATGCCTGCGAGTGGAGTTGTACCACGACTCGATCCAGGTGAATATGGCCAGCCTTGCTTCAGTTTTGTTTTTTCCAGGAACACTATCGATCAACTCACATTCCAGGGGGAGGGCGAAAAATCTTTCAGCCATTGCGTTATCATAAGCATCGCCCACACTGCCCATCGAAGGCGCACGCCATTCCCATACGCTTGAGTTTCTTGCGCAATTCCATCACCCCCTGCCGCTCGTTGGCACTCAATGAAGGAATACTCGATGTTGCAGCCAAAGCAATCGCCTGGCTTGATCTAATTGGTACACCGACTGCTCGACACTAGGTTTGTATCGATGTGTAGTGGCAACCCAAAGCGGGCAATTTCATAATGACATCGGATAATCCGTGTAACCCTCTGCTCCTTGTGTGTAAAATGTCGCCGGGTCAGGTTGGTTTAAAGGTGTGCCTGCTTTCATTCGTTCTGGTAAATCCGGATTGGCGATGAATGAAGTACCAAAAGAGACAGCGTCGATTTTTCCTTCTGCGATTTGTTGATTGGCTTCTTCGCTGGTGTAACCCATATTGGCTATCAGTATGCCTTTGTAATTTTGACGAATGGGAGTAAGGATATCGCCTGTTTGTTGTTGAAAAAAATCTCCGCGCATGACATGCAAGTAAGCCAGATTAAATTGGTTTAATTGCTCTGCTAACCAAGTCGAAAGTCCAATCGGGGCACTATCCATCATGCTATTGAAGCTGTTAAGCGGGGATATACGCAAGCCAACTCGTTGGTTTGTCCATACTGAACTGACTGCTTCAATGACCTCAAATAGTAACCGTGCGCGGTTTTCACGAGAACCGCCGTACCGACCAGAACGTTGATTAGCACCGTCACGTAGGAATTCATCCAACAAATAGCCATTGGCGCCGTGAATCTCGATGCCATCAAACCCTGCGGCTTTAGCATTTTCTGCGGCTTTTTTGAAGCCGGCAACGATAGCGGGTAATTCACCATCGCGTAGTTCACGTGGAATAACGTAGGGTTTTTTTCCTTCCGGGGTATGCACTTCGTCATTGGTAATCGCGATCGCACTCGGCGCAACAGGTTGCACGCCACCATTTAAAAGCGGATGACACGCTCTACCGCCATGCCAAAGCTGTAAAAAAATCCTGCCTTCCGAGGCGTGTACCGAATCGGTTACTTTTTTCCATCCGACAATTTGTTCTTGCGAATAAATGCCAGGTTCTTTCCAAAATGCGGAATTTCCTTCCATGACCATCGTGGCTTCAGCGATAATGAGTCCCGCACTTGCTCTTTGCGCGTAATATTGAGCCATCAAATCATTTGGGATATGCGAGTCACCCGCTCGACAGCGGGTAAGTGGTGCCATGAAAATGCGATTGGGAACGATGAGTGATCCAAGTTTCAGAGCTTTAAATAAGGGGGTCATTATCAATCTTTAATAAAATAAACTTTCTGGTTTCGGAGGAATTGCGCTGTTTTCTATTGTAATGCTGTTTTAGAATGATTTTTCAGCATTAATGCATGAATATCTGTTTCCCAAGTCTTAATTTTTTTTTGCACGTGCTGGCGCTGTGTCGTCGTGGTGATATTGTGCATCTTGGCGATAAAGTCACATGTGTATGCGGATAACTCTAATTGATACGCGCGGTAGTCCGCATTTTCAGAGCGCTGTATATTTTCAATGAGTGTTTTTAGCGTACTGGTTACTTGTTCGGTAGTGGCCGGTTCAGTGGTAAATTTTCGTAATGCTTGTAATACCGCTTGCTGCTGACGGACGCGTTCTGTCATCCAAGCTTCTGGTTTAAATGGTGAATTTTCGATACTGGTGATAATGAATAGATGTTGTTTTTTATCAAGATCGCCATACAAATTCTCGATACGCTTTACGGTTCGTTTTACTGAGGCTTGTTTGCGCTCATTTAGATCAGTTTGCAAGAAATCACTGCGCAATTCTTCATTACTTTTGGTGTAGCGCTGTTCGAGATGTTGAAGTTGAATATCGCTTAGTTTTAAAACGATCGGTGCGCTTAACTGCACAGCGTGATCGAAAGCCGGCGCTAGAATCTTTTTTAAGTGTTCTGATTCATTACATACTTGCGTTGATGTTAACGTGCCTTCGAGTTTATGATGAACCGAAGCTAACCAGGTAGCATACTCAGGTAATTGATGCGCTCGATGCCAACTAAACCAATCTTGAATCGCTTGTTTAACATGGGGTGTTTGTTCCTTGTCAAAATCCAGATAACTATCAATCCACCACCACGCCAAATGCGGCCCATTGTCGTAACCTAATCGCATCATGCTGCAGCCATTCAGTAGTAACAATAAAGTAATGAATACCGCTATTCGATAGCTGCTTAACATGGTGACGAGGCACTCATTGGAATGAATTGAAGTAAATATTACAACAATCTAATGTTATTAAGGAAATTGTTTAGACAAATTATTTTAGTTGAGTAAAGCTACTGCAGCTTTTATGGTTTTGACGACAAAACTTGTAATTCAGTATGTCTGACACGCACAAGGTAATGCGGCGTATAATGGCTTTGCACTTAAGTAAATCACTATTGAGACAAAAACAATTAGAAATATTACGTTATGAACCAAGAAGATCCTTCACTCGTCATTCAGGACGAGAACCAGATTATTGCCGAACGGCGTGCTAAATTGAGTGAATTGCGTTGTGCTGGCAATGCGTTTCCCAATGCTTTTCGACGTGAACATTTAGCGGAAAAATTGCATCAGCAATTCGATCAACTCTCCAAAGAACAGCTTGAAGTTGATGTTATTGCAGTGAAAGTGGCGGGGCGGATGGTTCTTAAACGGGTAATGGGCAAAGCCAGTTTTGCAACCATTCAAGACATGAGTGGACGCATTCAGTTGTATATTTCTGATGATCTCACGGGAGCAAGTGTTCATTCGGCCTTTAAGCAATATGATTTAGGCGATATCTTGGGCGCGCATGGCACTTTATTTAAAACCAAAACCGGAGAATTATCGATCCGTGTCAATCATTTGGAGCTTTTAACGAAATCGTTGCGTCCATTGCCAGAAAAATTTCACGGCTTGACCGACCAAGAGCAAAAGTATCGACAACGATATTTGGATTTGATCACGAATGAAGAAGCACGCAAAACATTTATCACGCGCTCGAAAGTCATTCAGGGCATTCGTGAATTTTTAGTGGCACGCGATTATCTGGAAGTCGAAACCCCGATGATGCATCCTATTCCGGGTGGCGCTTCTGCCCGGCCTTTTGCCACACATCACAATGCTTTAGACATGGAACTTTACTTGCGCATTGCGCCTGAATTGTATCTCAAGCGTTTGGTGGTGGGCGGTATGGAAAAAGTCTTTGAGATCAACCGGAATTTTCGCAATGAAGGTATTTCCACCCGACATAATCCTGAATTTACCATGTTGGAGTTTTACGAAGCTTATCAAGACTTTACTTACTTGATGGATTTGACTGAAAAAATGTTCGTTGATGTGGCACAGAAAGTTCTTGGTACGACAATAGTTACTTATCAGGGCAAAGACATTGATTTGGCAAAACCTTTTTTGAGATTAACTATTACGCAAGCTATTCAGAAATTTCACCCGACCTATACCGATGCGCAATTATGCGATCGTGGTTTTCTGATCGACACGTTGGAATCACTCAAAGTTCATTACAACACTCAAGACGGTATTGGCGGGTTGCAGTTATCGTTATTTGACGAGACTACCGAGCATTTATTGTTCGAGCCCACCTTCATTGTTGATTATCCGGCGGAAGTTTCACCGTTGGCACGTCGCAATGATAACAATGCAGACATTACCGATCGTTTTGAACTTTATATTGCGGGACGTGAAATAGCCAACGGATTCTCAGAATTGAACGATCCGGAAGATCAAGCAAGACGCTTTCAAGAACAAGCAAAAGCCAAAGATGCTGGTGATGCAGAAGCCATGCATTATGATGCTGATTACATTCGAGCATTGGAGTATGGACTACCTCCAACAGCTGGAGAAGGTATCGGTATTGATCGTTTGGTGATGCTATTGACTGACAGTCCGAGTATTCGTGACGTTATCTTGTTCCCGCAACTAAGAAAAGAAGATTAACAACATTCGCCAGCGTTACCTTAAAAGTATTATCGTAGGCTGATAATAGACCAGTTATTTTGTTCGGCATGATTTTTTAAGGTAGCGTCTGGATCTACTGCGACCGGATGCGTGACTTTGCCCAATAAAGGCAAATCGTTCAGTGAATCACTGTAAAACCAACTGCGCAGAAAAGATAACCACGTCAAGTTATGGGCATCAAGCCATTGTTCTAATCGGTCTATTTTGCCCTCACGGAACGAGGGTATGCCAGTGACTTTTCCAGTAAATTCGCCCTTTTCCAGCTCCGGTTCAGTGGCGATCAAATGTTCAATTCCAAGTAATTGCGCAATCGGTGCAGTCACAAAGCTATTAGTGGCGGTAATGATGATACACAAATCACCATCTAATTGATGGCGTTCAATGAGCGGACGTGCGCCTGGTGCGATGATGGGAACGATTTTTTTCTGTACGAATTCCGTCCGCCATGTTTCCAACTGCAAACGTGAGTGCCGTGCCAATGGTTTGAGCTGAAAGTCCAGAAATTCATGAATATCTAAGGTACCGTCTTTGTATTGCTCGTAAAACTCAATATTTTTTGTTTCATGCAGCTCACGATCGAGTGCTTTTTTCTCAATCAGAAATTGCGCCCATTGGAAATCACTGTCACCCGCAATTAATGTGTTATCCAAATCAAATAATGCTAAATTCATGCAGACACCTGTAATAATTCTCGTAACAAAGGAACGGTAATATGTCGTTGATTGGCTAGCGAATAGCGATCAAGCGCATCAATGATCAACATCAGCGAAGACAGATCGCGTCGGCCGTGCCGCAACAAATAGAGGCATACGTCTTGTGACAAATGAAAGCCGCTACTGGTGGCGTGCTGTTTGAGTGCGTGTATTTTTTCTTCTTCGCTTAATTCATGAATCTGATACACCAAACCCCAGCCTAGTCGCGTCACTAAATCCTGGCGCATATCCAAATATTTCGGCGCAGATGATCCGCTGACTAAGAGAACAGCGTCACTTTCATCGCGCAATTGATTATACAATTTAAATAATTCTGCTTGACCCGAAGCATTGAGCTCGTCGATGTCGTCAATGGCTACGCAAATAACGTCATTTGAGGTTACAAATTCATGATGCTTACCCGCAGAAAAAAATACCGCAACTTGATTGTTCGTTTTAAAGGCAGCAACCATCGCTTGCAATAAATGGCTTTTGCCGCATCCAGCATCGCCCCAGATATAGACAAAACGTTCTTTTTCTTTTCGTGCAAGGACGGCTCTTAACAATTGCAGCAATTCTGCATTGCGTCCAATCAAAAAATTGTCCAAAGTAGGCGTCGATGGCGCTTGGATGTCAAGCGGTAGTTGCTTGCCTAAATCAGCGTACGTGGAATTCATCGGTATTATTGATTGCGATTATCGACATAAAGGCCGCTTTCCAGGTAATGCTGATGCAAATGTCGCCACCATACCAGCAGCACGGCGCTGACCGGCAAGGCCAGAAGAATTCCGAAAAAACCAAATAATTGCCCAAAGGCAAGCAAGGAAAAAATGACCATCACAGGATGTAATCCAATGCGATCCCCCACTAGCCAAGGAGTAATCACCATACCTTCAATCAATTGACCTATGCCAAATACGACCCAAACATAGATAAGCCCAGTCCAGTCTTGAAATTGCATGAGGGCGGCTAGCGTTGCTAAAGTTAATCCAACAATCATGCCAAGATAAGGTACAAATACCAAAATGCCAGCGATCAGGCCAATGGGAAGAGCAAATTCCAAGCCGACAAACCATAATCCGGTGATGTAGAAAATACTCATCAATACGATTACGGCCAGCTGGCCGCGCAAAAATTCAGCCAAGATTTTATCGGTTTCATAGGCTAAAACTGAAATTTTGTCGTGCCAATACCGTGGAATCATTTCATCAATCAACTTGACCAGTTGATCCCAATCTCGCAGCATGTAAAACAACACAACCGGAACGAGCAGTAAATTAACCATGAATTCAACAATTGCCATGCCACCGACAGTCAAGGAGGGCAAAATTCTAGCAGCAAATCCTCCAGCACTTCTCCAATGATCTGTTATAGCCTGTTTTAGCGCATTCAGATCGAGTTGTAAATTGACATCCAAGCGCGTTTCGATGAGCGGTATCACATGGGTTTTGATGATATCGAGATAAATGGGTATTTTATTGCTTAATTGACGAATTTCTTTTTCGATCAATGGCACCATGATAAGTATCAAGGAGGCCAATAGTCCTGTGAGCAATACCATCACCAAAATAGTGCCCAATGCGCGCGGGATTTTATGGTTTTCTAAGCAGGTGACTATGGGATTGCAAATATAAGCAATTACTGCGGCTAATAAAAAAGGCGTCAATATCGGGCTGAGTAGATACACTAAACCGCCCGATACACAAGCAAGCAGTAGCCACCAGAGATAATTCGAATTATTCTTGTTCGAGCTATTGGTCATGAATACTTCATTATCCCGCTTTGGCTTTTAATGCATGCGTCGCGAGGTTTTTTCCTAAATCCCAAATGGAACCAGGAACTTGATGGGTGTCGGCAATCGTTTTGGTAAAAGCGGCGATAATATGATCCACGTCTTTTTGCGTTAGGATCAATGGCGGTAACAATTTGACGACATTCATGCCGTGTCCAGCCACTTGTGTAAGAATGCGGTGTTCTTTAAACAACGGAATAGTGATCATCTGACAAAATAATCCTTTATTAGCTGCCTCTAACATCATCCAAGCGGCTTTGAGGGACAAGCTGCTGGGTGGCTTAAATTCTACTGCGATCATTGAACCTTTGCCCCGTGCTTCTTTGAAAAATTCAAATTGTCCTTGGAGCAGGTTGAGTCGATCGACGATTTCGGAACCAATTTTGGCGCTGTTTTCCACCAACTTCTCAGTTTTGATAATTTCCAGACCGGCTAAACCGGCTGCCATTGCCATATTGTTTTTTGAGAAAGTCGATCCATGCACGACAGCCCGATCCATGCGATTAAACACGCTATCCATGATTTTTTGCGTTAACGCGACCGCACCAACGGGAACGAATCCACCCGATAGTGCTTTTGCCATACAAATCATATCGGGTTTAACTCCCCAGTGTTCGACGGCCCAGAATTTTCCAGTGCGTCCCATTCCCGTTTGTATTTCATCCGCAACGAACAAAGTGCCATATTGCTTGCATAATCGCTCAACTTCCGGCAAGTAGTGATCATCGGGAATATTGACTCCTTTGCCTTGCACCGGTTCTACGATAAAGGCGGCGACGTCTTTATGACACAAAGCCTTTTCCAAAGCTTCGAGATCATTAAAAGGAACTGAGCCGCAGTCCAGAAGAAGTGGTCCAAAACCATCCTTGAAAATTTGCTCACCGTTTAAAGAGAGTGCGCCCATCGTTAAACCGTGATAGGCATGGTCACAACAAATAATGCGATTGCGTTTGGTTTGGTAGCGCGCGAATTTTATTGCGGCTTCAACGGCTTCGGTGCCCGAATTGCAAAAGAAGACCCGCGATAAATTATCCGGCGTAGTGGTTAAAATTTCTTTCGCCAGCAGTCCACTCAAAACCGATACATCCAACTGCACTAAATCTGGCATTTCCAGCGACAAAACTTCTTTTAACGCATTGATAATGGTCGGATGATTTCGACCGAACGCATACACACCGAAGCCGCTTAATAGATCTAAGTATTCGTTATCGTGTTCATCATATAAATACTGACCTACCGCACGTTGATAGTTGCGATCGTAACCGATGGTTTTAAGAACCCTGACCATCTGAGCATTTAAGTAGCGTTCGTGCAACTCAAACTTGTCGGAACGGTGCTGTGATAACAAGTTCGTTATACTGAAAGACATGTAAAACCTCTAATGGAAAAACGCAGCATTGCAGAATCCTTGAATTGGTATTTCAAGAAAAATGATAGTATTGGGCAATAAAAAGCATAGCTAGGCACAAAATAGAATTGATTCCCAAAATATATATCAGTGTTTTGAGTTGAGAAATGCTAAGGATTTTGTGTAGTATGTACCATTCCGAACATAGAACGATTTAAAAATTGATGCCATCATGTTGGGTAGAATTTTGAGCTAAAGTAAGTTGAATTACAACATATCGCGCTGTGTGTAACAAATAGATTCTTTAGTAAATCGTATATTAACTGTTGTGAATAGATATCAGCTTTATGATTCCGAATTGGATTTTTGGCCGATATTTTTTCTAACTTGCTATTTATCCAAATAAAACAGCATTACGATTAAAATAAGCACTGGTGATTTTTAGCTTTCCACTACATTTTTAAAATTTAGGAATAAAACTTGTCTTCATTTGATTCTCAGCAGTCCGAACATTCGCATAAATCACCACTTTCTTATCGAGATGCCGGCGTCGATATCGATGCAGGTGACCGTTTAGTGGAAAATATCAAACCGCTGGCGAAAAAAACGTTGCGCCCGGAAGTATTAACTGGAATCGGAGGATTCGGCGCTTTATTTGAAATTTCAAAAAAATATCGCGATCCTGTATTAGTTTCCGGTACGGATGGTGTTGGCACCAAACTTAAATTGGCTTTTGAACTCAATCAGCATGACACAATCGGCATTGATCTCGTTGCCATGAGCGTGAATGATATTCTGGTACAAGGGGCTGAGCCATTATTTTTTCTTGATTATTTCGCGTGTGGTCAGTTGGATGTGGCAACTGCCACACAAGTAATCGGGGGTATTGCTAAGGGTTGTGAATTGGCTGGTTGCGCATTGATTGGCGGAGAAACAGCAGAAATGCCCGGCATGTATCCTGCGGGTGAATATGATCTGGCTGGGTTTGCTGTGGGTGTCGTAGAGAAACAACAGATCATTAGTGGCGCGACGATTCATACGGGTGACATCGTGTTGGGTCTTGCATCGAGTGGTGCGCATTCCAACGGTTACTCGTTGATTCGTAAAATTATCAGTAATCACCAAATAGATTTACAACAAGTATTGGATAAACGAACGCTGGCAGAGGCTATCATGGGACCGACGCGAATTTATGTGAAATCGGTGTTGGAATTACTTAAACATATTCCCGTTAAAGGCTTGGCGCATATCACCGGAGGAGGGCTGGTTGAAAATGTGCCACGAATTTTGCCCGAAAAAATGGCGGTAGTATTAAAAAAGGATTCCTGGCCTATGCCGGCCCTGTTTGAATGGTTACAAAAAACCGGCAATGTGGCAGATCATGAAATGGCACGGGTTTTTAATTGCGGGATCGGGATGGTCATTATTCTTGCACCTGAGTTCGTGGAAAAAGCCACTCAGATACTACAGGATTTTGGTGAAACGGTTTGGCAAATTGGCCGTGTTGAGCCGCGTGAATCACATTCGCCTGTAAGATTCGGATAAGTGGTTGCAAAACATCCATGAAAACACTGGTGATTTTAATCTCCGGTCGCGGAAGTAACATGCAATCATTGTTGGATGCCGATTTGAATGTGGATCGTCGAGTGGTCATCAGCAATAATCCCGATGCTGAAGGCTTACGAATCGCGCAACGATACGGTGTTGAAACTTTTGTAATCAATCATCGTCAGTTTCCAGATCGACAAACTTTCGATGCGGCGCTTGCAGAGAAAATAGCAATATTCCAGCCGAAATTGATTGCTTTGGCAGGGTTCATGCGTGTTTTAACCGATGAATTTGTGCAACGTTACCAGGATCGGTTGATCAATATTCATCCATCATTATTACCGGCTTTTCCTGGATTATCGACACATGCTCGTGCCTTGCGTGAAGGTGTTAAAATTCACGGTTGCACGGTGCATTTTGTAACGCCACAACTGGATCATGGTCCTATTATTATTCAAGCGGCTATTTCAGTGCTGCCACAAGATACTGAAGCATCACTGTCACAGCGCGTTCTGCAGCAAGAACACCGGATTTTTCCGCAAGCAGTGCGTTGGTTCATAGATGGGCAGCTCAAATTAACAAACGGTGTGGTTGAAATAAACAATGCCAGCACCAATAACATAACCCTTTATTCTCCGGGGCTTGCTGAATGAGGTTCTTAATATCCTTTTTTAGTTTATTAACGTTAAGTTTTTCGGTATCCGCAGCCAATATTCCTATTCATATCGAACTGAACTACCAAGTTTCGACTGATATTGGGGATGGTGAAATTCAAGAAGTAATGGAAATCAAACACAATAAAAAAGGTAGCAGTTACGTGATCAATAGCGAAGCACAAGCAACTGGAGTTTTTAAAATCGTAGAGCCCAGCAGCTTGGTACGTCATAGTGAAGGTATTTTGACCAAACAGGGATTGCGTCCCTTGAGGGCTTATGAAAGACACGGAAAAAAAGAACCCAATTCGGTAACATTCGATTGGGAGAATATGCACGTTACCTTGAAACATAAAGGGGAAGAAATCAAAGAAAAACTCCCTGCCGGGGCGATGGATCGCTTGAGCATGTCTTATAGCTTTATTTTTGTACCACCTCCAAAAGATTCATTGGAACGAACTGTCGTGCATAATGATCAAGTCAGATTGTCACACTATAAAATTACCCAAGAACCCTTAAAAACAGCGATTGGGGAACTCCATACCATTGTCGTTACGCGGCAAGAAGAACAAGGATCTAAATTGAAAAGAAAGATTTGGCTTGCACCGGACTACAATATGGTTCCCGTGCGAATTGTTTCGGTTGAGGAAAACGGTAGGGAAATCGACAAAATCATCACTCAAATTCACATACGTTACAGTAATGGCCATTGCTCTGAAAAAGCTTCTAAACCTGAAACGACTCAGAGACGACGATGCCATTGATTTCTTCTCAATTGAGTGCAGCCATTGCTGCAATGCGCGCATTGTTGCCGCTCGAATATCCTGCCGACGCAATTATACGGCGCTTCTTCCGTGACAATGCTATCCTTGGCGTGCAAGATCGTGCTTTCATTGCCGAAGTTGTGTTTGGTGTTTTGCGTCATCGTTTCTTTCTTGAACATTTGGCGAATCCCATTACGCCACGGGCTCTTGTTCTGGCATACCTGGTTAAATTTCATGGGTTAAATTTGAGAGAATTCGACACGCTAGCGAGCGAATCCGAAAAGAAATGGTTAGCGGAAATCAAAGCCATCAAAATTGATTCATTTCCATTGGCGGTACAAGCGGAATTTCCAGACTGGTTGGTAGAAAAGCTGCAAAATACTTTATCGGATGAACAAATTTTAGAACTAGGTCTTGCGCTGCAAAAACCAGCTCCACTTGATTTGCGCGTCAACACATTTTTGTCGAAACGAGAGGAAGTGATGGATGCGTTGCAGCAAGAAGGCATTGAAGCACAAGTCACCCCGTATTCGCCTTGCGGTATTCGTCTTGTTGGAAAGCCGATGATTAACCGCCACGCGTTATTTTTGTCTGGAAAAATTGAAGTACAGGACGAAGGAAGTCAACTGCTCGGTTATTTACTGGCGCCAAAACGCGGAGAAATGGTAGTGGATTTTTGTGCTGGCGCTGGTGGCAAGGCGTTATTACTCGGTGCCTTAATGAACTCAAAAGGACGTTTATATGCGTTCGATGTTTCTGAAAAACGCTTGAGTAATTTAACGCCGCGTTTTAAACGCTCTGGTCTATCGAATTTGCATGTGCAACGTATTAATGACGAAAATGATAGTAAAGTAAAACGCTTATCGGGAAAAATCGATCGCGTGCTCGTGGATGCGCCGTGTAGTGGTATTGGTACGCTACGTCGCAATCCTGATTTAAAATGGCGCCAGTCTCCGCAAAGTATCGAAGAACTGAAAATTAAGCAACGTGATATTCTCGCTTCTGCCGCAAGGTTGTTGAAGCCAGGTGGACGTCTGGTTTATGCCACATGTAGTTTCCTCCGTGAAGAAAATCAGGACATCATCAATAGCTTTCTTGAAAAAAATCCTCAATTTACGGTGTTAAATGCGACTGAATTGCTTTCGCAACAAAAGATAGCCTTGGATACCGGGGAGTTTTTGCAAATCAATCCACAACAACACCAGACCGATGGTTTTTTTGCGGCTGCTTTGCAACGTAATACTTAGATCGTTAATTGGTTTTTTTGTGATTCATTCCATTGTAACAACGCTGGAAGAATGACAAGTACGCATATCAGCGTCGTCGATAATCCAATCGTCAGTAGCAACCCCATACTGGCAGTGCCCTGATGAGTTGAAAGAAACAAGCTGCCAAACCCCACTAATGTTGTGAGCGCGCTGTAATAGACTGCACGAGCGGTGTTAGAGTGCAGTAAATTGTTATCCATCGATTGATTGCGGCTTCTATGTACCATGTGCAAACTGCTGTCGATACCGGTTCCAAGCAGAAGCGGTAATGCGATAATGTTGGCGAAGTTGAAAGGTAAATCCAATAAAACAGTCAAGGCGCCGGTAAATAGCGTTGCTAACAAAAGCGGCGTTAATGCTAACAAGGTGTATTTGATACTGCGTAGCATTAATAACAAGGTGACAACGACACCAATCAATGCCAGTGAAAATGCGTGAATGAACGCGTCTACCACTGCTTCACCGGCTTCTAAACTGATAACCGGCACGCCGGTCGCGGTAGGCGCTATTTGTTGCACCGCTCGAACAAAACGACGTAATGCATCGTTGTCATTAATGTTCTCAGTGGGATACACAGAAAGTCGGTAAAAATCATCCTGGCTATACCAATGTAAACTAAAAGCCGCCGGTAAGGTTTCTTGTGTGAATGGTTCGGCGCTCAATGCCAATTGCAAACGCTTAATGGATTCTGGTAACAAACTGAGCAAATCGTTTTCAAGCGTTTGTAGCAGCTGTTCTTTTTCCTGATTGGAATGATTGTCTTGTGACAGACTAACTTTTAGTTTCGATAAAGATTCTGATAGTGTTTCAATTGAAGTGATTGCAGCATGATTGGGTTGCTCCTTGATAAAAACGGTGAGCTGAGCAAGCAACTTTTCGAGTGCTGCAAGTTGTTGTTCCAGTGTATATCGCTTCGAGTCAGGATGCTGTGTCGCACTAAAAGAAATTGGGCCGATTGTCATTGCCATTTCGGTAATGAGTTCGACTTTTTCTTGTTGATTTTCAGGGACTAAATCCAAAATACTGACAACGGTTTTTACTTGTGACAACTTTTCCAAACGTTCTTTTAGTTGTTTGAGTTCAGTGAGATTATCGGCCAGAATTTCGATATGCCACGGCGAATCATCAGGGTTTTTTAATAGCTCCTGGAAAGTTGTTACTGACTCCGCATGTGGATTGTTCATGTTGAGCAAATTGTAATCAAAGCGGATATGCGGAATAGCTATCGATGCCGCAATGATTGCAATGACAGTGCTCGTGAGGATTAATTTTTTGGAATGTCCGGCAAAATTTAAAATTTTATTGATGGGCTTTAACACATCGGATGAGGCTGATTTTTCGGCTGGCATCGGGAAAAATCTCTGTAGCGCAGGAAGAAGCGTCATGGTAACTAGAAAACTAATAAGCATTCCTGTTCCAGAGATAAGCCCAAGTTCCGCAACGCCACGGTAAGCCGTTGGCATAAAGGCATAAAATCCAATTGCAGTGGTGATGGCACATACCAGTAACGCTTGCCCCATGTCGTCACCCGTGCTAGCAATCGCTTCTAAATCGGATTTAGCAGTATTTTTAAATTCTTCAAAGCGAAACAAGAAATGAATCGCATAATCTACGCCTAAACCAATATACAGTACGGCAAATGCAATCGAAATCAGGTTCAAATGTCCGACCGCTAATGTGCCAAACGCAGCAGTCAAAATTAGACCGACCACTAAACTGATCACGACAGCGATTGAAGTTCCGATCGAACGCAATGCAACATACAATACGATAGCGACTAAAACTAATGCCACTAAGCTAGATTCTTGTGCGCCATTCATGGCGCTATAAATTTCGTCATGCGCAAGCGCGACTTCACCGGTGATTCTCAGTTTAATACCGGTTTCGGGTGTAAAACCAAACCGAGTTGCAGCATCCCGTATCATTTTGATCGGGACTTCTGCAGCAAATATTTGCGAATAATCTAATTTAGGTCGAATGACGATAAATTCTTGATAACTTGCTTTTTGTTTTTCTCCGCTAAGCAGCGATTGCCATGATAGTAGATTGGACTGTCCATTCAGTCGTGTATTAACGGTTTGAGTAACTCCATTAAATACCGAATCGAGTTCCAACTTCTGGCCCGTTCGCAAAGCTTCTGCGGCTTCGGTCAGAATGGTAAGAAAAGTATGTAGACTGGGGTCTTCTGCAATACGAGCAACCAGTGGTTGTGCGGATGCGAGTTGATCTGTGATACGACCGAGTTCATCGACGCTTTTGAATAATAAGCCATTTTTCTCAAAGAAAGCTTCACCAGCAAGATAGTAAATGTCTGGAAATTGTTCCTTATTGTCATGCAAAAAGTTATTCAATTGCTTGGCGGCAGAGTGAGCTTGCTCTTGCGTTGGGGCGTCGATAACTAACAGCAACGTGTCTTCATATTGAGAAAACGATTGTTTGTAACGGATATGGTTAGCGCGAAAGGGGACTTCTTCCGACAGCATGTCGGTTGTATCTGTATCAACACCCAGGTTATTGGCGATATACCATATACTCAAAGCGGTACACAGCAATAAAGCTAGAATGACCCAAATTGCGTATTGATAGGAGATCCTCGTCAAGCGCGCAAAAATACGCTGCTCTGAAGGATTGGATTTGTCTACAATCAAGAGAATATCTTACAGAAAAGGCTTTCTTTATTAGGGTTGCCGTGCCGCAGTAATTTTTTCTTTGAGTAATTCGATCAAAGCTGGAAATCCGTCTCGTTGCATAACTGCACGGTATTCACCGCGTTTGATGGCTAAATCACTGACGCCGTCAAACAGGATATTGACAATGCGCCATCCTGCTTCCGTAGGATGCAATACGTAATCAAAATTGACTGTACCGCCATCCGACTTGGTTAGTTGACTGCGGACAAGTTTTTGTTCATGAGGCAAATCACGTTGTTCAACGACGTCAAATTGTTCGCCTTCATATTGTGCAAAACGACTTGCGTAAGTCGCAACACTTAATTCTTTAAAGGTATTGGTAATCAGTTTCTTCTGCTCATTATCCAATTGCGCCCAATACGTTGCACCTAAAATTGTTTTAATGATTAATTCCATGTCGTGAGATTGTTTAATGACAGGTTCTAAGAATTTTAGACGTCCGTCATAACCCAATTTTTCACCGTCTTTCATGGCTTGAATGAGCGATGACTGCATTTGAACAACGACTTGTTCCGGATTTTTTCCACCAGAATTACTTGCGTTAACGGCGATGCTAATAAATAGCAGTAGTAAAGCCAGTTCGTATTTGATGATTGATTTCATATTAATTACTTTTACTTTCATAACGGCGATCTTTCCAATGAGCACGTTCTCCATACCAATAACGGAGTGCTGAAGTCCAAGTCATGGCGAGATATAGTGTGCCTATGAGTGGTAACGCCAACACCCAAAATAGTGACCGTTGATAATAAACTAAAGTAGGGGTATAGGCAAAAAACATCGCAATCCAAGTAAGCATGCCTATGACAAATAGATTGAGTGTGCTGAAAAATAAAAATGCGAAAGGAGCGAGCCAAAACATCGTGCCCATGATAAAAGTGCACAACGTTAAAAGTATTGTTGAATATTTGAGCTGTGTATAAGCGGTCCGTGCCACCATATTCCAAATTTGTGTTAATTCAGCATAACCGCGATGACTGCGCGCAGCGTGGCTTAAACCAATCCAAGTGCGTTGTTGTGCTCCTTTCTTAACGTGTGCTGCCAAAGTGCAATCATCAATCAAGGCTGTGTGTAAACTGGAAAAAGCACCAATAGCATGTAGCGTTTCAGTTTTTATCAAAATACACCCGCCCGCTGCCGCCGCGATACGAGATGTCGATTGATTGGCTAAACCGAAAGGATAAAGGAGTTTGAAGAAGAAAATAAACGCAGGCATCAATAGCCGTTCGATAAAGTTATTCATCGGAGGTTCGGCCATTAACGATACTAAAGCAAGGTTTTCCGTTTGCGCTTTTTGACGGAGCTCAGTAACAATACCGGGCGTTAATTCAATATCCGCATCCAGTAATAACGTAAAAGGTGTTGCAACATGCGGCAAACCTTGTTGAAGCGCCCATAATTTTCCGCTCCAGCCAGAGGGGGGATTGGTACCCGAGATTACTTTTGCACCACTTTCTCGAGCCCTTTGTGCAGTGTCGTCCGACGATTGATCGTCGATGACGACTATTTGTATGCCGATACCTTGTTGAAGAATTGCAGCAAGGGTACGTTGAATATACGGTCCTTCATTACGTGCTGGAATTAAAACTGTAACGTCTTGTAATGCTGTTACAGTTTCATGAGGAGAACAATCGAGTTTTTCTCGAACTGCACTAGGGCGCCACGGCAAAAGTATTACCGCATACCAACAAATGGCACCGAAAATTGCTAAAAACTCAATTAATTCCAAGATGTTTCAGTATGCGATAAATTCCATAATCATTGATATTTACTATGCAGTACTATTTATTGCTGGCTGCTACTGAGATTTCATCCAGTTTTTTAAAAGCCATTTCTTCTTCAGAAGTCCATTTTGGAGTAGGTTCGGCTACCATGGGACCACTGGTGCGAGGACCACGTAATGAGGTAATAAATGCTTTCCATGGATTGTGTAATGTGTCTTCTACTGCAGTTGCTTCGTAGCCACAATGAGCCATGCACTGAGCGCACTTAGGATTATTAGCTGTACCGTATTTTTCCCATGGCGTATCTTCAAGCAATTCTTTGAAAGTTTTCGCGTACCCTTCATCAGATAGTAAGTAGCAAGGCTTTTGCCATCCGAAAACATTACGCGTTGGGTTGCCCCAAGGAGTGCAATTGTAATTTTGATTGCCCGCCAAATAATCTAAGTATAAAGCCGAATGATTCAAGCGCCATTTGCGCTTTAATTTTTTACCTAATTCGAAGATGCCGCGGAACAAAACTTTGGTATCTTTACTTTTAATAAAGACATCTTGTTTGGGAGCTTTTTCATAACTAAAACCAGGTGCAATGGTTGCTGCTTCGACGCCTAGTTCCATTGCATAATCAAGAAATTCAGCAACATCCTCTGGGGTTTCACCTTGAAAAAGCGTGCAATTTACGGTGACGCGGAATCCTTTGCTTAAAGCCAGTTGGATTGCTTCAACGGCACGGTCGAAAACACCATCTTGACACACAGAAGCGTCATGGCGTTCTTTCATCCCATCCAAATGAATGGAAAAAGTAAGATATGGCGAAGGTTTGTAATCATTAATCCGTTTTTTCAATAACAATGCATTGGTACACAAATAAACGTATTTTTTGCGACGAATAATTCCTTCAACGATTTGCGGCATTTCTTTGTGCAACAGTGGTTCGCCACCAGGAATTGAAACCATCGGCGCACCGCATTCATCAACAGCATGCATGCATTCGTCATAAGAAAGTCGCTGATCCAGCACATCTTCAGGATGAGCGATTTTGCCACATCCAGCGCATTCTAGATTGCACCGAAATAAAGGCTCCAACATGAGTACCAGTGGGTATTTTTTGACACCTTTTAGTTTTTGTTTGATCAAATAAGTGCCGACTGCAATTTGCTGGCGTAATGGAACTCCCATCAAAATCTCCTAAATGCGTGCATGACTTGAAGGGTCAAATGCAAGTTTGAATTGAACTATGAAATATGTATGCGTTATTTTTTGCATAAATTGAAAGAAAGAACAAAAAAACTGTGGTTGTTGCTTTTCAATCAGTTTGTTAAGACTGAACTATAAAACATGCTTTTCATGATGGCAAATTTTCGTTGTTTAAAAAGCATGGAAGACAAGAAGGTTATGCTGAAAACGATGAAAAGATGCGACTGTTAGAATACAGGGTTTGTAGCAGAGAAATAATCGAATGCAATTAAAAAGCGTCAGAAAAATACAATTTTTCTGACGCTTACTTTATTAAAATAAACTTTTCGTTAATATATTTTTTCTTAGAAATCAACGCCTAATTCACGTAATGTTTTTTTGGTGAGTTTTCCTACTGGAATACCATTTTGTTTTTGAAATTTATTCAGAGCTGCTGCTGTTCTTGAACCGCCTCTGCCATCAACAGGTCCAGGATTAAAGCCGCGATCAATTAATGCTTGCTGTACTTTGCGCATAATTTCAGGAGAAGAAATTACAACATCATTTCCGTCACTTAAGTTGTTTGCAACTGATTGAGCGGCCGAAGCGATACTTTCTTTTGCATCTTCTACCATCATTTCAGCATCATCACCGATGGCGTTTAGTGTTTCTTTAGTGGATTCGAGAACTTGTACTTTTTCGACTTCTTCAATTTTTGCTGCCGGAGCAGGCGCTGGCGCAGGAGCCGCAACAGGTGCTTCGGCTTTGGCAGGTTCTGCGGCTGCGTCTTTATTTTGTTTGTGTTTAGGTTCGATAATCGGTTTACAAGCAAATAGCGTTATTGTTGTAAGTAATAGGATAATCGTTGTAGTCATTTTGTTATTGTCAAATCTCATTGCTTTTCTCCATAAGAAAAAATTTTATTGCTCATTGTAAAGATTTATCGTATTTATGAAAAGTTAAACAAATCCAAATAATTTTCTTCAGCTAATTAAGCGACGAAACACGGAAAAATTATGTTTAATTTTTTGATACTAAATAAATCACTCGTTGTCAATCTTGCGATGTGAACTATCACATTTTTCTAATCATAACGCAATTCGCGACCCCTAATGATACGTGATGATGTATAAAAAAATTGTGTATAAATGAAGGGGTTCGCAATTTTTGTGTCACTTATATAACGATGTTTGAAGAATTTCGCTGACTTTTCAGTTGAGAAAAAATAAAACGCTAATCCGGTAATGGTTGGTTTTTTTTGAAGCAAAATAATTTTGCTAATGCTATTCCTAGCAGACCGCCACTGATGTCAATCAGTACATCGCTAAAAAGTGGTGTGCGTCCATCGATATAAATTTGAATAAGCTCTGTGCCGCAAGCTAGCATGACGATCACTGCAAAAAAATCGAATATTTTTCTATCTCTTAAAATCATTGCCAAGATGAATCCGAGTCCCAGAAAAAAAATGAAATGCCCAATCTTAGATAAGTCCATCGAGCTAAGGTTGAGTGATTGAAGAATAGAGCTAGAATTATTAAGTTGAAAATCGATGGCATCGAATACAATGTCTTTAATATCGCCTTGCATGCTGGTTCCGATGGCGATTAAAGCAAAAAAAACAATGAGTAATAACTGTAAAAAAATATTTTTTTGCTCCGTAAAGTAACAAGAACCAATCAGTAGTGCAAAAAAAATACCCCATGACGAAAGGATAATTCTCTTACTCCATGTGTAGGCTTGTACTTCTTCAACGGGATACAGATGAACATTTCTTGCTTCCAACAAGCCTATTGCACGGTATAGTTCTATAGAAAAAAGAACCATAGATTCTTTAGGGATTTGAAAATGATCCTGATACTTTTTCCATTCGTTTGTACCTATTAAAGATGTGATAGAAAGCGGTATAAACGGATTATTTTCGTCATCATTTTTTTGCATAATAGAAACTCTGCCTGTGTGCCAAGGCTTGACCCCTTCAATAATGTCATGACTTCTTATTTCCGCGGAAAATAACACTAATTGGTCATGCAGGGTTTGTGGTAAAAATTGAAATGCTGATACTTTGATTTTTGGGTCATCTGAAAAAATCTGAATATGTTCTTCTTTTTCGATATCAATCCGACTCTTGTCAGAAGTTCTAGTTTTCCATTGATTGGTTAATAATTCGTCACCGGTAGGTTGAAAACGTTCGATAAAAAAGTGTGCTAGCAGCGTGGCAATCGAAAGTAGCGTGAAAAACAATAAATTAAATCTAAATAATGGCATATAAGGAAGGCGAATTTAATTGAACGGTATCTCAGTGCTTTTAGAAAAAAGCCAAACAAAATAAATCCCTTTCCTTTATATTTTTCAAATTGCTAAATGGTATTAGCGTTAAACAACGTCGACGACGTTAAACGTTGTTGCAATGTCAAAAATGCTGCACCATCAAGGCTACGTAACCGATAATAAAAATAGCTATCACAATAATGACGAGTGTTCGCATAAATTATGCTCTCCTTATTGACTGTTTATAGGTAGAAATGATTGAGCAAAGTTAATCGTTGTCGTGGACATATTATTTCCCGATGCAAGATTTATCCTCGTGGCGAGTATATGTTCTTTTTTTGTGTTTTATCAATAGGCACAGCTATTTCCAGCAGGTAGATACAAAAGCGCGCGCGATTCAAGTATAATTGCCATCGAGATATGTTGTAGCACTATCTTGCTGCTAATGTCTGATTATTCTATGTCTTGTCGCTTTCCGAGGAGTTTTTTGTGTCACAATATCAGCGCGCCGTCCTCGCACTGGCCGATGGAACACTTTTTTATGGCGTGTCTATTGGAATCTCTGGAATTACTACCGGTGAAATTGCCTTCAATACGGCAATGACAGGCTATCAAGAAATTTTGACGGACCCTTCTTACTGTCAGCAAATTATCACGTTAACTTATCCGCATATTGGCAATACAGGAGCGAATCCTCACGACATAGAATCGGGTAATATTGAGAAAGTTTATGCAGCGGGTTTAGTGATACGTAATCTTTCATTGGTTGCCAGTAATCATCGAAAAACACAAACGCTACAGGAATTTCTTAAATCCCAACATGTTGTAGCCATTGCGGAAATTGATACGCGAAAACTGACCAGGATTTTGCGTGAGAAAGGCGTTCAGTCTGGTTGTATTATGGCGGGCGATACCGTCGATGAACAACAAGCTTTACAAGCTGCGAGATCATTTCCCGGTTTGACCGGCATGGATCTTGCCAAAGTCGTCAGTTGCCATAAGCCCTATACCTGGAATGAAGGCGAATGGTCGCTGGGTGAAAGATATTCGACCCAGGAAAATCCAAAATATCATGTTGCAGCGTTTGATTTTGGAATTAAACGTACGATGTTACGCAAGCTAGCGCAACGTGGTTGCAAAGTGACAGTGTTTCCTGCGCAAACACCAGTAGAAGAAATTTTTGCGTTACAACCGGACGGCGTATTTCTTTCTAACGGTCCTGGCGATCCAGAACCTTGCGATTACGCGATTTCTGCTACGCGTAAACTACTTGAAAATGATATCCCTATTTTTGGAATTTGTTTGGGTCAGCAATTGCTGGGGTTAGCGATAGGTGCCAAAACGATTAAAATGAAATTTGGGCATCGTGGTGCGAATCATCCTGTGCAGGATCTGGTGAGTGGAAAGGTGATTATCACCAGTCAGAATCACGGTTTTGCCGTGGATGCAGATACGCTACCCGAAAAAGTACGCATTACCCATAAATCATTATTTGATGGAAGCTTACAAGGCTTTGAGTTTATCGACAAACCAGTATTTTGTTTCCAAGGACATCCTGAAGCCAGTCCAGGACCTCAAGACGTTGATTATCTTTTTGATCGTTTCATTACGATCATGGAAAAACACAAAGCTTCTGTTTCATAAATATACAATTTTTTACCCTAAAAGTTTAAGTGAATTATTTGGTTGTGGATAAAGCATGCCTAAACGGACCGATATAAAATCTATTCTCATCATTGGTGCGGGTCCTATCGTCATTGGCCAGGCCTGTGAGTTTGATTATTCTGGTGCGCAGGCTTGTAAAGCGCTCCGCGAGGAAGGCTACCGCATTATTTTGGTGAACTCCAATCCGGCCACCATTATGACAGATCCCGAGATGGCCGATGCAACCTATATTGAACCAATTACGTGGCCAATTTTGGAAAAAATCATTGCGCTTGAGCGCCCTGAAGCATTGTTGCCTACCATGGGGGGGCAAACAGCACTGAATTGCGCGCTGGATTTAGCTAAACATGGCGTGTTAAGCAAATATGGTGTGGAACTTATTGGCGCTTCTCGTGAAGCGATCGATATGGCGGAAGATCGCGAAAAATTCAAGCAAGCCATGGCACGTATCGGATTGAATTCTGCCCGTTCTGCTGTCGCTCATAGCATTGAAGAGGCGTTACAAGTACAAGCAATGGTTGGCTATCCGGTAATTATTCGTCCTTCATTTACTATGGGAGGAAGCGGTGGCGGAATTGCCTATAATCGTGAAGAATTTTTATCCATTTGTGAACGTGGACTGGATGCCTCGCCTACCCACGAACTACTCATAGAAGAATCAGTGATTGGTTGGAAAGAGTTTGAAATGGAGGTGGTGAGGGATCATCAAGATAACTGCATTATCATTTGCTCAATTGAAAATGTCGATGCGATGGGCGTGCATACGGGTGATTCGATTACTGTGGCGCCTGCGCAGACCTTAACCGATAAGGAATATCAATTAATGCGCAACGCTGCGATTGCTGTGCTTCGCGAAATCGGAGTCGAATCGGGCGGATCAAATGTGCAGTTTGCGATAAATCCGGATGACGGCAGAATGTTAGTGATCGAAATGAATCCGCGTGTATCCCGTTCTTCGGCGCTTGCCTCAAAAGCGACGGGGTTTCCAATTGCAAAAGTAGCCGCAAAGCTTGCAGTGGGATATACCTTAAATGAGCTTGGTAATGACATTACTGGCGGTATCATACCTGCTTCTTTTGAGCCGACTATAGATTATGTGGTGACGAAAGTTCCTCGATTTGCTTTTGAAAAATTTCCGCAGACCAATGATCGTTTAACCACACAAATGAAATCTGTTGGCGAGGTCATGGCGATAGGACGGACATTCCAAGAATCTTTGCAAAAAGCACTTAGAGGATTGGAAACCGGTGTAGATGGACTAGACGAAAAGACTACCGATTTAGACTTAATACGTAGCGAGTTGGCCAATCCTGGGCCGGAAAGAATCTGGTTTGTTGCAGATGCTTTCCGATGTGGAATGTCTGTAGAAGAGGTTAATCAATTAACCTATATCGATGTTTGGTTTCTCGCGCAAATTGAGAATTTGGTGAAGCAGGAACAGGCCCTCAAAGGAATTGATTTATCAAGATTAGATAGACAAGCATTACGTGAATTGAAACGTAGTGGCTTTTCTGATCGACGTTTAGCGAAATTGTTAAACACTCAACAAAAAGTGATTCGAGAACGACGTCACAGTTTTGGTTTACGTCCGGTCTATAAACGAGTTGATACTTGTGCGGCCGAATTTGCGACGAATACTGCGTACATGTATTCGACGTATGAAGACGAGTGTGAATCCAATCCCACCAATAAAAGTAAGATTATGGTGTTAGGTGGAGGTCCGAATCGAATTGGCCAAGGCATTGAGTTTGATTATTGCTGTGTTCATGCGGCGATGGCTTTGCGTGAAGATGGCTTTGAAATCATCATGATTAACTGTAATCCAGAAACTGTTTCTACGGATTACGATATTTCTGATCGACTCTATTTTGAGTCCCTTACGTTGGAAGACGTTCTTGAAATTGCAGCCGTAGAAAAGCCAGATGGAGTCATTGTGCAGTATGGAGGGCAAACACCGTTGAAACTAGCGCGTGACTTAGAAGCCAATGGTGTAACTATTATCGGTACTAGCCCAGACATGATCGATTGTGCCGAAGACCGTGAGCGGTTTCAACAAATGTTACAACAACTAGGGCTTAAGCAACCTCAGAATCGCACTGCACGCAGTACAGAGGAAGCTTTATTAGCCGCTAAAGAAATAGGTTACCCACTCGTGGTTCGACCCAGTTATGTCTTAGGTGGTCGTGCGATGGAAATCGTGCATGAAACGGCGGATTTGGAACGTTATATGCGCGAAGCGGTGAAAGTTTCCAATGATTCGCCAGTGTTGTTGGATCACTTTCTCAATAATGCTACAGAAGTGGATGTTGATGCTATTTATGATGGTGAAACTGTTTTAATCGGTGGAATCATGGAACATATTGAGCAAGCAGGCGTTCATTCCGGCGATTCGGCGTGTTCTTTACCGACATTTAATTTATCAGCAGAATTGCTGGCGGAATTACGTCGACAGACCGCTGCAATGGCGCGTGCACTAAAAGTTGTAGGGCTGATGAATGTGCAGTTTGCGATTCAAGACGACATTGTTTATGTGCTTGAAGTAAATCCTCGAGCATCTCGTACAGTTCCATTTATTTCAAAAGCAACAGGATTGCAATTGGCAAAGATTGCAGCACGTTGCATGACCGGCAACAGTTTGATTGCGCAGGGAGTTACGAAAGAGATCGTACCGACTTATTATTCGATTAAAGAAGCGGTTTTTCCTTTTATCAAGCTTTCCGGTGTCGATACAATCTTAGGCCCAGAAATGAAATCAACCGGTGAAGCAATGGGAATGGGAAAAACGTTTGCGGAAGCTTTTGTCAAATCACAGTTAGCGGCCGATGTGCGACTTCCGACGTCTGGTAAGGTTTTTATTAGTGTTAAGCGTACGGATAAATTGGGTGCGGTAGAGATCGCTCGAACACTTGCAGAACTAGGCTTCACCGTTTATGCTACACGAGGTACAGCAGCAGTCATGAAAGAAGCTGGTATTCATGTGATTGCGATTAATAAAGTTGCCGAAGGTCGACCGCATATCGTTGACATGATCAAGAATGGAGAAATTAGCTTGATTATCAATACGGTAAAGAACCAACCGAGTGCGATTCGTGATTCGTATTCTATTCGTCGCGCAGCGTTGCAAGGCAAAGTCACTTATTACACAACATTGGCCGGAGCGCGTGCTGCATGTGTTGGTATCAGCGATAACAAGCAGGAATTACAAGCGTATAACTTACAAAAATTACACGCTCAACTAAGAAATCTAGAGCATTAACCGCGTCTTATTAAGATTAATTAATAATAAAAACATTGGATTGTTGTAAGAGGTAGAACACGATGAGTACCATCCCATTAACAGTCGTAGGTGCCGAGGCGCTACGCAAAGAATTACATGAAATGAAAACAGTGCACCGTCCGGCAGTTATTGCGGCAATTGCTGAAGCTCGTTCGCATGGAGATCTTTCAGAAAACGCTGAGTACGATGCAGCAAAAGAAAAGCAAAGTTTTATTGAAGGACGAATTGCTGAATTAGAAAATAAACTGTCCAGTGCGCAAATTATTAATCCTGCACAGATTAATGCTGATGGCGCTTGTGTCTTTGGGGCGACTATTGAGTTAGAGGATTTGCAAAGCGGCAGTACAGTGATTTATCAAATTGTAGGCGACGATGAAGCGGACATCAAACAAGGAAAAGTGTCGATCAGTTCCCCTATATCCCGTGCTTTAATTGGCAAGTATTCAGGAGATGTCGCCGAAGTCCAAGCGCCTGGAGGCATCCGCGAATATGAAATATTAAATGTGAAATACATTTGATAGAGAAGGTCATTCATTTTGGAAGCTACGTTTTGTTCGATAAGGTAAGCGTTTTTTCTCTTTGGCGGATGATTTCTTTTTTGTGTCAGCATCTTCAGGTTTGGGGCGGTAAATCACAAAAGTTTTACCAATATGCTGCACTGGGGCCGCTGCCAGTTGTTGGCAGATTTCTTCATAAAGTGTGTTTCTCGCTATCCGATCGTCGATTTGTGCTTTGACTTTAATCAGTTCGTGACTGATCAATGCGCGATCCAATTCGGCAACAACAGTGGTTGATAACCCATCTTTACCAATCATGACAACAGGATTGATAGTGTGCGCCCGTGCTTTTAAATCTCGTCGCTCAGCAATAGTTAGTGTTAGCATAAATTCCGTCGAAAATATTCATTTTACTGGATGAAGCAAAGTAAAACCAGCAAAGCTTGGATGCACGAGCACGTCAGCGATTTCTATGTGAAACAAGCTAAAAAACAAGGTTATCGCTCTCGTGCCGCGTATAAACTGCTGGAAATTGCTGAACGTGATCAAATCATTAAACCAGGCATGACAGTCGTGGATTTGGGGGCGGCTCCAGGTAGCTGGTCGCAAGTCGCCAGTCAGATCATGCAAGGTAAGGGTTTGATTATTGGTTTAGATATTTTAGAAATATCGCCATTGCCGGGCGTTGAATTCATACAGGAAGATTTTCGTGAAGAAAAGGCGCTGATAAAACTGAAGGAGAAACTCGGAAATAATCAACCCAGTCTTGTAATTTCTGACATGGCACCAAATATTAGTGGTATCGTTGTGAGTGATCAGGCGAAAAGCATGTATTTGGCAGAACTTGCTTTGATTTTTGCCGTTGAACAACTGAACTCAGATGGAAATTTTTTAGTCAAAGTTTTTCAGGGAGGCGATTTTGATTCTTATTTGCGAGAAGTACGCTCACATTTTAAAAGTGTCGTAATAAGAAAACCTAAGGCTTCACGCGATCGAAGTAATGAATTGTATTTATTGGCAATGAAAAAAAAGTAAATATGGGTTCAGTAGTTGATGATTCGAACACTTGACTGGAAAGTTTTTGTTAATGCTATGATTGTTTTATATAAACGATGAGAATATAACTCTTTTGTATGATATTTTTAAAAATAGAGTTAGAATGATTAACCAATGATTTAAGGTGCAAACCAAGGAGCTATTTTGAATAATCTAATTAAAAATATGGCCATTTGGCTAGTAATTGCACTTGTGTTGATGACAGTATTTAATCAATTTAGCGTACGTCAACCGACGCAAGTGCCGATGGAATACTCTCAATTTATTACCGAATTGAATCAAGGCAGAATTGCGAAAGTGGTAATTGAAGGGCGTACACTTAAAGGTACAAAGTCTGATGGACGTCGTTTTACGACTTATGCACCTTCTGATCCTTGGATGGTCAGTGATTTATTGAAAGCTGGTGTTATCGTAGAAGCAAAACCGGAAGAAGAACCGTCGATGTTAATGAGCATCTTCATTTCGTGGTTTCCAATGCTGCTTCTTATTGCTGTATGGGTATTCTTTATGCGTCAAATGCAGGGCGGCGGCCGTAATGGCGGCGCGTTCTCTTTTGGTAAAAGTAAAGCCCGGATGCTCGATAAGGCTTCCAATACAATCACATTTAACGATGTTGCCGGATGTGAAGAAGCGAAAGAAGAAGTAGCAGAGCTTGTTGAGTTTTTGAGAGATCCGTCTAAATTCCAAAAATTGGGTGGCCGGATTCCACGCGGTGTGTTGATGGTAGGTAGCCCTGGAACAGGTAAAACTTTGTTGGCACGCGCTATTGCAGGCGAAGCACAAGTTCCATTCTTTAGTATTTCTGGATCGGATTTCGTCGAAATGTTTGTCGGCGTGGGCGCATCTCGAGTAAGAGATATGTTCGAACAAGCTAAGAAACATGCGCCTTGTATTATTTTTATTGATGAGATCGATGCGGTTGGTCGTCAGCGCGGCGCAGGACTTGGTGGCGGTAATGATGAACGTGAGCAAACCTTAAATCAGTTATTGGTTGAGATGGATGGATTTGAAGGTGCGATGGGTGTGATTGTCATTGCTGCGACTAACCGACCTGATGTCTTAGATCCTGCGTTATTACGGCCAGGTCGTTTTGACCGTCAAGTGACTGTGCCATTACCAGATATCCGTGGCCGTGAGCAAATTCTCCATGTTCATATGCGTAAAGTACCTCTTGCATCCGATGTGAAGGCAGAAATTCTGGCGCGTGGTACACCAGGTATGTCAGGAGCGGATCTTGCCAATTTGGTTAATGAAGCGGCATTGTTTGCGGCAAGAAGCAACAAACGTCTAGTAGACATGGAAGACTTTGAACGGGCTAAAGATAAAATCTTTATGGGTGCTGAGCGTCGTTCGGTAGTTATGCCAGAACATGAACGCCGTAATACCGCATATCATGAGTCAGGGCATGCGGTAGTCGCTTATCTCTTGCCGAAAACGGATCCAGTACATAAAGTAACGATTATACCCAGGGGACGTGCGTTGGGCGTAACAATGCAGTTGCCGACAGAAGATCGCTTTAGTATGGAACGAGAAGAGATCTTACAAAGAATTGCAGTAATGTTTGGAGGTCGTATTGCGGAAGAAGTATTCATGAATCAGATGACTACCGGAGCCTCTAACGACTTCGAGCGCGCAACCGATTTGGCGCGTCAAATGGTCACCCAATGGGGTATGTCAGATACATTGGGGCCTATGGTATATGGTGAAAATGAAGGAGAAGTTTTTTTAGGTCGTTCGGTTACGACTCATAAAAATGTCAGCGAAGCTACGATGCAGAAGGTTGACATGGAAGTTCGCCGTATCGTTGACGAACAATATGCTCTAGCACGAAGACTAATCGAAGCCAATAAAGACAAAATTGAAGCAATGACTAAGGCATTATTGGAATGGGAAACCATTGATAGCGAGCAAATCAAAGATATCATGGAAAATCGTGAGCCTCGCCCACCTAAACCGCCTCAGTCGCCTCAATCCATGTCATCAACAACCAGTGGCGATTCTCCGTCTGTAACGGATACTAAAAAGGGCAAAGAAGAGCCTAAATCAGCAGCTCAAGAGATAGTCAAGGAAACTGAATAAACTTTAATTTAAAAAACGGGATGCGATTTTTCATCGCATCCCGTTTTTTGTTTTTCTAATTCTATTTTTGCAAGTGACTTCAATGGTATTTCATCAACTTTTAGCACTTAAACGTCCGCTCATCATGGGGGTTGTTAACGTAACACCCGATTCGTTTTCGGATGGGGGATTTTATAATTCGCCACAAAAAGCAGTAGAGCATGCTAAAAGACTGATGGATGAAGGTGCAGATATATTGGATATTGGTGGCGAATCGACGCGACCAGGTAGTCAGTCTATCAGCGTTAAGGAAGAATTGAATCGTGTTATGCCGGTGCTTGAAAGTCTTGCAAACAGCCATGTTGCTGTTTCAATTGATACTTCAAAACCGGAGGTTATGAAACAAGCAATAAACGCTGGAGCGTGCTTGATAAATGATGTAAATGCATTACGCAACCGCAAATCATTGGAAGTTGTTGCTCCGTTTAACCAGGTGCATGTTTGCTTGATGCACATGCAAGGCGCTCCTGCTAATATGCAAGACAATCCTCAGTATGGCGATATTGTCACAGAAGTCAGAACGTTTTTAGAACAGCGAATTAAATCTGCTGAGATTGCCGGTATTTCGCAAGAACGAATCGTAATTGATCCGGGCTTTGGTTTTGGTAAATCGTTAGAACATAATTTTATGTTGTTAAAAAAATTGAATAACTTAACCGCATTAAATATTCCAGTTCTTATTGGTATATCAAGAAAATCTATGCTTGGGGCGGTGACAGGAAATGTCGTTGATCAAAGAATGCATGAAAGTGTGGCAGCCGCATTGCTTGCTATCATTAAAGGTGCCAGAATTGTCAGAGTACATGACGTTAAAGCTACTAAAGATGCTATTTCTATTTATAGTGCAATGCAAAATGTAGTTTGAACATTAGCAATATCTATATTTTTATCTTTTATTATTTTATTAGCGAAAAATGACCAAAAAATATTTTGGAACAGATGGTATACGCGGACGAGTTGGGAAAGGCCCTATCACACCACAATTTATTATGCACTTAGGGTACGCTGCTGGTAAGGTGTTAACGGGGGCAGATTGGCATTTAACGAAAGGAAAGCATCCTACTGTGCTCATTGGTAAAGATACAAGAGTTTCAGGATATATGTTTGAATCGGCCCTGGAGGCTGGGTTATGCGCCGCTGGAGTAGATGTATTTTTGTCCGGCCCAATGCCCACACCAGCGATCGCCTATTTGATTCGTGCACTACGTTTGCAAGCAGGTATTGTAATTTCTGCTTCACATAATTTATTTGAAGATAACGGTGTTAAGTTTTTTTCAGCAGAAGGCACAAAGCTTCCAGATGATATGGAGTATAAAATTGAAGCTGAATTAGAGAATCCTATAGAGATCAAGCCATCAGCCCAACTTGGGAAAGTTCGGCGTTTGCGAGATGCTGATGCCAGATACATTGAATTTTGTAAAAGTACTTTTCCCTATCCTCTTGATTTACGTGGATTGAGAATAGTTGTTGATAGCGCGCATGGTGCAACTTATCACATTGCGAGACATGTCATGCACGAATTGGGTGCTGATGAAGTGATTGCTATCGGAGTAGATCCAGACGGGTTAAATATTAATCATGAATGCGGTGCTACGCACTGTGCTACATTGCAACAAGCGGTTATACAACATGGTGCTGATTTAGGTATTGCACTCGATGGTGATGGTGACCGATTGATGATGGTAGATAACCAAGGTACGATTTATGATGGCGACCAATTGGTCTATATCATTGCGAAACACCGTCAAGAGCGGAAAGTGTTATCTGGAGGTGTGGTAGGGACATTAATGACAAACCTAGCTATCGAGAATCATTTTAAGGAGCGTAATATTCCTTTTTTGCGGGCAAATGTTGGTGACCGTTATGTATTGGAATTGTTACAAGAAAAAAATTGGTATTTAGGAGGTGAAAGTTCCGGTCATATTATTTGTAGAGACAAACACACTACAGGAGACGGAATTATTTCAGCATTGCAAGTTTTGTACGCGCTAAGAGATTCTCAAAAAACATTAGCTGAATTCCTTCAGGATGTTACGTTGTATCCTCAACGGTTGATTAATGTAAAAGTGCCTCCTTCCTATCGATGGAATTCTGATAATCAATTAGCTCAATTAATAAAAGAGGCTGAATCAGAATTTAAAAAAAGTGGTCGAATATTGATTCGTTCTTCAGGTACAGAACCAGTGGTTCGTGTGATGATAGAAGGCGAATCTCAACACCTTATTGACTCCTGGATCGAACGTATTGCCGAAATGATAAGGAATAATTGTTCAAATTAGACGCGAATGCTTGTTTTTCTGTTAATAGAATAAAAATAATATCTTATATCTTCTTCGTTGCAAAAAACGCTTTTTAAGTGAAGTAATATTTTTTGTTTTTTGCAAAAAAATTCACATTCTAGATCTATAAATAGCGGTCTGTTTTTGAGTAAATAGTTTTATCGAGCTCTGAATTCTTATGAGTAATAAATAACCAGACTGCATTTTCTCTGTCTCTTCAATCAGCGATTTTGTTATTAAATCAGCTTTCCTGACTGTCGACAGTTTGCTCGGTACATAGCGGATTTATTGATTGATCTGATCCAACGAGTCACTTGTGTTGCTGCCGACAAGTTTCTGAAATCCACATGCCCAATGAGCCTTTTGTGCCAGGCATTATCATCAGAAAATCCAGATATTCTATTTCAATATATTGATCTAAAAGAGAATCGTACTATTCTTTATTACTTGATCTGTTTTCTACCATAAAAATGTTTTATCTTGTAAAAGAGACTGATTTTCAATTGCTTATTACGAATTCGATATCAATGATCTTCTGTTAAAGTGCGAAATTCGATAACAACTAATAAATTGATTATTAGAAGTAATTTATCCTGATATGAATGATAACTTGATAGAACTGATTCGAACGGTTTATATGATGTTTAGAGCTGCACCAGGCGCCATATATTTAGGCGAATTTAGCTCATTCATCAAACAAACTGGAAAAACAGTTAAAGATTTAGCGATCAATTTGTCACAAACCGATGTGTTCAAACAGTCTCTGTATTCAGAAGAACTCTCAAACCATGATTTCTCGAATCAATTTGTAGAAAAAACAGTTGGTTCTTTGGTTGATCAAGCGGATAAATCGTGGGCAGTCAACGAAATTGAAAAAATGCTTGATAGCGGTCAAAATCGAGGAGAAGTGATACATTGGGCTGCAACTGCACTGTCTTCTGTAGATACTGCAAATCCTTATTGGGGTGCGGCCGCGCAGCAATTCAATCATCAAGCTGAGGTAGCATTTTTCTACTCTGTTGATCAAGCGGGACCCGCATCAGATTTATTTGTATTGCAACAAGTGCCCGTTGGAGTATCACATGAGTTATCGAGCGTTGTTGCAACTGTAAATTTACTTTCTGCAAACATAAATGGAAAGGTAATCGACGGCTATATCAAAAATTCTACCGTATTTGCTGATTTAAACGGTGATGGTTTGCATAATCCGAACGAATCCATTACGACAACCGACACGGTTGGTCAGTTTTTCTTACCCGCAATTAGTGGATTTGGTAATTTGATTGCATCTGGAGGAATCGATATTTCAACAGGTATTGCACTGGAAGGGTCTTTAACGGCACCACCTGGTTCGACGGTTATTACTCCGCTGACGACATTAATCAATGCAATGGCAGAGCTTGATCATACAACTGTTTCTGTAAACAATGCCAAATTACTTAATGGAATCGGTATCACCGCTAATGTTAATTTACTGCATTATGATCCCATTAATGAAGCCATTCGCGCTAGTGGCGATGTTGCATCAACTAATTTAGCGTTGAAGATTCACAAAGCATCCGCTCAGGTTAGCCTATTGGTTAGTCAGACCGCTTCGTTGTTAGTTGGAGCTAAATTAGCCGCCAATGAAACGGTAGCTATCAATCAAGGATATGCGATTTTAGCTGCATCTTTAGTAAACACCTCGAGTCCTATTGATTTTACTTCTCAATATACAGTTTTAACTTTTATTGAAGAAGTCATTAAGTCATTGGGTGTCGGTCAGACAACACTCAATAACTCGGGTGATTTGATCATTGATGCTGCCAAAATCATTACAAACTTAAATCAAGCAATCGCTTCTGTACCAGTTGAAAGCAACAATAAACAAACAATACTGTCTACCATCGCAGCAATACAAATCGTTGCGGAGCAAATTGAAAATTCGATGCAGACAGATGCCGCAGCAGGTAGTTTGGATAATTTGCTTGAAGCGACCTCAACGAACAAATTGTCTGCTGCGGTTGGGCTAGCCGGTCCTAATGTTGGAGATGTCAATGGCGATGGAGTAAAAGATCCTTTGCCAACCCAATCTTCGGGCGGTGCTGGAGGATCAGGCGGAAATTCTGTACCACCTCCTCCGCCGTCGAGTGAATTCTTTTTGGCAACCAACAGCACTTCCTTCAACGGAACTGCTAAAGATGATACGTTATCGATATCGATCTCAGCAGCATGGACGCCATTAGTAATGACTGCAGTTACGCTGGATGGAGCCGGTGGTAATAATACCTTAAAAGTTCAAGATGGTTCTGATATCGCGGCAGCCACTGTCGTCAATTTTCAAAACCTCATTTTTGATCCAGTGGGCGTCGTAGGAACGCACGATGTCACTTTGTCAGCAATTCAGAATCAATATTTTACTGGTACAGTTACTGCAGCAGGTACTAGCACGAATGCCGAAAAAGTGACCATCGTGGGTGATGGTGCAGTGACTACATTTATCGGAGTTGAACATTATCTCGTCAATGACGACAGTACAAATAACCGCGCGATTACTATTTCGCAAGTCAATACCAACGTAACCGCCGATTCGGTATCCGATGCGGTTAATTTTATAGTTGGCTCGTTGAGTTATACAGGCGCTATCTCAGGAGAAAATTCTGTGCCCGATCAAATTACGATCGGGAATGGCGCAGATATCAGTGGGGCCAGCATAAGAAATGTGAATGCCTTAACGCTGGCTTCTGGAGCGGCAGTGACAATGTCAGCACTTCAAAGCCAAGGGTTTACAGGAGCCATCACAGCACCTGGTAGCGGTGCAGGAGGAGAGACAATTACTATCGTAGGCAATGGCGCCGTTACCGCAGTCAACGATATTGAAAACTACGTTATTGGGGACGATACAACGAATGCGCGGACGATAACGATCTTAGGTGCCAATAGTCATATCACGGCCAATTCAACGACCGACTCGATCAATTTCAGTGTTGGTGGAGTGACATTCACCGGCACGCTGGTGGGTGATTCAACGGTGACTGACAGTTTGTCATTGGCGAATGGAGCAGATATCAGCGGCGCTAGCATAAGTAATGTTAATGCTTTAACGCTGGCTTCTGGAGCGGCAGTGACAATGTCAGCACTTCAAAGCCAAGGGTTTACAGGAGCCATCACAGCACCTGGCAGCGGTGCAGGAGGAGAGACAATTACTATCGTAGGCAATGGCGCCGTTACCGCAGTCAACGATATTGAAAACTACGTTATTGGGGACGATACAACGAATGCGCGGACGATAACGATCTTAGGTGCCAATAGTCATATCACGGCCAATTCAACGACCGACTCGATCAACTTCAATGTTGGTGGAGTGACATTCACCGGCACGCTGGTGGGTGATTCAACGGTGACTGACAGTTTGTCATTGGCGAATGGAGCAGATATCAGCGGCGCTAGCATAAGTAATGTGAATGCTTTAACGCTGGCTTCTGGAGCGACAGTGACAATGTCAGCACTTCAAAGCCAAGGGTTTACAGGAGCCATCACAGCACCTGGCAGCGGTGCAGGAGGAGAGACGATTACTATCGTAGGCAATGGCGCTGTTACCGCAGTCAATGATATTGAAAACTATGTTATTGGGGACGATACAACGAATGCGCGGACGATAGCGATCTTAGGTGCTAATAGTCATATCACGGCCAATTCAACGACCGACTCGATCAATTTCAGTGTTGGTGGAGTGACATTCACCGGCACGCTGGTGGGTGATTCAACGGTGACTGACAGTTTGTCATTGGCGAATGGAGCAGATATCAGTGGCGCTAGCATGAGTAATGTTTCGTCATTAACACTAGCTTCGGGAGCGGCAGTGACATTATCGGTGGCTCAAAATGAAGGGTTTATTGGGGCGACTACAGCTTCTGGCAGTGGCATAAATGGTCAAAAGGTAATTATCCAAGGTGACGGTACGATTACCGCTTTATTCGATATTGAAACATACCAATTAAATGACGATTCCACCAATGCACGCACCATTACGATAGGTCCTGCAGCTCTAAATCTCATCGCCGACAATGCAAATGATACGATAACTGTCAATGCTGTTGCACTTGCGCAGAATGAGTCACTGACAATATCAGCAGAGAGCTCTTCTAACTTAGTGGTAAATAATTTAGTAGGAAACGTTGATGCGTTTTATTTAACTGGAACACTAACCGTTACCACGGCCAATGCTGCTGATGATGGAATCGACATTGTCACGGGAACATCCGCAACTCAGATAAATCTTGCTGCTGGGGTTGGTTCGGATTCGGTCAGTATCAATGCAAATGCATTAGCGAATAACACGGTACTAACCATCAACTCTGGTGGTGGTTCTGCAGGAGGCGTCAACGTTACTAATCTATCCGGTGATTTGAATGTGTCCAATCCGGCAAGCGGCACCATAGTGATAGCGCTCAAAGATAACGTGGTTGACGACACGATCAATATCGCTGCTGGTGCAACAAGTCTTGTATTAACAAATGTAGCTAATAGCGACACTGTAACGGTTACGGGATTTTTAGGGAGTAATTTTTTTGGCACTACAACGGGTATAGGTCGCTTTAATATTGCGATGGGTCTTTCCACAACTTCAATTGTTACAGGCACTGGCGATGACACTTTGACTTTTGCGGCAGGAACTGGATTAACCAGTGCGGACTCTGTTGACGCAAATGGAGGCAGCGATAAAGTTGCGTTAACAGGTAATACAGCCGTTGCTAGCACCAACTTTAATAGTGTGCGTAATATCGAAGTCATTACCTTAGAAAATACTAATACTACAGTTTCTATCACGACACTGGATACATTAGTGTCGGCTGGATCAGTACTTACATTATCAAATGTTGCTAATTCAGGCATACTGACTTTTAATGGCAGCGCAGAAACCGATGGAAGTTTTAATATTACCGGAGGCAGTGGGAATGATGTCATTACTGGAAGTTTGGGAAATGATGTACTGAATGGCAGTGTAGGGAACGATAGTATTTCAGCCGGTTTGGGAAATGACACCCTCGTAGGCGATGCCGGAAACGACACTTTTACTTTTGTGTCGGTTACTGGTCTGACCAATGCAGATAGCGTAGATGGTGGTGCTGGCACAGATACCGTAACATTAACCGGAAATACCGCGTTTGCAGCGTCCAATTATTTTGACAATGTCAAAAATATTGAGACGATAACCCTGGGCAATACCAATACATTAATCAATATTGTCACACAAGATGCATTGGTCGCAGCCGCAGCCACACTGACATTGTCGACCAGGAATACAGGCGGAATGATTTTTAATGGCAGTGCCGAATTAGATGGAAAATTCTCTATTACTAGCACCGGAACTTCAAACGATACGATTACTGGAGGAGCAGGGGCTGATAACATTTTAGCCGGTTTAGGAACTGACATATTATCTGGAGGAGCTGGAAATGACTTTTTTACTTTTGCGTCGGTGACTGGTCTGACCAATGCAGATAGCGTGGACGGGGGTACTGGTACAGATACCGTAACATTATCCGGAAATACCGCGTTTGCAGCTTCCAATTATTTTGACAATGTCTCCAATATTGAAACAATCACGCTTGGAAATACATCTACGGTTGTAAACATTACGACACTGGATACGCTGGTAGCAGCAGGTGCAATACTCACGCTATCAAATTCTATCAATACCGGCATTTTAACTTTTAATGGCAGCGCCGAAACCAATGGCGCTTTCACAATTACTGGCGGTAGTGGAAATGATGTAATAACGGGAGGATCAGGTAACGATTCGCTAGCGGGCGGGACGGGTAATGACACATTATCAGGGGGGGCTGGAAATGATACTTTTACTTTTGTGTCAGTCACTGGTTTGACCAATGCCGATAGCGTGGACGGCGGTGCTGGTACTGATACTGTAGCATTAACCGGAAATAACGCATTTGCAGCGTCCAATTATTTTGACAATGTCTCCAATATCGAAACAATTGTGCTTAGTAATTCAACTACGGCGATGAACATTACTACACTGGATACGCTGGTAGCAGCTAGTGCGACACTGACGCTATCGCTATCAAATTCTGTCGTCGGTAATTTAACTTTTAACGGCAGCGCGGAAACCAATGGTGCCTTCAAAATTACCGGCGGCGGTGGAAATGACGTAATTACGGGAGGATCAGGTAACGATACGCTAGCGGGTGGGTTGGGTAATGACACATTATCAGGTGGTGCCGGCAATGACACATTGTCGAGTGATTCAGGTATCGACAATTTTTCTGGAGAAAGCGGTGCAGATAATATTACCCTAGGAAACAGTGCTAATGATAATGTACAACAAACAGTGATTTATAACGCATCATCGGATGGTGCTGCCTCAGGCGTAAATACCGGCTGGGATTCCATTACTCAATTTGATGCAAATGCAAACAATACATCTGATGATCAATTTAAAATAGCTAATGCACTAAAAACATTAGTAGATGACGATACGGACGGATTACTGGATTATTCTGCGAGTAATAATACTGATTCAGGAAATCAAGCTATTGTGGGTGGTGCAAATCAAGAAGCAACGGTATTATTTGACACGGAGATTGAAATCGCATTTTCTGATTTTACAACGGCTGGTTTGGCGAATGTAACTGCAGAATTGTCTGAGGAAATCGATTTTACCAATATCGCAACCGGTCAAGAACATTTGTTTGTCATCAATTTCTCCACGACGCAAACCGCGCTTGTACTTTATACCGCAAGTTTAGGAGGGGACGATTTGATCGTTGCAGCAGACATTCAAATTCTGGGCATCGTAACGCACAATGACGGCACCGGATTGATAGCCAGTAATGTGATTTTTTGAGAACTTGAAATCGTTTTATTGATCACGTCATTGCCTACCTTCAGATTCTAACAATAAGCAATGAATAAACAGAAATAGAGGAATTCACTCTAACAGGTGTAGTATCAAATCGGGCAACTGGCAGATCTGATCTGAACTACTACAATTTAATATTTTTTAGTGTTTTTCTGAAATCCAACGGGTTGCGTAACGGATCAAATCAGCACCATCTTTTAAATTCAATTTTGTTCGAATATTGAATCGATGCGTTTCAATGGTTTTAATGCTTCGACAAAGTAAATCAGCAATTTCCTGACTGCTTCTTCCCTGTCCAATCAAATGCAGAACTTCAAATTCGCTTGGAGTTAGTGTGTTGATTAAATCCTCCGGCGTTGAATTGCCTCCTGATACGATACGTTGCAACACTCTTTCATTCATTGGTTTACTAAGATAAACATTACCTTTTAATACATCACGAATAGCTGTCAACATGACATCACCGGCTTCTTGTTTCATCACATAACCTTTTGCGCCAGCCCGTAATGCACGTTCCGCATATACCGATTCGTCATGCATGGAAATAAAAAGCACAGGAATTGTTGGAATCAAGGCATGAATACTTTTTATGACCTCCAAACCTGAAACGGTTTTGAGGGTAATATCCAAACAAATGAGATCCGGAGCAGGATTTTTTTTAAGATAAGCAATCGCTTCATTGCCATCACCTGCTTCGGCAATAACCTCCATATCCGGTTCCATGTTTATTAACATAGCCATACCATGACGTAACATCGCGTGGTCATCAACCAACATGATTTTTGCTTTGGTCTTCATTTTATTACACTAACTCATTCGCATTTCCAACCGTACTTCTGTTCCATTTTCATTCGAAAGTAGAATGTCCAGTTTGGCACCGAGCTGTTTAGCTCGGTATTGCATAATTTTGATTCCCATCCCGGAAGATGCTTCACGAGTGCCATCTGCGCCACCTGAAAAACCTATCCCGTCATCACAAATTGATAAACGTAATATTTCATTGTCTATCACCAAAGAAATATCCAAATGCTGCGCTTTGCCATGACGGATTGCGTTATTGATGGCCTCCTGGGTAATGCGGTATAAATTAAGCGAGGTGGTATTATCGTTGATAACAATATTATCTTGACAGTTAAAATGACAAGCAATCTTGTAGGTGCTTGTTATTCTTTCGGCTAGTGTTTTGAGTGCGGGAATTAATCCATTTGACTCAAGTTCAAAAGGCAATAATCCCTGTGCAAGTTGCTTAATTTGTATGACCGCTGTTTGTGCTTGTGTAGCAATAGAAGCTGCAGTGCCAGCCATTTTCTCATCCCTGCTTGTTGCGGAAATTTTTTTCTCGAGTGCCAGTGCTTGATAGCCGATAGCGGCGACTTGTTGACCTAGGTTATCGTGTAATTCCTGACCAATAGTATGTGCTTGTTCTTCGGCTATAAATACCAGCGCTTGCTCAAGTCTTTTTCGCTCAAGCCAGCTTTCTAAATCCGTTGCGATTGCATTGACTAATTTCTGTTCTTCTTGCAATAAAAAAGGCTTGTTATCCGGATAAAACACGCGTAATTGACCACAAACCTTGCCATTGACGCTGATGGATGCCCAGCAAGTGCATGCGGGATCTCGATTCGCACGTCGTTGTCCAGGTAGTCTTTCCATGATTTTGGCTTTCGAAAGAGAAGGTTGATCAGAATGCTGGTCATATTTACCGGAAGTAAAACGCCAACTGTTTAGCTCGATGATACCAGTCGCAATGTGAGGAAATTGTAAAGCGGGGATTAACTGGTCAAAAATACTCTGACAAACATTATCGATCAACGATTCCACGCTAATGCTGCGGCGAATTTCGTATAAGCAAGTGATTTCTTTTAAACGTTCATGCAATAATTCATCAACTTTTTTGCGTTCCAGCCATTTCGATAAATCACTGGCTACAGCATCGATCAGATTCTGTTCTTCTAACACCAAAAAGGGTTGATCTTCCGGATAAAAAACGCTTAGATGGCCACAAAATCTATTATCAACGATGATTTTGGATTGCAAGAATGATCCAATTGCGTCGCTTTTTTTATAACATTCAAAACATACTTTATTGTAGTGATTGAGTATCGTAGGAGATTGATTGGCAAAATTCCGTTGATAATCTCTAGAGGTAAATCGTTTTCCATAAATCTCGATAACGATGGTAGTTATTTCAGGAAATTGAATTGCTGGTATTAAGTATTCAAAAATATTCTGACAAACATTTTCGATCGATAAATCATGTCCCATTCCCCGTCTTATTTCATATAAGCAGGTAATTTCTTTCAATCGAATATGCAGCAGTTCATCAACTTGCTTACGTTCTAGCCACCTTGCCAGATCTGCGGTAATAGCATCAATCAGCTTTTGCTCTTCCAACAGGAAGGATTTATCACTGGGATAAAAAACCCTTAATTGACCACATGATTTCCCATTGACGATAATCGCAGAAAATAACTCATGCGTTTGGTTTTTTGCGCCATGACTAACGGATGAAATTCGTTTGCCATCCAATTCGATCATTGCGGAAACATCGTCAGGATACTGTAGGGCAGGAATTAAGTGTCTGAAGATTTCCTGACAAATATCGTGTATTGGTAACTCTATATCAATATTGCTGCGAATTTCGTAAAGACACGTGATTTCCTTGAGTCTTTCCTGCAACAGAATTTCTTTCTGGCTGAGTTCTACAGAAAACTTTTCTGCGATTTCTTTGGCGCTACGAGCTTTTTGTTCGGATGTAATAAGCTTCCCGATAAACCAATTGAGTAGTAGTATTTCGGCCCCGATCAAGCCAGCGAGATAAAGAATAATAATTTTTAGTTCTTTATTAATTGGTTGAAATAACTCTTCTTCATCCAGTTTTAATACCATTCCCAACCCAATCGCACGTAAAGGATGATAAGCCTCGACGACTGGAACATTGCGATAATCTTTGACAGCGATGAGACCACTTTTACCATCGAGAGCATAACTAATTGGAAAGGATTCCGCTTCAGTAACTTGTTTCAATTGCTTAAATTTCACTCCATCATTTTGACTGATCAAACAAGGCATGTCGCCTTTGCCTTGTTCGGATGGTGCGCATAAAATAAATTCTCCTGTTTCACCTACTAATCGAATTTCACTGAAGCTTCTCGTCAATTGTGGTAAGGCAATTTCAACAGAGACTCTACCGATGTGGCGCATTTCTTGATCTAATATGTCTTCGCTAGTCTTAAAGATGAATTGTTCATCCCAAATCAAAGAAGTCTTAGCGCCTCGATTTAGAGTCAGAGCTTGGTGTTTATTAGTAGAAGGACGTCCCGATTGCGTTAATGGTTTGTCATTGGCATCATAAAGTACGACATTCACAAATCCTGATTGAAGCAACGATTCTGTGCTTCGATGTAGATCTTGCAAAGAATTTACATCTTTCGGATTCGCATTAAGTCTTTGTAGTGCTTGAATCCAAAAAGGACGTGTCGTAAGTGAATGAGTGTCAGCTAGCGCTTTTTCGACTTGGGTTTCCAGCAGCAATGCCTTACCTTGTAATGCAACATCAAGACCACGTCCGAGTACCGATTCAATTTGCTCTCGCATGGAGTGGTAAACCGCGAGACCCGTCGTGAGGGTCAATCCTAATAATAAAAGAGCGCTGATGATGCTAATCCTGCGTTCGTCATGTAATACTGGCAATTCAACACTCCGTGGGAAGATTATTGGTTATTTTTGGTCATTGTATAAATTGTAAGAACACTACGATGACTCAATGTGAAAGTTTATGAGGCTGGTTAGAAAAAAGAAATATAAAAATAACCTGCTCATTACATAAATTGCGTGAACTCTAATCGGTTAATGTTATATCCATTTTTTTCGCCTGAAAAAAGCAAACATGCCAATACCCGCGATAATAAAAACTACCCAAATAGCCGGATAGCCCCAACGCCATTTCAATTCAGGCATGTACTCAAAGTTCATGCCATATACGCCAGCTATAAAAGTCATCGGTATGAAAATAGAAGTAAAAATGGTCAAAATTTTAATCGTTTCATTCATCTTGTTACTAAGACTCGATAAGTAGATGTCATGCATATCCGATATTCTGTCACGAAAAGAATCAACGGAATCCATCACACGGAGTACGTGATCGTAAACGTCTCCAAAATAACGCATAGTTTTTTCTTGAATTAAATCTGAATCGGAACGTTGTAACGCCGCGAGTAATTCTCGTACCGGTCCAATATTACGACGCATAGAAACCAGACTTCGCTTTATTCGTTGTATGGTTTGCAGCAAATTGGCATCGGAATCAAAAAAAATATTGTTTTCTAAAGGACCTAAAACCTCGTCAATGTGATCTTCAATGACAAAATATTTGTCGACAATCGTATCGATAATGACATACGCTAAGTAATCGCTATCGAATTGTCGGATACGGCTATTGCGACTATTCAAATGCCCATGGATTGAAGTAAAAGTATCATCAGTCTTTTCTTTAAAAGTGATAACGCAGTGATCTAACAAAAGAATACTAATCTGCTCATACTGTAAGCTCAATTCTTTGTCGGGCTGAATTTCTATATCTTTGATAACGATATAGAGAAAATTATCATATTCTTCGATCTTCGGGCGTTGATGTGTACTCAAAATATCTTCGAGCACCAACGGATGAATATTAAGGAATTCTCCAATGCTTTCTATGGTGATGATATCGCTTAATCCGTCGACATTAATCCAAGTGATTAAATGATCAGTTTTTAAATGTTCCAGCTCTTTCACTGAGCAAAGCTCACGTTGTATTAATGCTTCCTTAGAATATTGTGTAACAGAAATTTTGCATTCCGATTTATGCTTCTTACCGACATGCACCAATGTTCCAGGTGGTAATCCAGACTTTTTAGAGGCACCGTTGAGTTTCTTTTTATGAGAAGATAGATTTGAAGACATTGTATCTAAATGAGAATGAGTTGCAAAAAATGCTAGCTTAAACGTTGTTGAGCAATTTCTGTGGAAAATATTGCTAATGTATCAGCAAAATACAAAGATGAAATGATGTCTATTGTCGATACGACAAGGCAGACTATGAGAAGTAAGCTTTATCATTTTATATTAGATCGATATGAAGTTTAACCATGACTTATTGGGAACAAATATCTATTCAAATATAAGATGTATTTATTTTTTGACTGTTTAGACTACTGTTATTAGCTTTAGTAATGTCACAAAAGAACTGGAATGCGCATTTCATAGCACTATCACCGATTTTTGAGCCATGCATACAATTCAAAGAATGGATTGAGAGCTTGCGAGAATGGCCAACGCACGATGATTTCAATCGGCTGATGATGTTCGGTCATTCTGTCATCAAAACTCATTCGGACAAAGTGATTCGTTTCGTATCACCTATTTCTAACGCTAAAGACAAAATAAAAAATAGTGCCGAAAATAGCTATGAGACAAAAATTTATACGACGGGAGAAATTCCAACACGACTTCACAACTGGCATGATTTTTTTAATGCATTGGTATGGCACCTGTTTCCAGCAACAAAAGCGATTTTAAATGACTTACATTTTAAAACACAGCAAATAGAGTTTGCGCAGAATGCCAAGCTAAGAGGCCCTTTGAGAGATGCGGCAACGATTTTTGACGAATCAGGGGTTATTGTCGTCAGCAGTAACGCTCGGTTAATAAACTTATTGCAAGCATTCCGCTGGGAAGAATTATTTTGGCAAGAGCGTGCGAACGTAATATCTGCCATGCGTTTTTATGTTTTTGGTCATGGTTTGTATGAAAAAGCTCTGAATCCGTATGTTGGAATGACGGGTAAAGGTATCTGTTTTGAAGTACCCGATGGTTTTTTCGATCAAACGTTGTCTAAGCAATTGATGGAAATAGATAGATTGTTGGAGCAGCGTTTATTAGATGGTTTTTCATCCAACGCGGATTTGACGCCTGTGCCGCTACTAGGTTATCCGGGTTGGGATAAAAACAACAACAATCTTGCATATTATCAAAACAAGAATTACTTTCGCATGCGATCTACTTAAGTCGTTAATCAATAGATTGCAACGGAAAGCGGTTCATTTTATTTATCTAACTGAGCATATGTTTGTTTTGATGTTTTTCCGAATCACCCGCAGATTTTTGTTAAAATAGCAGATTAATTAACTAATTTATTGGAGTATTTGATGGCAGTTGAAAGGACTTTGTCCATTATTAAACCGGATGCAGTGGCGAAAAATGTTATCGGACAGATTTATTCTCGTTTCGAATCAAATGGGTTGAAAGTTATCGCGGCAAAAATGATTCAATTATCGCAATCTGATGCGGAACAGTTTTATGCAGTGCATAAGGGACGTCCATTTTTTAACGATTTGGTTAAATTTATGACTTCCGGCCCAGTGATGGTGCAAGTCTTGGAAGGTGAAAGCGCGATTAAAAAAAATCGCGACTTGATGGGCGCGACTGATCCCAAAAAAGCGGATAAAGGCACGATTCGTGCAGATTTTGCCGATAGCATTGATGCCAATGCAGTGCATGGCTCGGATGCTGCGGAAACTGCAGCAGTCGAAATTGCTTGTTTCTTTCCCGCGCTTAACGTTTACTCCCGTTAAAATTTCATAGGCTTGATAAAAGCGCATGCTGTGATTGCTAATCTGCTTAATTATGATGCTAAAAGCTTAGCTGATTTTTTTGTTGAAATCGGTGAAAAGCCTTTTCGTGCTAAGCAGTTGTTGCGGTGGATTCATCAGTCGGGTACGACTGACTTTGGTCATATGAGTGATTTAGCGAAAAACTTGCGCGATAAACTGGCTCATTTGGCAGTTATTGAGGCACCGCAAGTCATTTCTGATTTTGTCGCAGAGGATGGAACGCGAAAATGGTTGCTGTCGGTTGGTGCCGAAAATGCGATTGAAAGTGTTTTTATTCCCGAGGTGAATCGAGGAACATTGTGTGTTTCGAGTCAAGTAGGTTGCGCGCTCGCTTGTACTTTTTGTTCAACGGGCAGGCAAGGTTTTAATCGTAACCTGACTGTGGCTGAAATTATTGGCCAATTATGGATTGCCAATAAACTGTTACGGGAAAATTCATCGCAATCTGCGAGCGATGTTTCTACCTCAGAACGGGTTGTTAGTAATGTCGTTATGATGGGAATGGGCGAGCCATTGGCTAATTTCGAAAATGTAGTAATGGCGCTCGATCTGATGCTCGATGATTATGCTTATGGATTATCTCGACGTCGCGTAACAGTCAGTACGTCAGGATTAGTTCCTGCGTTAGATCGATTACGCGAGCGCTGCCCGGTCGCGCTGGCTGTGTCGCTTCATGCACCTAATGATGCACTGCGAGATCAATTGGTACCTATTAATAAAAAATACCCGCTCAATGAATTGTTAGCGGCTTGTCGCAGGTATCTCACGGTGGCGCCTCGGGATTTTGTGACTTTTGAGTATGTTATGCTGGATGGTATCAACGATAGCGTTTCTCATGCACGTGAACTGATTCAATTGGTGCAAGATACGCCGTGTAAATTTAATCTGATCCCTTTTAATTCGTTTCATGGTTCTGGTTATAAGCGGTCCAAAGCAGAAAATATCCGTATTTTTCGCGATATTTTGATGCAAGCAGGCTTCGTCGTCACGGTCAGAAAAACTCGCGGCGATGATATCGATGCTGCGTGCGGTCAATTGGCGGGACAAGTAAAAGATAAAACTCGTAGGACAGCGACTATACCTATCAATTTGGAAATGCAATAACTGACCCGTGGAAAAAGAAATTTTATCAAAATTGATGTTACTGACCTTCGTGATTGGGTTCATGGGCTGTGTGCAGCAACCCAGGCTTGCAGAACCTACTAAAGAAGAAAAGCAAGCGCGTGCGCATCAAAGTGCCAAAGTGCATACAGAATTAGCGGGTGAATATTTCAACCGCGGTCAAATGGAAGTTGCTCTGGAAGAAATTGACGAAGCTTTAAAAGCAGAACCCAATTATGCGCCTGCACATAATGTGTTCGGGTTAATTAATATGAAGTTAAATGAAGATGCCAAAGCGATGCAAAATTTTACGCAGGCAGTCAAATTGGCGCCGGATGATGGTGAGATACGCAATAACTATGGTTGGTTTTTATGTCAACGCTATCCGCAGTTAATGGATCAAGCGATTGAGCAATTTTCGCAAGCGATTAATAATTCTTTGTACGCGACGCCAGAAATGGCATTAACCAACGCTGGGATTTGTGAAAGCAAGCGGCAACGGTATGATGAAGCACACACTTATTTGCGTAAGGCATTGTTAAAGCAGCCTAATTACTTTTCAGCGTTACTTGCTTTGGTTGATCTGGATTTTCAACGTGGCAAATTAGCTGAAGCCAAGTCAAAATTGACTGAACTCATGCAAAACAATTCACCAACACCAGAAAGCCTTTTGCTTGCTATAAAAATTGAACAAGCAGCGGGGGATCAAATGACGGTGGATAGTTATATTTTCCAGTTACAGAAACGCTTTCCCGATTCAAATGAAGCGATTCTTGTTCGTGAAGGAAAAGTAAATTAGTTGATTTCGTTGAAAGTAAAATAGTCAGTTTTTGAAATATTTTGAATCTATCGTGACATCAATAAAATAGGTACATGAATATGAATTTGGACAATGAGAACAGTGTTAATGCCGCTACATTAGTAACTAATGATCTTCATTCAGGTAATTTTGTACATAGCGTAGGTCATGTATTGCGCAATGCTAGGCTTGCCAGGGGCTTGAGCACGGAAGATGTGTCGCGACAATTACGAATTTCTGTACAACAAGTGGAAGCGATTGAGAAGGAAGATTTCGATAAATTACCTGGACGTACTTTTCTAAGAGGGTTTGTACGAAATTACGCCAATTTTATTCAACTGGATCCAACGCCATTATTAGAATCTCTACCTGGTGCGGCTCCAACACTTGCAATACAACAACAAACCCCATTAAAAAACAAACAGTTGTCCTTTTCTGATGACCGTAGAGATGGTTTTGGGGGCAATCGTTTAATCTGGATCGCTGTTTTTTTATTCATTGCGTTAGGCGGCTATTATATAGTTGAGAAAACTACCTGGTTTCAGAGCACTTCTGATGAAAAGATCGATAAAACCGTTAAAATGGAATCGGGAAAAAGTTCGATGGAAATTCAATTGCCGATTTCTGGTTCAACGACGAATGAAATTAACCTGCCTTTCAATAAAGCGCCAGAAAATGTAAAGAGTGACGAGAAAAAAAGTAGTTCTATCGATCTTCCAAAACCTGTTGATACAGTAAGCAGTAAAGCTGTTTCAGCGATAGAAGCTCCACTGCTTCCCGATAATAAATCTGAAGCATTTGAAGACGTCAAATCAGCGAATGAGAATCTGGCATCTGCGGATACCGGAAGTTTATATTTTACTTTCACGGCTGATTCGTGGATTAAAGTCGTTGATGGAAAAGGGGTGGCGCTGTTGGAACAGATGCGTAAAAAAGGCAGTGAGCAAGTCTTGACAGGAAAAAAGCCCTTTAGCATCGTGATTGGTAATGCATCAGGCGTTGAACTCACCTATAATGACAAAGAAATTAATGTTTCTTCCTATAAAAAGCAAGATGGAACCGCACGTTTCAAACTTCAGTAGGCAATGAGGTTTTGTTTTAAGAGATGTGAGCGTTTGTTTTGTAATCATAAGCTGGTTTATTTAAATAATTATTATGTCTGAGAATGGTTTGTCTCATAAGCGAAGATCCAGCGTAGGAGTTCGTGTTGGTACCGTCATGATTGGCGGCGAAGCACCGATTGTGGTGCAGTCGATGACCAATACGGATACTGCCGATGAAATTGCTACCGCTGAGCAAGTGGCGCAATTAGCTCGCGCTGGTTCTGAGTTGGTACGAATTACCGTTAATTCGATGGAAGCCGCAGCCGCGGTACCTGGTATTCGCGCACGTCTTGATGATGCGGGTTGTCATGTGCCATTAATTGGTGATTTTCATTTTAATGGGCATAAGCTGTTAACGGCTCATCCCGAATGCGCGAAAGCATTAGCAAAATTTCGTATTAATCCTGGTAATGTTGGGCAGGGGAAAAAGCGGGATGAACAGTTCGCAACTTTGATTGAAGCGGCGTGCAAATACGATAAACCGATCCGGATTGGCGTGAATTGGGGCAGTCTTGATCCCGAAATGTTGGCGCGCATTATGGATCAAAATGCATCCTCAGATGATCCTCAAGATGCAAAGTACGTGATGAGAGAAGCGTTAATCACTTCGGCATTAGAAAGCGCTGGCAAAGCTGAAGAAATAGGTTTGAATCGAAATAAAATTGTTTTGTCTTGCAAAGTCAGCGGGGTGCAGGACTTGATCATGGTGTATCGCGAGCTTGCTAAGCGCTGTGATTATGCGCTGCATTTAGGGCTTACTGAAGCAGGCATGGGTTCTAAAGGTATTGTGGCCTCTACAGCGGCTTTGGCGGTATTACTGCAAGAAGGTGTTGGCGATACGATTCGTATTTCATTGACGCCCGAACCGGGTGGATCGCGCTCGCGTGAAGTCATTGTCGCGCAGGAAATTCTTCAAACGATGGGATTACGTGCTTTTGTGCCGTTGGTTGCTGCCTGCCCTGGTTGCGGTCGGACAACGAGTACCTATTTCCAAGAACTGGCTGAAAGCATACAAGCATATGTGCGTGACGAAATGTTGATTTGGCGAGAACAATATGAAGGCGTCGAAAACATGACGCTTGCGGTTATGGGCTGTGTGGTGAATGGCCCGGGGGAAAGCAAACATGCCAATATCGGTATTAGTTTGCCAGGCTCGGGAGAAAGTCCTGTTGCACCCGTTTTTGTCGATGGGCAAAAAACAGTCACGTTAAAAGGCGATAATATTGCGAATGAATTTCGGCAAATTGTGGCTAACTATGTCAGTGAAAAGTATCCAAGAAAACATATCTGATGGTCAGTAGCATCAAGGCAGTGCGCGGGATGAACGACATCCTGCCAGATGAATCATACCGATGGATACATTTTGAGCAAACCATCCATCAATGGCTTGCAGCGTATGGCTATCGGAATCTTCGCACGCCGATTCTCGAACAAACGGATCTATTTGTGCGTTCGATCGGCGAAGTAACGGATATCGTCGAAAAAGAAATGTATACGTTTATCGATCATCTCAATAACGATAGCTTAACGTTACGTCCGGAGGGAACGGCTTCGTGCGTGCGTGCCGTGATTGAGCACAATTTACTCTATGGTAGCCCCCAAAGACTGTATTATTTGGGCCCAATGTTTCGGCATGAAAGGCCGCAAAAAGGGCGTTATCGCCAGTTTCATCAGGTTGGTGTTGAAGCATTAGGATATGAGGGACCTGATAGTGATGCCGAATTGATAATAATGTGCGCACGGTTATGGAAGTTGTTGGGGATTTCAGGTTTGCGATTGGAAATTGGTACGCTAGGTAATAGTGAAACGCGCGCAACTCATCGGGTGGATTTACTGAAATATTTAGAACAGCACCGTGATAAATTAGATGAAGACTCGCTGAGGCGTTTATATACCAATCCATTGCGTATTCTGGATAGTAAAAATCCCACACTCCAAGAAATTATCAATCATGCACCTAAATTGATAGACTATCTGGATTCCGAATCAGAAGCGCATTTTCAACAATTACAAAAAACCTTACGCGAGCAAGACATCGCATTTACCATCAATCTGCGATTGGTGCGTGGCTTAGACTACTACAATCGCACGGTTTTTGAATGGGTTAGCGATCAGTTGGGAGCTCAAGGTACGGTATGTGCGGGTGGCCGTTATGATGGCTTGGTTGAACAAGTGGGGGGAAAGCCTGCGCCGGCATGTGGTTTTGCTATGGGGATTGAGCGCCTATTGGCATTAATGGAACAAAATGATGTAGTGTCTCCTGCTGCTCCTGATGGTTATATCGTGCACCAAAGTGAAGATAGGGGTGCGTTTGCATGGAAGTGTGCAGAATCTCTCCGCGATCATGGTTTCGATATTGTCTTGCATTGCGGAGGAGGGAGCTTCAAAGCACAAATGAAAAAAGCCGATAACTCCAAGGCTCGTTATGCTTTGATTATCGGTGATGATGAAGTCCAAGCAAAAAAAATTACGGTAAAATCGTTACGTGAATCAACTGAACAAGTGCGTTTGAATTTAACGGATGTGATGCAATTGATTCGACGATAATCTTTTATTTTTCTAGGAAAATAGCATGTCTGCATATTCACTTGAAGAGCAAGAAAAAATTGATGGTCTCAAAACTTGGTGGAATCGAAACGGTACCATGATGATTGTTTTATTAGCGCTGGTTGTATTTACTGCTGGTGGCGTAAAAGCTTGGCAGTTTTATCAACAAAAACAATCGCGTCAAGCTTCCGATTTATATGCTTTATTGCAGCAAGTTCAAGCGTCAAATGATGCGACAAAGATCCATGATGCTGCACAACTTGTCATGACAGGCTATCCATCCAGTGGATACGCGCCTCGTGCCGCGTTGATAACCGCGCAAGCCGATGTGCAGAATAGCAATGCTAAGCGCGCGCTACAAAGTTTGCAGTGGATTGTTGATAATGCCAAAGAAAGTTCTTTGCACGACCTGGCACGTTTGCGCATTTCAGGTATTTTATTGGATGAAGAAAAATACGATGATGCCTTAAAAACTATCAGCATGCCGCACAGCGATAGCTTTTCAGGTTTATATCTGGACCGTAAGGGCGATATATTGGTGGCGACCAATAAGCTTTCTGAGGCGCGATTGAGTTACCAGGAAGCGATTAGTAAATTGAGTAAAACCAATACGTATTTCAACATAGTCCAAATGAAATTGGATGCCTTGGGTGAATCTGACTAAGCTTTTGTACAACGTTGTGATATCAGTTAATAACATCAAATTTAGTCATTTATTTCGATTATACATTGTATTAATTTTGGGTTTATCGGGTTGCGGTAGCATTCCCAATCCATTAGATTCACCCATGATTGAATCAATGAGTACCGGTATCTCAGATATTTTTGTCAAAGATGAAGAAATTGTTTATGACAAAGAAGAATTGGATGCGCTAAAAGCGGCCGAAGCGATTCCTTTGAAATGGAAAAGTAAAATCAAAGAAAGCGTCATTGCTTCTTTCCATGCAGGCTATGAAAGTAATTCGTTGTATGTTGCCGATGAATCCGGTGGGCTAACGAAATTTGATGCGGCTACTGGCGAGCAGCTTTGGCAACTCAAAACGGATGGAAAGTTTTCTGCTGGAGTTAGCGCTGGCGACCAATTGATATTGGTTGGTACCTTCAAGGGGGAAGTGCTTGCTTATAATGATGCGGGCCATATGCTTTGGCAATCGTTGGTGACCAGTGAAATTTTAAGCCCACCCCAAGTGCATAATAATATGGTGGCGGTGCGTACTTTGGACGGGCGGATATTTGGTTTAGATGCAGTCGATGGAACGCGCAAATGGGTGTACCAAGGTACCACGCCACCGTTGACAGTCAGAAGTACTGCCGGTGTGTCGTTGGCTCATGGCGCTGTATTTGCTGGATTTCCAGGCGGAAAATTAGTGGCTTTGAGTTTATTTAATGGCAATGTAGGTTGGGAAGTTGCAGTGTCACATCCACGCGGTGTTACCGAGCTTGAAAGAATTACGGACATTACAAGTTTACCCGTGGTCAGTAACCAGTTTGTGTGTTCTGTTGCTTATCAAGGACGATTGGGTTGTTATTCATTAAATGATGGTACGCCGATTTGGTCACGTGAATCATCAAGCAGTGCCGGATTGTCTATGGATAAGGATTATGTTTACGTGACAGAAGAAAAAGGTGTTGTGGCGGCTTATGAGTTGATCAGTGGCGCAGGGATGTGGAAACAATCCAAACTGGGCAGTAAAAGACTGACGCGACCCATGATCCAAGGGCCGTATGTGATTGTTGGTGATGATCAAGGATTTGTGACGGTATTACGCAACTATGATGGCTCATTAGTAGCCCGTTCTGCGACAGATGGTAGCCGTATTCAGGCGCCGCCAACTTTGTTGCCAGATGGTTTTGCAGTGCAAACAGCTAAAGGCGGCATATACGTTTTTAGTACCAATTTTTAACAATTCAATCATTTAATAGAAATTTCTTTTGGCAATATTCAGGTTTAATATCTCTCTTTCACTTTCGATTTCTTTTTCTTTTCAGCGTACGCAATGTGCTGCTGAATAAAGATTACTCAAAACTATGAAACCCACTCTTGTTCTCGTTGGCCGCCCCAATGTTGGTAAATCGACTTTATTTAATCGCTTAACGCGGACGCGAGATGCTCTTGTCGCCGATATTCCGGGTTTAACGCGAGATCGGCACTACGGGCAAGGGAGAATCGGAGAGAAACCCTATTTGGTGATGGATACCGGAGGATTTGAGCCGGTCGTGAAAGAAGGCATTTTACATGCTATGGCCAAACAAACTATGCAAGCTATTGATGAAGCGGACAAGGTGCTATTTATCGTCGACGGTCGGCAAGGAGTGACTTCACACGACAAGATTATTGCGGAGCAACTGCGCAAATCCGGACAGAAAATTTTGCTGGTAGTTAATAAAACTGAAGGCATGATGCTTGCTGTGGTGACGGCTGAATTTTATGAATTGGGTTTGGGTAAACCTTGCGCTATATCCGCCATGCATGGCGATCATATCAATGATTTAGTCGAATGGGCATTGCATGACTTTCCGGACGCAGTAAATGATTTGCCGCAAGATAAATTTCCTAAAATTGCGATTGTGGGGCGCCCCAATGTCGGAAAGTCAACGTTGGTGAATACCTTGCTTGGTGAAGAACGCGTGATTGCTTTTGATCAACCGGGTACGACGCGCGATAGTATCTATATTGATTTTCAACATAAAAACAAAAGTTACACACTTATTGACACGGCTGGACTGCGTCGTCGTGGTCAAGTCAATGAAATTATCGAGAAATTCTCGGTGATCAAAACATTGCAAGCGATTGAAGACGCTAATGTAGTCGTATTAGTACTCGATGCACGTAGCGAGATTTCTGATCAAGATGCGCACATTGCTCAATTTATTTTGGAAGCAGGGCGCGCATTAGTGATTGCGGTCAATAAATGGGATGATTTGGATGATTATCAAAGAGATACGATAAAACGTGAGCTCAATCGCAAATTGCAATTTTTAAGTTTTGCACAGTTACATTATATTTCTGCATTACAGGGAACTGGCACAAATAATTTGTTGCCTTCGATAGATCAAGCCTATACGGCTGCAATGTCGCATCTATCCACACCGAAGCTCACACGCACATTAATCGCGGCAGTGGAAAAGCACGCACCTCCACGGAATGGCGTATCAAGGCCTAAAATGCGTTATGCCCATCAAGGCGGCTCCAATCCACCGCTAATTATTGTTCATGGTAGTATGCTGGGAGATGTTCCTGACAATTATCGACGTTATTTAGAAAATACTTTTCGCGAAGCGTTTAAGTTGGTTGGGACTCCTCTACGCGTGGATTTTAAAATTGGGCATAATCCCTATGCCGATAAAAAACCTGCGCCTCCTACGGAATCAGATTTGCGTCGGGCACATAACAAAAGACGCAGGAATCGGAAGAAGTATGGATGAGTGGGGGATAGAAATGAACATGTTACTGATTGAAAAGTCAGTGTATAGTACATGGCTGAGTCAAAACGTTTTATAATCACAAGAGGTTGATCGATATAGTTTATCCTCAGCTTGCAAGCCGATATTTTACCAACATAATATTGGAGTCAAAAAATGATCAAAACTTTCACTAATAGAATTTTCTGTTTCTTGCTGCTTCAATTCTTGTAGGTAATTTTCCTATACCGTAATCGGGAGATTACCTAATGTTGTTTACACTTAACTGGCATTTACTTCACCTCGTACATGATTGAGAATACTCTACATAAGCTTATGATTTTTTTATTAGCTTTGCATTTTAACTAAATGGAGGGTTTTAAAATGGACTCAAATCAAATTCTTGATGAAATCAAAGATATCAATTTAAGCTATATGTTGTTAGCAAAACAAATGTTGCGTGAAGATAGAGTATCTGCAATGTATCGTTTAGGTATCAATAAAGACGTTGCCGATATACTGGAAAAGTTAACATCAGCTCAATTGATCAAAATGTCAGCATCCAATATGTTGCTGTGCCGATTCCGTTTCGATGATCGCCTCATTGCTGAAATGTTATCAAATGATAGTAGAGAAGAATCAGTAGCTAAATCACATGCTTCAATTTTGATGGCTGGTAAACCTGCTGAAGCTATACAATAATTACGCCTAGGTAATTTGGCATAAGGGAACAATGTGATGCGTAATAAAAGTATTATAACGGAAGCCAAACAAATTCATCTTGCTACGGAATTGATTACGCTAGGAGCAAGATTGCAGGTTTTGGAAATGAACACCAACCTCAGTCGCGAACGATTGGTAAAGTTGTATAAAGAAATTCGAGGTGTTTCGCCACCAAAAGGTATGCTTCCTTATTCAGAAGACTGGTTCATGAGTTGGCAGCCGAATATGCATTCATCGTTATTTATCAACATCTATAATTATGTGATAACGAATACCGGTGAGACAGGCATTGAAGCTTTGATTAAAAGCTATCGTTTATATATGGAACATATTAAAGTAAACGAGCAAGATAAAGTGTTAAGTCTTACTCGCGCATGGACTTTAATTCGTTTTATCGATAGCGGTGTGTTATGTATCGCACCTTGTGTAAGCTGTCATGGAAAATACGTCGTGCATTCTCTAGAAATCCACTCTAATCATGTTTGTGGATTGTGTAACATACCTTCCCGTGCAGGAAAAACTAAGAAAGCGGCCATGTTGGCAGCCGCTGCTCATTAATTGTGTTTTTATTTTAAAAGATCTTGAATACGTTTCGTTGCTTGTTGTAAGTTTTTCATTGAAGTCGCAAAGGATAGCCGCATATATCCTTCACAACCAAATGCGGAGCCGGGAACAACGGCTACGCCAGCTCGTTCCAAAAGATATTCGCTGAAAGCGATATCGTTTTGTGTTGTAATCAATTTTTTTCGATAGAGTTCTTCCATAGCGGGACGAACATCCGCAAATGCATAAAATGCTCCGTCAGAAGATAAGCACTGAACGCCTTTTATCTGATTCAATTGCTCAGTAACAAAGCGGTTGCGTTCTTTAAACGCAGTAACCATTGGAATCATGCACGATTGGTCTGCATTTAACGCTACTTCTGCCGCCGCTTGTGATATCGAACTCGGGTTTGAAGTGCTCTGTGACTGAATATTTTCCATCGCCGTAATGATATTGGCGGGGCCGCCACAGTAACCGATTCGCCAACCGGTCATCGCATACGCTTTGGATACGCCATTGAGTACCATTGTTCGTGGCAAGAGATCAGGGCAAGCGTTCGCGATGTTCACAAATTTCTGCCCCGAAAGCAAAATATGTTCGTACATATCATCGGTAGCGATAATAATCTGCGGATGTTTACGCAATACCGCACCCAATGCCTTCAGTTCCTCTAACGAGTAAACAGCTCCCGATGGGTTGCTTGGGCTGTTGATAACGAACATTTTGGTTTTGGGTGTGATCGCCGCTTCCAACTGTTGTGGTGAGATTTTGAAATGCTGTTCAATGCCCGTATCGATAAATACGGGTTTTCCCTCGGCGATCAATACGATATCGGGATAAGAAACCCAGTATGGCGCTGGAATGATGACCTCATCACCTGGATCGATCGTCGCTAGTACCAAGTTAAAAAAGCTTTGCTTGCCACCGCATGACACCAAAATCTGTTTCGGTTCAAAATCAAAATCATTTTCTCGTTTGAATTTTCCCACGATTGCATTTTTTAAACCGGGCGTACCACCAACAGGCGTGTATTTTGTTAAGCCTTTATTAATGGCCGCGATTGCTGCGTCTTTAATGTGCTGCGGAGTATCAAAATCAGGCTCGCCAGCACCTAAGCCAATGATGTCTTTACCTTCAGCTTTCAGTTTGGCCGCGCGCGCAGTCACAGCAAGAGTCGGTGATGGTTTAATGGTTTGAACGCGATATGAAAGTTCCACAAAAAATCCTTGTACGATAATGAATAGGGCAGCGTGTTAAAATATTTTTGCAGCAAAATAACGTAGGAATTATACCTGTGATCATTACCTTCCCCAATAGTCCTTATAAACTTCATCAAACATTTGAGCCTGCAGGCGATCAACCTGCGGCTATAGCGCAATTGGTCGAGGGTATTCAGGATGGATTGGCATACCAAACCCTGCTGGGTGTTACCGGTTCTGGAAAGACGTATACCATTGCCAACATGATTGCTCGATTGGGGCGACCAGCCATTGTCATGGCGCCTAACAAAACACTGGCTGCTCAGCTTTATGCAGAAATGCGCGAGTTTTTTCCTGAGAATGCCATCGAATATTTTGTTTCTTATTACGATTACTATCAACCTGAAGCCTATGTGCCTGCGCGTGATTTATTTATCGAAAAAGATTCCAGCATCAATGAGCATATTGAGCAAATGCGGTTATCCGCGACTAAATCTTTGCTCGAACGCGATGATGCGATTATTGTCGCAACCGTGTCGTGCATCTATGGTATCGGTGATCCGGTGGATTATCATGGCATGATTTTGCATTTACGCAACGGCGAAAAAATTAGCCAACGCGATATCATCAAACGGTTGACGGAAATGCAGTATGAGCGCAACGAACTGGAATTCAAGCGCGGTGTATTTCGCGTTCGTGGCGATGTTGTCGATGTGTTTCCTGCGGAAAATTCTGAATCTGCGATACGCGTCACACTATTTGATGATGAAGTGGATAGCATGGCGTTATTTGATCCACTGACCGGACGAATCTTGCAAAAACTGTCGCGCTTTACCGTTTATCCATCCAGTCATTACGTCACACCGAGAACCACTACATTGCGTGCCATTGAAACAATCAAAGCAGAATTGCGTGAGCGGTTAGACTACTATTACCAAGAGCAACGATTAGTCGAAGCGCAACGGCTTGAGCAGCGTACTCGTTTCGATTTGGAAATGCTCAATGAACTAGGGTTTTGCAAAGGCATCGAAAACTACTCGCGTCATTTATCGGGTAAACAACCTGGTGAACCGCCACCCACTTTGTTGGATTATTTGCCATCGAATGCCGTGATGATCATTGATGAAAGTCACGTTACCGTGCCGCAAATCGGCGGCATGTATCGAGGTGACCGCGCACGAAAAGAAAATTTGGTGAATTATGGTTTTCGTTTGCCTTCCGCGTTGGATAATCGGCCTTTGCAGTTTGAGGAATTCGAGCGGCGCATGCCGCAGACCATATTCGTGTCTGCTACCCCGGCGAATTATGAATCGTTACATAGCGGTCAAGTGATCGAGCAAGTGGTGCGCCCCACCGGATTGGTCGATCCGATTATCGAAATACGCCCCGTGGCAACCCAGGTTGATGATTTGATGTCAGAAATCACGTTACGCACGGCAAAAAATGAACGGGTATTAGTCACGACATTGACGAAACGCATGGCGGAAGATTTAACCGATTATTTTTCCGAACATCGCATCAAAGTGCGCTATTTGCATTCGGATATCGATACCGTTGAGCGTGTTGAAATTATTCGTGATTTACGGCTCGGGCAATTCGATGTGTTGATTGGGATTAATTTATTGCGCGAAGGATTGGATATTCCGGAAGTATCGTTGGTAGCCATATTAGACGCCGATAAAGAAGGATTTTTGCGCTCGGAACGTTCATTGATTCAAACCATTGGTCGTGCCGCGCGCCATATTAATGGTACCGCCATTCTGTACGCTGATAAGATTACGCAATCAATGCGTTCTGCGATTGATGAAACCAACCGTCGCAGAGAAAAACAAATCCAGCATAATGTTACCAACCAAATCACGCCACGTTCAGTCAGCAAGCGTATCAAAGACTTGATCGATGGCGTTTACGATCACGAATCCGCACAACAAAACTTCAAAGCGGCGCAACAACAAGCTCGTTACAACACCATGAGCGAAACGCAGCTTGCTAAAGAAATTCAGCGCGTTGAAAAGAAAATGCTGGAAGCCGCTAAAAATCTAGAATTTGAACAAGCTGCGCAATTTCGTGATGAATTAAAGTCGCTAAAAAATAAACTGTTGATTGGTTTTAGTACGGAAACGTAAAGCTTATTTTTTGATTTCCGTCGAAGTCACAAAAATCAACGTGGTGAATGTACGGTTGAGCGTTTTGCTGGTGAAATTGCTCATCGTCATGTTTTGCACAAAACGAATATGATCGCCCTTTTTGACTTGCGTGGTGGGGGCGGCAATCCAAAATCGATTGCCCGCGTTTTCCAACTCCATGTAGGTGTAGCCCGTGGTGTCAATCACATCAACGACCACACCTTCATTTTTTGCCATGCTATCGGATGCTTCCGCTGCTTGGGCATCTTGAGGCTCATGGTGTAATGCCATGACATTGAATGAACAGGATAACAACAAACCAACTACTGCAAAAAAAGAAATTCTCATCGGTGCTCCAAGAAATACGAGGGTCATAAAGTAGCGTATGATACACCGCGCTATGGCTTAGTTCCAATTTTGTCGGTTTGGGCGGGATAATTTTGCCGCACTTTTTCAAACAAGCAAATCGCGGCACAAGCTGCCACATTCAACGATTCGGTTTCCCCTGGCATCGGAATTTTGATAATCGAATCCGATTGCTGCAGTATTTCCAAAGATAACCCGTTTCCTTCATTGCCAAACACCCAAGCGGTAGGACCATGTAAAGAAATTTCAAATAAGTTTTCTGTTGCATGCAATGCGGTGGCGATCACTTTTCCGGGAAAATGTTCGGAAACCTCGATTAAATCGCTGTTTTCGAAAATGTCTAAACTAAAGTGCGCCCCCATGCCTGCGCGCAAAGTCTTAGGTGACCAGGCATCGCAGCAATCCTGCGATAAATAAACGCTATCGACATTGGCCGCAGCAGCAGAACGTAAAATAGAGCCGAGGTTACCCGGATCTTGAATGGCTTCTAATAGAACGATGTGATGTTCACTGCCGCGATCGCGATTTTTCTCCGCGACCGGGTTAACAATGAGGGCCAGTATTCCTGTTGGTGTTTTGACCGGCGAAACCGCTCGCATGAGTGAATCACTGACGACTGTCATGGTTGGCAAAGTTTCGCCAAACAGGGTATGCCAGTTTTTTGGAGGATCGCTTCGTTCATGATACGATGCACTAACAATCAAGTGTTCAGGTAAGCCTTTCGTCGCATGATACGCTTGTATCAAATGCAAACCGTCGAGGATGGTTAACTGTGTTTTCTTGCGATAGTGCGCTGATTCTTCTAGCTTGATGAGTTGTTTAATCAGTGGATGTTGCCGTGACGTAATCATCTCAACCGATATCCTGCGAAAGGTACTGCGGAAAGATGATCAAACCGGATGAACGTGTTAACAAAACTATCTGCGTTGCCGCTAGGGTGTTAAAAACAGGTTCAAAATGCTCATTTATTACACATAAACTGCGCTTTTTCGTCTGTTTCTGCCTTGTATCGGCTGCCTCGAAAACGTTTTTCAACGGCCTGTTAGCCCTTGAAACGATATTCAGCCGAACGGGCATGCGCTTGCAAACCCTCGCCATGAGCCAGAATTGAAGCAATTTCACCCAACTTCGCGGTATCTTGCTGCCCGACTTGTATCAAACTGCTGCGTTTTTGAAAGTCATAAACCCCTAACGGTGATGAAAAACGCGCGGTACGCGAGGTCGGCAGCACATGATTGGGTCCTGCACAGTAATCGCCAAAAGCTTCGCAGGTATTTTTGCCGATGAAAATAGCACCGGCATGATGGATGTTATCGAGCCATTTTTCTGCTTGCTCAATCGATAACTCGAGATGTTCAGGCGCAATTTTGTTGGATATTTCGCAAGCTTCCTGCAAATTTTGGACTTGAATTAACGCGCCACGATTTTCCAGGGATGCGCGAATAATGTCTTTACGAGGCATTTCGGGCAGCAAACGTTCGATACTTTGCAAAACTTGCTGTAAAAAATCGCTATCAGAGCACAATAAAATCGATTGCGCCATTTCGTCGTGCTCTGCTTGAGAAAACAAATCCATCGCAATCCAATCCGGATTGGTTTTGCCATCACAAATCACTAAAATTTCAGAAGGACCCGCAACCATATCGATTCCCACGATACCGAATACACGTCGTTTGGCCGCGGCGACATAGGCATTACCTGGGCCAACGATTTTGTCGACTTGCGGAATAGTTTCGGTACCATACGCTAATGCGCCAATCGCTTGAGCGCCGCCAATGGTGAAAACACGGTCGACTTGGCTGATGGCTGCGGCGGCCAAAACCATAGTGTTTCTTTCCCCGTTCGGTGTGGGCACCACCATAATCAGCTCTTTAACGCCAGCGACTTTTGCGGGAATGGCATTCATCAAAACGGATGAAGGATAAGACGCTTTTCCACCCGGAACGTACAAACCAACTCGATCGAGCGGTGTTATTTTCTGCCCTAAGAGACTATGCGAATCATAATATTGCCACGAAGCGGACAGTTGTTTTTCATGGTAGCTGCGGATACGCTCAGCGGCTTGCTGTAAGGCGGTTCTTTGTTCGGTCGGTAAAGCTGCGAGTGCCTGTTGCAAATCATCGTGAGTTAACTCCAATTCCTGCGCGGTTTTAACGGACAGTCTATCGAAACGATTGGTATATTCGATCAATGCAGCGTTTTTGCGAGTACGAATATCCGCAAGAATTTTGGCGACGGTCGCGTCGATGGTATCGTCTTGCGCGCTTTCGAAAGCCAATAGGTTATCAAGATTGCTTTGAAAATCAACGTCGGTTGAATTGAGTCGTTTAATTTTTACCATCGGTGCAATAATGTGTCTCTGTTATTTTTTAACGGCTTCCGTAAACGCATCCAGAATCGGTTGAATCGATTGGCTTTTTAATTTGAGCGCCGCTTGATTGATAATCAATCTTGCGGAAATCGGCATGATTTCTTCCACGGCTTTTAACTGATTGGCTTTCAGCGTATTGCCGCTGGACACCAAGTCAACAATCGCATCAGCCAGGCCGACCAAAGGTGCTAATTCCATCGATCCATAGAGTTTGATCAAATCCACATGGACACCTTTATTGGCAAAGTGTTCACGAGCAGTTTTGACATATTTTGTCGCAACGCGCAACCGAGCGCCTTGCCGCACCGCCGAATCGTAATCAAACCCATCCGGCACGGCTACCATCAAACGGCAACGCGCAATGTTTAAATCCAACGGCTGATAAAGTCCTGCTCCACCATGTTCCAGTAACACATCTTTGCCAGCGATACCAATATCTGCAGCGCCATATTGCACATAGGTGGGCACGTCGGTAGCGCGTACGATAATCAGCCGAACGGTCGCGCGATTGGTCGCCAGAATTAATTTCCGAGAGGCTTCAGGATCATCGCTCGCAACAATACCGGCCGCTTTCAGTAGCGGCGCGGTATCTTCAAATATTCGTCCCTTCGACAGGGCGATCGTGATATCAGTCATAAAACCCAAAAGCTAGCCGAGATTGGCTGCAGCAAAATCCCAGTTAATTAATTTATCCAGAATTGCATTGACGTAATCGCCCCGTTTATTTTGATAATCCAAATAATAAGCGTGTTCCCATACATCGATGGTTAACAGTGGGCGCAGATTTTTGGTAATAGGCGATTCCGCATTACCGGTTTTGGCAATAGCAATTTTTCCATTATCCACTACCAGCCAAGCCCAACCGCTACCAAATTGTGTCAGTGCGGCCTGCGCAAATTCTTTTTTGCACGCATCCAAGCTACCAAATGACGCCTCAATTTTTTGCTTCAAGGCACTTGCGGGTTCGCCACCGCCATTCGGTTTTAAACTGTGCCAATAAAACATATGGTTCCACACTTGCGCTGCATTATTGAAAATCGCTGCTTTGTCAGCTTGTCCAGCGGTTGCTTTCATAATGTCTTCCAGCGACTTACCGGCTAGATCATTGTTGGCAACCAGATTGTTTAAGTTGTCGACATAAGTTTTATGATGTTTGCCATAGTGAAAACTTAATGTGTTAGCCGATATTACTGGCTGAAGCGCGGTATCACTATAGGGCAATGGCGCCAGAATGTATTGCGAGCCTGATTGCGCGGTCTTGGAAAAATTATCAAGATTGAGGTTAGACATTGTTCTCTCCTTATAAAAAAGCTTTGAAAGTTCCCCATACTTATCAGTTATCTATTGGTTAGTCAAACCGGATCAATAACTTTCAGCGGTATTGCGCTTATTCTTGCGGGGCTGTTTCCGTCGTGAATGTAATTTTACTGTGCCCTGCTAAACGTGCAGCTTCCATGACGGTAATAACCGATTGATGAGCTGCTTTGGCATCAGCATTAATGATGATGAAGGGATCTTTCATATCTTGTGCTACGGCTTGCAATGCATCACGCAAACTTTCGATGCTGGTGAATTTAACCGGTGTTAAATTGATGGTGTATGTTCCCGATGCGCTAACAGTAATGTCGATCGTGTTCGGTTTCTGAGCATTATTATCGACTTCTTCAGTGCCCGCTTCTGGCAAATTGATTTCTAACTGTGCGAACTTTGAATAAGTGGTCGTCACCACCAGAAAAATCAAAATCACCAATAGAACATCGATCATCGGTACCAGATTGATTTCTGGTTCATCGCTTTGTTTGCCACGTTGAAAATTCATAAGATGCTATTTATGTGGATGATGTGTTGTGTAAATAAAGAAGAATCTACTAAATCATTGCAAGCTTCGTGATTGAAAGAAACCATTTGTTCGGCCTCTAGTATAATACCAATTCCGCTTCGGATTGAAGTGCATCGAATAAAATCGCAGGCAATCAAGAAAAAAACCAACTGGCACTGCACGTTACTGTTAATAAGGGACACAATGGCACATAAAAATCTATCTCTCATTTCCTCCACGGATGAAAAGCGTGTCATTAAACCTTCCGTGAGTGTCGTGATGGGAAGTAAAAGCGATTGGCCTATCATGCAACATGCCGTTGAGATTTTAAAAGAGTTCCGCATTGATTATGAAGTGAAAGTCGTTTCAGCGCACCGCACGCCCGATTTAATGTTTGAGTTTGCTGAACAAGCGAAAGCGCGTGGTGTTTACTGTATTATTGCCGGTGCGGGAGGTGCCGCGCATCTGCCCGGCATGATTGCTGCAAAAACGACACTGCCCGTGTTGGGTGTTCCGGTTAATTCCAAATATTTGCACGGTGTTGATTCGTTGTTATCGATCGTACAAATGCCCAAAGGCGTTCCGGTCGCAACTTTTGCTATTGGCGAAGCCGGTGCGATCAACGCGGGTTTGTTTGCGGTTGCAATGCTGGCAAACAATCATAGCGAATTGAGCGCAAGGCTCAATCAATACCGGAAAAAACAAACTGAGTCGGTATTGGCGGCTGATCTGAATAATGTATAAAAGGGTGATGCCGGGCGCTATGCTCGGCGTGTTGGGTGGTGGTCAACTTGGTCGCATGTTTGTAAAAGCAGCGCAAGAAATGGGTTACCGCGTTACCGTACTGGATTCATCACCCGATAGCCCGGCTGGTCGAGTAGCCGATGATTTTATTGGTGCAAATTATAGCGATCAATCGGCATTAAAAAAAATCGGCGAGCACTGCGCTGCAGTGACTACTGAATTTGAAAATATTCCAGCGGATGTGTTGGAAAAATTGTCCAACCAGTGTCAAGTAAGTCCTGGTGCGAAAAGTGTTCAAATCGCACAAAATCGAATTTCCGAGAAAGAATTTTTAGCAACGAATGATTTTCCTGTTGTTCCTTATCGCATTATCCAACAGGCTGAAGATTTTCAAACCCCGGACATCCAGAAATACTTGCCAGGCATACTGAAAGTGAGTCAGTTTGGCTATGATGGCAAAGGTCAGAAACGCATTCACAATGAAGCAGAACTCAAACCCGCTTTTGAAGGACTGGATCATTCCGTTTGTGTCTTAGAAAAAATGCTATCACTGGCTCTTGAAGTGTCAGTAGTCGTCGCACGTAGCGCAGATGGAGAAATCAAAACCTTTCCGGTGGCCGAGAATCAACATGTCCATGGCATTCTCGATTTCAGCATTGTTCCGGCGCGTATTTCAAGCGCTTTAGCAGATCAAGCGCAACAGACGGCTTGTCAGGTTGCCGAAAAACTTAATTATTGTGGCGTTTTGTGTGTGGAATTTTTTGTATTATCGGACGGTGAATTACTCATCAATGAAATAGCACCCAGACCTCATAACAGTGGTCATTATTCTACCGATGCTTGCATCACATCACAATTCGAGCAACAAGTCAGAACGTTATGCGGCCTGCCGCTGGGAGAAACCAAGCAACTGACCGCGGCAGTGATGGTCAATTTGTTAGGAGATTTGTGGCATCAAAACGAACCGGATTGGACGCACGTATTGCAATGTCCAATGACTAAATTGCATCTGTATGGAAAAACTGAAGCACGGCCTAGTCGTAAAATGGGACACTTCACGGTAATGAACGATTCGCTGGATACCGCATTACAGCAAGCCATCTTAATCAAAAATAAACTCAACGGAAATTGAAACGGTATCATGACAACTTCTGACGCATTATTTGAAACAACCATTCAAAGCCTACCTCTGGTACATCGCGGCAAGGTCAGAGACATCTATCTTGTCGATGACGAATATTTGCTCATTGTTCAAACCGATCGTTTGTCAGCGTTTGATGTGATTTTACCTACGCCAGTGCCGGGTAAGGGAAAAATTCTCACGGCGATATCAGATTTCTGGTTCAAGAAACTCGCGCATATATTACCGAACCATTTGACCAATATTGCCCCAGAATCGGTGGTTGCGGAGAATGAACAAGATCAAGTGCGTGACCGCGCTTTCGTGACTCGCCGGTTACATCCTTTGCCGATTGAAGCGATTGTGCGCGGTTATATCGTTGGCTCGGGATGGAAAGACTATCAAAAAAATGGAGCGATTTGTGGTATTCCGTTGCCTGTAGGCTTAAAGCTTGCAGAAAAATTGCCTGAGGGCGCAATTTTTACGCCTTCTACAAAAGCGCCGGCTGGATCGCATGATGAAAATATTTCGTTTGAAGTGGCTGAAGAAAAATTAGGCGACATCCTCACGGCGCTGGTGCGCAAAAAAGCTATCCAGTTGTATACCGAAGCGGCCAGCTATGCGATACAACGCGGCATTATCATAGCCGATACTAAATTTGAGTTTGGTCTCGACAAAGCTGGTCAACTATATTTAATCGATGAAGTGTTGACGCCTGATTCTTCTCGTTTTTGGCCCGCCGATCAATATCAACCCGGACAAAACCCGCCTAGCTTTGATAAACAGTTTGTCCGCGATTGGCTAGAAAAACAAGATTGGAACAAAAAAGCTCCTGCGCCAGAATTGCCGCAAGATATTTTGCAGCAGACAGTTGAGAAATATCGAGAGGCATTACATTTGCTCATTGAACCGTTAGACATGCGTTAATAGGATTCAATGAGTGGCTATACCGGATTTTCAATCAATCATGCTTCCTCTCTTGCGATTCGCTAGTGATGGTGCTTGCCATAATCTTTCTACCGCTAGAACACATTTAGCACAGATGTTTTCTCTTACGCAAAAAGAGATTGAGGAGCTTCTTCCCAGTGGTAAACAACGCCGCTTTCACAATCGTGTTGCATGGGCAAAAGTGTATCTCGAACAAGCCGGATTATTACATTCGCCCAAAAGAGGTGAATTTAATATTACCCAACAAGGCCTCGCATTACTTGCATCAGATCCAGATTTTATTTCAGTTCAGTTACTGAATCAGTTTGAGAAATTTAAAACATTCAGAATAACTAGGAAATCTACTGAAAAAGAGAAAGTAATAGAATCTATAGAAACACCAGAAGAATTACTTGAGCGATCCTTTCAAACTATACACAGGGAACTCGTCAGATCCTTACTTGAAAAAGTAAAAGCTTGCACACCTTCTTTTTTCGAAAATTTGGTTATTGAATTACTACTAAAAATGGGCTACGGCGGCAATCGAATCGAAGCTGGAAAAGCAATAGGACAATCAGGAGATGAGGGAATAGACGGTATTATCAATGAAGATAAACTAGGTTTGGATATTGTGTATATTCAAGCTAAGCGCTGGACAACAGCAACTATCGGGCGTCCCGAAATTCAAAAATTTGTTGGTGCTTTGCATGGAAAAAGAGCTAAGAAAGGTGTTTATATTACAACGTCTACTTTTTCTCCAGAGGCACATCAATATGTTTTAGTCATTGATCCTAAAGTTGTTTTAATTGATGGAGAGCAGTTAGCCGAATATATGATTGAATATAATCTTGGTGTTTTAATAAAAGATACCTATGAAATCAAGAAGATTGATGCAGATTACTTCATTGAAGATTAGCAGCCTTTCAATTTCTTAACCCATTCATTCAACCATTACTTTTTAAAATTACATGTTTGATATCGCCATTGACACGATTGTCATGCGTCCGTATGTATTTACTTTTTTTGCCGTATTTTTGCTGGCTTGTGTTCCGCATGTGGGTTGGCGTAAAACATTGTTATTTACTGTCGCGGGATATCTCATTGCCTTTTCTTCCGAGAAGCTGTCGATTAGCACCGGGTTTCCATATGGTTGGTACTATTACATTGATAATACCAGTCAGCAGGAATTATGGGTTTGGGGCGTGCCTTTTTTTGATTCGCTATCGTACGTATTTTTAACTTATTGTAGCTACACGACAGCGTTGTTTATCTTGTCTCCGCTGGCAACCAAAGGCATCAATCTAGTCACGTTAGAAACGCGCGCTATACGGCATTCTTGGGCTGCACTCGTGCTTGGTGCTTTTTTACAAACATTTTTGGACATCATTATTGATCCGGTTGCGCTGCAGGGTAGCCATTGGTTTCTTGGCCAAATATACGGATATTATGAAGAGGGTGTGCATTTTGGTGTACCGCTTTCAAACTATATCGGATGGTTATTGACTAGTTTCTTCTTGGTGGCAGTTTTTCAACAAATTGACCGAAAGCATGATCTGAAAGCACCAGCGGGAGTATTTTTCATGCCGTTTCGTTCCCTATTGGGTCCAGTGCTCTATCTATCCGTGCTGATCTTTAACTGGGCTGTAACACTATGGATTGGCGAGCATTTGATTGCGCTAACCGGTATTTTGATTTTTACCTTACCTATCGTCATAGTCACTGTTTTAGCGATATTGCGAGTCAATCGTTATCGACCTGAAGAATTGCAAGAACATCTAGCAGATTATCCGTGGTCACCTATGAACAAGCATGAGAAAGAAAAGTCACATAGTTAGAAACGCCAATTCAGCAATACCAAAAATATTTTATGAAGCAGTGAGCTATCATTTAAACTAAATTTAGCAACATTTTAATTCCCAGGCTATAGAGTAATACCACAAAGATGGTTCTCAATATCGAAGTTTTGGTCGAATGAGTCATTTTGGCACCGATCGGTGCAGTAACGATACTCGCAGAAACCAACCAGGCCAATGCTGGTAAGTAGATATACCCTAGGCTATATTCGGGTAATTGTTCTGATTGCAAACTGCCATTTACGGCATAACCTATCGTGCCTGCCAAGGCAATCGGGAATCCAATAGCTGCTGCGGTTCCGATCGCTTGTTGCAATTTTACTTTGCATAAGGTTAAAAAAGGTACTGATAACAAACCACCGCCGATGGCTACTAGACTGGATACTCCACCAATGACAGTGCCAATCAGAAATAACCCAATTTTTCTTGGTAATTGAAACATAGGATTCGGGCGAAATTGAAGCAGCATTTGTGTGGCTGCGTAAAAAATGAAAATAACAAAAATGACGCTCAGTACGTTGCCTGGCATTACACTTACTAGAACCGTGCCTCCAAGCGTGCCCAGGAAAATACCTGGTGTCATTGGTTTAACTACGTCCCAAAGTACAGCGCCGTGTCGATGATGCGTGCGAAGACTGCTGATCGAGGTAAATAAAATGGTCGCCAGTGTGGTACCTAATGCCATGTGGATAATACGGTCTAGCGGAAAATCTTGTGCAGTAAACGCTGAAATCAGCACTGGTACAATTATTAATCCACCGCCGATTCCGAGCAAACCGGCGAAAAATCCAACAAAAGCTCCGGTCAATAGATAAATTAACCACCATTCCATTATTGAGATGAGTGATTCTGCATGTTCGAAGAGGATTAATTTACGGCTATCATAAGATGGTCATAATATATTGCCATTCGCGCGGATCAACGGGGGTAATGGATAAACGGTTTCCCGTTTGCAAGACGCGCATATTGCTTAATTCAGGATATTGTCTGAGTTCTTTGATAGGAATAACCCGTGTTTTGCGTTTTAGTGTAACGTCAACATTAAACCAGCGTGGGTTGTCATGGGTTGATTTTGAATCATAATATTTACTAGCCGGATTAAATTGCGTTCGATCTGGATAGGATGCTTGACTGACCACGATGATTCCAACAATACCTGGTTCTTTACAGCATGAATGATAGAAAAATGCTTCATCGCCGATCGACATTTGGTGACGCATAAAATTACGCGCTTGATAATTGCGCACACCTTCCCAAGCAATCGTCTGTTGCGATAAAACGGCCAAATCATCAATGCTAAATTCATCTGGCTCCGATTTCATTAACCAATAACGCATTCGGAAACGTTCAGTTTTATTGTTTCTTGTCAATAAACGCACTTGTTCGCACAATACTTTTTTTGCGGATCAAAAAAGTATACCGATACGAAAAGAATTGAATCTATCTATGTAATGTGAGAGACAAATTTTTCTGCTAATTATTTACCTGTCACTCAATTAGCGTTTAACGATAGACATTCTACATCAACTAATTACTCAGTTCGAAACTTTCCATCATTGCTTCACCGCTTTGTGATGCAGGAGTTAATTGAAAGATAAAATTCGCATTTACGACATACACCGAACAACCAGGGGCAGCCATTGTGGAACCACAAACTTCAAGTCCATGAATATGTTTTGTTGGAAAATGTCTAATTTTGCTACCGCTTTCACCGTGTGCAAAACCAGTTGACTCGAGCCATTCATTTAATGTTTGTTGAGTACTCAGACGATAAGCTTTGATCTCTAAATCTGCCGGTTCTATTCCTGCAAACTGACTTGACGCCATCATGTCATTCATAAAAATGATGGCGAATTGTGGAGATGGCGTGAATTTATTTAACTCATGTTGCTTACGTTCAACAGCAACAAAATCGCTAGGATAACTTAATTTAAATTGCCTTTGAGAATCGTTATATATTTTCCAATTTTTTGCGGATTGAATGTTTGATGCATCATTTTTTTCTTGAGTTGAGTTCGGAACACTTTCATTACTGACTCCGATAACTAACGATAAAATTACCAATGACAACAAAAACCAACTTTGGTTAATTTTTTGCTCGGCATGATACATAAGGCTTACCTTTCTGTGATATTTCTGTGATATGGGAATGAAAAAAAATCTTCCCATATCAGCTGAAAATATTCGATTACAAAGTTAGCAACCTTCTGCGTCGCATAACGCCTTAATATTAGCGCTCGTAAACCTGGCGCCGTAAAGATTGTGCAGCCCAATAAATAATCCAGAATTTACGCTGTTGACTCTGCCTTGTAATTGAAAGGGAGCATAGTTTTTCAACCATGGACCACCACTAATGCCTCGACCATAAAAGCATCCGCTACCTAATGTATCAGTAGCCTGTTGAAAAGATTCAGCGGTACAAGCTCTAAGGTACTGAGCAGGACTTGGAAGAAACTCGTCGTTGACATCGTTGGCAGGGTATCCGGCATTGAAATGCACTTGTTCATAAGAATTATCCCAACTACGTCCCGCCCATCCTACCGCAGCATTTAAGGTTTTTCCGATAGAATTGGTACCCACATTGCAAACTGCAACATCGTAACGGGCCCAAGTATCAATATCGTAGCCACCACTTAGATTTTTCCAAGCTGCTAAAACGCGGCAACTGGTTACTGGAAAAGTACCGTAAGGAGCAGCCCCATTTCGATAAGCTGGAGTGAATGCTTTATTGGTGAACCATGCATTGCGAGATGGTGTGTCAAATACACAATGAGCAGCCGTTACTATGTGATTGTTACTAATTGCCGTTGCCGAGCAAGATGCATCTCCTGATGGAGTGGTAAATGTCAATCTACCAATCCATTTGTGCGGATGAGCTTTCCACAATGCCTCAATAGTATTAACGTCATAATTAATATAAGTACTTTCTGTTCCTGCTAAAACATTCGCTAAACTAGCTTTCTCGCTTAGTGTTGCTTCTAGATTTTCTAAATATAGAGCTCCAAACTCTGTTTCCAGTTTTTTCCAATCATCCCCATAAGCCTGGCGATGGATTGTGTTGGAATCCGGCGAAGGAGAGCCACCAGACGTTGACATCGGCATGGACATTGTATTGATAGCTATGCTGGATGGATTTTTTTTAGGAGCAGCAGGTTTTTTTTTGTCAATCATCATAATGGCTGGTGCTCTGGCAATGCTCTCTCGAGTCCAGTAAGAAAACACTTTTGAACGACTTTTGTTGATATCTGCAGCACTGGCTTCCTCAGATACTGTTGAAGAATCGGCTTGGACGTTATACGCCGCGCAAAGAAGTAAAACAGTAGTGGCTAATCCACATTTAATGGTCATTTTTTAACTCCGATACTTACTATTCAAAAATAAATTGGCTTATTAGCCCTTGCATGAATCAGATAATTTTATATTCTCATATGAATAATACTATTTATTTTCCCTTGAGAGATATGTGAAATTTCGCACATTTAACGCAATATGCACTCTCTATATGTTCTCACTGCGAGACTGCGAGGGAATCGTAAGTTCAATATGGCTTTTCTGTAATTAAAATTGTCGCTAACGGGTATAGACAAGCTGATATCATTTAATGGATTTCTTATTTTGAATTCATGCGAAAACTTGTTTATTTTTATATTTCATTATGATCACTCCTTCACTTTCTGATGTTGCGGTAGATGCTTGGGTTCAAGGTGGGCCTATTGAATTGAATAATTTAGTTGGTTCGGTTGTGTTAATTGAGGTTTTCCAAGTCAATTGTCCAGGTTGTTTTATTTATTCACTACCGAAAGCGGTGGAGTTTTATCAAAAGTATCATAACCACGGATTAGAGGTCATTGGATTGGCCACTGCATTTGAAGATTACGACAAAAATACGTTAGAAAATCTTAAAAAATTAATCACTAACGGTGAAGTGATCGGTGAAACATATAAAGCACTCAATCGCTACGATAAACTGACAGAAGATCGCAAATTACCCTGGAAGATACCTTTTCCAGTGGGCATGGACCGCGTTTCAGAAGATAACCAGCCTGTTACCGATGAGCGCGTTCTGAAGTATGCCCAGACTTTTCTAAATGGATTCGACGATTTCAATGAAGGTAAACAATACGCAGTGCTGCAGCAAGTTAAGCACTACTTAGAACAAAAAACAAAGAAAGCTGAAACTTTTGAACGATTCGCTCTGCAAGGGACACCTTCTTGTATTACCTTTAATCGCAAAGGGCAGTTGAGTGATATTTCATTCGGTCAGACTGACTACAAACAAGCCATGATTGAAGAACTTTTGGCGGACAAGTCTTGATAATGAAAAAATTGAGATAATTGACAGGGGGTCATGTTTTTCTATTTTTCTGACAATCAATTATAACTCCCAGACACCAGAAGGGACCCCCGCATATGCCGTCAAGATCATCTCTTGAACCATAAGGTTCAAGGCGGCTATTTCATGGATACATCAGGCACATCCTATAAATAGGTGCGCACAACAGTATCACTTCAATCCACAGCCATTTTCTAACAATTGGTTCAAAGAATATTGACCTTAAACAAACACCGCAGGGATTAACCGTTTAATCAGTTGATGTGATTACTTTACTTTGCTGCTATTAATTGCCGCATCAACTTCGTTATCTAGCGATTTAATTGTACGCTTAAAATCATCAATGTCAAAACCTGTTTCATGGCGTAACATAAGCAATTCATGCGCGATACCCAGTGCGGCAATCAACACGATACGGTCAGAATCGACAACTTTTCCTTCGGTTTTGACATCGTGTATTTTTTTTTCTAAATAACCAGCCGCAAGTCGAAGATCTTGTTGTTCATCAGCAGGGCAATTGATGCAAAATTCTCGCCCCATGAGATTGATACTTAATGATTTATTATGATTCATGGTCGGAGATGTTCGATAGAAGTTTTTCAAGCCGGTGCGTCGCAGAAATTATTTTTTCATTTAACTTATGATTTTGAGCTTGACTATCCTCAAGCTCTTTGCGCAACTTAGAATTTTCTTGATAAATTTTTTGATACATGGCTACAAGTTTAAATATTTTTTCTTCTAAAGATTTCAGCTCAGCTTTCATGTTTGCATCACTTTCTTCAGTGATTCGTAGTTAACAGAAGTGTATCGCTAAACAATTTTTACTTCGTTGTGCATATTCCAAACAAATATTTTTCCTGAGCGAAGAATAGCGCTTAATGCATGACATTACAACAAACGTGATTGAATAATTCAAATGTATTTATTAAGAGCTTAAACGAACAAACGCAATGCGCTGCTACTACCAGCATGAATATGTTTTCTTTTCATTGCGGATTGAATGTCGATTAACTGCTGTTTGCTTCTTTGTAAACCACTGTCACTGAGCGGAACGCGATTATCGTCGACAATAATGCCACCCAATGTATTGGAGAATATTTTGGCCAAATGGGTCATTTGATCAAAAATACGTTCTCCATTCGCAACACGTGGAACATCCAATAAAAATGTAACACCATGCGTGGATAACGATCGCATATTTTCTGGATGAAAGGGTGCAGATTCATAATTGCTCAGTGTAAATAGCACGTTATTACTATCATCACGATATTTGAAAATACCATCAGAATCCAATTTGAAACCGGATGCTTCAGCGAGCGCTCTAATCTTGGTGCCGACAAATGCGCCGTCGTCTTTGCTAATGATATTGATGCCAATCATCACGTCCACATCGGCGCAAAATCTGTCTAAAGCAACAGCTTTGTCATGGACTGATACTATGTCTGGACATTCTGCAACAGCGTGAATTTGCGCTGCGAATTCTTCGATTAAATCTCGAAACTTCGACAAATTGACTTCACTAATTGCACCGGCTCTATCTGCCAATTGCAAACACCCTTTGATGTGTTTATAGCCATCGTTATCAATGTTGCTTTCGTTGGTTATTTCTTCCCAAGGTTCGTCATTGTCATGCTGTCCTAACCATGCGACTCCTTTGCCAAAATCAAATTTCCGTTGCAGCAGTTTTGCGATATGCGTATTAGCAATCGGTGATTCTGAACGAATATTGGCGATATAATTGGTGGTGCTGTCATAATCCAAAAGTAGAGACGAAGTGGTTGTCGAACTACTGGCGGTATTCAAGGGAGGCGGTGATGATATCGCGGAATCTTTCCGATAGTCTGCTTCGCGAGAATGTGAATGATAAGCATCCGGTTGTGTGTGTGCCTCCAAGTCAGGATCTGAAAAGGAGGATTTGTTAAAAACGGGTTCGATTCTTTCGGATATATTTTCGTTCGCGTCACTATCCATCAGTGCATCGTTATGTTTGTATTCAAAGGCCGCTTGTACTTTACGTTGATAACGCTGTTGTTGTATCCAATTAAAAATCACCACTCCGACTATGACGACAGCGCCAATAATAACCAGACTTAATTGCAAGCCACTCATGTTGCTCAATATATCCATTTTTTCTCCTAAAAACACCCCGGTGTACAGCGCATAAATTAGATCATTTTAATGATAACCAATCAACAACAATACTAGATTGCTGGCTGTTTTATTTGTGTCCCTATTTTACTGGCATCAGTAATATCGACTGCGACTATTTTTGATACCCCTTGTTCTTGCATTGTAACTCCGATTAATTGTTGTGCCATTTCCATCGTAATTTTGTTGTGACTGATGAATAAGAATTGCGTTTGTTGTGACATGCTTTTAACTAACTCACAAAACCGTTCAGTATTGCGATCATCCAGTGGTGCATCGACTTCATCCAACAAACAGAAGGGCGCAGGATTCAGTTTAAATAACGCGAAAATAAGAGCTAAAGCGGTCAGTGCTTTTTCTCCTCCCGATAGTAGATGAATCGAACTGTTTTTCTTGCCTGGAGGTTGTGCGGTTAATGTTAGCCCTGCATCCAGTATCTGGCTGTCGTTTAATTCTAATTTTGCTTGACCGCCAGAAAAAATGATCGGAAAAATTTCCTTCAGGTATTGATTGACTTGATCAAAAGTTTCTTTTAATCGCACTTCTGTTTCAACATCGATTTTTTGAATAACATTTTCTAGTGTTGCAATAGCTTCGTTAAGATCGGCTATTTGTAAAGATAAATTGGATTCGCGGTGCTGGGCATTGGCTAGCTCTTCGAGTGATGAAAGATTGACGGCACCAAGTGCAGCAATGTCGCTATTGAGTAGATTGATTTGAGTTTGTAAAGCAGAAAAGCTTTTTTTGCCTACTAAAGGTGTTAATTCTTCGATATCTTGCGCACCATCACGAATAAGCTCATTAAATTGTTCGATATTAATCGAGGCTGCCTGTTCTTTTAACCGTGCTTGATTGATTTCATCTTTGAGTTTATGTGTTTTATGTTCGCAAGCCAAATGCGTATTTTCCTTCTCACGCAACTGATTCATGATATTTTCAACTTCTTGTCGGGCCTCAGACAGCGTTTGTTCGACTATCTTACGTTTTTCATTTAATGTAGCTAATTGTTCTTGCAGATCTTTTTCACTTAACTTGTTGATTTCATCGTTTAAACGATACTGGGTATCAGTTAAACTTTTTGAGTTCTCATTAATTGACGCCAATTTGTTATTCGCTTCATTAATTTTGTTGTCGCAAGTATTGGCGTATAAAGAAACTTGTTGGCACTGCTGTGTTATTTCGTGCAGTTTTTTTCGATGTTCTGTCAGTAATTGATTGGATTCGTGCCAAATTTTTTGATACTGCTCACTTTGTTTTTTTTGAGATTCAATCTGTTGCAGATTTTCTGTCAGATTAGATTTTATCGATTGATGGGATTTGCGCTCTTGTTCGAGTGATTGTTGAATTTCAACTAATTCTGAAGATATTTGCTGATTACGGCGAATGAATTGCTCATTGAGTTGTGAATATTTAGTAAATTCCAGCTCTAAATCATGCTTATGTTTTTCGTTTTGTTTAAGCTCTTTTACGGATAGCTCAGCTAGACCATTCACTTGTTCATAGTCGTTTTCGGCTAATCGCAACGAATCATTTTGTTGAGAAATGAGTAATTCCAAATGAGTGATTTCTTGTTGCGTTTGTTCTAGTTCTTGCTGGCGTGATAACACACCGTGTAATTCCGAATCCGGTGCATAAAAAGAGAAGCTAGACTGCGTAAAGATATGACCTTGCGGGGTAACCAAAATTTCGCCAAGATTTAATAAATGTCGACGTTGAAAGCCTAGTTCAAGGCTCTCGACCGTATAAACGTGATTTAGCCATTGTAGAAGAACCGGTTGAATCTCAATGTCCTTAATTTTGATTACAGTCAGCAGTTTACTAAAATGGCTGTTGCTGTACTGGGCCGTATTTTCAGAAGTTGATTCAGTAACTAACGCATCACGAGAGTATTTTTCAAAAAAAATCCATTTATTGGTTGGCGCATTATCAATACACTTTTGAAAGTTATCGAGGCTGTCAATTTCGAGGCTGTTCAGTTTTTCCCGCATGACTGATTCAAGGGCGCTTTCCCATTCTGCACAAATACTAATTTTTTGCCATAGCTTTGGTAAATGCTCAAAGTCGTTCTGACGAAACCAGTCATTGGATTGCTGAATGTTATGTAATTTTTGTTGCAGATTATTGATTGCTTTGAATCGAGCGGTAGCTTGAGATAACGTATGTTTTAATTCGTTAGCTTCATGAGAAACTTTCTGTTTTCGCTGACCCGCGAGTGCAAGTTGTTGCGTGATCTCTTGATGTTTAACGTTATCTTCCGCCAGCTTTAATTCAGCTTGTTTTTTTATTGATTGCAATTCAATTAATCTGTCTTCTCCTACCTGAGGAAGTTGATTGTGTTCGTTCTGTAGGCGAGTGTGACGCGTTTCAAGCTGATGAATGTTTTTTTCGTGGTGAGCCAGTTGTGTCGTTTCGACGCGATTGCTTTGCTCTAAGACGATAAGATTCTGCCGAGAATTATTGAATTGTTCCTGATTTTTTGATACTTCTTTTTCCAAATCAGGAAGCACGTTTTCCTCATCGTTTAGGCGTTGAATATTTTCTTCGACAGTGATGCGTGTTTTTTCTTGTTCTGCTAGCCAAGACTTTAGGTTATCTAAAATGCTTGATTTGGATTGAATATTTTTTTCGAGTTGAGATTCTATTTCGATGAGCTGTTGTTGCAATCGGTCTTTGCTGCCTCTAAGGTGTTTCATTTCTTGTTCTGCAAGACCTATTTGTGCATTGACTGTATAAACCGCTTGCTGCGCGAATTGCAGTTTATCGTTGCTGTGATGTTGCAACTCGCGATATTGTTGGGATTCAATTTCTGCCTTGCGTTGTGCCAAGAATACTTGTTCTAATTCGGTCTCCAGTCGTTGTATCTCATTTGTCGCAGCGTTTTGTTGTTTCAAGGTATCATTGCGTTTTTGTAACCAGAGTATGGTTTGAGTTCTGATCAATTCTTGCTGATAAGTTTGATAGCGTTCTGCGGCTTCGGCTTGAGATTCCAGGTGTTGTAACTGAATGAGTAACTCTTGTTTTATGTCCGCTAAACGTGTCAAATTTTTGCGCGTTTCAATCAACCGTGTAGAAGTTTCTTGGCGTCTTTCCCGGTATTGCGAAATACCCGCTGCTTCTTCTAAAAAACCTTTGAGTTCCGCTGGTTTGGCCTCAATGATCTTTGATAGCATGCCTTGCTCGATAATGGCATAACCATGTCCACCGACACCAGTGCCCAGGAAAAGATCTGAAATATCGCGTCTTCTTACTTGGATATTGTTAATGTAATAACTGGAGACGCCGTCGCGTTGCAGCACGCGTTTAATGGAAATTTCGGCAAAATCGGCCCATTGCCCGGAAGTTTTTTTTAATTCATTATCAAAAATAATTTCAACACTTGCTCGTCCAATAGCTTTGCGGTTATTGGAACCCGCAAAAATGACATCTTGGATAGAATCACCGCGAAGCGCGGATGCTTTCGATTCTCCCAAAACCCATCGTACTGCATCAATGACATTGGATTTGCCGCAGCCGTTTGGCCCAACAATACCGACCAGGCTAGAGGAAACAGGGATCGTAGTTGAATCCACAAACGATTTGAAGCCGGCGAGCTTGATGCAGGTTAAACGCAATTCGAGTTTATGAGACAATAAAAGATTTGATTGTGAAGCAATTCGATATGATTGCTTTTATTGTAACCGAATAATATTACCGAGTGGATTGAATGATGGCGAATAAATCTAACAAAATAGTAGAAACGAAATTGGAAGCTTTTGATAATCCGTATAGTAATCGAGATTATCAAATTCATATGGAGATTCCAGAATTTACTTGTTTATGTCCGAAAACAGGGCAACCGGATTTTGCTACATTGATTTTGAATTATGTTCCTGACAAAAAATGCGTGGAACTGAAAAGTTTAAAACTTTACATATGGTCTTATCGTGATCAAGGTGTTTTTCATGAGGCGGTTACGAACAAAATCGTTGATGATCTCGTTACTTTGCTGAAACCGAGATATCTCCATTTAACTTCTCGTTTTTATGTGCGAGGCGGCATTTTTACCAATGTATCCGTCGAGCATAGCAAAAAAGGATGGAAAGCAAAATCGGTTATTTCATTAGAAAATTTTTCAAGTCAGTCCAATACAAGAGGTTGAAAAAGCTTATAGATCACTTAAATATATTTTTCTAACAAGCTGACTGATAAAGACTATTTGTCACTCAGTAGTTTCGATTGCTGAAAAAAGTTGTTTGCAAAAATTAAAAATTTGGTTATCCTGTTACCCTGTATGGAAACAAATGATGACTTATATAAATGATTTTAAAAAGAAAAATAAGGTTTTTGGGAATTGTTATATCGTTTTTCTGGTTTTGTTTACTGATATCGTTTAATGCATCTGCCAGTCAATTTTTGCAAACAAAGAATTCTCCAACAAGTAATTTATGGGATCGAGTCAGGGATGGATTTGTATTAGCATCACCCCCTGATAGCAAGGAAAGACAGACTATTCAGGCAGCGTATGCCGCGAATTTAAAGACATTTAACCGTATAGTAGCAAACAGTGAGCGTTATCTATTCCACATCGTAGAAGAACTACAACGGCGTGGTATGCCAATGGAAATTGCACTGATACCTGTCGTAGAAAGTTCTTATAACCCGCTGGTAAAATCCACCCCTGATAATCCTTCGACTGGTTTGTGGCAGTTTGTTCCTAGAACGGGTAAATATCTAGGCCTATCACAAAATATATGGTTTGACGATCGTCGTGATGTCATTGCGTCAACCGAAGCTGCGCTCAATTATTTTCAATATCTATACGATAGATTTAATAGTTGGGAGCTTGCTATCGCTGCGTACAATATAGGCGAGGGAACAGTCGGGAAAATTTTAGCTAAGGCTTCTGGAAAAGATAAATCGAAGGATTTTTATCGGTTAGGTTTTCCTACCGAAGCCAAGCAATATGTGTATAAATTGCTTTTGGTGAAAGATATCGTGGCGAACTCGAAAAAATACGGCATTAAGCTTCGATCGGTACCCAACCGACCGTATTTCGAAACGGTAAAAATTCACAAGCCCATCGATGTTCCAGTAGTTACCCGCCTAGCCAATATCTCCGAAACTGAATTTACCAAACTTAATCCAGCTTACAATGGATTCGTCGTGAAGGTTTTTAATGAGCCAAGAACCTTATTGCTACCTAAAGACAATAGTAAAACTTTCTTGAGAAATTTACAGATATATCAAAGTGCTAAAAACCCTTGGCAATTGTATCATGTGAAGAAGGGTGAATATATTCAAAGTATTGCAAATCGTCATGGTACAACGGTAAGTTTGCTCAGAACTATGAATGGTATGCTGGATAATAAAGAAATTACTCTAGCGGAGGATCAGGTTTTATTGGCTCCACCTTTAATTAAGCAATCCAGTGCATCAATCGCTTATAAAAGGCCATCGACTGATGTTTATATTGTGAAAAAGGGTGATACGTTGTATCACATAGCAAAACGTCACGGCATGACAATTGATCAAATTAAGCAGTGGAATAGCAATAGTAATAAGGGCTTATCGGTCGGGCAAGAGCTGTTATTGGCAAAAAATTAATGATAATAATTAATTTCTATTGACTGTCATAAAGTTTTTAGGAATTCAATTCCCCAGTTGACGCCAAAACCTGTGATGTCGCTGTCAACGGCACCCAGGCCATCTTTGTGATTGCTAGCCGATAGATCCATGTGCAACCACGGGAGATCGTTAACAAACCGGCTTAGAAAATTTGCAGCCAGAATATGATCAACATTTGAATCGAGAGTACATTGCTTAATGTCAGCAACCTTACTCTCGAGATCTTCCTCATAGTCTTTATCCATGGGGAATACACAAACTCTTTCCCCACTTATTTTTCCTGCCGTAATAGCTTTTTGAGCAAGATCATCTCGATTGGTCAAGATCCCGCTGTAACGTGATCCTATGGCTGTAACCATGCTTCCAGTCAATGTGGCAAAATCGATGATCAAATCCGGTTTTAAGTTTGCGGCAAGATTTAATGTGTCCGCTAAAATTAAACGTCCTTCTGCATCGGTGTGAACAATTTCGATCGAAATTTTATTCAGTGCTGTAATGATGTCATTTTGCTTGTAGGCATTGGGGCTAAGATGATTTTGCGCGATTGCCAACCAACAATCGATTCGAATAGGAATTTCAGCGCGCGTTGCCGCTAACAAGATGCCTAATGCAACAGCCGAGCCATTCATGTCTTCGTGCATTCCTTGCATGTAGCGGGCAGATTTTAAATTATGTCCACCCGTATCAAAGCAAATCCCTTTTCCGACGATAGCGATATGTTTTTGAGAACGACTCTGTTTAAAGTTATTCTGCAAGTGGATAATCGCGGCATCATTCGGTTCGCTGCTGCCTTGGGCAACGGCAACGAAGGCACCAGCCCCCATTTGTTTTAAAGTGTCAAAATCGAACTCTTCATATTTCCATCCTTCATATTCGGCTAATTTTTTAATTTGCTCGCGATATGTTTTCGGCGTTAATTCATTGGGAGGAAGCATAGTCAGGCCGCGCGCCAGTAGATTACCTTCTGCCACAGCGCGCTGTTGTAAAAAATTTTCATTTCCCTCGTAGTTATGAAGAAAAATACTTTTTAGAGATTTTTTTGCGGGCTCACTTTTCCGAATGGGCAAAATTGCTCCATTGAGCCAAGTGATATAGGTAATTAATTCTGCAAATTTCTTTTTCTGTGGCGAAGTGCCATGTACAGAAATATAAATTTCAGTTGGATTTTCAGCTAAAAGCAACTTTAACCCTTTTCTTAAATGCCCATGTTGTTCGAATACGGAAAGTTCAGTGTCCAACATAACCCATGTACACAATTCACCATTTTCTAAATTGGCGCTGATAGGTGCTTTTAGAAGATCGGGTAGCTGCATTTCCCGCCTAACAAGTAATTTCTCCAGTACGCTTTCACCGGGAACCTCAAATTTTTTAGGAAACTTTTCTAGTTTTGGAAAAATGACAAGAATGTGTGATGGTTGAGTTGATAGGTCGAGCGGGGAGTTAGTTTGGGAGAGTGATGCCAGCATTGAAAGCTTTCCTGTTAAATTTTATTTTCATAAGTATTTATATCTGTATTTGGCTATTATATACGCCTTGGCTACGTTAACGCTTGTATTATCTCTCTTTACACAGGAAATTCTCAGTTAAGATGCGTCAATATCTTGAGCTTATGCAGCACATTATTGATCACGGTCACATAAAATCTGATCGTACAGGCACGGGTACGCTGTCGATTTTTGGTTATCAAATGCGGTTTAATTTGAGCGAAGGATTTCCTTTAGTCACCACAAAAAAATGTCATTTGAAGTCAATCATCTATGAATTGTTGTGGTTTCTGCGTGGTGATACGAATATTCGTTATTTGAACGAACATGGCGTAACCATATGGAATGAATGGGCTGATATCAATGGCGATTTGGGACCAATCTATGGACATCAGTGGCGTTCTTGGGGTACTGCGGATAAGCGTGACATTGATCAAATTCAACTGATCATTGAGCAAATCAAAAAAACACCTGATTCGAGGCGAATCATAGTTTCTGCTTGGAATGTGGGGGAACTGGAAAAGATGAAGCTAGCGCCTTGTCATACCTTGTTTCAGTTTTATGTTGTCGATGGACGTCTTTCATGTCAACTTTATCAACGTAGTGCTGATGTTTTTTTGGGCGTGCCATTTAATATTGCTTCATATGCTTTATTAACGCTTATGATTGCTCAGGTGTGCAATTTGCAACCAGGAGATTTCGTGCACACATTAGGTGATGCGCATTTGTATCGTAATCATTTGGAGCAAGCGCGAGAACAATTAACGAGAGAACCTCGGCCATTACCCACAATGACTTTGAATCCTGATCGACGGAATATTTTAGAGTTTGATTTTGACGATTTTGTTTTACAAAATTATCATCCGCATCCCGTGATAAAAGCACCGATAGCCGTATGAAAATGCCTTTCTTATCTTTGCTCGTCGCCATGTCCAGCAATCGAGTCATTGGTCGGAATAATCAGCTTCCCTGGCATTTGCCAGAAGATCTTAAACATTTCAAAGCGCTTACCATGGGACATCCGATCATTATGGGACGAAAAACATACGAATCAATTGGTAAAGTATTGCCTGGTAGAACCAATATTATTGTTTCGCGCATGGAAAATTACATTATTCCTGGCGCGATTGTGGTCGACTCAATTCAAGGCGCTTTGACTGCAGCATGTGAAGTCGATATGCCGAAAAATGAGGCTTATGTCATTGGTGGCGAAAATATTTTTCGACAAACACTGCCGCTCAGCCAAAGAATCTATCTCACCGAAATTCAAAAAACATTTGAGGGTGATACGTTTTTTCCTGAATTAAATTTGAACGAGTGGCATGAAGCAGAGCGTGTAAAACATTTTTCATCCAGCAATGAGCGCCTGGAATATCATTTTGTCATTCTCGATCGAATGGGGGAATGATTAGTTCGAATAAAAATATCATATAAAAGACAAGAAGATACTATATATGGGAGAAATATAAGGGGGAGGATAGAATAGATTAACAAAATTTGACTGAACAGATGCGTCAACATCTGTTCAGTCATAGATGTAGTGATACAGAACGCTCGCTACATCGGTTTATACCAACTTAACTACATTTGCATGGTATAGGCTTTGGGTAAGAAGCGCAAGCCGTTCTCAACTTAGAAATAATAGAGAAGCTTATGCTAATTTTAAATTGGCTCAAGGCTGTGTATGTGCGAAGCTATACTCGCAAACGATTCGGAAGAATTGAGTTTGTAAAAGCGCATTATCGCAGTTGTCCCGGTAGATAGCCGGTATGCAATGTTAAAGGGTTAGTTCTCTGGAATTAACCCTTTAATTATCGCTTACCTACTTGAATGATTTGCATTTTTTAAATTATTAGCCCGGTTAACATTATTAGTGATCAAAAAAGCGAATTTTTTGAACTATCCGTTATATTTTCGGCAAAGTAACACCATGCTGCCCCTGATATTTCCCGCCACGATCTTTGTAAGAAGTTTCACAGACTTCATCGGATTCAAAAAATATCACTTGCGCTACACCTTCGTTAGCATAGATTTTGGCAGGCAAAGGCGTGGTATTGGAGAATTCTAACGTGACATATCCTTCCCACTCCGGTTCAAAAGGTGTGACATTGACGATAATGCCGCAGCGCGCATAAGTCGATTTGCCCAGACAAATCGTCAAAACGCTGCGTGGAATGCGGAAATACTCTACCGTGCGTGCTAACGCAAAGGAATTGGGAGGAATGATGCAAACATCGCCTTTAACATCGACAAACGAATTGGAATCGAAATTTTTCGGATCGACAATGGTGGAATTTATATTGGTAAACAACTTAAATTCATCGGAACACCGAATATCGTAACCATAGCTTGAGGTGCCGTAGGATACGATGCGCTGGCCGTTGGCTTGACGAATTTGATCAGGCTCGAAAGGTTCAATCATGCGGTGTTCAAGCGCCATGCGACGTATCCATTTGTCCGATTTTATGCTCATGTTTCTCCCTATCCTGAAGATAATGATGACTAATTATCTTCCGTAATGATTTTTGCAAATAACTCTGAAAGGTCTTCTGCCGATTCCGCTACTTTGGCTGCGATGCGTCGAGCTATCAGTCGATAGGCCGCGGCAATTTTTCCATCAGGTTCTGCGACAACGCTGGGTTTTCCCGTATCGGTATGCTCGCGGATCTTAATGTCAAGCGGTAGTGAACCGAGCAACTCGACATTATAATCGCGGGACATTTTTTCACCGCCACCAGTCCCAAAAATAGGTTCCGTATGCCCACAATTCGAACAGATATGGGTACTCATGTTTTCCACAATTCCTAAGATAGGGATGCCGACTTTTTCAAACATTTTTAGTCCTTTGCGCGCATCCAGTAATGCAATATCTTGCGGAGTGGTAACAATCACGGCACCCGTAACAGGAATTTTTTGCGCTAGCGTCAATTGGATATCGCCAGTTCCCGGTGGTAAATCGACGATTAAATAATCAACATCTTTCCAATTGGTGTCATACAATAATTGTTGTAGCGCCTGAGTTACCATCGGACCACGCCAAACCATAGGCGTTTCTGCATCAATCAACAAACCGATAGAAATCGCTTGAATACCATGCGCTTGAACCGGTTCCATTGTTTTTCCATCCAGCGAGTCTGGGTGTTGGGTAATTCCTAGCATTTGGGGCTGCGATGGACCATAAATATCCGCATCCAGAATTCCGACCACGGCGCCTTCAGCCGCCAGTGCCAATGCTATATTGACAGCCGTTGCGGATTTTCCAACCCCTCCCTTGCCCGAAGCCACGGCAATAATATTTTTTATTCCGGGAATCAGTTTTACACCTTGCTGAACGCTGTGCGGAATGATTTTGCTGCGCACGTAAACATGTATATTGCCAATGCCTGGTAAGGTTTTTAGCGCATTGATAATTTGTTGCTCAATATCGTTTTTAATGCGTTGAGCGGGATAACCTAATTCTACGTCAAGCCACACATTGTTTTGCTCAATGCGGATGTTGTGAATAGTTTTAGTGGTTACATAGTCTTTGCCAATCGTTGGATCAATGGTTTGACTGAGCAGGGATAATATGTTTTGTTCTGAGATAGTCATAGCAAAATTTTTTTGTGTCTTAGGTGAATGAATGATGAAATAGCCGATGGTAACAAATATCGGGAATGGCTACACAGTTTGTTACAATGAGGGTTTTTATTAATTTGCATAGGTCAGGAATGAACGAGCGAAAGATTCTGGTTACATCGGCGCTGCCTTATGCCAATGGCAGTATTCATTTGGGCCATTTGGTTGAATATATTCAAACGGATATCTGGGTACGCTTCCAGAAAATGCGTGGCCATACGGTATATTATGTCTGCGCAGACGATACACATGGCACACCGATCATGCTGCGTGCTGAAAAAGAAGGCATTACTCCGGAATCACTCATTGCGCGCGTGCATCAAGAACATCTTAAGGATTTCACTGGATTTCATATTCAGTTTGATAACTATTACAGTACGCATTCAGCAGAAACGCGTTTCTTTTCTGAGGATATTTATCACAAGCTTAAAAATGCAGGATTAATTTCCGTTCGTGCGATTGAGCAGTTGTATGATCCGGTGAAAAATATGTTTTTGCCGGATCGGTTTGTTAAAGGGGAGTGTCCGAAGTGCGGTGCGAAGGATCAATATGGCGACTCTTGCGAGGTTTGTGGCGCAGCCTATGCGCCGACAGAACTCAAAAATCCTTACTCGTCAGTTTCCGGCGCCAAACCAATACAAAAATCGTCTGAGCATTATTTTTTCAATCTATCCGACCCACGTTGCGCTGATTTTTTGCGTCGCTGGACACGTGAATTTGATCATTTGCAGCCGGAAGCTGCCAATAAAATGCGTGAATGGTTAGGGGAAGCGGGAGAGAATAAACTCTCGGACTGGGATATTTCGCGCGATGCGCCCTATTTTGGTTTTGAAATTCCCGATGCGCCGGGTAAGTATTTTTATGTTTGGCTGGACGCTCCAATCGGTTACATGGGGAGTTTTAAGAAATTTTGCGAACAGAAACGTATCGATTTTGACCAATTCTGGCAAAAAAATGCCACGACCGAGCTTTACCATTTCATTGGTAAAGATATTTTGTATTTCCATGCGTTATTTTGGCCTGCGATGTTGGAAAACTCCGGTTACCGTACCCCAACAAAAATTTTTGCGCACGGTTTTCTGACCGTCAACGGTGAAAAAATGAGCAAATCGCGCGGCACTTTTATTACTGCGGAAAGTTATTTGCAACAACAATTGAATCCCGAATGGCTGCGTTATTATTATGCGGCGAAACTGAATAGTACGATGGAAGACATCGATTTGAATTTGGACGATTTTATTGCGCGGGTCAATTCCGATTTGATTGGAAAATTTGTCAACATCGCAAGCCGTTGTGCGGGATTTATTACGAAACGTTTTGATGGTAAGTTAGTCGCTGGGGCGCAATATCAGCAATTACGAGCAACCATTGACGAACATTTTGCCAACTGGCGTCCGGAACTAATCGAAAAGGCTTTCGAAGAACGCGAATATGCTGGCGCAATTCGTCAGATCATGAAGTTTGCGGATGAAGCAAATGAAATGATTCATCAGTTAGCACCGTGGGAGATGGCCAAGAAACCCAATCAGGAGGAAGAATTACATCGCGCCTGCAGCTTGGGTATTCAGTTATTCTACTTGTTGTCATGCTACTTAAAGCCTGTGATACCAGGAACTGTTGAAAAAATTGAACAGTTTTTAAATACTCAATCGCTAGCATGGCCTGTATTGACTGAATCACAATCGGTTTCGCATTTGTTGTTACCCGCGGGGCATGCGATTAATGCCTATCAGCATTTGATGACACGAATTGATGCAAAGCAAATTGACGCCTTGATTTCTGCCAATCAACAAAGCTTATTGGCGAATGATAAAGCAAACGACATCAAGCAAAATAACCAATCAGCTCAAGCACAACAAAATATTGCGCCAATTGCTGAAACCATTACTATCGATGATTTTGGCAAAATCGATTTGCGCGTGGCAAGAATCGCGCATGCTGAGCAAGTAGCAGGCGCTGAGAAATTATTGAAATTGACGCTCGATATCGGTAGCGAGCAACGTACTGTATTTGCCGGCATTAAATCGGCTTATGATCCTGAACAGCTTAAGGGGCGTTTGACGGTGATGGTGGCTAATTTGGCGCCAAGACAAATGAAGTTTGGATTGTCTGAAGGCATGGTTTTGGCTGCTGGAGGAAGCAATCCAGGAGAATTGTTTATTCTTTCGCCAGATTCAGGTGCTCAACCCGGAATGCGTATTAAATAATACGTGATGAAAGCGCAAGAGATTTCACTCTATATTCAAAATCTTGAGCTTAAATTATTACATCACGATTGGACGGAAGACCCACAATCAATTGATGAATTATTGTCTGCGGATTTTGAAGAAATCGACGCTAACGGTACAGTTCATTCGCGGCATGAGGTTGTTCAATGGTTGATGCAAAAAGATAAGATGCAACGGTGGTCATTATTGAATTTTCGGATTAAATTATTGACCGATGAGTGTGTATTGGCCATTTATAATGCCTGTAAAGAAAATGATTCGAGTCAGAATCCCATCGGATCAATCAGGACATCCATTTGGCAAATTCAAAATAATCGGTGGAAAATGATCTTTCATCAAGCATCTAAAATCAGTTAACCATTTAGACTAAGCAATCGATGTGTGTGCAATAGGAGAAATTTTAGTGGACGCTACGACCCAAGAACAACAATTGAATGAAATTAAAAACAATTTGGCGGCTGTGAAACAGCGCATTGTGGATACCTGCCAAAGAATTGGCCGCGATCCTGCTAGCGTACGCTTACTCCCCGTGACTAAAACTGTGCCTGTTGAACGATTGCGACTGGCCTACGCGGCTGGTTGTCTTGAAATGGGCGAAAATAAAATTCAGGAAGCACGCGAGAAATCTGAAGCAATGAGCGATTTGGATATCAAATGGGCTGTAATTGGCCATTTGCAAACCAATAAAGCCAAATACTTGGCGCGCTTTGCCAATGAATTCCAAGCATTGGATAGTCTGAAAGTAGCGGCGGAATTGGATAAACGCTTGCAAAATGAAGGTCGTGCCATTGATGTGTACGTTCAAGTCAATAGTTCTGGGGAAGAAAGCAAGTTTGGTTTGCCTCCAGATGCAGTGCGTGATTTTGTCAAAGAGTTACCTAATTACTCATCCTTACGTATCAAGGGTCTAATGACACTGGCAATTTTTTCTTCCGATCATGATCGGGTACGTGAATGTTTTATCAAAATGCGCGACATTCAAGCAATGCTCCGCCAAGAAGCGCCTGCTGGTCTATCTTTCGACGAGTTATCGATGGGTATGTCGGGAGATTATGAATTGGCCATCGAAGAAGGTGCTACCGTGGTTCGAGTCGGACAAGCTATTTTTGGTAAACGACCATTACCGGACAGTCATTATTGGCCAGGATTAGGCTAAATATAAACGTTAAAAAAATTTGCAATCAAGTAGAAAGGGAAGTTGTTTCTAACAACTCGACATCAAGCATGATACGAAAAATGGATGTGTCTTGATCGACTAAAACGTTTTTTCGAATGACGGCTTGGCAGGTTGTGATGGATTGCTGAAGATTCATTTTTTCTAATAAATCTTGAAATTCCTTACTGTCTTTCTGCGTTAACAATCCTAACACTTTATTTCCGATAACTATTTGTACCTGATCAGGGTGTGTTGGATTGCTGTGAGCAGGAATCAGATAAGCCGTTAACAAAAACAATTCAATGTGCCCTTCATTGCTAATCTCGGCTGGTTCATTACCCGTTTCAATTTTGTGAATCAACTGGTGAATCTGATCAATATAGAGTTCGCCAGAGACTGGGCAGTCAAATTTATTTCGTTCTGGCCATGCGAAATAAGCTTTGGTGCGATCGATGATATCGTGCTGAGTGTTTTTTTCACTCAGTTGCCAAGATATTTCCTGAGTGGAAATTTTATTTCTAGAGGAATAAAAAATTGCTGCGGCGCTTAATGTGACAGGGAGAATAAAATTTTCATTGGCACCTGCGCCTGCAATCAGTCCGATCGATAAGGAAAGGACAGCGATAGTCAGTAGGTTCATGCAGATTTCGGCAATACCGATTTAGAAAACTTGTTAAATCTTTGTTGTTACTGCTTTAACGCATGTTCGATTGTGGCAATAACGTTTTCATCAAAGGGCTTGGTATGCGGGCTAAATTGTGTAATCAATTGACCATCGCGTCCAATCAAGTATTTATGAAAATTCCACGTTGGGTAGGTGCCGGACAATTTCGCAAGGTGCACATAAAAAGAATGCGCGTGTTCTTTTTTTACTGGTGTTTTTTCAAACATAGGAAATTTAACATCATATGTGAGGCGGCAGAAATCCTGGATTTCCGCCTCACTTCCTGGTTCTTGTCCCATGAAATCATTGGAAGGAAACCCCAATACCACTAAACCTTGCTGTTGATATTTTTCATGCAATTTTTCTAAGCCTTCGTATTGTGGTGTGTAGCCGCATTTACTCGCTGTATTGACGATAAGCAGTACTTTTCCTGAAAATTCTTGGCACAGATTCACGGTATCGGACGATGCTAAGCGTCGGAAATTTTGATCAAGCAAAGAGCTATTGCAGCTTAAAGCTGGAAACGACAATAAAGTTGCTATCAAGGTAAAAAAAACGCGCATCATGACTCCTCAACAATGGATATGAAAATATGAATAGGTTAATCAAAAAGGTTTAGTGCTCTGAGTGATAAGGTTTTATTAAAGCACACAACATTTCAATCTGATATGATTATCCGTCAAAATAATAATAATCATGTAGGAGATTTTATGCTTTGGAAAGGAAGACGACAAAGTAGCAATGTCGAAGATAGGCGCGGTCAGTTTGTTCGTGGTGGTACGGCGATTGGCGGCGGCGGGATTATCATGGCGTTGATCGCAGTGTTTATTTTTGGCCAAGATCCTCTCGTTGTGCTTGAAAATCTACAGCAACAAAGTGGCGCTGTGCAAAGATCCGATCAGCCTTATCAACCCAGTGCGCAAGAACAAGAAGTTTTTAATTTTGTGAAAGTTGTTTTGGCCGATACTGAAGACACTTGGGGGCAAATTTTTCAACAGGCAGGGCAAAGGTATATTCCGCCTAGCTTGGTAATATTTACTGATATGACTCCAACCGCTTGTGGCACAGGGCAGTCGGCATCAGGACCTTTCTATTGTCCAGGTGATCAAAAAATATACCTTGATTTGAGTTTCTTAAATCAATTACAAAGCATGGGTGCCAGCGGCGACCTGGCAGTTGCTTATGTCATCGCTCATGAAGTCGGGCATCATGTTCAAACCATAACGGGTGTTTCCAGTCGAATTAGAGAATTGCAGAGCCAATCCGGACGTTCTGGCGTCAATGCACTGCAAGTTAAAATGGAGTTACAAGCAGATTGTTTGGCGGGTGTTTGGGTACAGCACACGCAAAAAAGAACGCAATTCTTGGAAAGCGGTGATGTCGAAGAAGCCATGAAAGCTGCGGCGGCAGTCGGTGATGATAATATTATGCGAAAATCGGGTATTCCGCCAAGACGGGAAGCATTTACGCATGGTTCTTCAAAAGAAAGGATGGAATGGTTTAATCGCGGATTTAAAGCGCAAACTTTAGAAGATTGCGAAACGGGTGTTTAATAACATAAGATGGCAAAGCAATACAAGTAACGAAACATTAAGTTTTAATTTAAAGGAGTTATAAGATGGCATATGGATTTATTGTTGAGAATTTAGTCAAAGCGTTAGCCAATGAGGGGAAAACAAGGCTTGAACATATTGTTAGAACTTCAATGGGCGGCGGCGGTGGAAGTGGAAGTGCAAATCCAGTCGCGGCCAATTCGGACAGTAATGGAATGGGGGGGATTTTTAAGAAAATATTCGGTGGTTCAAGTGATGCAGCAAAAACAACGGCCACTGCTTCTAATGCTTCGGTTACGCCTGGGCAAATGGGAGGCCTTGGTGCCATCGCAGGAGCAATTTTAGGAGGAGGTAGTTCATCTATTAAGGGCGCATTAGGTGGTGGGGTGCTTGGTATGCTTGGAACGCTTGCAGTGAATGCACTACAAAATAAACTTAATATTCATCCGTCGGCATTAGCGTCGGGTGATTTAGAAAAAGTATTGGATAAAAATCAAATTGAAACCATGCAGTCTGAAAACACCGAAAAATTGATGCTACGAGCTATGATCAGCGCAGCCAAAGCAGACGGTCAACTGGATGATCAAGAGATGGATAAAATTATGGGCAAAGTGGGTGCCGATGGTATTACCGCTGAAGAACAGAATTTCCTCCGGAGTGAAATTGATAAGCCGCTGAATATACAAAAGCTTGTTGCCGATGTTCCCAATCCACTCGTGGCTGCGCAAGTGTATGCCGTTTCATTGTTTGCTATTGATATCAACACTGACGCAGAAAGGCAATACTTAAAACAATTGGCGCAAGCACTCGGTTTAGATGCTGATGCAGTAAAGCGGATACATGATATGACTGGGGCACCTGCTGCTTAGTCAATCCGGGTTAATACAATTTAATTTGCGATTCCCCGCGGTTTTGCCGTGGGGATAGATGTTTGAGCGTATCTTGTTTTGATTGTTATGGTTGTCGAAGTAAAAGCCGCTCAGCTCAGTTTTCAGTGGATTTATTGCGTTTCTTGTCAGTTTAGTCAGTCATGTAACGATGAGTTCTCATGGCTGAATACTTCAATGACCGCGAGTGGATATAAGTTTTGCAAAGTGAAAGCGCAGTGATGTCTGCAGTCGGAAGTTGACTAATCTTTTTTTCAATAAAAAATCAAATAGCTAAAGGTACCTAGCTTTTAGTTTTTTTATTTATTCGAGGCATGTTTGCTTAAGTCCTTAAGTGACATCTCATTCTGAATCTTTCTAAGTAATATAAAAAACCTACTTCTAATGGATAATTCTTTCAGATCAGACGGCAATGAGTCATCTATTCACGAGCCGACCAAGACGCTTAAAGTAAATGATTGTGCGATTACGCTACTTGGAACAGCGCATGTCTCGAAGGTGAGTGCCGATAAAGTTCAAGAACTGATTGCAACGGGGCAATATGATGCCGTGGCGGTGGAGTTATGCCCAAGTCGGCACAAAGTGCTTGTCAATCCTGACGCAATTGCCAAAATGGATTTGTTTCAAGTGATTAAAAGTGGGCAGGCCAGTATGGTCGCAGCTAGTCTCGCTTTAGGGGCATTCCAACAACGCATGGCAGAACAATTCGGCATTGAGCCTGGTGCTGAGATGCGAGTGGCCATTAAAGATGCGCAAGCAGCCAAACTACCAGTCATTCTCATTGATCGTGAGATTGGTACAACGATGAAACGTATTTATCACAGTGTACCGTGGTGGAAACGATTCAATTTATTCGCTGGTTTATTGGCAAGTGTTATTAGCAATGAAAAAGTAAGCGCTGAGGAAATCGAAAAGCTGAAACAAGGCGATGTACTAGAAAGCTCATTTTCGCAGTTTGCTGAAAATGAGAAGGATTTATTCCGGCCTCTCATCAGTGAACGAGATACTTATATGTCCGCTCGCTTGATCAAAGAATGCCAAGAAAACAATTATCAACACGTTCTAGCCGTGATCGGTGCGGGGCATTTGCCGGGCATGAGTAAACAACTTGAAGCAGGTGATATCCGTGATCCTGATAATACGATTGCGGCGCTTGATATTATCCCTGCGTCTTCGCCATGGTTAAAAATCATTCCTTGGAGCATCGTTGCACTGATTTTTGTTGGTTTTGGAATTGGTTTTTCGCGTAGTCCAGAAATGGGTACCAGTATGATTATTGAATGGATCGTTATTAATGGTGGTCTTTCGGCGTTGGGTGCGGCGATAGCGTTGGCGCACCCGCTGTCCATTTTGACTGCTTTTGTGGCGGCGCCAATAACGTCTTTGAATCCTACCATCGGTGCCGGAATGGTGGTTGCAGCCGTTGAAATTTATTTTCGCAAGCCCAAGGTTGAGGACTTTAATCGTTTAAGAACAGATGCAACTACTTTAAAAGGCTGGTGGAACAATCGCGTTACTCGAACCTTGCTAATTTTTATTTTATCGACATTAGGATCTGCGGTTGGTACTTATGTTGCTGGATTTAGAATTTTTGAACAATTGAGTAACAGTTAATTCATGCTTGGCTTCTTTGAACGTCTCATCGATCCTTATCCTCCGCAGCATCCGGTAGAGCCGCCCAAAGGCATATATCAGTTCTGCCGCCATTATGTTCGTGGAGTCGAAATACATTTGGTTGTATTGGCAATATTGACTACGCTGTTAGCGATCAGCGAAGCGATGCTTTATAGCGTTCTTGGTCAAATTGTTGATTGGTTGGCAGAAAAAAATACGGTTGATTTTTTTGCTAGAGAATGGCTCACGCTCTCGGTCATGTCAGTGTTTGTGTTATTGGTGATTCCGCTCTTGGTGTTGTTGCACTCCGCAGTGATTCACCAAACGCTGATGGGAAATTTTCCGATGCGAATCCGCTGGCTGTCACATCGATATTTATTAGGACAAAGCTACACTTTTTTTCAACACGAATTTAGCGGGCGTATCGCGACTAAGGTGATGCAAACCGCATTAGCCGTGCGCGAAACGGTACTCAAGCTGCTCGATGTGATGTTGTTTGTATCCGTGTATCTGGCCACCACATTTACCTTAATTATCAATGCCAATTCAATGCTATGTTTGCCTCTGTTGGCTTGGTTAATTTTATACATTCTGATTCTGAGTTACTTTGTGCCACGTCTTAAATATGTTTCAACGCTCCAAGCGGATGCTCGTTCGATCATGACGGGACGTATCGTTGATAGTTATACCAATATTTTGACGCTTAAATTGTTTTCTCAGAGCCAGCGGGAATCCGTCTATGTTAAAGCCGGTATGGAAGAATTTATGGCCACTGTACATCCACAAATGCGTTTGTCGACTGGACTCAACGTTTGTGTTTGGATTATCAATATGTTATTGGTTTTTGTTACCGGTGCGTTGGGGATACAGTTGTGGTTGCAAGGTAATATCGGGCCTGGCGCGATCGCCATTGTCATGAGTCTCGCGATTCGCTTAACTGGGTTGTCTCATTGGGTTATGTGGGAAGTTAATGCGTTGTTTGAAAACATTGGCACGGTGCAAGATGGCATCAATACTTTGTCTAAACCTCAGCAAGTGGTAGACAGTAGCGACGCTAAAGAACTGATTGTGGAACGCGGTGCCATTGAATTTAACCAAGTTAGTTTTTCGTATCACCACCACCACCAAAAAAATAATGAAAATGAATTACAGTTGATTTTTGATCATCTGGATTTACACATCGCCGCCGGCGAAAAAGTAGGGATAGTGGGGCGTTCTGGGGCCGGTAAATCGACATTTGTGAATTTGTTACTGCGTTTTTATGATGTACAGCAAGGAAGTATCTGTATCGACGGACAGGATATCCGTGCGGTTACGCAAGATAGCCTACGTGCAAATATCGCAATGGTGACACAGGATACATCGTTATTGCATCGTTCTGTGCGCGATAATATTTTATTTGGCAGACCGGATGCAACCGATGAGCAAATGATTGCAGTGGCAAAGCAAGCTCAAGCGCATGAATTTATACTGTCTTTACGCGATATCAAAGGGCGCACAGGTTATGATGCGCACGTCGGTGAGCGCGGTGTAACCTTATCCGGTGGTCAACGTCAGCGCATTGCGATTGCTCGCGTGTTATTAAAAAATGCGCCAATTTTAGTTCTTGATGAGGCGACTTCGGCATTGGATTCCGAAGTGGAAATCAGTATCCAACAGAGCTTATATCAACTGATGCAAGGTAAAACAGTGATAGCAATCGCACATCGCTTGTCGACCATTGCAGCCATGGATCGTCTGATCGTGTTTGATAAAGGGCGTATTGTAGAGCAGGGCACGCATGCGCAATTGATCGGTAATAATCAACTATACGCGCATTTGTGGAATCATCAGTCGGGAGGATTTCTAGGATTAGAAAAATAATAGTCAATTAGCCATTGGGTACTATCTTACCAAGAGGAGTTACAAATAAATTGTATCTAGTGTTTTTTATAAAATAAGATCATAATCCGTAATAGTTGCTCCTTAAAAGTGGTTATGTGGGCACTAAAAAAATTGTTATTAGATGGTTTTTATGACAAATAGTTCTTGACGAGAGGGGGGTGTGTCGACTAGCCTGGGGGGTGTGGTTGGATTAGTAAAGGAAAGATCTAGTTTAGCTGCTAAAAAATTAAGTAAAAGAGCAATAAAT
>Ga0209063_1000085_pt1 | contig 108288 bp, 85 predicted proteins | sample KloWWTmeKNB19Kit_FD_187177 | JGI IMG/M metagenome (GOLD analysis project Ga0209063, IMG submission 187177) | Active sludge microbial communities from Klosterneuburg, Austria, studying microevolution and ecology of nitrifiers - Klosterneuburg... | ecosystem: Engineered > WWTP > Aerobic digester... | reverse complement strand
ACTGCCCGTGTGAACAACACCACTGCGGTGATGGAGCGTCAGGGTCTGAAGCCCGGCGCGTACAACGTGCAACTGCGCTTCGAGGACGGAGCAGTGGCACGCAAGCTGATGTTGGACTAAGAACAACGCCACTTTCACAGAAGGCCATTCACCGACCGGTGGGTGGCCTTCTGCTTAATGCTATTACCCCAACTTTGCAGTGCATGAAGATCACTGAAAGCCCATCGCACTACGAGCATCTGGAGCGCATGAGCACCGCCGAACTGCTGCGGAACATGAATACCGAGGACCGCAGTGTGCCCGCTGCCGTTAGCGAAGTACTGCCCGCCATGGAGGTCTTGGTGGATGCCATCGCCGAACGCATGCAGCGCGGTGGCCGTCTGTTCTATCTGGGTGCCGGCACAAGTGGCCGCTTGGGCATCGTGGACGCCAGCGAATGCCCACCCACCTTCGGGGTACCGCACGGGTTGGTGATCGGGCTGATCGCAGGGGGCGATGCCGCCATTCGCAAAGCGGTCGAATTCGCGGAGGACGACCGCGAGCAAGGTTGGAAAGACCTACAGGAACATGCGATCGGTAAGGACGATACCGTGATCGGGATCGCGGCCAGCGGTGGTACGCCATACGTGATCGGTGCCTTGGAGCAGTGCAACACGGCGGGCATCCTCACGGGCGGCATCACCTGCAACCCGGACAGCGCATTGGCGAACACGGCCGATCACCCCATCGTGGTGGTGGTAGGCCCGGAATTCGTGACCGGCAGCACACGCATGAAAAGCGGCACCGCACAGAAACTCGTGCTGAACATGATCAGCACCAGCGTGATGATCAAGCTCGGTCGCGTGCAGGGGAACCGCATGGTGGACATGCAACTGAGCAACAACAAACTCGTGGACCGCGGCACGCGGATGGTGATGGATGAACTGCATGTGGATTACGAGCAAGCCAACGAACTCCTGAAACGCCACGGCAGTGTGCGGAACGCCATTGAAAGATCCAGGGGGCAGTAGGTAGTGGGCAATGAGCAGTGAGCAGTGGGCAGTTGGGCAGTGGGCAGTGGGGCAGTTGGGCAGTGGGCCGTGGGCAGTGGGCAGTGGGTTGGAGTGATCAGGGATCGAACAAAAGGAAACAGCAACTCGCAGGGTTCTACCAACGAAGACCGAACAACGAATATCTTCGAACGACCGATATGCACACCATCGAACCCTACTGGAACTGGCGCCACCACTACACGGTGGAAGAGGACGAGCGGTCGCCTTGGTTCGGCGAAGAGCACAGCGAATTCGAATTCAGCCATGCGGTGTACGACCATGTGATCCATCCGCAATGGGACAACTTGGGCAGCACCACCTTGTACATCAAGGTCCTCTTCGCGGACTACGATGAGGGCTATGCCATCTTCGAACTCATCGGCGAATGGAACGACCTGTTGCACAACGATGTGATGTTGTTGAAGCGCAACATCGTGGAGCACTTCATGGCGCAGGGGATCACCAAGTTCATCCTCATCGGCGAGAACGTACTGAACTTCCACCCCAGCGATGACGAGTACTACAGCGAGTGGTACGAGGAGGTGAGCGATGCCGACGGCTGGATCGCATTGCTGAACATTCGGCCCCATGTGCTGGAAGACCTCCAACACGCCAACATCGACCAATACTTCCTCTTGGGTGGCAAGCTGAACAGCATGCCCTGGCGCACCTACGAACCCGAAGCGGTCTTCACCCTGGTGGAAAGCATGGTGATGCGGAGGCTAGGGGCTTGAGCACCCGGAATGACCCTTAAAGCAAGACCCGGAAAAGACGGTGAACACCACCTCTTCCGGGTCAAGATCACCAGAAGGACCTAGCGGCTCTTCTTCTTCCGGCCCTTGGCGGGCTCTTTGAAGGTTTGGCCCAACTTCTCGGTCATGCTATGGATCGCTTCTGCGGCATCGTGCATGGCATGCTGAACGGCCAGTCCAGCGCGTTCGCCAATACCCTTCAACGCCGGGACCACTTCCTTCTGTGCCACGGTCTTCACCTCCTTCACGGCTTTCTTGGCGGATCGCTTCGCCTTCTTCACCTTCTTCTTCGTTTCGGCCATGGTCGGCTTGTAGGCCTTCTTGGCTTCCTTCACGATCTTCTTCGCGGACCGCTCGGCTTTCTTCACGGCCTGCTTCGCAGAGCGTTCCGCATTCTTCACCACTTCCTTCGTTCGGGCCATCAACGTATCCGATGCCTTCTTGGCTTCCTTCACGGACTTCTTGGCCGATCGCTCCACCTTCTTCACCGTCTTCTTCGCAGAACGTTTGGCGCCTTTCACTTCCTTCTTCGCTTTCACCAGAGGCTTCAAGGCCTTGGCCGCTTTAGCGGGAGGTTGCGACTTCGCACTGGTCGCCGCCTGCTTCGAGGTACGCTTCTCCGCCTTCTTCACCTGTTTCGCAGCCTTCTTCCCTGCTTTCACAGGTGCTGCTTTCTTTACTGGTCGCTTGGCCATGGTAGGTTGTTTGCACAAACTTACGCACCGCACATGTCGGTACCACCAGCAACGCAGGGCCATCGCCTCGTTTGCACCGCAAAGCCGTATGATCTCATCCACAGATGTCGCGGATGGACACAGCTATTCCGCCAAAGGCGGAAAGAAGACCGGCCTTGTAACTCGAATGCTCATGAGCACGACTCGGGATCGGCCTTTGCCTCATACCATCAGAGCCATTTCGTTTGAACACCAGCTGCATCCATCTGCGCCATCTGTGCCATTCCGCGAATACGGGACAGGTCCTGCGGAAAGAATGACGACCCGATAGCCCTGCCAGCAACGTTCCGGACCAATTGCACCCAGCAAGGAACCGAACGACCAACAACGATCAACTACCCCACCCCAGCGATGACGAGTACTACAGCGAATGGTACGGGGAGGTGAGCGATGCGGAGGTTGTGGGCGTGAGGGTGTTGTTGCTTGTTGGTTGAGGCCTGCGTTACTTGGAACAGCGCGATCATCGGGTCACCGTTCCGAAGCGGGACGAAGTACCTTCACCGCTCATTCCTGAATGCCCTTTGAGATGGATCCAGCTGACCCGATCGCGCTGTTCAACAGTTGGAAACAGGACGCTCTCCTGAACGGTGATCCGGAACCCGATGCCATGACGGTCGCCACTGTGGACCGGGACGGGATGCCCCATGTCAGGGTGGTCTATCTCCGGAACCTGGTAGAGGAAGGGTTTGTTTTCTACACCAACTACAAGAGCGCCAAAGCGACCCAGTTATTGGCGAACCCCAACGTGGCCTTGAATTTCCATTGGACCTCCATCGAGCGCCAGGTCCGTATATGTGGCCTCGCGGAGAAAGCGCCTGAAGAACTTTCGGACATCTACTTTGAAGGTCGCGATCGCGAAAGCCAACTCGGTGCCTGGGCCTCTCCGCAAAGTCAACTGATCCCGGATCGAAAATGGCTGTTGGATAAAGTGGCCGATCTCGATGCCCAGTACGCAGGAAAGCCAATTCCGCGCCCACCTCATTGGGGCGGCTTTCTGGTAAGGCCCGCTACGATGGAATTCTGGACCGGACGTACGGCCCGGTTGCACGACCGATCCCTGTACACGCGAGATGGGAGCACGTGGAAGTGCTCGACCCTAGCTCCATAGCGGAAGTCCCCTATTCTCTGACCCACCGGATGGATAGGGGCACAACTTCACCTCCGCGCTCGGGTGTTGCCCTTACCGCCTATGGCAGCGCCACCGATAGCTGCACCTGCGCCGGATCGAAGAGCAGGCCGTCCGCATGCCCCATCATACGCCGGTCGGTAGTCATGGCATGCACATGGATGTTGGTGTCGTGGTGCGTGAACACCGCATGGTGCTTCGTGGAGAAGAAGCCGATGGCCTGCGCATCGCTGTTGTTCAACTGGTAATTCCTGTTGTGCGCATGGGCATCGGCCGGACCGTGTACCTCCGTGCCGGGGGGTACGGCCACCAAGTGCAGTTGCACGGACCGGAACACACCCGACATGCGGAATGCGAAGGGCGCCTGCAAGGCACCGAACTCGGCGGTCAAGAAACCATCCAAACTGCGCAGGTCCGTTACACCATCGGGCAAGGCCACCGGCCGCCACGCGTGTACCTCCTGCTGCACGAAAAAGGGCGCACCCGCATCGCTGCGCTCCACCACCTGCATGCTACTATCACTGGTGGCCGTGGCCACGTAGCAACGCCCATCCACCACCAACAACTCACCGCGCAAGAAGGCCAGCGGACCAATCCCGTACACGCCCGGAGCGGCCACACTGTCCATGCCCACCAACGCCGAAAGTTGGCCATTGAACATGGTGTTGCGCATGGCACCGGTATGTTGCACGGTGCCGTTCTGGGCCTGCACGCTGCCGCAAAGGGCAATGGCAAAGAGGGCAAGTGTACTCGGTCTCATGGCGCGAACGGGCTGCGAAGATCGGGCTGCGAAGTTGAAATGTCCCACAGGTCGGCTCTATCCCCAGGGCCATCGCCTTTTATCCACCGCGAAGCCGCAGGATCTCATCCACAGATGGACACAGGTATTCCGCCTAAAGGAGGAAGGAAGACCTATACCTTGAAGTCTCATCCGCTTGACGCAGGATCCGCCCCCTATTCCCTCGCCCCCGCATCCACCCCCCTTCCAGATCATCCTACACGGCGCTGCGGAACTGATCGAAGAGATCCAGCACAGCGCTGGACCATAGCATCGACACTGGTGCGGTAGCTGCCCCAGAGCAGTGCGTTGGCTGCATGCGTTTTGGGGATGTCCACGGCGATCACGCGAGTGTCGGGGGTGAAGCGTCGCACCTTGATCAAATCGTCGGAGACCAGCACGCAGCCCTTGTGGATGAGGATGCCGTAGACGCGGATGGTGAACATGGGGCCGCTGGGCATCGATCAGACAATGGGATGCGCGTGCTCATGGGAATTCGGTGCGGATGATCTTGTCCACGATCGCTTCCAAGGGCGGCAGGTCGATCTGCACAATGGCCCACACGGCCGGTAGGCGCACGCCGAAGTAATCGTGGGCAATGAGGTTGCGAAAGGCCCGCACTTGGTGCCACGGGTAGGTGTACTTCGCGAGGACGGCCTCATTGGCATAGCGCACCTCTTCGCCGATGGTGCTGAAGAGCATGAGCACGGCATCGCTCAGGACCCCATCGGCGAGGAATTGTCGTTCGGTACGGCCTTTCAGGTGCGACCGCAAGCGCGCAATGGCCGCTTGGATGCGCTGCCACCGTTCCTTTTCGGTGATGGGTTCAGCGCGCATGGATCAGTTGCAGATCGGGCGTGATACGTTCCAGCACGTTGGGCTTCAGGGAATCCATGAAGCCCACATCCACGGCGCGGCCCAAGCCTTGTTCCAATTGGTGTTGCACCTCGGCCAATTCGAAATAGCTGAAGGGGTCCACCACTTCGATCACCAGATCGATATCACTGCCGGGTCCATCGTCCTTGCGGGCAAAGGAGCCGAAGAGCCATGCCTTCTTCACCTTGGGGAACTTGGCCAAGCGTGTTTTCAGTTTGCGTACAATGGCAGTACGGTCCTGCTTCAGGAAAGCGGTGTAGGCCATTTGTGCTTCTGCGGCCTTCAGTGCCTGGGCGCCGAGTTCATCATCGGCAATGGCGTATAGCACCGTATCGCGCAACCACGCCACCACCCAGGCATCGGGGTCGGACTTGAGGTATTTGGCCAGTTTGGCAACTTCCTCCCGGTTGGGTTTGCGTTCGCCACGTTCCCATTTGCTCACCAGGCTCACGTCCACTTTAAGGCGTTCGGCCACTTCGCGCAAGGTGCGTGCATTGGCCTCTCGGCTTTGGCGCAAGAGGTCGGCGAAGGATGTTGGCGGGGCAGGCATGCGCTTTGGACAGAATGTGTCCAAATGTAGTTGCGCCGTGCAAATATTGGCGCGCCTTGGGATAGGAATTGTTTTGGACAGGCCGTCCAGTGCCTAAGCCGCCTCAGTCTTCACTTCGGCAATTAGAGAAGGGGCTCCTGAGGCATAGCGACCCTAAACCCGCGCAGGGTCTCCTGAGGTATAGGGACCCTGCGCTTTCGGCTACGAACGCCAAGGTCCTCATCGTTTGCCCCTATCATGCTTAACACATAGGGCCTGTCCACCGCTACCCCAGCGACATGCAGGAGTCGCCTACCCCGCTCCGCGCAACATCTCCCACACCACCCGATCGATCGGCAGGCTGAGGTCCTCGGCTACGGAAGTGGAAAGGTCCAACCAGCGGAAGACCTCCTGGTCGGGATCCTCCAGAACACCGAAGAAGGGTTCGGCCACGGTGGGCAGCGCATCGGGCTGTGCGATGCGGAAGGTGTAGTACACGCTCAACACTTGCATGGGCCGTTCGTGGAAGGTGCTTTGCTGGAAGAAATCGGTGGTGTAGAAATGGGCGAGTTCGAGTGCTTCCACGCCGATCTCTTCACGGATCTCGCGGATCAGACATTCCTTGGTGCCTTCCCCGAATTCCAAGCCACCGCCGGGGAATTTGGTGATGCGTTGGCCCTTGATGAGTTCGTCGGAGACCAGGACATGTCCGTTATGGATGAAGAGGCCGTAGACGCGGATGGTGAACATGTTCCGAATTGCTGATCTCTAATTCTTTGTTGCCCGAAACATCTCCCTCTTTCCAACCGGACCCGGCAAGCGCTCCACGCTGAACCCAGCAGCGAGCATGGCGCGGCGCACTTCTCCCTTCGCGCAGTAGGTAACAAGCACTCCGCCTGGTCGCAAGGCGTTGTGCATGCGGGTGAAGGCTTCCGCGGTCCACAGTTCCGGTTGAGCGCGTGGTGCGAAAGCGTCGTAGTAGACAAGGTCGTAGGCTTCGCACTCATCGAATTCCTGCACGAACGTGGGCAGTTTGCGGAAGCTCAGCCCGCCGAGCTCTTCCGCCCATTCCGTGTCCGTGCTCGCCATGCGTTCCATGAAAGGCGTGTGCAGGCCGGGCCAGGCCAGTTCGTTGCAATGATCCAATTGCTCCAACATGGCATGGGAAAGCGGATAAGGCTCCAGCGCGGTATAGCGCACGGTACACTTGCCCTCCCAACAGCGGATCCAGGTCAGCAACAGATTGAGACCTGTTCCGAGGCCCACCTCTAGGACATCCATCTTGGACTTCGGCACCTGCTCCAAACCGGCCTTGATGAAGACATGGGTACTCTCCTGAATGGCGCCGTGTACGCTGTGATAGAACACGTCGAGCGCGTCGTTGCGTACGGTGTAGGACCCATCGCGGGTGAGCAAGGGGCGTGTGTCGTTGGTCGGTCGCACGGTGGTCACGGTGCACGAAAGTACCGCGACCACCTAGCTCCCTGGCATCGTGAACGGTTGCCGAAGCTTCGTTGTTGAAAGGTGGATCGGTACTCTTCCGCAGTGCAGCGCCTTGCCAATAGCTTTGCGCCCCAACAACGGACAACCTATGGCGAAGAAGAGTACCACGAAGAAGAGCCCTGTTAAGAAGGCCACCACGAAGAACCTGCTGACCAACGCGTCCCTGGCCTTCATGGAACGCTACCTGAACAATGCCGCACCCACAGGCTTCGAGAGCAGCGGCCAGAAGATCTGGTTGGACTACATCAAGCCCTACATCGACGACCATATCGTGGACAACTACGGGACTGCGGTCGGTGTGATCAATCCGAGCGCCAAGTACAAGGTGGTGATCGAGGCGCATGCGGACGAGATCAGCTGGTTCGTCCACTACATCACGAAAGAGGGCTTCATCTACGTGCGACGTAACGGCGGTAGCGACCACATGATCGCGCCGAGCAAGCGGGTGAACATCCATACCGACAAGGGCATCGTGCGTGCCGTATTCGGCTGGCCAGCGATCCACGTGCGCAAGCCGGGCGCGGAGCCGACACCTTCGTTGGACAACATCTTCTTGGATTGCGGATGCGACAGCAAGGAGGAAGTGGAGAAGCTCGGCGTTCATGTGGGTTGCGTGATCACGTTCGAGGACGAATTCATGGTGCTGAACAAGAAGCACTACGTGGGTCGTGCGCTGGATAACCGCATGGGCGGTTTCATGATCGCTGAAGTGGCGCGCCTACTGAAGGAGAACAAGGTGAAATTGCCCTTCGGCCTGTACGTGACGAATAGCGTGCAAGAGGAAGTGGGCCTGCGCGGTGCAGAGATGATCGTGGAGCGCATCAAACCCGATCTGGCGATCGTGACGGACGTGACGCACGACACCCAAACACCGTTGATGAACAAGATCCAGAGCGGTGATGTGGCCTGCGGGAAAGGACCGGTGCTGAGCTATGGTCCAGCGGTACACAACACCCTACTGAAGCACATCGTGACCACGGCGGAGAAGGAGAAGATCGCCTTCCAACGTGCTGCCGTAAGCCGCGCTACGGGGACCGATACCGATGCCTTCGCATACGGTGCAGCGGGCGTCCCAAGTGCTTTGATCAGCCTGCCTTTGCGCTACATGCACACCACGGTGGAAAGCGTACACAAGCACGATGTGGAGAATGTGATCCGCCTGATCTACGCCTCGGTGAAGGCACTGAAGTCCGGCCAGGACATGCGTTACTTCAAGTAGCATGAAGTGGGAACTGGACGACACCACGTCCGACGGCATCCGGTTCCTCCTTGTCGGTGCTGGCAGTTTGTTCGCGCTACGGTTGGCCTACGTGGGCATTCTGCGGTGGAACCAAGCCGCAGAACCGAATTCGTTGGAAGCACGTGTGGCCGAATTCCAGAACGGGTATTGGCTAGCCGATGCGCACACCTTGGTCACCGGTCACATGGCGGTCGGTGAGCGCATGGCCTTGGCAGTGGTGATCACAGCGGTGCTCGCTGCACTGGTGGCCGGTGTGGTGTACGTGATCATGCGGGTCCTGCGTCGCCCGGCTGAGAGAGCGGTGGTTCGAACCGCACGGATCGCGCTGGTCGTAGGTGGAGCGTGGTTCGTGTATGCTGCACTGATGGTTCCGGCATCGTCCATTCGGTTGGGATCAGAGGCCTTGGTGCAGATCGATCGTGCGCATATCGCCGAATTGAGCCTCCCCTTTACCACGAACGAGCGCACCACTCCATGGGCAACGATCGATCCTGTTCAAGTTGAAGAACGAACGGATGATCCTTCCGGGAACAACGTGCGCTACTGCATTACCGCGCGGACGAATGGATCGGTCATCACATTGGCAGAACACCGCACCGAAACGGCAGGAAGTGACACCGAGCACCTGCGTATGGAGCGGCTCGCGGAAACGATCCGAACCACCTATTTGCAGCGCTAGTGGGGGCCACAGCGGTCTTTGTGCCACTTGCCTAGCACGGTTCCTCCCTCCTACCTTGCGCTGATGCGCATCCTCTTCATCAAAGCAGCGGACACCTATCCGTTGCGCCTCCAAGTGCTTCGGCCCGGCGGCTTGGAAGAGGATGTCCACTTCGCCAACGATCGATTGGTAGGAGCTTTCCACTTGGGCGTCCACATCGGTGAGCACCGCATTTGCGTTGGATCGTTCTATCCGGAAGCGCACCCCGAACTCACCGGTTGGAAGCAGTACAGGCTGCGCGGTATGGCTACCCACCCGGACTTCCAAGGCCAAGGTGCGGGCGCGAAACTGATGGCCTTCGCCGCCGACCAACTGAAGGCCCGGCACGCGGATCTGGTGTGGTGCAACGCCCGGATCAAGGCCGTGTCCTTTTATGAGCGGGCAGGGTTGGTGATCACGGGACCGGCTTTCGAGATCCCTGGCATCGGTACCCACTATGTGATGTCGCGGAAGCTCTGAACCGGATAGCTTCGCACTGTGCAACCCTCCCACCGGACCGCCTTGGCCTTGGTGCTGCTCAACCTGGTCTTGAAGTGGTGCTGGCTGGGCGTGAACGAACTCGCCCACGACGAACCCTTCACCATGTATTGGGCATTGCGCCCCATCGGTGCTTTGTGGACCATGCTGGGCACGGAGAACAATCCGCCGCTGTACTTCCTGCTGATGAAAGCGTGGGGAATGCTAGTGCCCTTGGATGCGGCCTGGTGGCGGATCCCCTCGGCCACCTTCAGCGCACTGGCCGTTTGGCCGCTCTACCTATTGACCCGGCAACTGGGCGGCGCCCGCATCGCATTGGTCGCGGCCTTGCTCTTCACCTTCAGCAACTACCACTACGGTTTCGCCCATGAAGTGCGGGCCTATGCGCTCTTCACGCTGCTGTCCGTCACCAGCATGTGGTTGCTTCTGCGGAATTCAGAAGGCCGCATGCGACCGTGGATCTGGCTGGCCGTAGTGAACGTGTTACTCGTCTACACCCACTTCTTCGGTTGGTTCGTGATCGGCTTACAAGGCCTGTGCATGGTATTGCCGGAACTGCGTACGAAATGGCGGACCTACCTCATCGCCTTGGGCATCGCCGTGGCCAGCTACCTCCCCTATGCGGCCATCTTCTTGTCGCGCATGGGACACAGCATGCAAGCGGGCACTTGGCTGGATCCGCCCGTACCGGAAGAGTTGTACAACATGATCTGGCGCTGGAGCAATGCGCCGGTACTGGCCGTAGGCTTTCTGGTGGTGATCGCAGTCGCCCTGTGGCGCACACGTGCGAAGGACCTTGGTATGCGGCTCGGTCTGCTCTGGACCTTCGTTCCCTTGTTGGGCATGTTCGCGGTCTCTTTCGCGGTGCCGATGTTCTTGGATCGCTACCTGGTGTATGCAGCGCCGGGCTTCACCTTGTTGGTGGCCTTCGCCTTGTCCGAAGTCTTTGTGGACCAACGCGTGACCAATGTCCTCGCCTTCGGAGCGGTGATCGGCATGGCCCTCACCGTTCAGCCCTGGCAGGACAATGGTCGGCATCCCTCGAAGGTAGTGGCCCAAGTGGAAGCCTGGAGTGTGCCGCAGCAGACCGTCTTGATCCTTCCGGACCATTACGACCTGACCTTTGCCTATCACTGGGACAAAGGATCCTTCCTATCCGAAACGTCCATCCCAGCACAATTGGCCGCTCATCACATCCACCCCGTTGCGGGTGTGGTTCCCGAACAGGACGTACACGGCGAGCAACTGATCCTGATCCTGTCCGGCGAGGACCGACCGGCGGTGCTTGGATCCTTGCGTGCTCGGTATGGAACGGTGGATGCCGTGGAAGCGGACCACAAGGTGTGGGTGTACCTGTTCCGGAAGTGAACGGCCCATACCGCCTCTCAACCGTTCATGGATCATGCGCCTCAGGTTCGCCTAGGAACGGCATCTTTGCGCCTTCATAAAAGATGATGAAACACGGATCCACCAAAGCCTTGAGCCTAGCTATGACCATTGGCATCCTCGGGTTGAGCAGCTGCGGAGGCGGCGAGCAGAACAGCACATCGATGGCCGAACAACCACCACCGGCCATCCCGGTGAAGGAATTCTTCAAGAATCCGGAGAAAGCCAGCTTCCGGATCAGTCCAGATGGGCAGTACATCAGCTACCGCGCACCGTGGAACGACCGAATGAATGTCTTCGTGCAAAAGATGGGCGGCAGCGATCCCGTTCAGGTGACCCACGACACCATCCGCGACGTGGGTGGCTACTTCTGGAAGGGTGATCGCATCCTGTACACCCGGGACATCAATGGCGATGAGAACTTCATCGTGTTCAGTGCTAGCATCGACGGTACAGACGTGAAAGCGCTGACCCCGAAGCAAGGCGTACGTGCCGGGATCCTGGACGATCTGGACGGCGTGGACGGCATGGAGCAACACGTGATGATCCAGATGAACGACCGGGATGCACGCGTGTTCGACCCCTACTTGGTGAACATCGTGACCGGCGAACGCAAGTCCATGTTCGACAACAGCAAGGACAACTACGAAAGCTGGATCACCGACCACGCCGGTGTGATCCGCATGGCCACCAAGACCGACGGTGTGAACACCACGATCTTCTACCGCGCAGGAGAGAAAGAGCCTTTTCTTCCCTACATGACCACCGGTTTCAAGGATTCCTGGTCGCCACAGATGTTCACCTTCGACAATGCGAACCTGATCGTGGACCACAACCTGAATGGCCGCGACAAGACCGCGATCGTGGAATGGGACCTTGCAGGCAAGAAGGAGATCAAAGTGATCGCCGAGAACGCCGACTACGACATGGGTGGCGTTGATTACAGCAAGAAGCGCAAGGTGCTCACCATGGCCACCTGGACCGGTGCCAAAAGCGAACGCATGTTCTTGGACAAAGAGACCGAGGCCATGTACAACAAGCTGGCCCCGAAATTCGAAGGCCGCGAGTTCTGGATCTACGGCGAGGATGATAGTGAGACCAAGTTCTTGGTCTGGGCCGGCAACGACCGCGATCCGGGCACCTACTAGAGCTCATCTCAAAATCATCCTTCGGGCTGCACGGGGGCCTCGCGCGCCCATATTTCGTTGCAAAAAGCCTCACGTAGCTCATGCTATGCTTGGCTTTTGCGCCTCATCTGGTCGCACGATCCAACCCGCTCGCTTCCAGAAAACAATTTTGAGATGCGCTCTACTACTTCGATTCCACCACCGACCGTTTGGATGAGCTGGCACGCTCGCGCCCGTGGATCGACCCTGCGCAAATGGCCGAGATGACCCCGATCACCTACCCAAGCCGCGATGGCCTGACCATACACGGATACCTCACCCTGCCCAAAGGCCGCGAGGCGAAGGGCCTCCCCTTGGTGGTGAATCCGCACGGTGGCCCATGGGCGCGCGACGAGTGGGGCTACAATCCCGAAATACAATTGCTGGCGAACCGTGGGTATGCCGTGCTTCAAATGAACTTCCGTGGCAGCACGGGCTACGGTCGCGAGTTCTGGACCAAGAGCTTCAAACAATGGGGCAAGACCATGCAGGACGACATCACCGATGGTGTCGAATTCCTAGTGAAGTCCGGCCAAGTGGACCCGAAGCGTGTGGCCATCTACGGCGCTAGCTACGGCGGATACGCCACCCTGGCCGGCATCACCTACACCCCGGACCTGTATGCCTGTGCAGTGGATTATGTCGGCGTGAGCGATCTGTTCACCTTCCAACGCTCCTTTCCACCCTATTGGGCACCGTACAAGGAAATGATGTATGAGATGGTCGGCGATCCTGTGAAGGACAGCCTGTTGCTGGACGCGGCATCACCAGCCCGTCATGCGGACAAGATCAAGACACCACTCTTCATCGCCCAAGGCGCGAACGACCCCCGGGTGGTGAAGGCCGAAAGCGACCAGATGGTGGCAGCGCTAAAGGCGCAAGGTGTGGAGGTGGAATACATGGTGAAGGACAACGAAGGCCATGGTTTCCATAACGAGGAGAACCGATTCGACTTCTACGGTGCGATGGAGAAATTCCTGGAGCAACACATCGGCGAAAGCGTAAGATCCGAGGAAGCAAAGCACTAGTACCCTAGTGGAACGAACGCAGAACGGCGTCCTTCGGGTCGCCGTTCTGCGTTGCGGGTTTCGGGAACGACCTGTCAACACCTGGGTGACACATTCACTCAGGCGACGAAACGGGCAAGGTCCCCGTCATCCTCTGGATGAAGCGGTTGTCCTTCCAAGCATTCCGGATCGAAAGGAAGAATGGGGCGAACACTTCGGGTAACTTGCACGTGATATCGTCATCCCATCCCATGCGCACATTCCGCATTCTCGTTTTCCTTGTCACGGTGCTATTCCAGCCCGTTGCACAAGCACAAGTGGTGGTGAATGAGGTGTGCGCCTCCAACCTCAGCTCGGTCACGGACAACTTCGGCGAGTACGAGGACTGGTTCGAGTTGTACAACACTTCGGCGGGTGCAGTGGACATCAGCGGCTGGTGGGTAAGCAACCGTGCAGGGAATCCGTTGAAGTGGCAGATACCGGCCGGTACGGTGATCCCAGCGAACGGCTGGCAATTGATCTGGGCCAGCAAACGAAATATAACGGCCGGCGCGAATATCCACGCCAGCTTCAACCTGAACCAGACCGAAGAGGATCACGTGCTGTTGAGCGATGCGAGTGGTACGCTGGTGGATGACTTCACTTTCGACCTGAGTTCGCGCACCAAGGTGGGACACAGCCGATGCCGGGCCACCGATGGGGTCGGCGCATGGTCCCTGTGCGGAACTCCCACCCCCGGCGCTGCAAATGCCGGCGTGATCACTGAATATCTATCACGACCGACCATGTCCCCAGCCTCCGGGATCTATGGCGGAGCGCAGAATGTCACACTCGCTGGTCCGGCAGGTGCCACCATCCGGTACACCACGGACGGCTCGTTGCCCACTGCAGCATCCACGGCGTACGCCGGACCGATCCCTGTAGCCGCGACCACCGTGATCCGGTCCACGGCGTTCGGTGCGGCCGGTTCGCAGTCCAGCTTCACCGAAACGAACACGTACGTGATCGGTAGCCATACCGTGCCAGTGGTGAGTATTTCCGGGGATCAGGTGGACGAATTACTCGGCGGGAACGGAGCCTTGCAACCCATCGGGCATTTGGAATACTTCGGGCCGGATGGCGTACTGCGCGATGAAGCGGAAGGCGAATTCAATGAACACGGACAAGACAGTTGGGCGTATAGCCAGCGCGGATTCGACTACATCGCACGCGACCAGACCGGGTACAACGATGCGCTCCACTACCCCGTCTTCCGCACCAAGGACCGCCCGAAATTCCAACGCTTGATCATCAAGGCCGCAGCGGGAGACAACTACGAATTCGGACCGGGCGGTGCAGCGCACATCCGCGATGCATACGTGCAAGCACTGAGTCAGACCGGTCATTTGGCCTTGGATGAACGCAGTTACGAGCCGGCCGTGTTGTATATGAATGGCCAGTACTGGGGCGTGTACGATGTCCGCGAGAAGGTGGACGACCACGATTTCACCAATTACTACTACGACCAGGACGAGTTCAACATACAAATGCTCAAGACCTGGGGCGGCACGTGGAGCGAATACGGGGGAGCGCAGTCCCAAGCCGATTGGAACGCACTGCGGGCCTACATCATGGGCAACGACATGGGCGATCAAGTGGCCTTCGACTATGTGGATTCGCAATTCAGTTGGAAGAGTCTGATCGACTATTTCTGCTTGAACAGTTACACCGTGTGTGCCGATTGGCTGAATTGGAACACCGGTTGGTGGCGCGGGATGGATCCCAACGGCGACAAGCGCAAGTGGCGCTATATCCTCTGGGACATGGATGCCACCTTCGGCCACTACACCAACTTCACAGGCATACCGGACCAGTCCCCGAATGCCGATCCATGCACGGTAGAACAACTCCCCAACCCGGGAGGGGAAGGGCATACGCTGATCCTGGAGAAATTGATCGCGGAGAACCAGATGATCCACGACTACTACGTGAACCGCTATGTGGACCTGGGGAATACGCTGTTCAGTTGCGACCACATGATCCCCTTCTTGGATAGTTTGGTGAACAACATCGCACCGGAAATGCCCGGACAGATCGCACGCTGGGGAGGCACCATGGCCGGATGGCAAGCGAATGTGCAGAACATACGCGACTTCATCGAGACCCGGTGCGTCACCATTCAAGATGGCTTGGTGGATTGCTACGATCTGGAAGGCCCATTCAACGTGGTCTTCAACGTGGATCCGCCGATGAGCGGCACCATCAACATCAACTCACTGGAGCCGGATGTCTATCCGTTCAGTGGCGTGTATTACGGTGGCATCAACACCACGCTTGCTCCATTGCCCGCCAACGGTTGGATATTCAGTCATTGGGAGGTATTCAGCACCAACATCGTGCTCCCATCCACCACGGATTCGCTCGTCACCGTGGATATCCAAGCCCCGGACAGCATCGTGGCCCACTTCGTTCCGCCAACGCGGTATGACATTGTGCTGGACGTGGATCCACGTGAAGGAGCAAAGATCTGGTTCGACGGAACCGTGTATTCGGACTTCCCGACCGTGGCCTCGGTGCCCGAAGGACAGGACGTGATCTTCTATGCCATTCCGGAACTGTACTACGATTTCCGACACTGGCGTGTAGCGAACAACCTATACACCCCGAGCGATAGCACGTTGATCGCCCTCACGGCACAATTCTATTCGCCGGATTCGGTGATCGCGCATTTGAAACCGCAGGAGTATTCCTATTACGCACCGAATGCCTTCACCCCGAACGGTGACGGCATCAACGACCTGTTCCAACCCTTGGGCAATGCCATCGACCTGGAGCAGTACGACTTCCAGATCTACGACCGGTGGGGCGAAGCGATCTACGCCAGCACCGATCCCACGGAGGGTTGGGATGGCACATCGAACGGCAAGGTGATACCGAACGGCGTGTACGTCTACCGCGCCCATGCGGTGGATGCCGTCAAGAAGGACGTGTACGAACTCTTCGGGCACGTGACCTTGTTCCGGTGATCGCGGACACTCCCTCCCACTTCTTATCGCTTCACATGATCCTCACCGGATAACGCTTTCACCAAGCGTCTACGCGATCATCTCCGGCAGCACCTTGCCTGGATTCAGAATGCCCGTGGGATCGAACAGGTCCTTGATCGAGCGCATGAGTTGGAGTTGGATCGGGGAGAACGCGATATCCATGTACGGTCGTTGCACCAGGCCAATGCCATGTTCGCCACTCAATGTGCCACCCAAGGAGACCGTGAGTGTGAAGATCTCGCGGATCGCTTTCGGCAACTCTTTCTCCCAGAACGCATCCGTGAGTGCATCGCGCAAGATGTTCACGTGCAGATTCCCATCTCCGGCATGTCCATAGCAGATGGTGCGAAATCCATAGACCTTCCCGATGCGCTTGATGCCCGCCAACAATTCCGGTAGCGCATAACGCGGCACCACGGTGTCTTCTTCCTTGTACACCGCATGTGCTTTCACGGCCACGGCCACGTTGCGGCGCAAATACCACAACGCATCCTTCTCCGAGGCAGACTCAGCGAACAGGACCTCACCCCCACCATGCGCCTCCATCACACCCAGAATGGTCTCGCATTCGCGCATGAGCACATCGTCGTGTTGGCCATCCACTTCGATCAAGAGATGGGCTTGCACTTCAGGTGCGACATCCAACTTGATGTCCTCCATGTGCTTCAGCGTGAAATCGATGGCATCCCGTTCCATGAATTCCAAAGCGCTTGGCGTGATCCCTGCACGGAACACGGCACTCACCGCTTCGCAAGCCTTGGCAGCATCATTGAAGGGCACCAACATCAACCGCGAGCCGAGTGGTTTGGGGATCAACCGCAGCACGGCCTTGGTGATGACTCCCAAGGTGCCCTCGCTCCCGACCATCAAACGTGTGAGGTCGTAGCCTGTCGCGTTCTTCAAGGTATTGGCACCGGTCCAGATCACATCGCCGGAAGCAAGCACGACTTCCAGGTTCAGGACGAAATCCCGCGTGACCCCGTACTTCACGGCACGCGGTCCACCCGCATTCTCGGCGAGGTTGCCGCCGATGGTGCAACTCCCCTTGCTGCTGGGATCCGGTGCGTAGTACAAGCCCTTGTCTTGCACGGCATCCTGCAACACTTGCGTGATCACACCGGGTTCCACGGTCACTTGCAGGTTGCGTTCATCAATGGAAAGGATCCGATCCATACGGTCCAAGGCGAGTGCCACCCCACCATGCACACTCAGCGCACCACCGCTCAATCCCGTGCGACCACCGACGGGTGTGATCGGGATGTGATGCTCCGCACAGAGCCGCACCACACGGGATACCTCGTCCGTGTTACGCGGTCGCACCACCACATCGGGTGGGAACACAAGGTCCTCGGTCTCATCATGCCCGTAGTCGGCCCGCTCATCGTCCCCAAGCAGCAGGTCGCCTGCATCCAGCACTGCGCGCAGCCGTTCCACGAATGCGCCATCCACTTTCCCGAACACCATGGTGCCGAAGTTAATCGGTGATCACCTCCTGATGGTCCGGTCCGGATGAACATGCGCAGATGATCAGGGCTATGGCCTTGTGTTTTCTGCGACCCCGCTGGGCTCGTTCACCCATGGGGGTATTTTCCAATTTCTGTGACCCCTCTGGGGTCAGAACGCAGCACCGGTCATGCTCCTTGTGGGTTGACCCCAGAGGGGTCACAGAGCATAGAATTCAGAGTCGGACGAACGTGTTCGACCCCAGCGGGGTCGCAGAAGCAACAGACCTGGTGCGGAAGGTATTTAGAGGCGATAGCCCTGCACAGATGATGCAGGATCCATTCCAACATGTAACTTGGTGGTGCTATTCTGCGGGGTGGAAGGTGAATGGATCGGCCAACGTCCAACTAACCATTCGGATCATGAACGCCCTCCGCGATCTACTTGTGATCATCCTATTGACCTTGGCCTCTGCATTGCATGCGCAGAATGTTGGAGTGAACGCCAATGGTGCCGCGCCGGATGGATCGGCCATGCTGGATGTGGATGTGTCAGCCTTACCTGCCGCCGGGAAGCGCGGTATGTTGATCCCCCGCATCGCCTTGACGTCGGAGATCCTGGCCGCGCCGGTGGTGGCACCGGCCATTTCACTCTTGATCTACAACACAGCGACGGCGGGCCTTGGAGTGAACGCCGTTACACCGGGCTACTACTTTTGGAACGGTACACGCTGGACCCGACTCTTGAGCGCAGGTGATGGTTGGCGCACGATCGGGAATGGGGGCACGAATGCGGCGTTGAACTTCTTGGGCACAACGGACAACGTGGATCTGGTGATCCGAACACAGAACTTGGAACGTATGCGCGTACTGGGTGCCAACGGACGTGTAGGCATCGCCATTGCGGCACCGACCACGGCTCTGGAAGTGAATGGAGGCGTGGCCGATGCGGTGTTCGGCCACAGCATCAACGTGGGCGGCTACCTGGGTCGCGAAACGAACTTCTCATTCGGCATTCCACTGCAAACCCTGAATGGTGCAGGCGTGTTCGCCAGCAACCCGGCCGCCGGATACACGTCGGTGTTCGCCCAATCCACCGGGGCAGCTACGGTAGCAGCAGGGATCGCCTTCAGCGACGTGTGGATCGGTCAATACAACTACGTACAGAATGCAGCCCTATTCAATCCGTCCGGCTCATACTCGCAATTGAACGTCACCAACGCCGGGTTGGGCGGCTTCCAAGCGGCCATCCGCGCATTCAGCTCCCGTGGGACCGTGGCAGGCAACCCGGGCTACACAGTGGGCGTGCAGGGAACCGCCGACACGCAGAACCAGGATGCCATTGGATCAATGGGGACCGCATACTCCAACTCGTTGACCAAGGCGGGCGGCTATTTCGACGCTTACACCTATCCCGGTGCGGCACAGGCATTCGCCTACGTAGCAACCACCGTGGGCGGTATTGCCCGGAAGATCACAGGGACCAATGCGGTCAGCGAGATCATTCCGACGGCGGATCATGGGCGCATCATGCTCACGGCACCGGAATCACCGGAATACTGGTACCAGGACTACGGCACGGTGCAGTTGGTGAATGGCAGGGCTCGTGTTGATCTGGATCCGATCCTTCGGGACATCATCGTGGTGAATGCGGAGTATCCCGTCCGCGTGTTCTGCACACCCGTGGACATGCCGGAATTCAATGGCGTAACACAGATGGACCGCACGGCATCAGGTTTCGATCTGGTGGAATTGAACGGAGGAACGCACACCGGCACGTTGGATTATCAACTCATCGTGAAGCCGAAGACCGGCATGGGTGAAGGCCGCTTCCCACAAGCACCTGGGCCAGTTTGGTTGAAGACCGATCAACAACCGGAGGCGGCCAAGGCCAGCAACCAGCCGGACCCGTCCAAGATCTTCTACTGGCCTTCGGATCATGAAGTCTATGGGTACGATGTCGGTAGGATCACGCCTACGGGCATGCGTGTACCGTCAGGCGAACACGCCGGCAAGTGGAAGGTGGCCGAAGGCGTATTCATGGATCACATGCCCGCACAGCGACCCGGTATCGAGTAGCCGTTAGCGCACCAAGGTGACGTGCCCAATGAAATCGCGGGCATCGCCATCGCGTTCCACGATCACCTTCCAAACGTACACGTCCAGTGGCGCTTCCACGCCGTTGTGCGTACCGTCCCAACCGGTGTTGCGATCACGCGTATCGAACGCGGGAAGACCCCATCGGTCGAACACCATGAAGCGGTAGTTCCATCCAAGAAAACCATTGAGGATGGGGCGGAACGTATCGTTGCGCGTATCGCCGTTCGGGGTGAAGGCATTCGGCACGAAGATGTTCGGATCGCCGGGCAGGCTGATGTAGTTGCACACGGTGTCCGGACAACCGAAGTCGTTCACTCCGACCAAGCAGACCGTGAACCCACCACCGTCCGCAGGGAACACGTGCAACGGATGAACGGCAGTCGATCCTTCGCCATCATCGAAGTCCCAAGTGAATGAGATCGCACCTTCACTCAGGTTCCGGAAATGCCGCGCGTACGGGATACTCGAAACGGTATCAGCGATGAAGTCCGCGAACGGCCTTGGGTGGATGGTGACCGCTCCGGGCACGAAGGATGTGTCGGTGCATCCACCCGCTCCGTATGCGATCAAGCGTACATCGTACTCCCCGGCCTCGTCGTAGGTATGGAGTGGAAAGGCGAGTACACTCGCACTACCATCGCCCAGATCCCAAGCGAACGACGTACTGTACTGCGATGCGTTGAGGAAGGCGATGGGATAACCTTCGCAACCGGGTTGGGGTGCACTGGTGAAGGCAGCCAACGGCGCAAGGTGCAGGGTGTACGTGGCGGACGACACCGCTTCACAACCGAATTGGTTCGTCGTCGTGAGTTGAATGGTGTAGGTCCCCGGCGTGTCGTACACCACCTGCGGCTGGTTCAGCTCCGAAGTTTCGCCGTTACCCAAGTCCCAGAAGAAACCGACCGCGCCTTGCGATGCGTTGAGGGTTTGCACCACATCGCTCACATCACAACTCTGCGCGGCGGACAGTGAGAACGCACTGGTGGGCAGTGGATGCGCCACCACCACCGCCGTCACGGTGTCGGTGCATCCATTCAGCGATCCGGCCACCAAGCGTACCGTGTAGCTACCCGGAACCGTGTAGGTATGGAACGGTGCGGGTAATGCGGAGGTGTTGCCATTGCCGAAGTTCCATTGGCTGAAATCCCCACCGACCGTGTTGTTCTCGAAGGCCACGGTGAGATCAATACAGCCGCTGGCCGGAGTTGGGGTAAAGGCGGCAACGGGTGTCGGCGAAACGATCACCGGTTGGATCAAGCTGGAGGTACAACCGTTCGCGATGGAGGTCGCCGAGAGTTCCACCATGTAGGTTCCACCCTCAGCGTACGCATGCGTCGGCGAATTCAACGTGGAGCCCGTTCCATCGCCGAAGTCCCATTGCAAACCGGAGATGCCTGTGGTGCTATTCACAAAGCTGAATTCCTCCCCAGCGCAGACCGAGGTAGGTGCAACGGTGAAGGCGATATCCGGACCGGGATATACGGTGACATCCGTAGCATAGCTATCGAATCCACAACCGTAGGCGAAGAGTTCGATGGTGTATGTTCCGGGCTCGGTATACGTGTGCGATAGGTCGTGTACGTTGCTCACATTGCCATCGCCAAGGTCCCAGTAAAAGGTGGTATCGCCAACGGAGAATTGGGTGAGTTCAACGGTGAGTGGACCACAACCCGCAGTCGGTGCCGTGTTGAAGAAGGCGTTCACCCCGTTCGGTTGAATGGTGATCTGCTGCGTTGCCGTATCACTTCCACACACGTTGGCCGCGATCAAGGTCACGGTGATGTCCAATGGCTCATCGTTCGCAGCATACTCGTTCGTCACCACCGGACCGGGCGAAGTGCTGGTGTTGCCATCGCCGAAATCCCATTGGAAGCTATCCGGTATCCCGTAGCTGGCATTGCCGAAAGGCACGTCGCTAAAGGCACAATACTCGTCCAAGTTGGGACCGAATTCCGCTGTGGGCGTTGGGATCACCACCACATCGATACTCGCCACGTCCAAACCACATTGATCGCTGACGGAAAGCGTGACCGGATAGGTAATTGCTTGCTCCGGATCGGCTGGAAAGATGAAGGGCGATGGGTCTTCATCGGTAACCGTCTCCAACCCACCAAGATCCCAAGAGAATGAAAGTCCTTCTCCAACGGATGCATTACCGAAGTCCACTTCGAAAGGCCCGCATCCCGTGTCTGCGGCAAGAATGATCACCGCTTCAGGGATGGCCCACACCTCCACCGTGCTGTACACGGTATCCCGACAATCCGCATCCGTGATCGCGATCAATTGCACATCGAAGGTCCCCGTGCTGGTGTACGTATGCATGGGGTCTGTTGCAGCGGAGGTTTCGCCATCACCGAAGTCCCATTCGTAGGATGTGCCACCCGTGCTCGCGTTCACGAACGGAAAGGCCACATTCGTGCAGGCTATCGGATCATGTGCGAAGGCCGCTTCGGGCAAGGGTTCCACGGTGACCACGGATGCATCGGAATTGTAGCACAGGGTGATCGGGTCGGTGTAGCCGTATGTTACCGCGTTGCCACCGGGCATGGCCGCCAGCGGATCGAAATTCCCGGCCGCATCCACGCCATCGCCGCTCCAGGTCCCCCCAGCAGGCGTAGCACTCAGCACTTGCATTCCGCCATCCAAGCAAACGGCGATCGCATCACCGGCATCCACATCGGGCAACGCGTTGATGGTAACGGTCACTTGGTCCTGGAGCAAACACGTGGCAGAGCCGTTCGAATAGGTGAGCGTGTACACCCCATCCGCATCCGTATCCACTAGGCCAGAAGCCGAGACCTGTGGGCCGCTCCATGTGCCACCGACCGGTGTGGCATTCAATTGTAGCGCAGCACTGTTCACACAGATGGAGGTATCGTTCCCAGCGAAAGCGGGTTCGGTGATCGCCACCACATCCACGGTCAATTGATCGGAGCCCGTACAACCTTCCGCATCGATGACCGAATAGGTGAGCACATCGGTCATCACACCGCTCGGAGTGATCTCTCCATCCGGGGTCACAGTGATCGTGCTCGCACTCCATGTTCCACCAGTTGGGGTACCATTGAGTTGGAACGAGATCGGTTGATCGCACAGCACCACATCCACTCCGGCGTTCACCACGGGCAGGGCATGCACGGTCGCCACGGTGGTACCGGTGGAGGAACAGCCGCTCGCATTGCTGAGTACGTACGTTAGATCATGATCATCGGGTCCGGCCGTTCCTGGATCGAAGGCGTACGGTGGACCACTGACTCCTGGCCCGCTCCACACACCACCAACGGGTGCGCCGGACAAAGGGACCGACGCGGCATCCGCACAACGTTCGAAGTCGGCAGTGATGGTAAGCACGGGTGCAGCGACCACCTCTACCTCCACCTGATCGGAAGTAGCGCAGGTGCCTGTACCATAGTTGTACGTCACTGTTGAAGTTCCTACGGTGGAAGGCGTGAATTGCCCACCGGGTCCAGCTCCGGTCCAAGTACCACCAGGCGGAGAAGCGGGCAACGTGACCGGCGTAGGACCTTGACAGAAGAAGGTATCCGGACCAGCGTAGGCGATCAACGTCAGGTCCTGCACGGTGATCTGCACATCATCACTATTCACGCAACCGTTCCCATCGGTATGGGTGTAGGTGAGTGTCACTGGACCCAATTGATCCGGCACCGGCGTGAACACTCCGCCCGGAGTAACGTTGGTTCCACTCCAAGTTCCAGGACCCGGTGACCCACTCAAGGGAATACCGATCGCTTGATCACAGAAGGTCTGATCGGCACCTGCGTTCACGTTCGTGATCGGATACACCGTGACCGGCACCGTAGCACTTCCGGGACAGCCACCCAGATCACCGGAAACAGTGAAGGTGGTATTCACCGTTGGGCTGGTGGTGAATTGCGCGCCGCTTCCCACCAACGTATTTCCGATGAACCATTGGTAATTGCCTGCACCACTCGCGGTGAAGGTGGCCGGTAAGCCGTTGCAGATCGCGGCACTAGTGGGCGAAACGCTGATGGCCGGTGCGGCAACGACCTGCACGGTCACCGATGCGGCCGGGCCGGAGCATCCGTTGCTGACCGCCGATACGCTATACACACCAGCGTTCGCAGCGGACACGTTGGTGATGGTGACCGATGGCAGGTTGCTACTGAATCCATTTGGGCCCGTCCACGTGTAGGTGACACCGGGTATGGCATTCGCAGCGAGAGAGAGTGTTTGGCCAGCACAGACCGGGCTGTTGCTGGAGATCACCGGAATGGCGGGCAAGGAACCCACGGCCAAAGTGGTAACGTCCGTTGCTGATCCGCATGCATTGGTGGCCGTCAGTGAAATGGCGGAACTCGTAGCACTCGCGTAGCAGATCTGCGGCGGGGTGGCCAAGTTGGAATTCGCAGGTGTTCCACTGGGGAAGGTCCACGCGTAGGTCGTGATCGCCGATCCGCAATTCTGGATCACGGCTGATGGGTTGACACATTGCGTGGCACAGATCCCTGCGAGGCCCTGAACATCCACTTGCGGCGGTGCATTGGCGGTGATAGTGGCACTCTGCGGGTAGGTACCACAACTGTTGGTGGCTTGCAGTTGTACGGTATAGGTCCCCGCTTGCGTCACTTGGAATTGCGGTTCCACCGATGTGCCCGACGTCCCACCAGCATAATTCCAAGCAGGCCCGCTGCCACAAGCACCACCCGAAGTGGACACATTCCAAGCGTAATTGGTCAAACAACTGTTGGGACTCAAGCTCGTGTTGTCGACAATACTGGTGAACGGTGCGCAACCGTTGTTCGGTGCAAGGGTGAAGGCCGGTTGCGGTGGGGCTTCGATGCAGACACAATGCTCCACATCGTCGATGCCACACAGGTTGTTACCAACGGTCAAAGTGATGCAATACGTACCGGGTTGCGTGAATTGGACCGAGATCGCATTGCTCCCATTCGTCCACTGGTTCGGCAGAACGCTGCCATTGAGTGCGCCCATGCCTGCCGGGGCAACGAATCCCGAATTCGGCGAGATCGTCCAGACGCGCAAAGGTTGTGAGCAATTTGCACCTCCAACTCCAAGACTCGTATTCGTGAACGTCACGGTTGAGTTGGTACACGCTGTATCGGCCGTTTGCGTGAAGGAAGCTTGCGGCGTATCGGTAATGTAGATCGGGCCGGCCGTGGCGAATGATGTGATCGGGCAGGGCGTGATGGCATCGATCCGAAAGATGTACGGAGCACCGGGGCAATTGGTAGTCGGATAACCGTAGGTAACGGAGGCCGGTGGTGGGTGCGGGAAACTGGTGCCGTTGCCATCACCGTACGTGATCACGTATTCAGTTCCCGGCGAATTGCCCGAAACGTTGTTGATCGGAAAGGTCAGGTTCGTGCCTGAACACACCAAGGTGTTCCCGGGATTGCTCGTTCCGACCGATGGGTTACTCCCTAGAAAGACATCGATGTTCGCCGTGTTGGCACAACCACCGGGGTTGGTGACGGTATAGGTGATCGAATGCAGGCCGACGGGATAGGTGTGGTTCTGGCTCCAACCACCGGCGGGCGGGTTGTAAGCGGGTGGTGTTCCCCACTGCACCTGATAGGTCGCACCCGGCAATGCGGAACTCGCGTCATTGAACAGGAAATCATAGGTCGCGAGGCCGGTCCCACACAATGCGAAACTGTCCCCACTCGGCGAAACGTACAGGTCCGGGTTCGGGTCGGAAGAGCTCACCCCTGCATCTGGCGTGGGGTTCACGGTAACTGCCACCACGTCCGAGGCGACGCATCCGTTGGCATCCGTAACGGTGAGCGTGAGGTTCACCACTTGTGTGGCATTTACCGGAATCGGCTGGTTGAACACCGTTGATGCCGTATTGGTGCTGCTCAAGTTGGGCGATCCGCTCCACGTAAAAGTGAGCGGTGCCTGCCCCGTGCCCGAACCAGCTAGGTTGAGCGGCACCCCGCCACACAAGGTTGCCGTGGCATTCCCTGCCTGTGCTGTACACTGGGCTTCTGCTTGTTGTCCCCAAACCAAGAAGGCGATGCTCAGAAGGATCGGATATGGCGATCGAGTTGGTCTCATGCACGCTGGGATCCGCCGAAAGTATCGGCTTGTTCGACTCATTTTCGGCGTTGGAATACTTGGATATGAACGCTTCACCATGGAAAGGACGTTGATCCTAGGTTGGCTGTTGCCTGCGGAAAGACATCGGGAACCCTAGGAATGTCCAGAGCCCTATCGGAACGCCCTCTCTTTGACTCATCGGGCGGAGCCTCGCATGCCATAACAGACTGTGTTTCTGATATTTATCGAAGTGAACGCTCCTCCCATATGCACCCCATCCGGTCGAGACCGTAATGTTTGGATCGAACACCGAAAGGCCCTGCAACTACCCTTCCAAGACGGCGTGAAGCTCCTTTCCGACCACATCGGCCATGGAGAAGACCATGAAATGCGTTCCGCCGGCGATCGACCGTACACCTTTGATCCGATCGATGGGCATCAAGCGGTCCCTGTCGCCGTGTAGATGAACGAGGTTCTTCACCGGCTCAGAAGGCCCTTCCCAATTCAGGCAGGCATTGATCTGCACTTTCAGATCCTCCACCGTGTATCGGGAGAGTAGCGCATTGAACAAGACCTTGTCAGCAGGGCTCTCCACTCCCATTTGCCAACGTACCAGAGGCAGGGACTGCTGCATGATCGTCTTGTTCAGGATCCGCTCCGGATGCGTTCCCCGCAACATGCGGATACTCATGGGCATTTCTTCCGGACCCTTCCAACTGGAAATGATCACGACCTTCTCCGGCTTCGTCAGCGCTGCCATTTCCAGTGCGACCATGCCGCCCATGCTCACGCCCACCAAAACATGCGGGCTCGAAGTGTCCACGTCGCGTGCGAGTTTCGTCGCGTGATCCGCAAGTGTGGCACCTTCGGGCATCTTGGACCATTCCAGATAATGGATCGCATGATCGCCCACGTGCAATTTGCCGAACAGTCGCCTGTCCGCTCCGAGACCGGGGATCAAGTACACGTCCATTCTTACGTATCCAACTTCACCAAGCGACGTTTTCGCGCCTTCATGTTGAGCAGTTCCACTCCAAAGCTGAAGGCCATGGCCACGTACGCATAGCCCTTCGGAATGTGACTGCCGTGGATCGGTTCCAGACCTTCGAAGAAGAGCATGAAGCCCACCATCACCAGGAAGGACAAGGCCAACATCTTCAAAGCCGGGTGCTTTTCGATGAAGCCGCTGATGCCGCTCGCGAAGAAGAACATCACGATCATGGCGATCACGACAGCAGCGATCATGATCTCGATATGCTGAGCCAAGCCGATGGCGGTAACGATGCTGTCGAAAGAGAACACCGCATCCACGAGAACGATCTGTGTCATCATGGCTCCGAAGCTGCTCACCTTGTTCTTCACTTCGAATTCCTCATCGGCACCTTCCAGTTTGTGGTGGATCTCCTTCACGGCCTTGTACAATAAGAACAACCCACCGAAGAACATGATCATGTTGCGCAGGTTGAAGCCATAGCCTTCGATGCGGAACAATTCGCTCTCCCCATTCGCTACCAACCAACCCAAGCCGATCAGCAATCCACTCCGCAACAAAATGCCCAACACCATCCAGAGCCGCCGGGCCTTCAGCCGGTCCTTCTCCGGGATACGCCCAAGGATGATGCTGACGAAAATGACGTTGTCTATGCCCAGGATGATCTCCAGGATCGTCAACGTGAGCAAACTGATCAGCGATCCAATGGTGAGCAGGTCTTCCATGGGTGCGAAGATCGCATTGGATCCGGAGGTGGAATGGCCCGGGCATCATTCCGGCGACCAGCAACGTCTTCCTATTGGATCAACACGCCACCCCCATGCGTATCCATCAACTCGTGATCGCCTGCGTTCTCGCCAACCCGATCAATGCCCAGATCGTGAACGGAAGCTTCGAGATGAACGGCAACCCATCCTTGGAGGGTTGGGAATGGACCTGCGGAGATCCGGACCTGGTCCCTGATGCGGCACCGAATGCAGGCTCCTGGAGCGCGACCAAACAACCGGGTCATGCAAAGGGCTGCTTCCCCAGCTACCTCTTCCAACGCCTTCCGGATGTGGAGCATGGAGATCGGCTGGTCCTTTCCGGTTGGGTGAAATGTCCGGACTTCGGTATCTGCCAAGGCGGGTTCATCGGGCTCGGGCGCGTGAATGCCGGTGCATTCGAATTGGAAGAGACGGTATCCGCTCAAGATCTGGACTGGACGTACATCAGCATTTCGGACACCGTGGAGATAGGCCCTGGGGACACGGCCATCGTTGTGTTGAACAGCGGGTTCATAGGCGGTCCAGCCTTCGAGGCGGGGACTGCATTCGACGGCATCGGCCTTCTTCCTGCCCTGTCGGTCCGTGAGAACACGCAATCGAACCTTGCACACATCGTGGATCGGAACACGCGCATGTTGTACCTATCCATGGGTGAAGCGGACCTACGCGACATTCGACTTTTCGACCTTACGGGAAAGGTGTTGCAACCGCGGTACGAGCGCACGAGTGCCTCCGCCGTACGCGTTGATCTGAACGCATTGCCGCAAGGGGTCTATTTCGTCTCGGTCGTGACAGGAACGGACATTCGGACCATCCGGTTCGTCAACTGGTGATCGATCACAACACCGGCACCTCGCGCACGAAGGCCAACGCCGCTTCCATGTGATCGTGCATCACGGTGTCCACCTTGACGAATGGCACGCGTTCACGGAATGCAGAGACAAAGGATTCCACTTTGTTGGAGCTGCGCAACGGACGGCGGAATTCCAAGGCCTGCGCGGCAGTGAAGAGTTCGATCGCGAGAATGCGTTCCACATCCTGCACCACGCTCCAGGTCTTGATGGCGGCGGCAGCACCCATGCTCACGTGATCCTCTTGCCCATTGCTGCTATCGATGGTGTCCACGCTATTGGGCATGCACCGTTGCTTGTTGGCGCTGACCAATGAGGCGGATGTGTATTGCGGGATCATGAAACCGCTGTTCAATCCCGGTTCAGCGACCAAGAAGGCCGGTAGCCCACGCTGACCACCGATCAACTTGTAGGTGCGGCGTTCGCTGATGCTTCCGATCTCCGCTGTTGCAATGGCCAAGAAGTCCAACGCAAGTGCCAACGGTTGTCCATGGAAGTTGCCTGCGCTGACCACCAGATCCTCATCGTCGAACACCGTTGGATTGTCCGTCACCGATTCCAACTCTCGTTCCACCACACCTTCCACATAGGCAATGGCATCGCGACTTGCGCCGTGTACCTGTGGAATACAGCGGAAGGAATACGGATCCTGTACGTGCGACTTCTTCTGTTTCGCGATCGCACTGCCTTTCATCAGATCTCGCATACGCGCAGCAACGACCGCTTGCCCGGGATGCGGACGTACGGCATGCACCGATGCATGGAACGGTTCCAACCGACCGTCGTAGCCGTCGAGTGAAACGGCGGCGATCACATCCGCGAGTTGTGCCAACCGTGTCGCTTTCAAGGTCAGCAGTGACGCGTACGCATTCATGAACTGCGTGCCATTCAACAAAGCGAGCCCTTCTTTCGGACCGAGTTCGAGCGGTTTCCAACCGAGTTTCTTCAAGGCTTGCGCGCTAGGCATGCACTTGCCTGCCACCACCACTTCGCCCAAGCCCAACAGGGGTAGTGAAAGATGTGCCAAGGGTGCGAGATCACCCGAAGCGCCGAGTGAACCGCGCTCGTATACCACGGGCAACACATCGGCATTGTACATGTCGATGAGACGCTGCACCGTTGCGGGTGCCACCGCGCTGTGCCCGAAGGCCATGTTCTGCACCTTCAGGATCAGCATGGCGCGCACGATCTCCATTGGCACCGGATCACCGCTTCCACACGCATGGCTCATGACCAGATTCTTCTGCAACTGCATCAGATCCTTCTTCGCGATGGACTTGTCGTACAAGGACCCGAAACCGGTGTTCACACCATAGATCGGTGCATCGCTCTTCTTCAATCGATCGGCCAAGTACGCGTGGCTTCGCTTCACGGCCTTCACGGCATCCGGTGCCAAGCCGATGGGCGCGCCGGAATCAAGGATGTGTTGAAGCTCCGTGAGTTCGAGGCCGACGGTTCCGATGGTATGTGTTGTCATGTGCTTATCTGCTTGGGCCGATCATGATCGGTCCGTACTTGGGCTTTTCAAGCGATCGCGGAAATGAGCTCGTCTTGCTTCACCGCCTTCTGCTCTCCGGTCTTCATGTCCTTCACGGTCACGATACCTTGGATCAATTCATTCTCCCCGATGATCGCGACGTAAGCGATGCCCTTGTCGTCGGCATACTTGAATTGCTTCGCCATCTTCACTTGGTCCGGATAGAGCTCGGCCGCGATGCCTGCCTCGCGCACGGTACGCAGCAGTTTCAAGCAATGCATGGCCTCCGCCTCACCGAAATTCGCGAAGAGCAATTTGGTACTTCCACCGAGTTCTGTTGGGAACTTGTTCGTCTCCAAAAGCACGTCGTAGATGCGGTCCGCGCCGAAGCTGATGCCCACACCGCTCATGTTCTTCAGGCCGAAGATGCCGGTGAGATCATCGTAACGACCGCCACCGCAAATGCTCCCAGGCATTGTTCCTTCAGCAGCTTTCACTTCAAAGATGGCACCGGTGTAGTAATCGAGGCCGCGGGCGAGGGTTGGATCATACTCCAACTTCGCCGACTTCAATGCTCCAACTGCTTCAAAGGTGAACGAGAGATCCTTCAAGCCTTGTTGTGCCATGGGCGAACTGGACAACCACTTCTCCAGCAACGGACGTTGTTCGCTCCACGATCCTTTTAGATCGAACAAGGGCGCGATGCCTTTGATCGCTTCATCGGAAACGCCTTTCGCCCGCATTTCTTCCTCCACTTTCTCGCGACCGATCTTGTCCAGCTTATCGATCGCGGTAACGATGTCCACCACCTTCTCCGGTTGGCCGCTCACTTCAGCAATGCCACTCAGCACCTTGCGGTCGTTGATCTTCACCACCACGTGCAGTCCCAGCGCGGAGAACACATCATCAAAGAGCTGCACCAATTCCACTTCATTCAGTAAGCTCGTACTGCCGATCACATCCGCATCGCATTGGTAGAACTCGCGGTACCGTCCTTTCTGCGGACGATCGGCGCGCCATACGGGTTGGATCTGATACCGCTTGAACGGAAAAGCGATCTCGTTCTGGTGCTGCACAACGTAGCGAGCAAAGGGTACTGTAAGGTCATAGCGCAATGCCTTTTCACTGACCGCACTTGCGAACTTTCCCGGGGCCACTTCGCCGGTCGCCAAGCCCTTCTTCACCTCCTCACTCACACCACCCCACGCATCACCGCTATTCAGGATCTTGAAGATCAATCGATCCCCTTCTTCCCCATACTTACCGGTCAGCGTCTCCAAATTCTCCATCGCAGGCGTTTCCAGCGGCAGGAAGCCATACTTCTGAAAGACCTTCTCGATGGTACTGAAGATGTACTTGCGACGCAGCATCTCCGTCGGGGAGAAGTCTCGCGTGCCTTTTGGGATGGAGGGCTTATTGGCCATTGGGCCGCGAAGTTATCCGTCCGCTCACTAGGCACCGGATCCAGGCGAAATGCGGTCATTCCATTCCATGGGACCCAATTTGGCCCGATGTTCGCAGCGCTCTTCGTCTCCCTTGAAGCATGAAAACCGCACTCCTCGTTCTCTGTACCTTGATCATCAACACCGCCACGGCCCAACACCTCACCTACCGCGAATGGCAGGAGCTGTCGTTCCGCGATATGCGGTTGATGCCCGAATACGGCCACCGGCCCAAGAACGCGGAGATGATGGCCTCGGATTCCAGTTTCGTGGCGCAGACCTTGGCCGCGATCCCGGACCCGCAGAAAGCCTCTGAACATCTGGTGGATCTGGGCTTTGGACTGCTTCGGGAGGGCGACCTGACCCGGGCGATGTACCGTTTCAATCAAGGATACCTCGTTGATCCGAAGAATCCTTCGATCTTCCGGGGCTACGGAGCCTTCTTCCTAGCGCTGGACCGGAACGCCGAAGCGGCCCAAGAATACCAGAAGGGACTGGCGCTGGACAGTTTGAACGGCGCGTTGATGACCGACATGGCAGGGGTATTCTTGGCCGAGTACCACACCATCCGCACCGACGATCCTGAAAAGGCCGAACAACTTCTGAACGGTGCCAGCGGACTGGCCAAACGGGCATTGGATCTCGATGCAACGAATGCAGAAGCTGCATTCAAATTGAGCGTATGTCATTTCCGCCATGCGAATTGCAAGGAGGCATGGACCTATTTCCAACAAAGCGTGACCTTGGGGAGCCCCTCTGCAGATGAGGCGTACCGCAAGGAATTGCAAGGTGCGTGTCCGCAGTAGAGCACATCTCAAGATCGTTTTTGGATGCGAGCGGGATGGATCGTGCGACCAGATGAGGCGCGAGAACCGAGCATAGCATATGCTACGTGAGGCTTAGTGCAACGAAATATGGGCGCACGAGGCTCCTGCGCAGCCCGAAGGATGATCTCGAGATGTGCTCTAGAAAGGTCCAGAAACAGCGGAACCGCCCAGGCTAAGCCCAAGGGCGGTCCGCCGACCAGAACTTGGCCTCGAACGGGTCGAGGCTCTTCGCTCACCACAAGTCTAAGGAGGAATGCAGGTCGATAGGACAGATCGCCATACAAGAAAACGGGCATTCCATACAGTTCTGAATTCGCTGGTATGGAACCCAAGGGTCGTTCTCGCGTACACACGCTCCGAACTTCAATTCGACCCATGGCACATTCAACCCGATCAATGGACGACCGCCTCTTTCTACCCTCGCTGCAAGCACCGGACAACGATCCGTTGACATTGAAACTGCGCGTTGCAGAACTGGAACGCTTGTTCCAAGCGGTACAAGAGGAGAACTCCATTCTGGAAGCCGAACGCGATGAATTGGTGGCTGCGATCCAGAAATGGGCGAAAGCCGACCGCCAAGAACGCCAAGAGCTCCTGTTCGACGTGGAAACGCAGGACCTACGGAACGACTTGAAGCAAGCACGCAAGAAAGTGAAGGAACTGGAACGCGAGGTCGCGGCCCTACAAGCGAAGATCGCAGCCGGCGCTCCGCAGCAAATGCGCGCCTGAGGGAGGTCGAAGTCGCGCCCGTTGCCGTTATCTTGCGGCCGATGCGCATCGCTCTCCTCCTACTCTGCACCTCCATTCCGTTCGTCCATCATGCTCAGGATCGGGATCTGGAGTTGATCCGCAACGGTGGCTTCGAATTCCTTCAGAAGCCCGCGAACACCTACGACCAGCTCAACCAAGCGATCGGGTGGCGCGATGCCAACCTGGGACTTGCGGACCTCTTCTCCCCGACCGCTTCGCCCAAGACCGTGGGCATTCCAACGAATGACTACGGCACCATGGCTCCATTCGAGGGGGAATACTACGCCGGATTCGTCGGTTGGAAGGACGATGTGCAACGCAATTACAGCGCTTATGATGAGAACGATATGTTCATTCCAGCGTGGGGTGCGTACTCGGAATACCTGAAAGGCGAACTGATCCAACCGTTGAAGGAGGACAGCACCTACGAATTGGTCTTCCATGTGGCCTTGGCCGGAAACAGCGACCGCAGCATCATGGGCGTAGGGGCGTACATCAGTAAACTGGACCTGTTCTACCAGAACCGCAAATTCATGGAGGAGGATCCGCAGGTGTACCGCACCAAGATCATCACCGAGCGTGAAAAGTGGGTGGAGATCCGCGATACGTTCGTGGCAGATGGAAAGGAGCAATTCATCTACATCGGTGTTTTCCCGTACGTGGGCTTGGAATCGAAGAGCATGGTGGAAGGGCCGGACAACCGGTACGCCTACTACTACATCGACGGGATCTCGCTGAAGCAAGTCGCTTCCGAGAAGTGATCGACCGGTCCGGCAATACTGGAATAGGGATCTTTTAGGTCTTTCCCTCGTGATCCGCTTCCTATTTTAGGCGGACATGCGAACGTCCTTGCTCCAATTGCGGTGTGCTACCGCCTTTCTCTTCGTTGCTTCCTTCCCCATCGAACACGCGGCACAAACGCCCTGTGAGAACGGCTATGCGGGGATCTACGCGTGTGATAATGTGGACCTCCTGTCCATGATGACCTTGGCCCAATTGGGCAACGTAACGAGCGTCGCGGATCTCTGGGGCTGGACGGACCCACAGGACGGCACCGAATACGCCATCGTGGGAACGCGCACGGGAACGGCGTTCATCGACATCAGCACACCCACGGCCCCAGTGCGGATCGGAAATCTTCCGGCGCACAACAACGTGAGCAACCTGTGGCGCGATGTGGAAGTTAGCGGCAACTGGTGTTACGTAGGCAGTGAAGCCAGTGGTCATGGGTTGCAGATCTTCGACTTGACCCGACTTCGGAATGTAGCGAACCCGCCGGTCACCTTTACGGAGGATGCGCACTACGCCGGGTTCGGAAGCAGCCACACCATCTTCGCCGACAAGGGTGCGCCCTACGTGTATGCGGTCGGCACCGGCACATACAGCGGTGGTCTGCATGTGGTGAACGTGTCCAATCCGCTCGCCCCCACCTTCGCCGGTGCGTGGTCCGCAGATGGCTACATCCACGAAAGCAACGTCATTCTGTACAACGGTCCGGATGCAGCGCACGTCGGCAAGCGCATCAGCTTGAATTTCCACATCAACGCGAACGACCGTGTCAGCTTCGTCGATGTAACGGACCCTTCGGACATGTCGTTGATCGGCAACACGGCACCTTACCCCGGCGCACGGCTCTGCCACCAAGGGTGGGTCACTCCGGACCACCGATACCTACTGATGAACGACGAAGGCGATGAAGGTTCACCGAACAACTACAACACGCGGACGCACATCTTCGACATCCAGGATCTGGAAGCTCCGGTCTACCACGGTTTCTTCAGTGGCCCCAACGCGAGCTACGATCACAACCTGTACATCCACCAGGACCTTGTTTGGGAAGCGAACTACTCCAGCGGGTTGCACATTTTGGATGCAGCCCTGATCCCTAGCGGGACGCTGAGCCTCGAAGCCTACTTCGACACCTACGTAACCGACAACAACAAACATTACGATGGTGCCTGGGGCAATTATCCCTACTTCGAAAGCGGCGTGGTGCTCGTGAGCGACTACGACAACGGTCTCTTCATACTTCGGCCACGGACCTCGTTGCGACTGAAGGCCATGCTGGAAGGTCCGTTCGATGCGAACACCGGGCTGATGCACGACTCCTTGCGGGTGAACGGACTTGTACCACTCACCGAACCGTATACGGAAGCGGAATATGTTCACGTACGCGATGGCGGTGATGAGACCACCACGAACGCGGTCCTGTCGGTATCCGGGTCAAATGCCATCGTGGATTGGGTGGTGGTGGAATTGCGCGATGCGACCGATCCAGCGGACGTGGTGGCCACGCATGCAGCCTTGCTCCAACGTGATGGGGACATCGTTGGCACCGATGGTGTTTCGCCCGTGCAATTCAACGTGGCAGTGAAGGACTACCACATCGCCGTACGCCATCGGAACCACTTGGGCATCATGAGTGCGGCACCGGTGCGGATCAGTGTGGTGGAGAAGGCCTACGACCTCTCCAACGGCAGCTTTGCGCTGTACGGAACAGAACCCACCAAAACGATCGGATCCGTAGAGGCGCTATGGTCCGGCAACGTGATCCCGGACGATCTCGTGAAGTATACCGGCTCATTCAACGACCGTGATCCCGTACTGACGCGGATCGGCGGTGTTACACCGACCAACACTGTTGCCGGCTATTTCCCAGAAGACCTCAACATGGATGGCAAGGTGCTGTATACCGGCGTGGACAACGACCGCGATATCATCCTGCAGAACATCGGAGGCGTAGTGCCTACGAACACGCGGGTGGAGCAGATGCCTTGAGCGCCCCTAGGTCCAAATGAAATGCCCGGCTCAACACCGGGCATTTTCGTTCGTGGTCCAAGGAAGACCTTGTCCACGGTATATCTGAGAAGCTCAGGCTTCCTTCTTCGCCTTTCGGCTTGTGCTGGAAGCGGTCGCTGAACCGTTCTGCTCTGCCGCAGCCTTCTCGGCCTTCAGCCGGGCGATCTTGAGGGTTGCTTTGCGCTTGCGGATGGCTTGCGCCTGTGGGTCCTGTGCCATGGTTCGTGTGTTGGGCGGCGAAGATAGGTCATTACCCCCGCACCAGTTTCCGGTATTTGAGGCGCTTAGGAACCACATCCCCTACCCGCTTCTTGTAGTTCTCCTCGTATTCGCTGAATCCGCCTTCGAACCAGTACACGTTGCTATCGCCTTCAAAGGCGAGGATGTGCGTACACACGCGGTCCATGAACCAGCGGTCGTGGCTGATGATCACGGCGCAGCCGCTGTAATCCTGAATGGCTTCTTCCAAGGCCCGGAGCGTGTTCACATCGAGATCGTTGGTCGGTTCGTCAAGCAGCAACACGTTGCTACCCTGCTTCAGCGTCATGGCCAAGTGCAAGCGGTTGCGCTCACCACCGGACAGCACGCCCACTTTCTTGTTCTGGTCTGGCCCGGTGAAGTTGAATCGCGCTAAGTAGGCCCGACTGTTCACCAGCGTACCGCCAATGTCCATCATCTCCTGGTCATTGCTCACCACCTGGTACACGGTCTTCTCGGGAAGCAGCTCCTTGTGGCTCTGGTCCACGTAGGCCAGTTGCACGGTATCGCCCAACGTGATAGTGCCTGCATCGGCCTTCTCCTCGCCCATGACCATGCGGAACAAGGTGGTCTTACCCGCACCGTTCGGCCCGATGATGCCTACGATGCCTGCAGGCGGCAAGGCGAAGCTGAGGTCCTCAAAAAGCACACGGTCCCCGAAGGCTTTCGATACGCCTTTGAATTCGATCACCTTGTCGCCGAGGCGTTTGCCGTTGGGGATGTAGATCTCCAACTTGGCCTCTTTCTCCTTCACGGTCTCGCTCTGTAGCTTCTCGTAGTTCTCCAAACGCGCCTTGCTCTTGGTGCGGCGGGCCTTGGCGTTGCTGCGCACCCACTCCAATTCTTGCTTCAGGATCCGATTCCGCTTGCTTTCGGTCTTCTCTTCCCGCGTCAAACGTTCCGTCTTCTGCTCCAGCCAGTTGGTGTAGTTCCCTTTGTATGGAATGCCTTCGCCGCGGTCCAATTCGAGGATCCAACCGGCCACGTTATCGAGGAAGTAACGGTCGTGAGTGATGGCGATGACCGTGCCTTTGTATGCCGCCAGGTGCTGCTCCAACCAAGCCACGCTTTCCGCGTCCAAGTGGTTGGTCGGTTCGTCCAACAGCAGAATGTCCGGGCTTTGCAACAAGAGGCGGCACAGTGCCACCCGTCGGCGCTCACCACCGGAAAGCACGCTGATCTTGGCATCCGGCTCCGGACAACGCAGAGCGTCCATGGCGATGTCGAGCTTCTGGTCGATCTCCCAAGCGCCGGAAGCTTCGATCTTGTCCTGCAATACGGCTTGCCGGGCGATCAACTTCTCCATCTTGTCGGGATCGTTCATGATCTCCTCGTCCGCGAACTTGTTGTTCACCTCATCGAACTCCTTCAAAAGGTCCATGATCGGTTGCACGCCCTCACGCACGATCTCGATCACGGTCTTGCTCTCATCCAGATCCGGCTCTTGCTCCAAGTGGCCGATGGTGTAGCCGGGGCTCAGATGTACATCGCCATCGAAGTTCTTGTCCTTCCCAGCGATGATGCGCATGAGCGTGGACTTACCGCTACCGTTGAGACCGAGGATCCCGATCTTGGCACCGTAGTAGAATCCGAGGTAGATATCGTTGAGGATCTTCTTTCCGCTGGATAGGGTCTTGCCGACCTTCACCATATTGAAGATGATCTGACGTCCTTCTTCTGCCATGTTGTTGTTTGAATTGATCCCCGTACGGATCAATTGGTCCACTACGGGGCCGCAAAGATCCTCAATCCCGGCCAATCTTGCACCATGTGAAGTCCGGGCCACTGCGCCGGATCCTCTTCGTGATGCCGCAACACGTCCTCTACACTTTGTTCGTTAAGCGGTGAGAACGCCACTAGGATGGTCGCCCCGGGACTTGGAGACCCGGAGAGATAACCGGCATCCAGACCAAGGACCATGGCCTCGAATCGGATCGGTGCATCCCACGGATAAATGGCATATAGCTTATCACCGGGCTGCAACCTGCTCTTCGCATAGGTCACAGTACGTGCGGCTTCCGGCATGCCCTCGGTGCGTTCCATGGCCATGCGCATACCGGGTATGCCAAAGATGAAAAGGACGACTACAGCAGCCAATTGGGTGCGGATCCGCTTGCTGAAACCCGGGATCAATTTCTCTTGGACGAATTTGAGCAGATAGAACAACGCAATGCCGGAGCTGAGGTGGAAGATGAACAGCGCATAGAGCCAATCCAACGTCGGGATGATCTGCCGCAGGAACACCACCAAGGGAACCGCACCTAGCACCAACCCAAAACCGAGGGTCCGGAACTTGGATGAAACGAAGGCGGCCTGTACCAGCCCCAAAAGACCCAAGATGGCCAACCAGACAGAGGTGCTGTCCACCAAGTAGGCCCACAGATCGAAGGACATAGCATCGTGTTTCCGTCTGAACTGTCTCCAGTTCAGGTACGGGACCGAAGGATGATGCATGATCTGGTCCAAGCCGTGCGCACGGATCACGGGCAAGTACAACATCACGGTAAGCAACATGAAAACCCCGATCGAGAGCAACAGCAGATTCATGCGCGGTCGCAACGAATGCTCGTAACGAGTGGTCAAGGAGAATAACAGCCAGATGTAGACCATGATCACAACGAAGATCATGGATGGCAAGGTCCACAAGCCGAAGGCGCAGGTCACCCCAATGAGGGCCGCACTGGTCATGCTATTCGTTTTAATCAAATGACGGCCCAGCACGAAGGCCAGCATCATGCATAGCCACGTCAAGCTATACCCACGTGCCATAGCGCTGTATTCCACCAACGGCCCGGAGGCGACCACGAATGCCAAGGACAACAAGGCGATGTAGCGATTGAACATCGCACGTACGAAGAAATAGAAAAGCGGTAGTACCAATACTCCGGATAGGAAAGCCGGTAGCCGCAATTGGATCGGGCCCAGACCAAAGAGTTCAGTGCTCCACTTCGTGAGTAGGGTGTGGAAGATCTGGTTGGCCGGATGGGACAGATGACCGATCAGTTTACCCGCTGGCAGGGTGGCGAACTGCACGTATGCGAATGCTTCGTCGTAACCAATGGGTCCAGTGAGCAAGGCCGCACGCAAGATCACGCCGACCAGAAGCAACAACAACACCGCACGCTTATGCCCTGCGGATGTATGCTTGTTCAACTCCCGCAAAAATCCCCGAACGTCCGCTCGAAAACCATCGGAGGCATCGTGGTCCATGTGTTTGCGCGCACTCATCGGTCGGCCCGGCTTTTCGCACTTCGCGATCAACGCGCTACCTTTTCCATGGATACGATACTGTCCACTACAAAGGCGCTATGGCCCCGCCAAGGCAACGCACCGAGATACTCCCTGTAATGCAGATTGAATTGGCTTCCACTGTTCACCATCAATTCCTTCGCAATGACCGGATCCTCCACCGAGAACAGGAATTCGAAGCTCTGGAATGACCCTTGTTGGCTGCGGATCCCGGTCTGGATCATCTTTCCCTCGTAGGTCTTGAACAACACGCCCTTGTGGACCAGATAATTCAGTTCCCCCGATTTCACTCCGGTACCGAACACCCAGAAGTAACGGACGTAACCCGTTCCGGCCAAGATCAGGACGAGCACGAAAAGGAACTTCCAAATGGTACGCATGGGATGGGTTGGCGCTGAAAGATAGCGGAGCGAATGGATCATGCTCCCTTCCGATCCGACCATTCGACCCGATGCAAGGACCGTTCATCAAGTTTCTAGTACTATGTGTTGCATAGTACCAACCTATGCCTATATCTTTGCATCGTCAAGAACCTTAGGTACGACATAAACGCACTCATCCCAGCGCGGGATACCAGAAGCATGAAAGTCGAGAACACCAAAGCACAGATGCGAAAGGGGGTGCTGGAGTACTGCATCCTGAGCATCCTGGCGCAAGGGGAGCTCTATCCTTCGGACATCATCGGAAAGATGAAGGATGCGAAACTGATCGTCGTTGAAGGCACGCTCTACCCCTTGTTGACCCGTTTGAAGGATGCCGGTCTGCTCACCTACCGGTGGGAAGAATCACGATCCGGGCCGCCCCGCAAATACTACAAGCTCACCACCGTGGGCGATAAATTCCTGACCGAGCTCGACCAGACTTGGGAGGAGTTGTCACAAGCCGTTAAGAAAACCACCCGTCGATCACGCTAATCGCTAGCACACGCCAGCACACGAACGATGAAAAAGACCCTCACAGCCAACATCAGCGGCACGGTATTCCACATTGAGGAAGATGCCTACGACAAGCTGCAACGCTACCTCGCGAACATCCGCGCCCAATTCAACGGCACCGACGGCCGGGACGAGATCATGTCCGACATCGAAGCGCGGATCGCCGAGCTTTTCAATGAACGTCTCCAAGGTCGACAGGTGGTCTCCATCGCGGTGGTGGATCATGTGATCACGGTCATGGGCCAGCCGGAGGATTTCGGAGATGGTGAACCCGTGGAACCGGAACGAACGAACGAGCCGATCAGTGGCACCAGTTCCAAGGGCAAGCGTTTCTTCCGCGATCCGGACGACAAATGGCTGGGCGGCGTGATCGGCGGTCTGGGCGCGTACATCAATGTGGATCCGTTGTGGCTCCGCATCGCGATGATCGTCTTGGTCTCGGCCAGCATCGGGTCGCTCATTCCACTCTATGTCCTTCTTTGGATCCTCGTTCCCAAGGCCGACAACGCCACCGATCGATTGCAGATGCGCGGCGAAGCGGTGACCGTGGACAACATCAAACGCGCGGTTGAAGAAGGTGCCGAACGGGTAAAACAAGGAGGCGAACGCTTCGCGAACGAAGCCTCGAGCATGGGCCGTGATTGGAGCCAGCGCATGGAAAAGAATGGCGGACGAGCGGTCGCGGTGATCGCCAAATTGATCGGCGTGTTCTTGCTGATCACCGCATTCGGACTATTGCTTTCCATGGTCACCGGCCTGATCGGGGGTAGCGTTTCGTTGTGGCATGCCACATGGACCAGTGATGACATGGGGTTCTTGGACCTAGGCGGACTGCTTTTCAACAGTCGCGAACACGCCCTATGGTTCGGGATCGGGGCGTTCACCTTGCTGGTGGTACCGATCCTCGGTCTCTTCCTCGCGGGATTCCGGTTGTTGCTGAACACCCGTACACCGAAGTGGTTGGGCTGGTCGTTGGTGCTGATCTGGTTCCTTGCACTTGTCCCGACCATTTGGGCCGCATTGGATCTGGCCAAGGACTTCAAGCGCGAGAACAGCATGCGCACCGAGGTGGAATTGGTGCAACCGGCCTCCGGACTGCTGTACCTGGACACCATGGTACCCACCGTTGGCGACGGCGACTGGAGCGTGGAATTCAATAACGGGGAATTGAATGTGGATCTGGAAGGGCTGCACGTGGAGAACGGTTTGGTGAAAGGTGCGTGGGCGCATTTGGACGTGGAGCGAAGTGCCGATACGTTGTACCACCTGAAAGCGCTGCGCGAAGCGTATGGCAGTTCCGCGAAGACCGCACTGGGCAGGGCCAGTCGCATCCAATTCAGTTACCAACAGGAAGGCGATGTCCTTTTCGTTTCACCGGTCCTCGAATACCCGGTGGAGGATCGGATCCGTGCGCAGGACCTGAAGTTCACACTCGAAGTTCCACTAGGCAAGAGCATCTTCCTTCGCCCGGGAAGCAAGAAGATGATCTACGACATCGACAACGTGACCAATACGTACGACCGGGACATGTTGGGCCGCACTTGGACCATGACCTCCCGTGGGTTGGAGGACCTGAATGCACCGAGCCGTCGAGACCAGGACCCTACTGCTCCTGTGGACACTATCCGCGCTACAGGCCCTATAGCCGCAGTGGTGTGGCAGGGAACGCGGCGTACGAAAGCGAGCCAGCGACCGCAGCCAACCACGCATTCAACGGCCACACCAGTAGCAGACACACCACGCCCTGCCAGCTTGGTACCCAACGTATTGGGCCTATTGCTCGACCAGATGACCTTGAATTGAGCCGCCCAAGGGGCTCCGGAAACAGCGAGGGGTCGATCATTCCGGGGAACGCCCTGTCCCGAACGTGAGGGCGTTCCGGGACGGGGCGGCTTCATGCACGACCAACCCCATGGCTACCTTTCGCCCACAATGCCCAAGCGGATGACCAAAGCCAGCAAGATCAAGCACTTCGACCCCAACGACCCGGCCAGCGCGGGTGCGGGGATCTTCGGTCTGCCTTTCACAGCGGAAGAAGCGGACATCGTTCTGGTGCCGGTTCCTTGGGAGGTGACCACCAGTTACGGCGGCGGCACTTCGCATGGTCCGAAGGCCATCTTGGAAGCCAGCAAGCAGGTGGATCTATTCCACGCGGAATTCCCGGATCTCTGGAAACGCGGCATCGTCATGGACGAGATCCCGGCCGCGTTGTTGGAACAGAGCAACGCGTTGAAGAAAGAGGCGAAGCACGTGATCGACCTGCTCGTGAATGGCGGCAACAAGAAGGAACAGGCGCGTGCTGCGAAGGCCTTGGAATTGATCAACGCCGAATGCGCGGTGATGAACGATTGGGTGGAGCAACGCACCGGATATTGGTTGGACCAAGGCAAACGGGTCGGGTTGATCGGTGGTGACCACAGCACGCCCTTGGGATATTTCCGCGCACAGGCCAAGCGGCACAAGGAATTCGGGATCCTGCACATCGATGCCCATTTGGACCTGCGCAAGGCCTACGAAGGATTCACATACAGCCATGCGAGCATCCTCTACAATGCCCTTCCGCTGAAGCAATTGCAACGCGTGGTGAGCATCGGGATCCGCGATTTCTGCGAACAAGAGAACGAGGTCTTCCTGAAGCAAAAGGATCGTGTTCGCGTTGTGCGCAGTGCGGACATCCGCCGTCAGCAATTCGATGGAGTCACGTGGCGGGAACAGTGCGATGCCATCATCTCGTCATTACCGACCAACGTTCACATCAGTTTCGACATTGATGGTCTGGACCCCACATTGTGCCCGAATACCGGCACACCTGTTCCCGGCGGATTCCAGTTCGAAGAAGCCACCTACCTCCTATCGCGTTTGGCAGCGAGTGGAAAGCGCATCATTGGTTTCGACCTAGTGGAAGTAACGCCGGGTAAGGACGAATGGGACGCCAACGTGGGAGCGCGTATGCTCTTCCACCTGTGCGGCCTTCTGCCAAGTCGATAGATCACTCTAAGGGTTCCGCTCCTTCCACGCTTGCTCCAACGCACCGAGGAAGTGGTCGCTTTGCTGCGCACCACTGACCGTGTACTTGCGATCGAACACGAAGAAGGGTACACCACCCACACCGATCTCTTGCGCTTCGCGTTCATCGGCACGCACTTCCTCGGTGAAGCGCGTACTCGTGAGCATGTCCTGCACGTCGTCTGCGTCCAGCCCGATCTCCTGGCCAAGACGGACCAGCGTTGAGTGATCGGCCAAGTGCGCCCCTTCGATGAAATATGCCCTGAACAAACGTTCCTTCGCCTCATCACCCTTCCCCTTCGTCTTCGCGAATTGGAGGAGACGGTGGGCTTCGAACGAACTGCCTATTACGGCCTTGTCCATCTGGTAATCGAGCCCTACCGACTTGGCGCGCTGCACTACACCTTGCACCCGAGCCTTCGCGTCCTCGCGCGTTCCGCCGTATTTGGCCACGAGCATGCCATACATATCGAACTCACTCCGGGCAGGTGCTTGTGGATCCAATTCGAAACTCTTCCAGACCACCGTCACTTCATCCTTGTGGGCGAACCGGTCCAAAGCCGATCCGAATTCGCGCTTGCCGATGTAACAGAACGGACAAACAACGTCGCTCCAGATCTCAATGGTCATGGTCTTGCTGGTGGGCTGGTTCGTGGTGTTGGGCAATGATCCCAGGAATTGCGCATTCGCCAGCGCAGCATATGGGAGTCCGAGAAAGAGCAGTGCGTGGCGCAGCATACCGCAAAGATCGGTCGATCCGGAACCGCTTCCACTTCAGCACCCGACGGGCTTGATGCTGAACACTTAAACGTGGAGAATTCGCCTGCGCACGTGGCCGAGCGCGTGGTTTGGTTCGGTTCTTTTACCGACCATGTCGATCATCCGATCCAGCACTGGCCTATTGCTGGTCTTCGTTCTTTCAACTTGGTGTACCGCGCAAAGCACGTGGCGCACGGATAGCTTGATGGTCACTTGGCCGATCCAACAACGGCTGCAAGAGCTGATCACCAACCGTGGCCGCGGTGTTGTGCGTGCAGTGGACACGAAGGACCTCTATACGGAACTGGCGAACGAAGCTCCAAGTATTCCCGTGTTCGCGGATGCGGAGGTGGAAGCGTATACCGACCTCTATGGTGAGCCCCAACGCGAACAATTCCGATTCTTGTTGGGCATGTGCGCCGAGTACTTCCCGATGATCGAGGCGGCGCTCGCTGCTCAAGATCTACCGAACGACCTCAAGTACCTGCCCATGGCACTGTCCGCCATGAATGTCCATGCCGGATCCCGCGATGGTGGTGCCGGGTTGTGGATGCTCACATACCCTGTAGCGGTGCGGTACGGATTGACGGTGACCGCAGATATGGATGAACGGCACGACGCGGTGAAGAGCACCGAGGCTGCCGTGCGCTACCTGAAGGACCTGTACGCACGCTACACCGAACCGAGTTTGGCGATCATGGCCTTCGCTTGCGGTCCGGCGAATGTCACCCGTGCACAACAACGGACCGGTGGTGCCACGGACTTCCGGACACTCTACCCGGAGTTCACCGAGGGCCAGCAGGATGTTATGCCGCTGTTGATGGCCTTCATTCACCTCACAGCCAATGGCGAACGCTTGGGGCTAACGGCGATCCATCCAGCAGCGCCGGGATCGGCCGAATCGATGCCGGTGCCCGAGACCTTGCAGCTAACCATCGTAGCGCGCGTGATGCAACTGCCCGAAGCGCAACTTCGCAGCTTGAATCCTACACTGTGCGGGGGGCGGATCCCGGCAGGCCATCCCTTTCAAGTGCCTATTGGTACCGGCGTACGTTTTGGACAGCGCGCTGATTCGCTGGCCCTTGCTGCCATGCGGATCGCAAGGGAGGAACCGGTGAACAGCAATTTGAATTCGGACAAGCTCGTATCCGTGTTGGTGGAGAAGTCCATTCGCTATCGGGTCCGTTCCGGAGACAACCTCGGTCTGATCGCGCAGCGGTACCATGTATCGGTGAAGCAATTGAAGGCTTGGAATCATCTGCGAAGCGATCGGATCAATGCAGGCCAGACCTTGGTGATCCACACGAAGAAGCGTGAATGGGTAAAGCCAACGGTGGAACCGGAACCCAGCTTACCCGATGACGAAGAGCCCACGAATAGCATCGTTCCGGTCACGAATACCAGTGCGATCACACCACACGTTCGGGGATCCGAGCCTCTATCCTATACGGTGCGCAGTGGAGATTCGCTCTTTGGGATCGCACGGCGGTACCCCGGTCTTAGCGCTGAACGGATCCGCGAGGTGAACGGCATCGGAAACAACATCCATCCCGGACAGGAACTCACCATTCCACGACCATGAGACCCACGCAGGTGCTCGCTTTCCTTCTGGTGGTCCTGGCTGGTCTCGGACTGGTCGGGCTGTTGGTGCCGGAAGGCGGCATTCCCTTCAGCAACGCCTTCACCTTTCGTGCGCCGGACCCAGCTACCGTGCTCTTCGACAAGGAACCGGAACAGGTGGACATCAGCGACATCCTTGCGGTGACCACGGATTCTGCTGCGGTGCTTGAACCAGAAACGCTCTTGGACAGCCTTGGGTACGACAGTGTCGCAGCGAACATCCCCTTCTCTTTCGACTCCACGAAGTTGCGGCCGCTGGAAGAACGCATCGCCCTGCACTATCCCAACGATGGTAAGAAAGTGCTCTGGCCTTTGTTCGCGAAATTGCAAAAGGCCAACGCGGGAACACGCCCGTTGCGTGTGATGCACTACGGCGATTCCCAACTGGAAGGCGATCGCATCACATCCTACTTGCGGAACAAATTGCAGACCCAATTCAGCGGCACCGGCCCCGGATTGATCGCCGTGGCGGACATCGTCCCCAGTTTCAGTGTGGACCGCGTGATATCCGACAATTGGCTCCGCTTTAGTGTGATGGGGCGCAAGGATCCCACCCTCACACATTCGCGTTACGGGGCCATGTCCAGCTTCTCCCGATTCACACCGATCCTTCCGGATTCAGTTCCCGTGGATACCATTGAGCACGAAGCCACCGTGACCATCCGCCCCTTGCGCCGCGCGTATGGCAAGGCCCAGCAATTCAACACGGTCAAGCTCTTCTACGGTTGGCATCGCGCACCGCTCACCATCGAATTCCGAAAGGGCGATGAGGTGATCTCAACGGAAGTCATCGACCCAACGAACGAGATGCGCGTTCGGGTGTGGGAACTCGGTGCCACGCCGAAGGAGATCACGATCACTTTTCGCGGGCACGACAGTCCGGATGTGTTCGGCATTTCACTAGAAGGAAGATCTGGCGTGTGTATGGACAACATCGCTGCACGTGGAGGTGCGGGCTACGAATTCAAACGTGCGGACCAATCGCTCTTGCATGCGATGTACAGCTACTTGGATGTGGAACTCCTGATCCTGCAATACGGCGGGAACGTGCTACCGAATTTGAAGGATGCGGAAGAGGCCGCGCAATACGGACGGTTCTTCGGGGCACAGATCGCCCGATTCAAGAAGATGATCCCCGGTGTCTCCATCATCGTCATCGGTCCAAGCGACATGAGCATCAAGGACGGTGAGCATTTCGTTACCCGCCCCTACCTCGAGGAGGTACGCGATGCGATGAAGACCAACGCGCTCGCGCAGGGTGCGGTCTTCTGGGACATGTACGCTGCCATGGGAGGACGCAATAGCATGGTGAGTTGGGTAGAGGCCGATCCACCCTTGGCCGCCTCGGACTACACCCACTTCAGTCCGCAAGGTGCCAAGAAAGTGGCCGAACTCTTCTATACCGCCTTGATCAACGATTTCGCCGCTTACTACGCATCCAAACCCTGATATGCAGATCTCCCAGCTCGTAGCCGTTCATGCAGAACAACGCTTGCCGTTGATCCTCGGCTTCGTGACGGCTTGCCTGTTCTTGCCGAGGGCGCATGCTCAGGAGAACCCGCTTCACCTGCCGTCTTTGTCGTTCGTGGATGCATCCAAGAATGCGCTGATCTTCGCTGGCGACCGCACAGCTTGGGACCGTTATCACGCCAAGGTGGACAAGCTGATGATGGAAGGAACCGGGCAGGTCCACATCGCGCAATTCGGTGGATCCCATCTGCAAGCCGACATGTGGAGCATGGAGCTGCGGCATCGGTTACAGAACGTGGTGCCCGGTGTGAAAGGTGGTCGCGGTTTCATCTTCCCGTACAACATGGCACGGAGCAACAACCCGTATTGGTACCACCCGGAATACACCGGGCAGTGGTCCTATTCCAAGAACACAGCGCGTGGCGATACTGCACTGGGGATCGCAGGCTACTCGGTGACCACGACCGATTCGCCCACGAACCTGAAGGTGAGCTTCCGCGGCGAGGTCTACGCGGGGTACACCTTCAACCGCGTGAAAGTGTTGCACGGGATGGATCGCAATTTCGAGGTGATCGCTTGGTCGCCGGACTCGTTGGTCCACATCGAACAACGTGTGGATAGCGTGCGTGGATACACGGTGATCGAATACGACCGATATGTGGATACGCTGCACCTCCGCTTCGAACGAACGGACACCACGCAGCTTCGTTTCACCCTGCATGGGATCACACTGGAAAGTGATGATCCCGGCTTCTTCTACCACGCGAATGGAGTGAATGGAGCAAGCACCGTCAGTTGGTTGCGCTGTGCACGATACACGGAAGAATTGGCCGTGATCGAACCCGACCTCGTGGTGTTCAGCATCGGTATCAACGACGCACACGACCCGGACTTCAGTGCAGAACGGTACGAGCGGAACTATGCGGAACTCATCGCCAGGACCTTGGAAGCCTCACCCGGCGCAGCGATCCTGCTCACCACCAATACGGACAGCTATGTGAAACGTCGATATCCGAACAAGAACGGAGCGGCAGTGCGCGAGGTGATGCTGCGCCTTTCCGCCAAATATGGCTGCGGTGTATGGGACACTTTCGGAGTGATGGGTGGCCAAACCTCCATCGCCCGTTGGCAGGAAGCGGGCTTTGCGAAGAAGGATCGCGTCCACTTCACGCGGGCCGGTTATACCGCACTCGGCGACCTGCTCTTCAGTGCGTTGATGGAGTCCTACGGTCAATATGTGGAACGGACCTATCGTCCCTAACAACCCATGATCGGCGCAGCCCTCCCCTGTTTGAACGCGCTGCTTCCTGCGGATTGGGCCGCTGTGTTCAATTACGACCCGACCTCACCACTCATCTTCACCCGCTTCTTCTTCTGGGGCTTCTTCGCCGTGGTGCTTGCGGTGTTCAGCGTGGTGTACAAGCAGCGTGCGTGGCGCAATGGATGGCTCTTCTTGGCCAGCATCTTCTTCTACTGGAAGACCAGTGGTTTCTTCGTCGGTCTACTGATGTTCTCCATCACCATGGACTATCTCCTTGGTCTTTGGAGCGAGCGCACTACGAAGCAGGGGTCGCGACGGCTCATCCTCTCCGCGAGCATCACGTTGAACCTGATGGTCCTCGGATTCTTCAAGTACGCGCATTTCGTGGTCAACAACATCAATGCATTGCTGGGCACCTCCCTCCACGCGATCAATCCATTCGCGCATTGGGCCAACTTGGCATGGGATGCGCACTTCGTGGAGAACAAGATCCTGTTGCCCGTCGGGATCAGTTTCTACACGTTCCAGACCATGAGCTATGCGCTCGATGTGTATCGACGCGATGTAAAGCCGGTGCGGAACCTCTTGGACTTTGGATTCTACGTCAGCTTCTTCCCACAACTCGTTGCGGGACCGATCGTCCGCGCCTCGGAATTCATCCCACAATTGTATCAGGAATTCAAGCTGACCAAAGCCCAATTCGGCACGGCCTTGTTCTGGATCCTGAACGGATTGGGGAAGAAGATGTTGATCGGCGACTACATCGCGGTCAACTTCATCGATCGTGTTTTCGCGGACCCCACGCGCTTCACGGGGTTCGAGAACATGATGGCGCTGTACGGCTACTCCTTGCAGGTCTATGCGGACTTCAGTGGATATACCGACATCGCGATCGGTGTGGCCTTGTTGATGGGCTTCACACTGCCCACCAACTTCAACAGTCCGTACAAGGCCGCCAGTACAGCGGAATTCTGGAAGCGGTGGCACATGAGCCTGAGCACTTGGCTTCGGGACTACTTGTACATCCCCATGGGCGGCAACCGCGGTGGCTCCTTATTCTCGTGGATCATGTTGGGAATCATTGGGCTGGCACTGGTGCTGCTAACCGGATGGGTCTGGTTGCCGGTGGTCTTCCTTTCCGTGTTCGCGTTGTTCGCAGTGCTCACGCGTTTGTTCCCCGGTTTGAACAACCTGATCACTACGAATTTGAACTTGATGATCACGATGTTGATCGGTGGTCTGTGGCATGGGGCCAGTTGGATGTTCGTGATCTGGGGCGGATTGAACGGACTCGGACTGGTGTTCTATAAATTCTGGAAACGCATCAGTCCGTGGGGAAAGAGCATCAGTTGGTTCGCACGTGCGCAAGCGATCGCGATCACCTTCTCCTTCATCACCTTCACGCGCATTTGGTTCCGCAGCGACTCGCTAGAGACAGCGAACAAGGTATTGGCCCAGATCACCGGTGATTTCGGTTGGAACTTGATCGGCCCGGTGCTCTGGGGATTCCGCAGTGTGTTCTTGGTGATGCTCTTCGGTCTGATCATCCACTGGTTGCCCGAAAGCGTGAAGCAACAGTACCGCACCGGGTTCGCCGCCCTTCCACTTTGGGCCATGGCGTTGGCGTGCATCGCGGTCATTCTCACCATCTATCAAACGATGACGGCCGAGATGGTCCCCTTCATCTACTTCCAGTTCTGATCGGGATCCTACCTTTCACCCCATGAACGGAGTCGGCACCCCGGACTTGGACGACCTTGGTCGCCAGCAATTGATGGCGCGTTGGGTGAAGTCGCATACCGGTGATCTGGTGCGGTACGCCCGCAGCCGTGTAAAAGACCCGGATACGGCGGACGATCTGGTCCAACTCACCTTCGTATCCGCCTGGCAGGGCATGGAGAAATTCGCCCGAGAGAGTTCGCCGCGCACGTGGTTGTTCTCCATTCTGAAGCACAAATTGGCGGATCACTACCGCAAGGCCTATTCGGAGGGCCAACACCTGTCAGGGATCGAGATCGCGGACGACGACCCAACGATCACCTTCGCACCCAATGGACGATGGACCAGTACAAGCAGACCGACCGTAACGGACCATGCGTTCGATCAGGACGAAAAGGAACGTCTGGATCGGGCCTTGGTGCATTGCTTGGAACACCTTCCGGACAATCTGCGGGCCGCCGTGGAAATGAAATACTTGCTCGAAAAGGACGGCAAGGAGATCCAACGGACCCTCGGTATTTCAGCCACGAACTATTGGCAGCAATTGCACCGGGCCAAACTGAAACTTCGCAAGTGCATTGAAGATCGACTCGACCACAACAACTAAGTGCATGGCCTTTACTAGCTACTTGATGATCCATTGCCGAAAGGCCACCGAACTGGGCGAGCGGCGGGAACTCGAGCCACTCACCTTCGTTGAGCAAGCAGGTCTTTGGTTCCATACCCGCATGTGTAAGTACTGCAAAGCCTACCTCGCCCAGAGCGAGGTCATCGATGAGCACCTGCAGGAACGCCTAGGGCCACCAGTGGACACAGAAGCCCTGGAGGCCCGCATCCTGTCCGGAATTGAGCGCTGATCTTGGCCCCACACCGTTGGGGTCGACCCGATCTTCTTTCCAACTTGTCCGGCTGGCGCATCTTTGCACCACATGGCAATACACCTCGTAACCGGCGGCTGCGGCTTCGTGGGCCGCAACATGGTCCAGCGTCTCTATGCCCAAGGTGCCAAGGTCCTCTTCATCGACGACCTCAGCGTCGGCACGCATCCCGACACATGGATCGGACATCCGCTCAACTTCGAGCACAAGGACCTGAAGTTCTATGGAAAGGACGAACGCTTGCTATTCTTGAAAGCGGACCTGCGCGATGTACTGCGCGAACTGAACAAGGACCCGCAATGGTTCAAGAAACAGTACGGGTTGAACGTCGAACTGTTCGACGACATCTTCCACTTTGCAGCGATCGTAGGTGGGCGCAGTAAGATCGATGGCGACCCGATGCTTGTCGCCCAAGACCTCAGTATCGATGCGGAGATGTTCCTCTATGTCTGCCGCAACAAGCCACGTCGCTTCCTGTACCCGAGCAGCAGTGCCGCCTACCCCGTCGACCTACAGACCGAGAACAACACGCTGCAACTGAAGGAGAGCGACATCGACTTCAAGAAGATGGGCGAGCCGGACATGACCTACGGCTGGAGCAAGCTTACCGGAGAATTCCTCGCGAAGATCGCCGCGAGCCACTACGGTGTGCACGTCACTTGCATTCGTCCATTCAGCGGCTATGGTGAAGATCAGGACCTCTCCTACCCCGTTCCGGCCATTGCAGCGCGTGCGGCCAAGAAAGAGAACCCCTTCGAAGTATGGGGCACCGGCAAACAGGGCCGCGACTTCGTCCATATCGACGACGTGCTGGACCTAACCTTGCTTGCCATGGACAAGATCAGCGATGGCCGCGCGATCAACATCGGCATGGGTCGACTCACCAGCTTTTTGGAACTGATCGAGGTCTTCACCGGCTTCGCGGGCTACAAGCCGACCATCAAGCCTTTGTTGGACAAGCCCGTTGGCGTTCACAGCCGCTACTGCGACATGACGTGGGTGGAAGCGAACCTCGGATGGAAAGCGAAGATCTCGATAGAAGAAGGGATGCGGAGAGTTTATAAGGCGGCATTGAGAAAGATCTGAAGGAGGATGAACCGCAAAGGCGCGAAGACGCTAAGAATTCGAGGCCCGCAGCACCGAATGAGTTGCATCTCCTTTGCGCCTTTGCGCTTTTGCGGTCAATAACCCATGCCACACATCATCTGCTTCGGACCCGGCCCCAAATTCAAAGGCGGCATTGCGCAGTACAACACGGCGTTGGCACGCTCGCTGAAGGATGAAGGCGCACAGGTCACCATCGTCAGTTGGACGCAGCAGTACCCTGCGATCATCCCGCGCGAGTTCGTGGACAAAGCCAGCCGAAGCGACTTCCTTGAGGGCTATGACATTCCGGTACACTACCTCACCAATTGGAACGCACCCGGTACGTGGAAGAGCACAGCGAAGGCCATCGCCGAACTGAAGCCGGACAAAGTGATCATCCAGTGGTACAACCCGACACAAGGCATTCCGCTGAACACCATTGCGAAGTACTTGCGGAAGCACACGAGCGCCGAGATCCTCTTCGACCTGCACTTCGTAGCGGCGAAAGAACAGAGCTCGCTGGATGCACGCCTCACGCGGATGGCGCTTCGGCACGGACACAGCTTCATCGTTCACGCGTACAAGACGGTGGAAGAATTGAAGGCGCTTTTCTCGGGGGAGGAATTCGACTTGACGCTCGATGGAGATAGGACCGTACGGGCGCGAGATCTCGCGCCCCGACGCGCGATCCTCAAACTCTACCACCCGATCTACAGCCTCTTCAAGCCGGATCCCGCATTTGACAAGGAAGCATGGAAAGCGCAACACAAGCTGCGGAAGCACGTCTTTCTTTTCTTTGGATTCATCCGGAAGTATAAGGGCTTGCACTACTGCATCGAAGCCTTCTCGGAACTCGCGAAGCAACGCGATGACGTGAGCCTGATGGTCGTTGGCGAACGCTTCTGGAACACCGTGGACCAGAGCAAGCTGAGCACCAAGGTGAAGAACGCCGCGTTCGGCACCTTGAAGAAGCTCTTCCTGAAGAAAGCCGACGACGAGCGCGACTACGATCCGCTGGCGATGATCGAGAAGCTCGGCTTGCAGGATCGCACGCTCGTCGTGGATCGCTTCATTCCGAACGAAGAGGTGCCACCGTACTTCCAAGCAGCCGATTCCATCGTGCTCTTCTACGAGACCGCTACGCCCAGTGGTGTGGAGAGCCTCAGTTACAACTTCAAGCTACCTGCCGTGGCCACGCGTGTGGGGCACTTCCCAGAAACCATTACCGACGGCTTCAACGGCTACATGGCCGAACCGAAGAACATCGCCGACATGGTACGTGTAATGAACGCCAGCATCGAACGGCCGATCCCTCGCGCGAACGTGGTGGAGGCCACGAAGGAGATGAGTTGGGCGAACTATGCGAAGGCGATCCTTCGAGGTTGGATCCGATTGGATCACCTTTTGTAGTTTTCAGCATGAAGCGTATGGAACACCTCCTGTCGTTCAGTCTGCTCATCGGTATCAGCACCTCGCTTACCGCACAGGAGATCCAGTTCGACCCTGGAAATTGGCGAACGGATCGTCTGGAACAACAACAACGGTCGGTTGTACTTCTGGAGAACATGGAGCGAGTCGACTCGATGTTCACCGAGAACCTCGCCACCGGAGAACTCGACCTTGTGATCCAGCGCTATCCGCTTGCACGCTACGAATACTACCCGGATGGAGCCATGCAGCGCAGGATCGATATTGGGCAGCGTCATGTTACCGATACCATGTTCGTGGAGCAGGTCTCTACCGGAGAGATGGTGATGCTCGTGGAAAAGTTCGTCAAGGACATCCCCAATGGTGCCTACCACGAGTTCTTCCCCAATGGCAACATCCGCATCAAGGGGACGCTGGACGGCTACAACGACGACGGCACACTCCGGAAGACCGGCGAATGGCGCGAATGGGATGCCGACGGCATTGTGATCCGCGAAGAAACCTACGAGTGACCTATTGGATCACTGCGCCTCTTGTCACGGTCCTGATCCCTTGTGGCGAGGAGCAGCGCACGGTGTAGATGCCATCTCGTAGATCCATCGGGATCGTCATCCGAAGGTCGTTGCTGATGCCGGATGCCACAAGCGATCCACGCGCATCGAAGAGTTCAATGGTACCGATCGTTTCGCTGCTGGCGATCGTGATCCGGTCAGGCTGGAATGCCACCTGGACATCGATTCCCTCGTGTGATGCGACATTCGTTCCGATGAAGTCGACCGAGCCATTGCAGGTGCTGTTGGAAACGGCATTGAACACGGTCAGTTGCGGTGAATAGGCACCCGAGTTCGCGTAACTCTTCCACGCCCAGCGCCGTGTGATGGTGTGTCCGTCGCCGCATGCGTGCGAATAGCTCGAAGCACCGATGGAGAGGCACCATAGGTAGGCGATGTTCGGGGCACTCCCGCTCACTTCTTCGGCGAAGTATTCGCAACGCACAGAGGTGTTGGTATTGTTCTGCCATTGGCTGGATGCAGTGAAACCATAGCGCTGCATCCCGTTGGAATTATTCCACTGGACGGTACCATCCGTAATGGTCGGCATCGTGCTTGAAGCGCTGAAATCGAACTGCTGATCGATCCACGCATTGGTGCCCCACTTGTATGCTGCTGCACCGATCGTACCCGAACCGGTACGCCACGCTATCACACCATCCTCCAGCACGATCGCTGTATTGGAACTGAAGCTGAACTGGTCATCCATCCATTGTCCTACGGAAGGGTCGTACACAGCAGCACCCACCGTTCCGGAACCTGTGGACCAAGCGATCACGCCGTCCTTGTTCAGTGCCGTGGTACCACTACTGAAGCTGAATTGATCATCGCGCCATTGCCCAACTCCTGGATCATACACCGCCGCGCCCACGGTCCCCGAGCCCGTCACCCAACTCACTACTCCATCGCGGTTCTGGATGGTGGTTCCTGAACTGAAGCTGAACTGATCATCCACCCATTGGTGCGTGGCCGGGTTGTAGATGGCAGCACCCACCGTGCCGGAGCCCGTCACCCAAGCGATGACCCCGGCGCTGTTGGTGATGGTAGTACTGCTCGTGAACGAAAAGCTGTCATCCACATAGGCACCCAGATCGATGTCGTACACGATGCCCCGTACAACGCCTCCGCCAGACACCGTGGCCACCACTCCGTCCTCATGGATCCATTGGGCCACGCTGGTGTAACTGTTGGTGCGGGTCGTATTCAACTCCGGATCCCAGACCGTGCAAGTGATCGTGCTGCCATTCTGGTTCACGCTGATCGGCGGCCCCCAACCCCAATTATAGAACTGGGCGTTCAGGAAACCCGTGATCAGGACGAACAGCACAAGGAGGAATGATCGGGGCATGATGGTGTCTCTTGCACCGAAGCTAGGGTTTCCGGAGTAGCGGGGATCATCGACCATCAGGGTCACCCATCGGGCAGAGTGGTCGATCGGTCGGGAAACCCTGGATCTTCATCCGCGTAGAACACCATCGTATTTCTTGGAACGTTAAATTCACCGCCCCATTGGCCGACCCGCGAACCGGAACCTCGCAGTTGGGTCGGCAACGGGAAGACCTGCATTCGGAACAATGGTGTATACACCGCTGCTCTTATCGTTGCTTTTCACTTGGCTACTGCCCAACACCGTGGCCGAGCGTGTGCCGGTCGTTGCGGCACCAGAGGTGATCGTGGAGATCCCAGCATCGGCATTGCTGTACAACGAGATCGGCTTGGATGGCGAATTGGCCGAACCCGTCTTCGAGGCGGGATACGAGCGTATGCAACGCATGGGTGTGCAAGGCAGCGTGTTGGCGATCGCTGACATGACGCAGCCCAGCACGGCCAAACGCCTCTATCTCATCGACCTGGAGAGGAAGGAATTGGTGATGCGTACGTATGTCGCACATGGCCAAGGCAGTGGCGAACTGATCCCAACCAGCTTCAGTGACAAGGAAGGGTCGCACCAGTCCAGTTTGGGCTTGTACCGTGTGGGTGCGGAGATCGTAAGTCCGAAACACGGTGCCGCCTTGTTGCTCCACGGCCTGGAGCGCGGTCTGAACGGGAACGCATTGTCCCGTGAAGTGATCATGCACGGTGCGGACTACGTCAGTGAACAGTTCATCGCAGCACACGGCCGTTCGGGGCGATCCTGGGGTTGCCCAGCGGTACCACGGGAGGACATGAAGGATATGATCGACCTGTTAGCCGATGGCGGACTGTTGTTCGTGTACGGTCGGCGGTAGAACTTTGCCCGCGTTCGACTCGTATTCCCGGCTTCCGCCATGCGCATACCGTTCACTCCACTTGTGATCCTGACACTGCTTGCAGGATGTAACTCCATTCAGGAAGAGGAAAAGGACGCGACGGTGCAGGAGATCAATGAGGTTTTCGAAAGTCGGGTGATGTACAGCGTACGCACCCTTACCCCAGGAGATCTGGACGCGTATTTGACGGCCCATCCGGTATCGCACTGGGATTCTACGGCGATCACGGATTTCTACACCCGCCGGAACTTCCAGTATGCTTGGTTCGTGAACGACACCCTATCCCAAGCAGCAGCTGGTTTTCTGGCTTTGGTGAACAGTTCGGACATCGCCTACCGGGAATTGGAAGCTTTACGCGATAGTTTGAACGATCTACTTCGACCGGCCCAACAAACACCCACGGACACCACCGCATGCGACGGTTGCCGCACGGCGTTGGAGTTGGCGCTCACAAGCCACTTCTTTCGGTTCGCGGACAAGAAATACGGCGGTGTCGTGGGCAAGGATCTGCATGAACTGGATTGGTTCATTCCAAGGAAAAAGAAGAACTACGACCGATTACTGGACTCGCTCGCTGCCGGGGGCATGGATCTGCGGTCGATCGAGCCATTGCATCCACAATATGCAGCACTCAAGGATCAATTGAAGCAGTACGTCACGTTGGACACCTTGGTCGGGTGGGAACCCATCCTACTCGGCGAGCGCAAGAAGATCCTGGTCGGTGATACCGCGCAGATCATCCCAGAGATCCGCCAACGCTTGATACTCTTGGGCGATCTGATCACCGGCATGGACATGCTCGTGCTGAGTTCCACCGTGTACGACAGCACCTTGATGCATGCAGTGGTACGGTTCCAGGATCGCCATGGGTTGGAGCCGGACGGCCAGATCGGAAAGGGCATGGTGCGCATGTTGAATTTCACACCGGCGCAGCGCGTGCGCACCATGCTCATCAACATGGAACGGCTGCGTTGGGTGCCCGAGCAATATGCACCGAACCAGCTTTTGGTGAACATCCCGGAATACCGCTTGCACATCTACGAGAACGGTGTGGAAGCTTGGAATATGAAAGTGGTGGTCGGGGCGGAAGCAACGCGCACGGTGATCTTCAGCGATACCCTGAGCCGTATCGTCTTCAGTCCGTACTGGGGCGTACCGAACAGCATCGTGCGGAACGAGATCCTACCGGCCCTGAAGAAGGACCCGAACTATTTGAGCAAGAAAGGCATGGAGCGGATCGGTGGAACCGATGCCAACCCGTTGATCCGCCAAAAGCCCGGTGGTGGAAATGCGTTGGGCCGTGTGAAATTCCTGTTCCCGAACAGCTACAGCATCTACTTCCACGATACGCCGAGCAAAGGTGGCTTTGCACGTGAAAGTCGGGCGTTCAGTCACGGCTGTATCCGTTTGAGCCAACCGCAGGAACTCGCCGAATACCTCTTGCGCAACGACACGGCGTGGACCAAGGAGAAGATCAAGGAAGCCATGTACAAAGGCAAGGAAACGTGGGTCATTCCTCCGGAAAAGCGACCGGTATCGATCGGGTATTTCACAGCTTGGGTGGATGCGAAGGGCCTTTTGAATTTCCGAGATGACGTGTACGGACACGACGAACGACTCGCCAACGAATTGTTCTACGATCCCACGCCGCCCGTCGCGATCGTCGCTCCTACTCAGCTGGAGGCCGCACCGTGATATCCAGTGCCGCATTGCCGAAATAGTCCGCAAGGGATCTGTTCATCCAATGGTCCGGTGAGCTATCCAAGGGCAGGATGTGCAAGCTCTTAGGAATCACCACGAACGGTAGTTCCAACGTTTCTGCCCCACTTTGGACCGACCCGGTGATCAGGTGATACCATTCATGGGTCCCACGATCATATCGACCGACGCGTCGGGATAGTAGGTCATCGGTCACCAAGCCATCCCTTCCGAAGAATAGGAAAGTGCAACCACAGAGTACCACGAACATTCCGTTGATCAAATGCCGATCCGGATGGGAGAACACCCACCCCTTTGGCTCGAACACCTGTACATCCCAAACCAACATGGCGAAACACCACGCAGGGATGAAGTAGAAACAGGCCACATTCACGGTACGGTATTGGCCCAGCGTTCCCGTGGGCCAGTAGGTCACCACCATGGCCACCAGAACGATCATGAATGGCAAAGCAAGGGCCCACCATTTGTTCACGCGCTGGAGCAGAAGGAAGAATGCGCGATCCGATGGCCGTGATCGACGGTAGATCGCAAGTGCCAACGAGAAAAGCAGAATGGGTGAAAGGAACAACCATTTCGACGTGAAGCGCGCGCTCTGGGCAACGCCGTACGCGAATGTCCGCAACAATTCATGCCGATGTGGGAATAAGGCACTTCGCGTACCATTCCCAGGTGCAAGGAAAACCACGACAGCGCACACCACAGCAACTGCGAGCAGACCAGCAAGGACCGGATCCAGCTTCTTCGATCGGATACGGTCATGGACAAGCAACGCTGCATGTACGAGGACCATGATCGCCATGTGCAATTCATTGCATCCGGCGATGATCACAATGAGTGCGCATTGGCCAATGACCCAACCGACACTGGTGGGCCGATCCCGCTGGAAGAAGGCGATCCAATTTCCGAATACCAGCAAACTCAATGCGTTGGGCAATTGGTACGTCATTGCCCCCGTATACCAGTAGAACCCTTCATTGACATCGGGCATGGTGTGGAGAACGAGCAGAACGAACAAGAGCGCCATGGCCCAGCGTGTTCCGGCGGTCAGGCTGTTCGTGAAGGATCGAAGCACAAAACGATGGGCTGCATAGCACGTGAATAGGATCGATGCCATTGCGATGCATCGATACAGGACCAAGCCCTGCTTCAACCCAAGTACCAATGGTCCACGAAGCACGAGGATATTGGAGAAGTACCGCCCATTCCAAGAACTGTATTCTTGGAACAGCCGTGGGATCAGTTCCGTCCGCATACCGGCCACTGCATAGCTGAAGTCGTCGGCGAAAGGATGTACGAAACAGCCCAAGAGCAAATGGCGTGTGATTCCCACGAGGAGAACAACGAAAAGACCGATCCGGGCCGCACGATCCAACATGGACCCCAAAGATGGCTCTTCGCTCAATGCCGGCTCAGAACAGGGCTATCGCCTCTTATTTTCTGCGACCCCGCTGGGGTCGTTCTCCCATCGGGGAGCATTTTCTAATTTCTGTGACCCCTCTGGGGTCAGAACGCAGCACTGGTCATTCTCCTTGTGGGTTGACCCCAGAGGGGTCACAGAGCATAGAATTTAAAGTCGGACGAACGTGTTCGAGCCAGCGGGGTCGCAGAAACAACAGACCTGGTGTGGAATGTATTTAGAGGCGATAGCCCTGCGGCTCAGAACCCGGTGCGGTCACTGATGCGGTAGCGGTTGCGCTCGGTGCCGTTGCGACTGACCAGATCGGCAACGAAGCCCGCAGTGAACAACTGTACGCCGATCACCATGGCCGTAAGGGCTACGAAGAACAGCCCCGATTCCGCCACGCGCGGTGCCGGTTGGTGCAGGATGAAGGAGAACCACAGCTTCTCGCCGATCACCCACGTCGCACTGAAGAAGCCGACAACGAACATGAAGGAACCTAGACCACCGAAGAAATGCATCGGCTTCTTTCCGAAGCGGAAGATGTACGTGATCGTGAGCAGATCGAGGAACCCGTTGATGAACCGATCGAAACCGAATTTGGTGGCACCGAACTTCCGGGGATGATGCTTCACCACCTTCTCTCCGATCTTCCGGAACCCTTCCTTCTTGGCGATGAACGGGATGTAGCGATGCATTTCGCCGAACACCTCGATGTTCTTCACCACGTCCTGCTTGTACGCTTTGAGGCCACAATTGAAATCGTGCAGATGAACCCCGCTTATGCGACGTGTGGTCCAGTTGAACAACTTGGTCGGTAGCGTTTTCGTGATCGGGTCGTATCGCTTCTTCTTCCAACCGCTCACCAGATCGAAGCCCTCCATGGTGATCATGCGGTACAGCTCCGGGATCTCGTCCGGGTCGTCCTGTAGGTCGGCATCCATGGTGATCACCACCTTCCCTTCGGCGGCCCGGAATCCTTCGTTCAAAGCTGGGCTCTTGCCGTAGTTGCGTCCGAATCGGATCCCTTTCACACGCCCATCTTCCTTGGACAGGCGTTGGATCTCTTTCCACGACCCATCGGTGCTCCCGTCATCCACCAGGATCACTTCGTAGGCCAGGCCGGTCACGGTATCGGGGGCTTTCATGTTGCCCATTACCCGGTGCAGCCACTCCACCAAGGGCGCGAGTGATTCGTGCTCGTTCACTAAGGGGATGACGATGGAAAGATCCATGTTGGTGGATGCAAGGATACGAGTTGAACGGGGTTCGGCGAATACCGATGTTGCCCACGCCGAGTGACCGGAACGACTCCGACTCCGCTTGGCAATGTGCCCCGGATGAGGCGTGCGGCCCGACCCCGAGTTACCCCGTATGCTCCTCCGCCGTTCCTTTGCAGCATGTCGCTTTCATCCACTTTGCTGGAGAATGCCGTGGATCAACTCGCCACATTGCCCGGTATCGGTAGGCGCACGGCCATGCGTTTGGCCCTGGAACTCCTGCGCCGCGAACCCCAGGAGGTGATCCGATTCAGCGAAGCGATCCGACGGATGCGCGACGAGGTCCGCTTCTGTGATACGTGCTGCAACATCAGCGATGAACCGCGCTGCTCCATCTGCCGAGATCCGAACCGGGACCCTTCGCTGGTCTGCGTGGTGGAGGACATCCGGGATGTCATCGCGATAGAGAACACCCGGCAATTCAAAGGGCAATACCATGTTCTGGGCGGTGTGATCAGTCCCATGGATGGTATAGGGCCAGAGGATCTGAACACACGACAATTGATGCAGCGTGTTGAGGAAGGGGACATCGGTGAAGTGATCTTGGCATTGGGCACCACTTTGGAAGGAGACACCACGGGCTTCTACCTGAACCGAAAATTGACGGGATCCAAGGTCCGCGTCACCATGTTGGCGCGCGGCCTCAGCGTGGGTGGAGATCTGGACCAAGCCGATGAACTCACCTTGGGCCGCAGCATTGCGGACCGGAAACCCTACGAACAACTAGCAAAACGTTAGGTGCCACCCGCCGCATGAAGTTGAGCGTGATCATCGTGAACTACAACGTCCGGGCCTATCTGGAGCAATGCCTCACCACAGTGGAGGCTGCACTCAAGGGCTTGGATGGGGATGTATTCGTGGTGGACAATCTCAGCACAGACGGCAGCGTGGAGATGGTGCGGTCGAAATTCCCGAAGGTGAAATTGATGGCCAACACGGAGAACGTGGGCTTCAGTCGAGCGAACAACCAAGCCATTCGGGCCAGCAACGCGGAACACGTGGTCCTTTTGAACCCGGATACCGTGGTGGGTGAAGACGTTTTCCGCAAGGTGATCACCTTTCTGGATGAGCATCCGCGGGCGGGAGGGCTGGGTGTGAAGATGATCGACGGTACCGGCTCGTTCCTGCCAGAGAGCAAACGGGGACTACCGACACCGGCCGTGGCCTTCTACAAGATCATTGGCCTTACACGCCTATTTCCGCACAGCCGAATCTTCGGGCGCTACCATTTGGGGCATTTGCCGGAGAACGAGGCGGCCCCCATCGAGATCCTTTCTGGTGCTTGCATGTTCCTGCGCAAGCGGACCTTGGACGAGGTAGGACTCTTGGACGAAAGTTTCTTCATGTATGGAGAAGACATCGACCTGAGCTACCGGATCACCTTGGGCGGCTATGAGAACTGGTACCTCCCGGAGGTGCGCATCATCCACTACAAAGGGGAGAGCACCAAGAAGAGCAGCGTGAATTACGTGTTCGTTTTCTACAACGCCATGGCCATTTTCGCGCAGAAGCACTTCACTAGAAGGCGCATGAATTTGTTCGGCCTGCTGATCAACGGCAGCATTTACCTAAGCGCTGCTGGGGCCATCGTCATGCGCTTCTTGCGCCGGGCCTTGCTGCCCATGTTGGATTGGGCCGCCATCGTCGGGTCGTTGTGGCTTATCCGGAACTTCTTCGGGGAGGGTCCCATTGGCCTGGATCGCGTCTGGCACTTCGCACTGTTCGCCACAGGAGGACTGCTGGGCTCGGCCGTCTGCGGAGCGTACGATGTTCCCGTCAAGCTGGCCAACATCCTGAAGGGAGCAACCCTGACCGCCATAGGGGTCCTCGTGTACGATCTATTCCACCCCACCACCCCGATCGACCCATTCGATGCCATCGGCCTGATCGCCGCCATGATCATTGCCCAGATCAGCGTGCGGCTGCTCCTGCATTCCGCAAAGCTGAAGCCGTACAGCTTGCGGAGTTTGGACCTTAAACGCGTGTTGGCCATCGGCGGTGCCGAAGAGAACAAGCACGCCTTGGCCTTGCTTTGGCAAACGCACTTCGGCCTGGGCAGGCAGAAACAGATGAGCATCGAACAAGGGCAAGCGTTGGATGCCGCATCGGAGATCCGTCGCGAGGTCCGCAGACACAGCATTGATGAGGTGGTGTTCTGCGCGAAGGACCTGCCTTGGGCGCGGATCATCGACCTGATGGAGCAATTGCGTACCACCGGGGTCTTGTTCAAGATCGCACAACCCACCCGTGAATTCATCATCGGCCCCAACAGCATCGAGAGCCTGAACGACCTGTTCATCATGGAACGGTACGCCGTACACAGTTCAGCGGCACGGCGCAGCAAGCGGATCATGGATCTGGCCTTGGCCTTCTTCTTCGCCATCACCTGGCCCATCACCTTGTTGATCGTTCGCGATCGTGCCAACTTCGTGCGGAACTGGTGGGCGGTGGTCTGTCGACGCATAAGTTGGGTGGGGTACGGCCCGATCCAAGAAAGACCGCTCAAACTTCCTTCCATACGTCCAGGGGTACTGGACCCGCTCGTGGGCCAAGATGCACAAGTCCCGCTCCTGGTCCAACGAGCCAACATCACCTATGCCAAGGATTACAGTGCGTGGACCGACCTGACGTACGTATTCCGGGGAATTCAGGAACTCGGGCGCGAACCGGGCGGTGGCACTTCCAGCACATCCCTACCTTTGACCACCTCCCAAGTGGGGAGTTGAAGACCATGTCCAAGATCGAGATCCTCCTACCCAAAATGGGTGAAAGCGTGGCCGAAGCCACGATCATCAAATGGCTTAAGAACGAAGGGGACCGGGTAGAAGCCGATGAGCCCATCGTGGAGATCGCCACGGACAAGGTGGATAGTGAAGTCCCTGCCCCGGAGGCAGGCATTCTTGTTGCCCAATTGGTGAAAGATGGTGATGTGGTGAAAGTGGGCCAGCCCATTGCCACCATTGGCACCAGCGCGGATGGAGGGGGCAACGGAGCGGCCAAACCCACAGTTACAGCGGCTCCGGCCGTGGCCCCGGTCGTGGCCAGTACTCCCCAACCAGTCGCTGCACCGATCGTAGCGCATTCCGCTTCGCCGGTCGCACGCACCGGCCCTACCGGAAAGTTCTACAGTCCACTCGTCCGCAACATCGCCCAGAACGAGGGAGTTTCCTTAGAAGAACTCGAATCCATCGCCGGTTCCGGACAAGGCGGACGGGTAACGAAGAAGGACATCTTGGACTACCTGCCTGCCCGGAGCAACGGACCTGCACCAGCCCAAACCGCTGCACCGGCCAGCACATCCCCGGCACCGGCGCCGGTTCCAACGCCCGTAGCTGCACCCAAGATCACCCCGGACACAGGTGATGAGTTGATCGAAATGGACCGCATGAGCCGCCTCACCGCCGACCACATGGTGATGAGCAAGCGTACCAGTCCGCACGTGACCAGCTTTGTGGAAGCCGACGTCACCAACCTGTGGTTGTGGCGCGAAAAGGTGAAGAAGGCCTTCGAACAGCGAGAAGGCGAGAAACTCACCTTCACTCCGGTCTTCATCATGGCCATCGTACAGGCCATCAAGGAAATGCCGATGGTCAACGTGCAACTGGACGGATACACGATCATCAAGAAACGGGACATCAACATCGGCATGGCGGCCGCCTTGTCCAACGGTAGCCTCATCGTCCCCGTGATCAAGAACGCGGACCAGTACAACTTGGTGGGTATGGCCAAGAAAGTGAACGACCTGGCCAACCGGGCGCGTTTGGGCAAATTGCTGCCGGACGAGGTGAGCGGAGGGACCTACACCGTCACCAACGTGGGCACCTTCGGCAACGTGCTGGGCACACCGGTCATCAACCAACCGCAGGTGGCCATTATGGCGACCGGTGCAATCCGCAAGAAACCGGCGGTGATAGAGACCCCACAAGGGGACCTCATCGGGATCCGACACCAGATGTTCCTCTCCCACTCGTATGACCACCGGGTAGTCAACGGAGCTTTAGGCGGACGGTTCGTTCGGCGCGTCGCGGACATCCTCGAAGACTGGTCACCGGATCAGAGCTTCTGAACAACCACCTTCCCAGCAACGGGAAAGTCCTACATTTAGCGGCCTAAAGACTGTCCCACCGAAAGCGCTCTGTTATGAAGTACGGCTACGCTGCCATTTCCCTCCTCTTCCTTGCCTCGTTGCACGCACCCGTGTTCGCACAAGGCGACAACACCTCCTTCAACTGGAAGTTCGAGGAAGGGAACAAGTTGATGGAGGAGAAATTCTATAACCAAGCAGCTGACATTTGGGTTGAATTGCTGGCGAAGGATCCTGAGAACGCGAACTTGAACTACAAACTGGGGTACTCCTATTTCAACTCGTACAACCAGAAATCGAAGTCGCTTCCCTTCTTGGAGAAAGCATCTGCAATGCGCACCCGGGGCATGGGTGGCTTCAATACGGCAGGGTACGACCCCTTCGATGCACGCGAACGCAACGCACCGATGGAAGTGGACTACTATCTGGGACGCGCCTACCATGTGAACGACCAATTCGACAAGGCCGATGTGGCCTATCAGAAATTCATCGACGAAACGGATACGAAGCACGATCTGCATGCACAGGCCATCCGGGGGAAGGAGCAAACGGCGAACGCGCGTGTGCTGCGATCCACACCAATGGATTACAAGATCTCCAACGTTGGCCAGGTGATCAATTGGGCAGGTCCGGACTTCAGCCCGGTATTGAGCGTGGACGGCAACGCCTTGTTCTACACCTCCCGACGCATCCGTCCGGATAGTGCCAACGCGTCCGTGATCGACCCGATCGCCGGCCAGCCCTACGAGAACGTTTACGTGAGCTACAAAGACCGCGAAGGCAAATGGCAAGCACCTGAGGTGCTCAACATCAACCCGGCCGTTGGCCACTTGGCCACCATCAACGTAGCAGCAGATGGTCAGACCTTGTTCGTTTATCGGGACGATGGCGGCAACGGCAACATCTACGAAAGCAAACTCGTGGGTGAGGTGTGGAGCGACCCGGTCCTGATGGGCAGCGACATCAACACCAAGGCGTGGGAAACGCACGGTGCACTCAGTGCCGATGGGAACACCTTCTACTTCGTGAGCGATCGCAAGGAAGGCAGTATAGGTGGCCGCGACATCTACCGCGTGGTGCGCTTACCCAATGGCGAGTGGAGCAAGTCCCAGAACCTCAGCAGCGTCATCAACACGCCATACGACGAGGACGGCCCCTTCATCCATCCGAATGGACGCACCTTGTACTTCAGTTCCATGGGCCATAACTCCATGGGCGGCTTCGACATCTTCATGACCGAGATGAACGATGATGGCACCTGGACCGCACCAAAGAACCTCGGAGCACCGCTGAACTCCACGGATGACGATGCCTTCTTCGTAACCACCGCCGATGGACGTCGCGGTTACTTCAGCAGTGACAAGATCGATGGCTACGGCGAAAAGGACATCTACTTCGTGGACCTACCCAGCGACATGGAGGCCGAGGGACTCACCGTGTTGAAAGGCTACATCATCCCTGCTCCCGGCGAGGAATTGCCACCGAGCACCATCCTGTACGTCACGGACAAGGCCACCGGCGAAGTGAAGACCTACAAGCCCCGCCAACGCGATGGGGTGTATGTTGCTATCCTCCCACCCTGCAAGGAGTACAACTTGGACTACCGCGTGAACGACAAGACAGTACACACCGAGGACATCTTCGTGGAGTGCGAAAGCGCCTACCAGGAGATCAACAAAGAGATCTACCTCAGCCCGGTATCACTTGCCGGTCCTGCAAGCATCGTGGATCTGCCGAAAGGATCTCCTCCTGGTAAGAAGGAGAAGGGCGAACCGGTCCTAGGTGGCAAGGACGATACGAAGGACGATACGAAAACCGCGATGACGGATGCTGAAAAGGAAAAGGCACCCAAACACGTCACCCCGGATGCAAGCTACGCGGACGTGTACACCAAGTTCTACATGTACAACGCCAAGGACATCGACCAGAACGAAGCCCGCTGGAACGAGTTCGTGGATGTGGTGGTCGGCTTGATCGAGAAGAACGGCAAGGCCAACATCGTGATCGAGGCAAGCGCCTCCAAAGTGCCCACCAAGACCTTCGGTACCAACGAGAACCTGAGCCGCCAGCGCATGGAAGATGCCCGGGCACGCCTCCTAGAAGCGGTAAAGTCACGTGGCAAGGACGAAACGAAACTCTACCTCGAAGCGGTGAACAACTTGGTGCAAGGCCCCAAGTACATTGGCGACTACAAGAACACCGAGAAGTACGGCAAGTTCCAGTACGCCAAATTGAAGGTGCGCTAGAACAGACCGATCGTGAAGAATTCAGGGACCCCGGCAGCGATGTCGGGGTTCTTCATTTCATACTTTTCGCAAGATGAAACTGACATTGACCCGCCCCCTCGCCGTCTTCGATCTGGAAACAACAGGCGTCAAGATCGGTCGTGACCGGATCGTGCAGATCGGTATCGTCCGTTTGATGCCCGATGGCTCTCGTGAGAGTTACCAGACGCTAGTGAATCCTGAGATGCTTATTCCAGCGGAAGCCTCGAATGTGCATGGCATCTACGACGCGGACGTGGCGGACGCGCCCGTTCTAGCGGATCTGGCACAAGAAGTCCTACGGCAGTTGGACGGTTGCGACCTATCGGGCTTCAATTGCATGCGATTCGATGTGCCCTTCCTGGCCGAGGAATTGCACCGTGTGGGTATCGACTGGGACAGTAGCCACCTGCGCATCGTGGATGTGCAACGCATCTACCACAAGATGGAGCCCCGCAACCTGAGCGCAGCGTTGAAATTCTACTGCGGCAAGGAGCACGAAGGTGCCCACGATGCCTTGGCCGATGTGGAAGCCACCGCCGATGTGCTGCTCGCTCAATTGGAGCGCTATCCGGATGTACTGCAAGGCGATGTGGAATTCCTTGGTGAACTGAGCGGCGATCGTCAACGCAGTCCGGATGCGGCCGGCAAACTTCGTTTCGATGACCGCGGAGCTGTGTGCCTGAGCTTTGGTAAGTACGCTGGTTGGAGCTTGGAAAGCATTGGCCGTAATGATCCCGGATACCTGCAGTGGTTGATGACAAAAGCCGATCTTCCCGGGAGCACCTTGGCCATCATGCGCAATACCTTGGCCCAGTTGGAGAACTGAACACCCCTGTCATGAAACTCGTTTGCATCGGCCGTAACTACGGCGCACACGCCAAGGAACTGGGAAATGCCCTGCCGGATGAACCCGTGGTATTCCTGAAACCGGAAAGCGCGCTCATCCCGAAACACGGCCCCATCGTGCTTCCCACCTTCAGCAACGATATCCAACACGAGATCGAGCTGGTGTACTCCATCATCCGGAAGAATGGCAAGGCACAAGCGGACAAGGTCTCCATCGGTCTCGACCTTACTGCACGCAGCCTCCAGAAGGCACTGAAGGACGGTGGTCTGCCTTGGGAAAAGTCCAAATCCTTCGACGGTTCGGCTTACGTCGCCGAGGCCTTTACAGCTCTTGAGTCCTTCCCGCCCGGACACCACATCGATTTCCTGCTGAAGCGCAACGGTATCGTGGTGCAGAGCGGGCACAACGGGCAAATGATCTTCCCCATCGACACGATCATCGCGGATGTGGAGCGTTACATGTTGCTGGATGAAGGCGACCTGATCTTCACAGGCACTCCCGCCGGTGTTGGGCCGATCGAAGCAGGCGACCGACTGGAAGGCTACCTGCTCGGTGAATTGCTTTTCGACCTGACCGTAGAGCAGCCGAAAGCGCCCGCATCCCATCGGTAGGATACCTTTGCGGCTTATTCCATTGAACGCCCGTCGCAATGCGGGTACAAGCAACATGACCAGGATCGTCAACGTAGGCAACATCAAGTGCGGTAGCGACCAGCTCTTTCTGATCAGCGGCCCATGCGTGATCGAGACCGAGGACGTGATGCTGCGCACTGCAGAGAAGTTGAAGGAGGTGAGCGAGCGGATCAAGGTGCCCGTGATCTACAAGAGCAGCTTCACCAAGGACAACCGAAGCAGCGTGGATTTCTACCAAGGGCCCGGACTGGAGGAAGGTTTGAAAGTGCTGGAACGCATCAAGAAGGATTTCGGCTTCCCGATCCTTACGGACATCCACTACCCCAGCCAAGCCAAGCCTGCTGCAGAGGTATGCGATGTGTTGCAGATCCCGGCCTATTTGGTCATGCAGACCACCTTGGTGACCGAAGCGGCCAAGACCGGTGCCGTGATCAACCTGAAGCATGCCCAGTTCCTAGCCCCGGACAACATGATCAAGCCCGCCGAGAAAGCGAAAAGCGTGGGCAACGACAAGATCATCTTGACCGAACGCGGCTACACCTTCGGCTATAACGACCTGATCGTGGACCCCCGCGCCTTCTACCACATGCGCAAGACGGGCTACCCGATCGTGTTCGACATCACGCATAGCATCCGGAAGTACGGCATCCCGAGCGCCGATCCGCGGGGTGGCAACCGTGACGTGATGCCTACGATCGCGCGCGCTGGTGTTGCTGCTGGCGTGGACGGCGTATTCATTGAAACGCATCCGGATCCGAGCAAGGCCCTTTGCGACGCGGCCAGCCAATTGTGCGTCTACGACCTGGAGGAGTTCATGAAACCCTTGATCGATCTGCACGCCGTGGAAGTGAAGCACCGGGAATTCGTTGCAGAGACACAGAGTCGCTGAGAAAACCAAACCAAGAACCGACCGCATTCTCCGCGCCTTTGCGCCTTTGCGGCAAACCCAACACCATGGAACTCTACCTCGACAGCGCTGACATCAAGGAGATCGACGAAGCCTTCAAGCTCGGCTTTCTTACCGGCCTGACCACCACACCCACCTTCATGCATCGCGGTGGAGTCACGAACATCGACAAGATGATCCTGGACCTCGCGAAGAAGGTGCCGATCCTACAAGTGGAAGCCCTTGGCGAAACGGCCGAGGAAGTGGTGAAGGAGGCCAAGCGCCAACTGAAGATGGGCCTGAAGAAGGAGACCACCGTATTCAAGATCCCGGTGAGCCTCGAGGGTTTGCGCGCGTGCCGCATGTTGCGGAACGATGGCATCATGGTGAACGTCCACTTGGTGTACACGCTACAACAAGCCTACATGGCGATGCAAGCTGGTGCTTCGTACGTATGTCCTCTCGTTGGTCGCTTACAGGATCAGGGACACGATGCCTTGAGCTTGGTACAACAATGCGTGGAAGCCGTGAACTACTACGGCTACGACACCAAGATCATGTTCAGCAGTGTGCGCACCGTGGAGCATGTGAGGAATGCGGTCGAGATCGGAGTACACACCATCACCGTACCGTGGAAGTTGATGAGGCAGCTAACGGACAATCACTTCACGGCCATCGGCACGCAGCAGTTCTATGTGGACACCCGTTTGATCACCATGAAGGTGAAGGATGTGCTGACCCGCAGCAACCCAACGGTGAAGGAGAGCGCAACGGTCAGCGAGGCCTTGGTCGCCATGACGAAGCACGGCTTCGGCGCAGTGATGGTCGTGGATGCCAAAGGCAAGAACAAGGGTGTGTTCACCGATGGTGGATTGCGCCGCGGACTCGAAAAGGAAGGCAACAAATTCCTAGCGAAGAAGTTGAGTGCGATGAAATTCAACGCGCCCTTCACCATTAGCCCGGAAGCGTTGCTGGATGATGCCCAAAAGGCATTCAAGGAGCACAAGGTGGATACACTGAGTGTGAGCGAGAACGGCAAGCAATTGGGAATGCTGGACATTCAGGATCTGATGAAAGCGATCGCTGGGTAGGATGCTCGGCGCAAGTGGAAGGCACCAAGACGACAGGCTGCTCGCAAGGCGTGATGCGACCTTGCAGCGATTGTCACGGATCAAAGCCGTGATCTGCGATTGGGACGGTGTTTTCAACGACGGTTTCAAGGACGCGGAAGGCGGCAGTCCTTTCAGTGAGGTGGACAGCATGGGCATCAACCTCTTGCGTTTCGCCTTGTGGCTGCGGAAGGAGGAGCTCCCCTACTCCGCGATCATTACCGGGCAGAACAACGCCTTCGCCGAACGCTTCGCCCAACGCGAGCATCTCCATGGCATTTACGCAGGCTATACGCACAAACCCGAAGCCTTTGATCGGTTCCTTGCACAACATGACCTTCGGCCGGAGGAAGTACTCTTCGTGTTCGATGATGTGCTGGATCTACCCGTTGCGGAGCGATGTGGTATGCGCGTCTTGATCGGCCACCGAGCGACGGAACTCTTCCAGCGTACCTGCATCGAGCGTGGTCTTGTTGATATCCACATCAACTTGGATGGCAGTCACCATGGCTTGCGAGAAGCCTGCGAGTTGTTGATCCAGCTCCTCGGCAATTGGGAACGCGTTATCGACCATCGCGTGGCGTATGATGCCGTCTACCAGCGCTACCTCGCAACTCGGCAAGCCGTGGTGACCGAAGTTGTGCGGCACACGCGTTGAAAGTGCGACCATGGGTTGGCGCAGTGCTCCTTCTTCCCGAGCAGCCTTGATCGGTCTTGGTGCTGCCTGTGCTTTGCTGCTCTTCATCTTTTACCGTAGCGTCCTACTATCTCCGAATGCGGTGCTCTCCACCCAAAGTGGCGATGGCCTGAAGAACTATTACACGCTGGTGCAACATGCCCACGGTTCCGGGAATTTCTGGAACATGAACGGCATGAATCATCCGTATGGCGAGCATGTGGTATACACCGATGGCCATCCATGGCTTTCGGCCGCACTGCGATCACTGAAGCCGGTGTTTCCGGACATCGCAGACTACAGCGTGGGGATCCTCAACATGCTGATGGTGCTTGGCATGCCACTCTGTGCATTCGTGCTCTTTGCGCTGTTCCGTAGTTTCGATGTTCGTCCGTGGTTGGCCGCAGCAGGTGCCTTCGGCATCACGGTCCTTGCGCCACAGACCAACCGGATCGGAGGGCACCTCGGCCTGAGCTATTCCGTCTTCATTCCGCTCACGTGGTACGTACTCGTGCGGATCGAAAGGGACCGGCGTTGGTTCTCTTGGGCCTCGGTGCTGTGCATCATCCAGTTGTTCTGGTGGGCGACACACCCGTACATCGGAGCGATGGCCTCGCTCTTCGCTGGGCTTTTCTGTGGAGCAATGGTGTGGATCAAGCGCACAGAACGAACGATGCTTCGACGATGGTCGGTCGCATTCGTTCTGGCCTGCGCACTCCCCATGCTCCTCTTCAGGACCACGGTGGGGCTCACCGATCACCACAAGGGACGAAGCGAGCACCCCAGCGGATTCTTCAACTACACCGCTGAACCGGACGATATTCTACTCCCCTCCGCACCGCCACTTCGACCCGTGCTGGATCGACTCACCAACGGCGGCATTCGCACCCAATGGGAGGCTCAGGCATACGTGGGTGCAGGAAGCACGCTCGTGCTTTTGAGTTGGGCGTTCATCACCATGCGAAGGAGAATGCAACGCCGAAAAGGCGAGCCGTTGCCTGTTGCCTTGCGCGGCGCATGGTGGTCCAGCCTGCTTTTATTGCTCTTTGCGTTCTGCATCCCCTTCAAGGACTTTCCAGAATTGTTGGATCACCTTCCCATCCTTGAACAATTCCGAGCAACCGGGCGGTTCACTTGGCCGTTCTATTTCGTGATCACGGTGACCGCACTCTTCCTGCTGGACAAATGGACACGCAACGCATGGTGGAATGGGAAGGTCGCCTTCGCCACCGGTCTTGCCCTTTTGCTTCCGCTCAGTTGGGTGATCGAAGGAGCCTCGGCACATGTGGTGGGCAAGGGCTTTGATGGATCTCCGAACGTGTTTTCAAGGAAACACGCACCACAGGCCATGCGCGAGTTGTGGGAACGACAAGAACACACGACGTATCAAGCGATCCTACCGATGCCGTACTTCAACTTCGGAAGTGAATCATTCACACGACCGAGTTTGGATGGGATCACACGTGCAGCACTGAGCACTTCGCAAGCCTTGCGACTCCCGATCCTTGGTTCCATTCTTTCGCGCGTTTCCGTTCCCGAGTCACGCTCACTCACCCAATTGGTCTCGCAGTCGTGGTACCACAAACCTGTGGCCGACCTCTTGCGCAAGGATCAACCGTTCCTGATCGTGCGCAGCGATGAAGCACTGACGGCCAATGAAGCGAAGATCATCGGCAGAGCGCATCCGATCGACAGCATCGATGGCATCCGCCTCTACCGCATCAGCCACGACGAACTCTTCACGGATCACTCGGCGGAAGTGCTGGAGAATTTTCAACGCCTGCGCCCTGCGTTGGATGAACGGAACGGCTACTTGATCGCTGGCGACGCTCCCTTCTTCACCGTCCAGGAATTCGAGGATCGCCCAGCGACGATAACGAAACGTGGTTCTGGTGCATTCAGCACCGCGAAGAAAGGAGTACACGTCGTAGCAGAGTTGGAGTTGAAGGGCATTCACCAAGGCGACGAGCTAGTACTCAGCGTGTGGATGTTCAACGGGGCTCCTGAGGCGCTGAACATGGGGCTCCGACTGGAAGTGGCCCAAGCCATGCCCGATGGGACCGAGCAGGTGGACATCGGCATCCCGAACGAAACAGAGACCATCGATGGGGATTGGTCCATGCTGGAATTCACGGTAGTTGCTCGCACCAACGATCCTCTTTGGACGGTCCGCACTGTATGCCGCGACAGATTGGATCGCACGCTCATCTTGGATGACCTGGTGATTCGGCCCGCCGGATGCACGATCTACAACGTGGAGAGCGCAAATGACAAGACCCCGAAAGGCTTGTTCATGAACGGTCATTGGATCCGCGATGATCACGGTATTCTCGACCGAACGACGTTCACCGAATAGGCGACTCCGGTGCTGACATGCACCCAGAGCAACTCTTGCATCGATCAGCGCAACGCGATGCGCGTGGTCATCTCCTTCTCCTTCACTTCGAATGCAGCGAGCCTGAATGATGGAGGTCCCGTGTTCACCGGCGCATCGTTGCTGAAGCCGTAAGGTTCTTGCGGCCAACCGATCCATGACGTGTTCAATTCGTTGTCCGCGTTGATGTCGTGGAAGACCTTCACTGCGTATGTACCCGGCTTCACATCGCCGAAGGAGCAACGAACGGCATGTCCCGTGGCTTCTACACTCTGCAAGCGGCAGCCCACTTCGGAATCATAAGCGGCCTTATCCGGACAAAGCACAACACGCAATAGCCCACCGGCCTCGGGTTTGTTCAGGATCACCTCCACATTCAACGTGGTTTGTGCGGCGCTTGTATGCACCACGAAGAGTGCGACCAAGATGAACCAGTGCATGTTGCGCATGGTGCGAAGGTCAGAATTGAACACGCATCACCAACGCCTGTTGAAGGCGTGATCGGAATTCGGAACGAGGGATCTCCACGGCGCCCAATTGTTCAGTGAATGCATTGATGTATTGCGAATCGAAAAGCACGAAGCCCTTGGCATTCAAATGCTGGACCAGGGCGAAGAACGCAGCTTTACCCGCATGGCTCCGACGACTGAACATGCTCTCACCGAAGAACGCACCGCCCAACGCGACACCGTAGATCCCACCGACCAACTTCTGGTCCGTGGTCACTTCCACCGAGTGCACGTACCCGGCTTTATGCAACGCGATGTACGAACCGATGACCCGTTGATCGATCCAGGTCTCTTCCCGATCGGCACAGCCTCGGATCACGCTTTCAAGATCCCGATCCATGGAAATGCTGAAGTTGCACTTGCGGAGTGCCCTTCTCAGTCGGGCATTCGGTTGGATCGATCCCAGTGGGAATACGGCACGTGGATCGGGATCATGCCAGTACAGCTCCCCATCGTCGTGGCACATGGGGAAGCGCCCCTGCGCGTATGCCTCGATCAATGCAGGAACAGGAATGATCGGTACCTGTGGCCTGCTCAATGCTTCACGATGCGTTGTTGAGCGACGCGATCCCCATGGACCAGCTTCAGGACGTACACGCCGCTGGGCAAGGGATCCAGGTCATTCAACGTGTACGTGCTCCCGGCCGCACCCGTGATCCGTTGGAACCGCAACACGCGACCATTGACATCGAATAACACCACGTGGGCATTCCCCATCGGTCCATCGGGCAGAACAACGTTGATGGTACTGCTGAACGGGACCGGATGAACGAGAAGCGTTCCAAGCTCCTCTACCTCCTCTACACCGGTGAGGGTGAGCCATACATCCGCAGCACCGAAGTTGGGCACGCCGTAACCCATGCTATCGTTGGGGTTGAGGAAGAAGGAAGCACTGCGCCGCACGGCTTCCATGATGTCGGTGGCGTTCCTTTCCGGATGCAGTTGCCAGAGACAGGCCACCAGACCGGCCAGGATCGGCGATGAGAAGGAAGTGCCATTCGCGGCGGTGATGCTATCGGTGTCCGAACGAAGGATGATGGATCCCCAACCCATGGCACAGACATCGGGTTTCACACGCCCATCGGCGCTGGGCCCGAAAGAACTGAAGGGGGCATGGTTCTCCACATCGCCCACAGCACCGACCGTGAGGATATCGATCGCATCAGCGGGCGCACTGATGTAGTGCCAATCGCTTTGCCCGTTGTTCCCAGCGCTTTGCACCGGGATCATGCCTTTTCGTGCAGCGATCCCGGCAGCGATGCTGATCCGCAATGTCTGCCCATCCAGATCCGCATACGTGTGGTCCATGGTGCTATCGTCGAAGGTGGTATAGCCCAAAGAGGTATTGAGCACGTCGCAACCGAGACTGTCGGCCAACTCGGCACCTGCCACCCAATGGTCTTCTTCCACCGGGAACTCACTGTTCACTTCTTCGGTGCGTAACAACACGAAATCAGCCTCCGGCGCAGTGCCCAGCAACTGACCCTCCAAGTACCCGGCCATGCAGGAAAGCACGGAACGACCGTGCCAATGATCCTGGTACACGTCCCCATCGTGCGTCACCATGTCGCGTGTCAAAAGAATGCCGCCTCGATCGCGCAGTGGCGCGAAAGCCAGCGCGGAGTCCACGCCATCGAAGCCGGAATCGAGCACACCGATGAGCATGCCTTGGCCTTTTGCTCCCTGCGCATGCAATTGATGGCCGCGTAACATCTCGATCTGTCGGAAGGAAGTTCCGTAATCGGCCGCTTCGCCATCGCGGTCATCCGCCGGGCACGGTGGATCGAATTTCGACCTGGTCCCATCGCCGCGTGCGTCGGAGCGAGTTCCACGCACCACGAGTACGAAGGGCAGTTGTTGGATCGCATCGAGCGCACCGTTATCCGTGGTGCGAATGGTGATGCCATTGAACCATTTGCTGCGGTTCACGAGATGGACATCCCCTTGGTCCAGCACGGTCTGGATGTAGACCGGGTCCACGGGCAGGTCCAGCGCATCGTATGGGATGGTCTGGTCCGAACGGCGTTGGATGGCCCGTTGTGACAGGAATTGTTCGGGCTGTTCGAGCGTGTACGGTGTATCGTCCTTGTCCGTGAAAGCCACCCAATAGGTATCCACGGAGGTTTGGGCCAGCGCCCATGTACTACAGACGCAGAAGCTGAATAGCGCGAAGGTGCGAAGGTTCATCATTGATCCACTCCGTATGCCACGGCGATCATGTCCATGCGCCAACCCACGATGTTGACGATCGGAGAAGGAAAGGGATCCTGCGGGGTCGGTTGCGGGAAAATGGTCTGGGTATCGGTTTCCTCCCAGTACTTACTGACCATGCCCACGCCATCGGCATAGCGCTCTTCGAAGTTCCGTTTCACCACGGCGTTGGGAGGTACCTTGTTCTTCACGAGTACCGTGCGTTGGAAGGTCAGATCACCCGTGATCCAGGGATCGCCTTCGTTCCGATAGATCACTTCCAATTCCTCCACGGTATTGAGCGCGTTGCTATCCCAAGTTCGGCCATCGGACACGGGGAAGGACAATTTCAACTTGCGCTGGTTCTCCTCCGTTCGCTCTGCAATGCGTGCATCGATGGTCGAGGTCCAGACATCACGGACCACCCAATCACCGTTGTCGTCCTTCACGAAACGATGTATGCGCTCACAAGGTCGGCCTTCATCGTCGGTGTAATGTTCCATGATGCGTTCCAGAAGCTCGTATTGGACGCTATCGCGAACGTTGGATAGGTCGTCGCGCCAGAGCGAATCGACCTTGTACTCCACCCAGGTCCCCACTTTCGTTGGGAAATAGGTGTATCCCAGATCCACTTCGGGCGCTTCTTCCTTCTTGCAACCCGTGACCAACGCGGTCATTCCGAGCAGTAGTGCGGCGTATCTAAGCATCGTGTTCGACTTTTTCGCGATCGATGAAACCGCCTCCGATCACATCGTTCCCTACATAGAAGACGGCACTCTGGCCGGGTGCGATGCCTGCGACCGGTGCATGGAACTCAACTTTAACACGTTCACCATCTCGGATCAGGGTACTCGGTGTCCCTTTGTCCTTGTATCGGATCTTGGTCAACGCTTCCATTTCCCCTTCCAACGTATCGATCATTTGGAAGTTCGGGCGACGCACCCACATGGTCTGCTTTTCCAGATCCGCCTTGCGGCCCAGCACCACTGTATTGCTGTCCGGTTGAATATCCGTGACGTAAAGGGGCTCTCCGGTGGCAATACCCAACCCCTTGCGCTGGCCGATGGTGAAGAAGGGGTAACCGTCGTGCTCGCCAAGCAGTTCGCCAGTGGTGTTCACCAGCACGCCATGGGCCAGTTTGGCCGTGGCTTCAGGCTCTCTGCGCTTCAGGAAGCCCCGGTAGTCATTGTCCGGTATGAAACAGATCTCGTAGCTCTCACTCTTGGTGGCGAGTTCCGGAAAGCCGCTGTCCATGGCCATTTGGCGGATCTCGCTCTTGTGGAACCCGCCGATCGGGAAGCGCGTACGAGCCAAGTTCTCCTGTTCGAGCCCCCAAAGCACATAGCTCTGGTCCTTCGCTGGGTCCAAGCCCTGGCTCACCACCCAACGGCCACTTTCAGGCACCTGACGCACTTTGGCATAGTGTCCGGTGGCGATCAAGGCGCAATCCATCATATCGGCACGCTTCAAGAGCGCCTCCCATTTGATGAAGGTATTGCACAGCACACAGGGATTCGGCGTTCGCCCGGCGAGGTATTCACTCGTGAAATTGCCGATGATGGCATCGCCGAACTCCTCGCGGATATCGATGATCATATGGTGGAAGCCACGGCTCACGGCCATGTTCCGGGCATCGTTGATGCTATCTAGGTCGCAACAACCGGTAATGCGCTTTCCGCCACTCGCATCAGCGTAATCCCACGTCTTCATGGTGACACCGATCACCTCGTATCCCTCTTCGTGCAGCATCAAAGCAGTCACAGAACTGTCCACTCCGCCGCTCATGGCCACCAATATCCTACCGTGTTTGCTCATCGTTCTTTGACCACTGGACGAAACCAGTCGGCCCAACTCCATTTCCTTACTGATCGATCACGCGCAAAGTCGATCCACAGACCTTTTACCTCCTACCCCTGTTGATTGCTGATTGCTGATTGCTGATTGCTCTACTGCCTACTGCTCCTGCCTACTGCCTACTGCTCACCGCATCCTACCATTCACCTCACCGACCGCGTGTCGCTGAAGCTTTAGCGGAGGCACAAGCACCTCGCAAAGGTGGGCCTACTCCTCCACCCCTGCCACGTACTTCGTCACCTTCAACGGCTTACCCTTCTCGTCGTACTCCTTCACATCTCCGTTCAACAGGTCGTTCACGTAGGTCCCTTCGCGCTTCTTGGTTTGGCCTTTCAGTTCGCGCTCCATGTCGCTCGGAGTTCCCATGATCGGGTCGGCTGGCATGGGCTTCACCGACCAGGTACCGTTGTCGTGGTACTCTACGAAGCGACCCTCTCGTTTCCCTTTCTTGTATGTCACCTCGGACTTCACCTGTTCATCGTCGTAGTACTCGATGAATAGTCCATTCTCCTTCTTTTCCTTCACCAACTCGCCTTTTGCGTAAAGCACTTGCAGTTGCAAACTGCCGTCCTTGTTGAAATAGAACCACGCGCCATCTCGCGCACCATTCACCATCAGGCCTTCGATCTCCTTCTTTCCACTCGGGTAGTAGAATAGCATCTTCCCTTCCGGTTCACCATGCACATAGGTGGCTTCGGACTTCAGTATGCCATTGTCGAACCAACTCTTGTTGGCCCCGTGCAACTCCCCGCCGACACGCTCCTCACGCTCGGCCACGGTGCCGTCGGGGTAATAGCTGATCTGCTCCCCGTGCAAGGTACCGGCCCGGTAACGCTCCACCTTGCGGAGCTTCCCATCATCCCCATAGTAGTTCCACGTACTGTCCTTGCGTTGGTCCACGTACTTCCCTACGGCCATCAAGGTGCCATTCGGATGGAAATGCCGCGCACGGCCCACCATGCCCGGTGCGAAATCCTGGATACTGGTCAGTTGGCCGTCCTCATTGTAATAAGAGAAGGTCCCAACGGGTACATCGTCCTTGAACTGCCCGGTGTACCTTGTTTTCCCGTTGGGCCAGATCTTCGTCCAAGCGCCTTGCTTCAGGTTCTTGGCATCCACGGCATTCACCGCTTCTGTGGGCTGCGCGAAAAGGCCCAACATGGACCAAAGGCTTATGAAAAGGACCGAAAGGACTGAACGCATGACGGGCAAAGGTATGGGCCATGGGCAAGGCGTGTGCCGAAGTCCAGCGCACGCCGCAACACCTATCTTTGCGCCAGCAAGATCCCCATGAAATTCTTCATCGACACGGCTAGTTTGGCCCAGATCAAAGAGGCCCAGGAATTGGGCGTTCTGGACGGTGTGACCACCAACCCCTCACTGATGGCCAAGGAAGGCATCAGCGGCACGGATGCGGTCATGAAACACTACGTGGACATCTGCACCATCGTGGAGGGTGATGTCAGCGCGGAAGTGATCGCTACGGACTACAACGGCATGGTCCGGGAAGGCGAGGATCTGGCGGCCCTGCACCCACGGATCGTGGTGAAATTGCCCATGACCCGCGAAGGTGTCAAAGCGATCAAGTACTTCAGCGGCAAAGGGATCAAGACCAACTGCACCTTGGTATTCAGTGCGGGGCAAGCCCTTTTGGCTGCCAAGGCCGGGGCCACCTACGTCTCGCCATTCATCGGTCGGTTGGACGACATCAGCACCGACGGTGTGGACCTGATCGACCAGATCCGTACCATCTATGACAACTACGGCTTCGGCACGGAGATCCTGGCTGCGAGCATCCGACACCCGATGCACATCATTCAGTGTGCAGAGGTGGGCGCCGATGTGGCCACCTGTCCCTTGAGTGCGATCACTGCCCTATTCGATCATCCACTCACTACGATCGGGCTGGAGAAATTCCTAGCGGACCACAAGAAGGCCGCTGCATTGGCCCAGAAGGCCTGATATGCTCTTGACCATACACCCTGTGGACCCGGAGCCGCGAAAGCTCAGGGTGGTGCTGGAAGCGTTGAACAATGGCGGGGTCGTGGTGTGTCCCACGGACACGGTGTATGCTTTCGTATGCTCGGCACACAGTGCCCGGGCCATCGAAGAAGTCGCGCGTTTGAAAGGGGTGAAGCCGCAAAAGGCCGACCTTTCACTGATCTGTCAGGACCTGAGCCAGTTGAGCACCTATGCGCGCTCCGTGGACACGGCAGCATTTCGGATCATGAAACGGGCATTACCGGGTCCTTACACCTTCATTTTGGCAGCGAGCAACGAGATCCCGAAGTTGTTCAAGAACAACAAGCGAACAGTCGGAATCCGGGTGCCGGACCATCCGATCCCACAGGCCATTGTGCGTGAACTCGGACATCCGTTGGTGGTGGCAAGTGTTCACGACCCCGACCTCATCCTGGATCATACCACTGATCCTGAGCGCATCGAGGAACACCTTGGCCACCAGGTGGAGATCGTCATCGATGGTGGACTCTGCGGTCTGGAAGGATCCACGGTGATCGACCTAACGCAGGGTGAACCGATCGTTCTGCGCGAAGGCAAGGGCACCTTGGAAGGTTTATTCTGAAGCTTCTCGCAGGAGTTGCCAAGCGTTGGGCAAGAACTCCAACACATCCGATGGCCGCATGGCATCCTTCCCGAGACTCCCAGCGGCCAGATCACCAGCTGAACCATGCAGGTATACGGCGATCAAGCATGCTTCCAACGCCGTATAGCCCTGGGCCAGAATCCCGGTCAACAGACCAGTGAGCACATCTCCGCTGCCACCTTTGGCCAAACCATCGTTCCCGGTGGGATTGAAACGGATGATCCCATCTGGACCGCAAATGGCGGTGTAGGCACCTTTCAGCACCACCGTACAGCCGTATTCCACAGCGAAGTCCCGTGTGCGCTCCAAGCGTATTCGTCCATTTCGGGACGGACTCCCCAACAGCCGGTCCATCTCCCCAGGATGCGGCGTAAGGACAAGTGAATTGCGCACGCTCCGTAGACGGTCCGTATCAGCGCTGATCATGGTCAATGCATCGGCATCCAATACCACTGGCACAGAAGCCATTGAAAGTAACTGATCCAAGATGGACTTTGATCGATCGGAACGTCCCAGTCCGGGGCCGATACCGACGGTCGTGAACCGTTCAAGATCCATAAGCGTGGTGATCATACAGGGGTCCGGGTCGGCGTGCGTCATGGCATCCGGAGCTGTGGCTACCAACATCCCCTCGACCTGTGCGGGCACCTGCGTGGTGACCAAGCCTACCCCGCTGCGCAAAGCGCCCTTGGTGGCCAGAACGGCGGCACCGAAAAGACCCGAAGAACCAACAATGAGCCCCGCATGGCCGAAGGTGCCCTTGTGGCCGAAGCGAGGACGAACCCTGAGCAGGTCCTGCACATCACCCTTCCCGATCCATTCGGCCTCCTGCGGGCTGGATCGCAACGCCTGCGGATCCAAACCGATCGGGATCAACTCCCAACGCCCGAAGCAAGGGCCGGTTTCCGGTAGGAACATCTCCAACCGAGGCACCTCAAGAACAAGCGTTGTGGTGGCATGGATGCAGTCCGTGTTATCCGATGCTTCACGTTCCGGACCTACCCCGGAAGGCGCATCGATCGCAACGATCGGCCTCCCGGATCGGTTCATGGCATCGATCATCCGAAGGCATTCCCCTTGCACACCAGCACGTGAACTGCGCCCGAACAAGCAATCCACGATGACGACTTGCGCCGCGAACCCTTCATCCACATTGGTTTCGGCCACTTCAATGACCTCCACGCCCGCCCCTAGAGCGCTTGCAAGGTGATATTCAAAGGCAGCTGAACTGGCCTTTTCTGCACCCGACCGGAACACACGCACCGCGATCCCCGATACAAGCAGAGACCGTGCGATGACGAGTCCATCGCCACCGTTATTTCCCCAACCCACCACGACCACACATCCGGTGGCTTCTCCCCATTCCTTGTTCCGTAACCCGGTTCGTATGCGTTCTGCACAGCGCTCTCCGGCCCGTGCCATCAGGTCGGTTTCTGAGATCGGTTCGCGGATCATGGTGGCCTGATCCACGGCCTTTAGCGCCTCACTGGAAAGAATGGGGTCCATATGTGTGACCAATTGTTCGATCGTCGTCCAAAGTATGCTTCACCCCAAGGTAAACCATGGAACCGTCCATATGATGGTAGTTGGCTGAGGTTGGGATGAACAGAACATCAATGTATAACGAAGGTTACGATCGTCGCATCCTTGCGCGAACCGGACCGAGCAACCAAAACCACTGAAAAATGAGACGAGTGTTACCCTTCGCCATACTGGGCGTTTTGACCATGAGCACCACCCAGGCACAGGAACCGAATTTGGTCAATAACGGAGGTTTCGAGACCCGGTCCCCGGAAGTGAAGACCTGGGATGAACTGTCCCGCGCCTCAGGTTGGTCCAACGCCAATGGCGGATCGGCTGATGTGTTCAGCAGCTTGGGAAAGGCGACCACCGTCGGTATCCCGGACAATGAATTGGGAACGAGCAACGCATTTGAAGGTGAGAGCTACGCCGGTTTCGTGGCTTGGAAGGATGATCAGCGCCCCAATTGGAAACGCATGTTCAATGGTCGGGATGAACAGCCCACCCGCGATGCGTGGAATCAATACAGCGAGTACATGGAAATGGCCCTCACGAGCCCCTTGATCAAGGACCAGAAATACGACATCAGCTTCATGGTGAAGCTTGCAAGCAACAGTGACCGAGCGATCAGCGGAATCGGTGCCCATTGCTCGTCCACCGAGCTGAAGTACGCTCATCGTCACTTCCTTTCGGAATCAGCGGATGTGAGCAGCACCACGATCCTGGACAACAAGAAGGATTGGGTGGAAGTGAAAGGCATGTTCATGGCCGATGGAGATGAGAAGTTCATCGTGATCGGCGCTTTCGGTGCCAAAGAGAAGAAGGATGTGATCGAAGGCGCTGATAATCAACGCGCTTATTACTACATCGATGGCATCGCCCTCCGCTTGCACCCCGAAGACGACCGGGACAAGGACGGCGTACCGGACAAGGAGGATAGCTGCCCGGACGAAGCCGGCTTAGCCACCTTGGGTGGATGCCCGGATGGTGACGGGGACGGCGTTGCCGACAAAATGGATGCCTGCCCGACGCTTGCTGGTCCAGTGACCCAGCAAGGCTGCCCAGATAGCGACGGAGATGGCATTGCCGACAATGTGGACAAGTGCCCGAAAGTGGCTGGTGTGAAGGAAATGAAGGGTTGCCCAGCGATCAAGGAAGAAACCAAGAAGCTCTTCGAGAAGGCCCTCACAGGGATCCAGTTCGAGACCGGTAGCGCTGTGATCAAGAAAAGCAGCTACGGCATTCTGGATCAGGTGGTCAGCGTAATGAACGAGAATCCTGAGTACAATTTGGAGGTACACGGCCACACGGATAGCCAAGGTGACGATGCCAAGAACCTGACCCTCAGCGAGAAGCGCGCTGCCTCGGTGCGTGACTACTTGACCGAGAAAGGGGTGAATGGCGATCGTCTCCGATCCTCTGGCCACGGCGAGACCGCGCCGGTTGCGGACAACGGCACGAGCGCGGGTCGCGCTAAGAACCGCCGCGTGGAATTCAAGGTGATGTTCTGGGAGTGATCCCGAATTGCTCCGAACGAAAAGGCCATCTCTTCGGAGGTGGTCTTTTTATTTACCCCCACGCGCATTGGGATCGGAATATGATCCAACAGTGAGCCGATAATTCCCTGACCACCAATGAACCACCTCGAACGAATCAAAGGCATCCGCTGGTCGGCTGGATCAGAATGGACCCAGAAAGGGTGGCCCAAACGTCATTGAGGTGAAGGTTCAGAAGATGGATCCCTGCAGAAGAGTTCCGCGAACGTCCCCAGGCAGCGAGCCTTTCGCCGGAGCGTCCGAAACCTCACGAAGGCCCGGGACACACCTTGGAGAGACCGGATACCCCCTCCTATCCGATCCAGGCGTTGCGGTTGCGGTGGGCAGAGACTCTCCTAACCCAATGGCTTTGGGGCCGCTTGGCGACGCTCCCTGAACACCGATCTTATAACACAATTCTTACAGACCGAAAGCGATGCCTTCGTATACACTTCGCTCGTTACACATCGATACCGTTCCTAAGGCTATCGCCTCTTGTTTCTGCGACCCCGCTGGGGTCGTTCTCCCATGGGGGCAGTTTCTATTTTCTGTGACCCCTCTGGGGTCAGAACGCAGCACCGATCATTCTCCTTGTGGTTGACCCCAGCGGGGTCACAGAAAATAGAATGAGTCGGATGAAGGTGTTCGACCCCAGCGGAGTCGCAGAAGCTTGGTGCGTAAGGTATTTGAGGCGACAGCCCTGATACCATGACGAGGGTTGCTCTACCAGCGGCAGTGCGAAGTCCGGATCGGTGGCCAGTTGGAACGCAAAAAGGGCCGTTCCTTCCGGAACGGCCCTTTTCAAGATAAAGGACTTCTTGCTTACTGGAAGTAGAAGTTCAAGCCGATGCGCGCACCGCTAACACCGGTGTCGATGCTGAAGTGGTTCGACTTAGTACCCCCTTCCTCGGTCACCGACTGCACAGCACCCGTGTTCGGGGTGGTGGTAGAAGGGATCCAGTATTCGGTGGTGGTCTCGGAGTACCCTTCGCTCGACATTGCGAGGCCCCAAGTGTACTCACCGCTCAAAGACAGCTTAGGAGCAGCGAACCACTCCACGCCAGCGAAGGCACCCAAGCCTACGGCGAAGACGCCACCGCGCTTCACTTCGGTGTCGCGGCTTCCCTGAAGGTCGTTGGAGAGTGGGTTGCCGTACTCATAGGTGGTCTTACCGCTACCGAAGCCAATGTTCAGTTCACCACCGTAGATACCCACAACGCGGGTGCTACCGATACGCTTCTCGAGGCCTGCACCGAGTTGGATCGCCATGTAACCTTCTTTCATCACGTTTTCCACCGTTGGATACGGAGTTGGAAACGTTGGAGGGTTCGGAACGGGCACTTGATCCACGAGCTCCGTGGTCTTGTCACTACCGAATCCGATGCGAAGGCGACCGCGATAAGCCGTATTGGCGTCGATCAACTTCTTTCCGCCGATGACCACTTCCTGTCCGCCGCTGCCGGTGCTGGAGAAGAAATTGTTCAAAGCCACACCACCGTTGCCAGTGCTGCCATTGAACAGGTTGCCAGCGTATTCCAGGAGTGGGGTGGCTTCAAAAGTCAGGCCCCAGTCACCGCTCTGGCTGAGCCAATTCTCACCGCGGTTGCTGGTGATCTCCCCCGTTTGAGCGGAGGCCGTCATGGCAGCGACCATGGCTGCCGAGAACAGTAAATGCTTCTTCATGGTTTATTGATTAGGTGCTTGTTTGGTTTCGATGTTGGTTTGCTTTATTACAGGACGAAGGTCGTTGCATAGAGCGGTGCAAGTTTATGAACTTTTCTACACTCTATACACAGCCTTTTGTTGATTTCGACGATTTCCTTTGGTCTCTCTAAGAAGGAACATCGTGTTGATCCCTCCTGAACGGGGGCAAATATGCGGTCTTTTTCTGAAACGCCGCATGATCATTTCGCTTTGTCTTGTAGCATAGGTACAAAGCGGAAAGCGCCGTGGTCCACCTTGGCCATGGCTCCATCGGCCTTTCGCTCCAGTTTGAACATGCGCTGCTCCTCTCCTTCCCCTACGGGAATGACCAAGCTGCCCCCCACTTTCAATTGGCCTTCCAGCGCAACCGGGATCCACGGCGCACCACAGGTCACCAGGATCCGATCGAAGGGTGCTTCCTTGGGCAGGCCCTCGAAACCGTCGCCGTAATAGGCGCTGAACCGATAGCCCATGCCCTTGAGCCGCTCCTTGGTCTGGAGATAGAGCGGCTTGTGCCGTTCTACAGTGAACACCTTGCAGCCCAATTCACAAAGCACGGCGGTCTGGTACCCACTTCCGGTACCGATCTCCAAAACCTTCATGCCCGGCGCAATTTCCAGCAGTTGGGTCTGGAAGGCCACGGTATAGGGCTGACTGATGGTTTGTCCGCAAAGGATCGGAAAGGCAATGTCCTGATAAGCCAGATCGAGGAAGGCAGTATCGTCGATGAAGCCATGGCGAGGCACTTTGCCTATGGCTTGAAGCACGGCCCCATCGCTGATGCCTTTGGTCCGAAGCAGGTCCACCAAGCGTCGCCGAAGACCTTGGTGCCGATAATCATCCTTCACGTGCGATACCACGCGGCGAAAGTAATCCGCCGATCAGCCAAACCCACTGCGCTACGATCCACATTCTGCGCTGCGCTGCTGAGGTGGCTATTGGAGATAGCCGACACGCAACGGTGTGAGGGTGCTAAGGTGCGGAGGCGACCACTAGTTTCTCTGGAAACATGGGGCCACGAAGCCGTACTTTCGCCGCCCTTTGGCCCTGCACCCGAAGAAAGCAGGTCCTGATGGGGTTTGAAGATGAGCGAACGACTGCGGATAGGTGTATTCGGGGCTGGCCACTTGGGTCGGATCCACATTCAACAACTGTTGGAGCTGCCAAGCTGGGAGGTAGTAGGCTTCTATGATCCGCATCCGGAAAAGTGCGCGGCGATCACGGCCGAATTCGGTGTGAATGCTTGTACGGAACCCGGCGAACTGTTCGCAAAGGTGGATGTGATCGACGTGGTCACCCCAACGATCACCCATTTCGCGCTGGCTTCCTCCGCCTTGATAAAGGGAAAGCACGTATTCATCGAAAAGCCCCTCGCCCAGACCGTTCAAGAGGCGGAGGACCTGGTCGCACTGGCGACAAAACACGACCGGATGGTGCAAGTGGGGCACGTGGAGCGGTTCAACCCCGCATTTCGGGCGGCCCTCCCCTATTTCGCGGACCCGATGTTTATTGAGACCCACCGATTGGCCCAATTCAACCCACGGGGCACGGACGTTAGTGTGGTACTGGACCTGATGATCCACGACATCGACATCGTCCAGCATGTGGTCAAAAGCCCTGTGGTGGACATTCGGGCAAGCGGCGTGGCCGTGGTAAGCGACACGCCGGACATCGCGAATGCCCGACTCGCCTTCGCCAATGGCTGTGTGGCGAACCTCACTGCGAGCCGGATCAGCCTGAAGAATATGCGCAAGAGCCGATTCTTCCAGCGCGATGCGTACATCGCGGTGGACATGCTGGAGAAAAGCGCCGAGATCGTCCGGATGCGGACCGTGGAAGGGGAACCCGACCCTTTCGCAGTGACCTTCGATCTGGGCGAGGGGAAGGGATCCCGGGAGATCAGCTTCGAGAAACCAGAAGTGCCCAAGACCAACGCCATCCGCGAAGAGTTGGCTGCCTTCGCACAAAGCATCCGCACGGGTGCACCGCCCGTGGTGAGCATTTCGGACGGTACAGAAGCGCTTCGTACCGCCCACGCGGTTCTTGCTGGCATGAGCATCCAAAAAGCCTGAGTTCATATACTGATCCTCATACGGCTGCGTTGCCTTGGACATACGATGACCTTTCGCTACGGTCTTTTGGTTTGCATTTCGCTGATCCTGGCCGGTTGCCGGAAGGGAGATGCCGTGCCGAGTTTCATCAGCATTCCATCCATGGCCGTGAACGCTACGGATGTGGAAGGGGGCGGAACGAGTAAGATCACCGATGTCTGGGTTTCTGTGGACGATCGCTTGATCGGTGTGTGGGAACTACCTGCACGGATCCCCGTGCTCCGTTCCGGGTCCGTGGTGGTATCGGTAACCCCGGGCGTGAAGCGCAACGGCAGTTTCGACGACCGCTTGCGCTACCCGTTCTACACGAGCTATAACAGTACAGTGGATTTGCTCCAAGAGGGGACCGTGGAACTGGAGCCGGTGGTGGAATACGGGACGGCCATTGTCTTCTGGATGGAACGCTTCCAGGATGAAGGGAACCAATTGACGGTGACCACGACAAGCGACACCACCCTGCTGTTGTACACGGCCTTTGAACATCCGCAAGTGGTCTTGGATGGCACTTCGTGCGGGGGATTCGTGTTGGATCAAGCGCACAACGGCATCCGGATCCATACCACGGAGGACTTCACCCCCACCGGCGGTCCCACCTTCGTTGAACTCGATTACAGCACCGACATCAGCCTCACCGTTGGGATGACCTTCGAGCAGAACGGTTCGACGTCCTTCGCTCCGTGGGTGGTGTTGGTACCGACCACAGCGGAGGGTGGAGTAAAGTGGAACAAGGTCTACATCGACCTATCGGAGTTCTTCAACAGCGGTGGTATATCGGGCAGGGACGTGTACCTCGATGCCGTGCTCCCAAGTGGCCAAGGCACAGGGCATGTGTATTTGGACAACCTCAAACTGATCCGGCGCATACCATGAGCAGCAGAAGGGCCTTGGTTGCACGCTATGTCCTTGCGGACCTCTTCAGCGGTGCTTTGGCCTGGACGCTCTTCTACATCTACCGGAAAATGGTACTGGAGCCGATCAAGTTCGGTTATCCTGTGCCCGTGACCTTGGATGCCAACTACTACAAGGGCGTGGTCCTGATCCCCCTATTCTGGTTCGGCCTTTACACCATGATGGGTGGCTATCGAGAGATCCAACGTCGCTTTCGGATCCTGGAATTGGGGCAGACCTTACTGGTCAGTGTGATCGGTGTGATCGTGATCTTCTTCGTCCTACTCCTGGATGATCAAGTGGCCAACTACAACTATTACTACCGTTCGTTCATGGCCTTGTTCGGTCTGCACTTCGGGCTGAGCTTCCTATTCCGGATCATCTTGACGAGTTCCACGGTGCGTAAGGTCCACGATCGGCGCATCGGTTTCAATACGGTACTCGTGGGCGGAAATGAAAGTGCGAAGGCCATCCATGCGGAGATCGAAACCATGAAGAAATCGCCGGGCAACCATTTCGTTGGCTTCGTGAATGTGAACGGCGGGGATCAGTTGCTCACCTCGGTAGGCTTGCCGCGATTGGGCAAATGGAACGAACTCTCGAAAGTGATCGTCACACACGCGGTGGAGGAGGTCATCATTGCCGTGGATTCCGGGGAACATGCCCACATCAGCCGGATCATGAACGAATTGGAAGGCACCGGGGTGCGCATCAAGATCATCCCGGACATGTATGACATCCTATCGGGCTCGGTGAAGATGACCAGCATCTTCGGTGCACCGCTGATCGAGGTGAACCCGCAGATCATGCCGGCATGGCAATTCTCGTTGAAGCGGGTGGTGGATATATGCGCCAGTTCATTGGCCTTGATCCTGCTCACACCGATCTTCCTAGTGCTTGGAATAGGCGTGAAGCTTTCCTCTGCCGGACCGATCTTTTTCCGACAGGAACGCATCGGTAAGCATGGTCGGCCTTTCATCATCGTGAAATTCCGTAGCATGTACGCCGATTCAGAGCGGCACGGGCCGCAACTCAGCAGTTCGTCGGACCCACGGATCACCCCGATCGGTCGGTGGATGCGTCGCACTCGGATGGATGAGCTCCCCCAGTTCTGGAACGTATTGAAGGGGGATATGAGCCTGGTGGGTCCGCGCCCGGAGCGGCAGCACTTCATCGATGCCATCCTGGATGTGGCCCCACACTACCGGCATTTGCACAAGGTGCGCCCCGGCATCACCAGTTGGGGGCAAGTGAAGTTCGGCTATGCCGAGAACGTGGATCAGATGGTGCGTCGCCTGAAGTACGACATCCTCTACATCGAGAACATGAGTTTGGCCGTGGACTTGAAGATCATGGCCTACACGGTGCTCATCATATTGAAGGGGGACGGTAAGTAGGGATCAAAGATCCTCGACCCCTACCTTGCCCATCGCGATCCACGCGGCGCACCGAACTCCATGGCCCAACGAATTCCCCGGATCGCACAGCTGGATCCCTTGCGCGCCTTAGCGGCGTTCCTGGTGATCCTACAGCATTACTTGCCCGGGTTCGAGATCGGCCACATGCCCTTCGGTTGGATCGGTGTCGATCTGTTCTTCGTCATTTCCGGATACCTCATCACGGCCATCCTACTCAAGCAGAAGGAAGCCCACATCGACCGCCTTCGGATCATCAAAGGCTTCGTTATCAAGCGGGCGCTGCGGCTGTTCCCAGCATACTATGCACTGATCCTCTTCTTCGTCGTGATGCGAGCCACCACGGGGCTCTGGTCTTGGGATCCAGGCCAGGGGATCTATTACTTCACATACACCTCGAACTTCCTCTTCTTCCAAGAAGGCTTCCTCAGTGGACACCTGAACCATCTGTGGTCCTTGGCCGTGGAAGAACAATTCTACCTCGTTTGGCCGTGGTTCGTGCTTTTCGTTCCGCGTCCGTGGCTGAGTAGACTCATCCTACTAGGACTGGTCTTCGCCTTGGTGTGTAAGTCCACGTGGGAATGGGAGCATATCCGCATGTTGCCAACGAGCCATTTCGACACGTTGGGCGGTGGGGCTTTGCTCGCGATCCACGGCACCTCCGCGTCACGCATCGTGCAGTTCCTACAGCGGCAAGCAGGTTGGGTCGCCTTGCTCGGTCTGGCCGGAATGATCATGTGCAATCTGGAAATAGGCACTTGGGCCCTGCTCGCGGTCTCGGTCCTGGTATTCTCCGTTTCGGTGGTGGCGGGCTGCATCCGCGGGTTCACCGGTTGGTTCGGTTGGGTACTGGACCGTCCGATCCTCGCGCACCTCGGCGGGATCAGCTATGGCCTCTACCTCTACCACCTGATGATGCCGCTCTTCATCCGTTTGGCGACCCAACGCTTGGGTTGGGAAGTGGACCCGTACGTGCAATTGACCCTCGGCGTGGGTGCGACGATCGCGGTCTCGGAGTTGTCATTCCGGTTCATCGAACGTCCCTTCCTACGGTGGAAGGCACGGTTCGACCTGTGAGGATCCAGGGCTATCGCCTCAAAATACATTCCGCACCAGGTCTTTTGTTTCTGCGACCCCGCTGGGGTCGAACACGTTCGTCCGACTCGAATTCTATGTTCTGTGACCCCGCTGGGGTCAACCCACAAGGAGAATGATCGGTGCTGCATTCTGACCCCATAGGGGTCACAGAAATTAGAAATTGCCCCCCGATGGGAGAACGACCCCAGCGGGGTCGCAGTAACAACAGTATCTGTACGTAAGGTAATAAGAGGCGATAGCCCTGTGTGAGGATCAGCGAACAAGGAGGTACCGGCTACCTTCGTCGCGCAAATCCAATTTCAGGCATGAACATCTCAGTGATCGGTGCTGGCCAAATGGGGAACGGTATCGCCCATGTATTCGCCCAGAATGGGCATCAAGTGACGTTGATCGATATCGCACAAGCCGGTTTGGACAAGGGGCTGTCCACCATTGGCAAGAATCTGGACCGGCAGGTGGCGAAGGGAGTGCTGACCGAGGCGCAGAAGCAGGAGACCCTGGCTCGGATAGCCACCAACACGGACCTCAGTGCCGGTGTGAAGCAAGCCGAACTCGTGGTAGAGGCCGCCACGGAGAACGTGGACCTGAAGTTGAAGATCTTCAAGGATCTGGATACCAATGCGCCAAAGGGCTGCATCCTGGCCACCAACACGAGCAGCATCAGCATCACGCGCATCGCGGCATCCACGGTACGACCCGACCAAGTGATCGGCATGCACTTCATGAATCCGGTGCCGGTGATGAAGTTGGTGGAGATCATCCGAGGATACGACACGAGTGATGCTGTTACCAAGACCGTGGTGGACTTGAGTACAGCCATCGGAAAAGTGCCCGTGACCGTCAACGACTACGCCGGTTTCGTGGCGAACCGGATCCTGATGCCCATGATCAACGAAGCCATCGAGACCTTGTTCCAAGGGGTCGGTGGCGTGGCGGAGATCGACTCCATCATGAAACTCGGCATGGCCCATCCGATGGGTCCCTTGCAATTGGCGGATTTCATCGGGTTGGACACCTGCCTCGCGATCCTGCGGGTATTGCACGAAGGTCTCGGGAACCCGAAATACGCGCCGTGCCCCTTACTCGTCCAGATGGTCACGGCCGGTAAACTCGGAGCAAAGGCTGGTGAAGGCTTCTACCAGTACACCGCAGGTAACAAGGACCTCGTCGTGGCACCAGCGTTCCGGTGAACCATCACCCCGGTCGGGTGGCCGGTAGGCTGCCGGGAACATGAACATCCGCGTCGCAACGCCGGACGACCTTCCGGTGATCCACGCATTGGCACACCGTATATGGCCCGTGGCTTATAGGGAGATCCTGTCTTCCGATCAGTTGACCTACATGCTGCGCTTGTTCTACAACGAAGCGGAATTGGCCCGGGGGATGACCGCAGGGGAGCACTTCTTCATCGCCGATGCCCCGACCGGATCTGTCGGCTTCAGTGGGCACACCCACCATTTTGGCGATAGGACCACCAGGCTGAACAAGCTGTACGTGGACTCGAGTGACCGAAGCAGTGGCATCGGCAAACAACTTGTGCTGGCCGTGAAGCGGGCTGCCTGTGAGGTAGGTGATCAACGGATCACACTCAACGTGAACAAGTACAACCCGGCGATCGGTTTCTACCGGCATTTGGGCTTCGAGGTGGTCCGTTCCGAAGTGATCGACATCGGGAGTGGTTACGTGATGGACGACCACGTGATGGAGTGCGGGCTGTGACGGCTGAGAGCGGGGTGTTGCAACCACACGTGGACCCGCTTAACTTCAACCCACTAAATCGGGCAACATGATCCGCTGGCCTCTCCCCTTCGCTTTGATCGCCATGTGCTCTTCGGCGGTTTCTGCCCAAGAATCATCCGTGGCGAGGCAATGGAATGAAGAACTGCTCACAGCGATCACCCGAGACCTTGCCCGACCACCGGTCCATGCGCGGAACTTGTTCCATGTTTCCGCAGCGATGTACGATGCTTGGTCGGCATACGACCCGGTTTCCGAGCCTTTCCTACTAGGCCGTACACGTGGCACCTACCATTCGGCGTTCGACGGAGCTCCCCTTCCGGACGACATCATGGCTGCACGGAACGAGGCGATCAGCTATGCTGCGTATCGGTTGTTGCGGCATCGATTCCAGAATTCACCTGGGGCCAGTAGCACCTTGCCCGCGTTGGATGCCCGGATGGATGCCCTGGGGTACGACCGCACGAACACCTCCACGGACTATGTGAATGGGGGGCCTGCGGAGTTGGGGAATCACATCGCGCTGGAGTATATCGCCTTCGGCCTGACCGATGGATCCAACGAAGCGGGCAATTACGGGCACCTCTACTACACCCCGGCAAATCCGCCCATTGCGGTGGAAGAGCCAGGGAACCCGAGTATCGTGGATCCCAACCGGTGGCAACAGATCACGGTGACGAATGCAGTGGACCAGAACGGCAATCCGGTACAGGGAACTCCCCCACCGGTCGGTCATGAATGGGGCAATGTGCTGCCCTTCGCACTGGATACCGCACTGGCCACTGAACATACCCGCAACGGACAAACCTATCGGGTGTTCTTGGATCCCGGTCCGCCCGCATTTCTGGACACCACCTTGGCCGCAGGCTTGGACGAATTCTACAAATGGAGCTTTTGCATGGTCCCCATCTGGCAATCGCACTTGGACCCGGATGATGGCACATTGCTCGACACGTCCCCGGCCAGCTTGGGCAACATCACCGAATACCCAACGGACCGCGCGGGGTATGAAGCATTCTACGACTACTTCGATGGAGGGGTATCGGACATCGGTCGCGAAGTGAATCCGATCACCGGTCAACCGTACGCGCCGAACATCGTGAAACGGGGGGACTACGCACGGATCCTCGCTGAATTCTGGGCGGATGGTCCCAATTCGGAAACGCCACCGGGCCATTGGTTCTCCATTCTCCATGGGGTGATGGATGCTCCGACCTTCGAGCGCCGATGGATGGGCACTGGTCCGGTACTGGATGCGTTGGAATACGATGTGAAGGTCGCACTCACGCTCGGAGGGGCCATGCACGATGCCGCCATGGCAGCGTGGAGCATCAAAGGGTGGTACGATTACGTACGACCGGTATCGGCCATACGGTACATGGCCGACAAAGGACAATGCTCGGACGTGGATATTCCCCACTACCACCCTGCTGGATTGCCCTTGATCCCGGGATACATCGGATCGGTGGAAACGGGCGACCCACTGGTCGGCGAGAATGAGGAACACCTCGGAAAGATCAAGCTGTTCACTTGGCGAGGGCCCGCGTACATCGATGACCCCGAAACGGACCATGCGGGTGTAGGATGGATCCTGGCCGAGAACTGGTGGCCCTACCAACGTCCAACCTTCGTGACCCCACCCTTTTCCGGTTATGTATCGGGGCACTCCACCTATTCGCGCACTGCAGCGGAAGTGCTCACCTTGGTGACCGGTTCGGAATACTTCCCCGGTGGTTTGGGAGTCTACGATGCGCCTGCGGGTGAATTCCTTGAATTCGAATCCGGTCCCTCGATGGACATCGAGTTGCAATGGGCCACGTACCGGGATGCCTCGGACCAGTGCAGCCTTTCGCGCATTTGGGGTGGGATCCACCCGCCAGTGGATGACATTCCAGGTCGTCTGTTGGGCCGGATCATCGGGCCGGATGCCGTGGCCTTAGCAGATGACCTTTTCGTTTCGGAACGGCCGTGGATCGTGTCCGTTAGTTGCTCCGATAGCATCCAGAACAGCGCGGACATCGGGAACACCTTCACCGTGGCGATCCTGTACGACAGACCGATGGATCAAAGTGTGGAACCCGTGATCGGGTATCTGGGCGATGACCCCGACCCTGCGGTGGCCTTGGAAGATGCGCATTGGTCTGATGAGCGGACCTATACAATGACCTACCGGACCTTGCCAAGTTCGCTGGAGGCACGGAACATCCATCTGCGGATCGATGGAGGCACGGACCCGCTCGGGACACAACAGGATGTGTACCTAGCGCAACGACCGTTCATCGTGGATACCAAGCTTCCGGCATTGGTATCCATTACACCGGACGTGGTGATGATCAACGATGCGGTCGCCGCCTTTGGGCAGTTCACCATCGTACTCACGTTCGATGAAGCGTGCGATACCACGACCGTCCCGGAGCTGACATTCACCAATGGCGACCTGACCAATGCCATGCAATACGATGGGGACAACAGCCAATGGATCAGCCCGGTCGAGTTCGTTGCCCGATTTGGCGTATATGACAGCGGCGAAGAGCTGTGGGGGATCGGTTGTTCTGTCACCATGACGCGTGATGTGGCCGGGAACGCCATGCTGACCACTCCCACCTCCGGCCTATTCGAGCTGGATACGCGGAATCCCGCACTTGCTCCGCTCATTCCGGATGATACGACCCTGAGCCTATTGGACGTTGGCTCGTCGGCCCTGACGATCCCCTTGATCTTCGATGAGGACATGGACCCCAGCGCGATCCCTGCGATCGCCTTTCCGGACGATGACCCGCTCGCGAATTCCCTGTCGCTCAACTTGGCGAACACGGCTTGGATAACTACTTCGGAATACCGGATCGTGTACGACATGGCCAATGCCAACGAGCAATTCTTCAACATCACGGCGGGTGTGATCGGAGCGAAGGACCTTGCCGGGAATGCTCCAGAGGCCACGCCGGTGAACGACTTGTTCATCGTGGATACACACCCAGCGCAAGTGGTATCTGCTACACCAGTGGTCCCCGTGGTGAACAATGCCCGCGTTGGCACCGGTGGATTCCACATCGATATCGCCTTCGATGAGCCGATGGATAGCGGTTTCTCACCCTTGATCCAATTGACAAGTGCAGAAGAGATGGGGAACAGCCTGACCTATTCTGCCCTGCAAAGCCAATGGATGGATGCTTCCACGTACCGGGCGATCTTCCATGTGCTCGATGAAGAACGCGAAGTACACACCATCGGGCTGGGAACCCAATTCGCACGGGATGGTTCGGGCAACATACAGTCCCCCTTTGCTTCAAGCGCGGTTTTCGCCTTGGATACACGTGATCCCACGGTCCTTGTGGCGAATTCGAATACGTATTTGATCACGGATGAGGATACCGGCCCCGGAGCTTTCACGGTGCTCGTCGTCTTTAGCGAGTCCATGGATACGGGCATTCAACCGATGCTGACCTTCGATCCGCCAGCCTCACTGGACGGGTTGTTGACCTTGGACCCCGTTTCCTCGGACTGGCTCAACGCCACCACCTACCGCTGGGTGCATGACGTAACGCCCATGGCGGCGAGCATTTCACCGATCGGCATCGCCATCGCATCCGGAGCAGACACGGTCGGAAATACCATGAGCACGTACATCGATCCCACCTACTTCAGCATCGCCATGTCCGTGGGACTGCGTACTGTCGAAGAACAAGGCGCTGTGGTCATCTATCCGAATCCGGTTCCGCGAGGAACACCGTTATGGCTACTCATTCCCCGCACCGTGAATGATGTACGGATCGAAGTGTTGGACGGCCTCGGACGATCGGTGTACAATGAATTCCACAAGACCTTGTCTGCGGGCCGAATGTTGCTGCCCTTGCCACCCATGGCATCCGGTCTGGGGTTGATACGATCGACCACAGCGGATCTCCAAGCAACGATGAAGATCCAATTCGAATGAACACACGCCTGCGAATGCGCACCGCAACATGGATCCACGCGGTCCTGCTGATGGCGTTGTTCAGCACGATCCGGGTGCCTTCCCGAGGTCAAGGCTTTATGAACGTTGCGGACGCACAAGGAGTGAATGTGTTGACCCGTGGCGACGACTTCGGCAACGGCATCAGCTTCTTCGATTTTGATGAGGATGGATGGGACGACCTCAGTTTCACCACACGGGATGACAGTTTGATCTTCTACCGGAACAACGGTGGGCAATTGGTACGATCGCGTTCGTTCGTATTCGGTGCCGGGGAAACGAAGCATGCCCTCTGGGTGGACTATGACAACGACGGGGACATGGACCTTACCGTGACCACTTGGGGCGGTTCCTATCGACTTTACGCGAACGATGGGGAATTCCACTTCACGGATGTTTCGGAACAGGTGGGTCTGGCCCAATTCGCCCAGAACACGTACGGTGCATCATGGGGTGATCCGGACCGCGATGGCGACCTCGACCTGTATGTGTGCCTCTACGAATTCGATGGTGACACTACGGTGTTCGCGCGCATGAACCATTTTTATCGGAACAACGGCGATGGGACCTTCACGGATGTCTCCATCGCAGCCGGTTTGAGCGATGGTGTGAAAATGTCCTTCCAAGCCGTTTGGTTCGACTACAACAGGGACGGTTGGCAGGACCTGTACGTATTGAATGATCGGTGGTATTCGAACTCCCTGTACCTCAACAATACCGATGGGACCTTCACCGATGTGGCGGGCCCGACCGCAGCTCGACTGACGGGCGAGAATCCCATGACGGCATCCGTCACCGATTTCGACAATGATGCAGACCTGGACATCTACATGACGAATACGGGATTGTTCGGTCAGAACGCGAAGTTGCTGGTGAACCTGGAGGACGGCACCTTCGCCGAGCGTGCATGGGACTACGGTATCGATCTGGCCAGTTGGTCCTGGGGTGCCACGTGGGTGGATGCAGACAATGATCGGTGGCAGGACCTGTATGTGACCACGGGCATCGCTGGTGGTCCATCGGACTCTAACCACTTCTATCGCAATTTCGAAGGAATTGCATTCCAAGAGGCTACTGAACAATTCGTTGGAGATCATGTCGCCAAGAGTTACGCCGTGGGACGCGGTGATCTGGACCACGACGGGTACTACGATCTCGCGGTCCAGAACAAGGACCCGATCCCCCCTTTCCTGTGGCACAATCAAGGAGGTACCAATAACCACATCACGATCACCCTGCGTGGCACAGCTTCGAATCGGGCGGCGGTGGGTTCTTGGATCACGGTCTATGCCGGAGGTGATCGCCAAACCCAATACACCTTCTGCGGCGAGAACTACATCAGCCAGAACTCCCAGCACCACATCTTCGGCCTCGGTGCCGCGACCATGGTGGATTCCGTCCGTATCGAATACGTGCGCGGGCACGCGGACACCTATCACTCCCTTCCGTTGAACCAGCGATACACCTTCACCGAGGGCGAAACATACCGTGTTCAGGTGGTAGCCGATGGGACTTTGGAATTCTGCCAGCCATCCAGTGTTACGCTCGATGCCGGCGAACACCTCGGCTACCTTTGGAACACCGGCGATACCGGGAGGTACCTCACCGTAGCCAGTAGTGGTTCCTATTGGGTGTTGATCACAGGCCCGGGGCATATCCAAGTGAGCACGGACAGTCTGGAAGTCGTCGTACATCCTGCGCCGATCATCTCAGCCACCACGTTGAATCCAGTGTGTGCAGGCGAGGAAACGGGCATGATCAACTTGCAAGACCTCACAGGCACAGGTGGTGCCAGCGTTACGTGGAATACCGGTGCCACGGGTGCCACGCTGGAACTCCTCAGCGCAGGGAATTACGATTACACGTACACGGACATCAACGGATGCAGCGCGAGTGGTTCCATCCAACTCACGGAACCACCAGCGCTCTTCGTTCAAGCCACGACCACACCGTCCTCAGCGGCGAATGGCACCTTGGAAGTGCTCGTTTTCGGTGGTGTGCCACCCTACCTCATCACCTTGGATGGTGGACCGATCGACCCTTATGTCGATGGTCTTGATGCCGGTGAATACGCGTTGGTGATCACCGATGATCAGGATTGTGTGTATGAGGAGGTCATCAGCGTGGCCTTAGGAACCGGAGTACAGGAGTCAACAGGAACGGCACTGCGAGTGTTCCCGAATCCGACGGATGGTAGGCTGACCGTGGACCGGCTTGATGCGCTCACGGTTTGGATCAGTGATCAAGAGGGAAGGGTCGTACTTCGGGAAAGCGCTTTGCGAGGCACGATCGACCTGAGTGGGTTAGCGCAGGGAGCTTACGGCATCCATGTGGAGGACCGCGATGGAACCCGATCCCAGGGCAAAGTGATCTTGATCGATCGGCCTTGAGCCGATCTAGTGTGGTAACCATGAAGCTCATTAACCATCTCCACCCCTCTTTCTCCTTCCTGCTGTGTTGGAACATTTCGCCGTAGCCACCGCTACGCCGTGCATGTCCCGCCTTGCATGAAGGAGAAATAGTGACGGATCATTAGTCAACGAACTTCATGGTTACCACACTAATGCATGGAGGTATCCAGCGAAAGGCCGTACTTCTTGTAAAGCCTGGCTTTCCGTTTCTCCAAGCGCTGTTGCGCTTTTGCAGTAAGCGGTCCACGATCGGATACAGGCAATTCCCCGCGTTCGATGCGTTGCACGATCAATTCGATGACATTGTCCTCGCCTTCACGATCATAACCGGACTTGAGGTCCTGCCCGAACAACTGCGCCAAACCTTGCCAAATGAAGGCCTGGAAGGATCCACGCAGTTGTTTAACGAGTTCGTACGAGGTCTGTCCGGTTTGTCGGTCGATGAGTTTCACCAGCACCTTTCCTTGGCTCACGGTGAGGTCCTTGATCTCTGCTTCGAACTCAGCCCTAAGTTCAGCTTCCGCAAGTTTCACATACAACTCCTGATCGCTGTTGCGTTGGATCTGTGCGAGGTCGTGTTCGTACTCCTTCAACAATCGCTCCGTGAGGCTCGCATACGGATAGACCTTCACCACATGCCGCATCAGCTTGGTGTAACGTTCGGCATCGCGACGATCCTTCGGACTCCACCGCGCCGCCACATGCGCTTCCGGAAGTTGCACCACCGGAATGGTGTCCCCGTTCACCACCACGGCCCTGAGCACATGCGATGACACGTCCTCCTGCGCCATCGAGGCGGAAGAGGCGAGCACCAGAGTGATCAGAAAGGTAGAAATGCGGTCCATGGATCCGGCGCTTGGGCACGTGAAGTTACAACGCAAGAAGCGCGCCCGTATTCTCTTATACCCGATCAACGACGCTTTAGTTTCCAAGCACTTACGGTACCGGGACTTGGCTCCATCAAGGCCGGACGTTGGCCTCCTGTTGCCCAAAGTTCCGCAGCCACTAAGGCTGCTGCCAATAGCTCCTCCGGATCGGTGCCTTCCAGCACTTTGGGATCGAAGTGATCGCGCACGAAATGGGTATCGTACTTCCCTCTTCGGAAGGTCTTGTGTCCCATGACGTAGCGGCAGAATCCAAGGGTCGTTTCCACCCCACTGATCGCAAAGTCATCGATCGCCCGTTCCATGCGGTCGATGGCTTCTTCGCGGTTCGCCCCGTAGGTGATGAGCTTGGCGATCATCGGATCGTAATGGATCGGGATCGTCATGCCTTCCTCGAATCCATCGTCCACGCGCACCCCGGGACCTTGCGGAGGGCGATACGTGTTCAGCGTTCCGATATCGGGCAAGAAATTGTTCGCTGGATCCTCGGCGTACACGCGCACCTCGACCGCATGTCCGGTGATCTTCAGTTCGTCCTGCGTAAAAGGCAACTTCTCCCCTTCTGCCACACGGATCTGCAGCTTCACCAAGTCGACACCCGTGATCATTTCTGTAACGGGATGCTCCACTTGAAGTCGGGTATTCATCTCCATGAAGTAGAACTCCATGCTTTCATCCAGCAGGAATTCCACCGTACCGGCACCGGTATAATCCACACTCTTGGCCACCGCAACGGCCGCCTCACCCATGCGCTTGCGCAAGGCTGGTGTGAGCACGGCGCTCGGTGCTTCTTCCACCACTTTCTGGTGTCGGCGCTGAATACTGCATTCGCGCTCGAACAAGTAGCAGGTGTTGCCGTGTGCATCGGCCATGATCTGCACTTCGATGTGGCGAGGCCCGGCCACGTATTTTTCAATGAAAACGCTGCCATCGCCGAACGCATTCTGTGCTTCGCTGATCGCACGCTCCAACCCTTCCTTCAACTCGCTCTCCTTCTCCACGATGCGCATGCCCTTGCCACCACCACCAGCTGCTGCTTTGATCAGGATCGGAAAGGTGATCGACTTGGCCACCTTGATCGCTTCCTCCAGACCGCTCACCGCACCTTCCGTTCCCGGTACCAACGGAACGCCATGTCCCTTAACGGCTTCCTTCGCGGCCAGTTTATCACCCATCACCTTCATGGCATGTGGCGATGGACCCACGAAGATCACGCCCGCCTTTTCCAGTGCCTTGGCGAAATCGCCGTTCTCACTGAGAAAACCGTAACCGGGATGGACCGCGTCCACCTTGAGGTCCTTGCACACCTTGATGATCTTCTCGAAGACGAGGTAGCTCTCCTTGCTGGGTGCCGGACCGATGCACACGGCCTCATCGGCGAAACGGACGAAGGGGGCGTTGCGATCCGCTTCGGAATACACCGCCACAGTGCTGATGCCCATTTCGCGGGCGGAGCGCATCACGCGCAAGGCGATCTCGCCACGGTTGGCAATGAGGATCTTCTTGATGTTCCGCTTGGTGATCATACTGGCCACAAGTTGTACCGCCGATCCATTCGACCGGTGGGCGAAGATGCGAACCCTTGGGCAATTAGCGCCACTTCCCTGCCACAGCGAGATCTCGTGAGCACTTCTCCTGCCACAAGTATCTTCGCCGAAAGCCCCTCATCAGGCCGGTCCAAAGGGGCAACGATCCATGATCGCTCGTGGATCAAGGACGGATGACTGGACTTGGATATGACGCATCTACCTGCCTTGATCGCTGACCTCGGGTTGATGCTTTCCATCGCTGCGGTGACCACATTGGTCTTCAAGCGGATCAAGCAACCGGTGGTCTTGGGCTATATCCTGGCCGGTTTACTCGTGGGCCCTTACTTCGATTTCTTTCCAACGGTCCATGATGAAAAGAACATCAGCACTTGGTCCGAGATCGGGGTGATCTTCTTGCTTTTCAGCCTAGGCCTTGAATTCAGCTTCAAACGTGTCGTACACGTCGGAGGATCGGCCGGGATCACTGCACTTTCCACTATTTTCTTCATGCTGGGTGCCGGTTTCCTGACCGGTCAGCTCCTTGGGTGGTCCAACATGGACAGCATCTTCCTTGGCGGCATCCTGTCCATTTCCTCCACCACCATCATCGTGCGGGCCTTGGATGAGGCAGGGCTGAGGACGCAAGGATTCGCGGCCTTGGTTTTGGGTGTTCTGGTGATCGAGGACCTGGTAGCGATCCTGCTTTTGGTATTGCTCAGCACCGTAGCCGTGAGCCAACAGTTCTCAGGCCCGGAACTGCTTTACGCCATCGCTAAACTGGGTGGTTTTCTGATCGTCGTTTTCGTCATCGGGATCTACCTGATCCCTTCCGCACTTCAACGCACGCGGCGGTTGATGAACGCAGAGACCTTGCTGATCGTGGCCATCGCGCTTTGTTTGAGCATGGTCTACTTGGCCACACGCGCTGGTTTCAGTGCGGCATTGGGTGCCTTCATCATGGGTTCATTACTTGCGGAAACAGTGCTTGCAGAACGGATCGAACACTTGGTGAAGCCGGTAAAGGATCTGTTCGGTGCGATCTTCTTCGTGTCCGTAGGCATGATGATCGACCCCATGGTATTGGTGGAACACTGGATGCCGGTGTTGATCCTTTCGCTGGTGGTAGTGATCGGCCAACCGCTCAGCAGCATGATCGGCGCGCTCGTTGCCGGCCAACCGTTGAAGCGGTCCGTGCAGGCCGGGATGAGCCTTTCGCAGATCGGCGAATTCTCCTTCATCATTGCCACGCTGGGCCTTTCCTTGGGTGTAACGAGTCCGATCCTCTACCCCATCGCGGTGGCGGTATCTGCGGTCACCACCTTCTCCACCCCGTACATGATCAAAGCATCATCGCGCGTGGCCAATGGACTGCAGCGGATCCTGCCTGTTCGGTTCACCTCTGCGATCGAACGATACAGTAGACAAGCCGAACAGGTGCAAGTGACAAGCGACTGGCGGACCCTATTGCGTGCCTACTTGTCCACCTTGGCCGTGTTCCTGGTACTCTGCATTACGATCATCATCGTCGCTGCGCGGGTCTTGGCACCGGTGTTGAAGAACGGTCTGTTCGGTGTAGATGGTGAATTCCTCACCGGGATCATCACCTTGTTGGTGCTCCTTCCATTCATCTGGGCGATGTCGATACGCCGGATCAAACGTGCGGCGTACCGGCACTTGTGGCTGAACAAGCGTCAGTTGCGTGGCCCGCTTGTCGTGCTCGAAGTGGTCCGTGTTCTCACTGGGGTCATCGTACTCGCCCTGGTGGTGAATCTCTTCTTCACCATGGAGTGGGCCTTCACGGCCACATTGGTCTTCGTGCTGCTCGCGGTATTCGCCTTCCGCACACGACTGAACGCGTTCTACGGGCGGATCGAGAACCGGTTCATCACCAACCTGAACCAGCGGGAACAACTCAGGAAACGCACCGACCTTGCACCATGGGACATGCACCTTGCAGAGGTGGGCGTGAACACGGACTCCATGGCGATCGGTCGCAGTTTGTTCGATCTGCGATTACGGGAGAAACACGGTGTCAACATCGCCCTCATAGAACGTGGCGACCGCACGATCCCAGCACCAGGTAGAGATGAACGCTTGTTGCCCGGAGACAATCTGTTGGTGATCGGCACGGACGCGCAACTCGTGGAGTTGGAACAGAGCTTGGCGGATCGAATACCTACAGAGGACGAGGTCGAATTGCACAAGGAGGACATGGCCTTGGAGAAGTACCGCATACAGCCACGCTCCCCGTTGATCGGACTCACGATCCGCGGATCCGGACTTCGGGAGGAAGCCACAGCACTGGTGGCCGGTATCGAGCGCGGAGAAGAGCGGTTGGTGAACCCCGAAGGCACCACGGTCTTCGAACAGGGCGACCTCCTCTGGCTGGTGGGTTGCAAGGACCGCATCCACCTATTCATGGAGGACCGAAAAGCAACACGGGAATAGGCACCCGTACTACGATCAGGTCCCCTTCGACACCTTGATCGTTCTGTACATACGAACTTGTGCTCCCACTGAACAACACTTGCATTGAACCCCATGCGCACCCGCCTTACCGAAATGCTCCAACTGGAGCACCCCCTCATCATGGCCCCGATGTTCCTGGTGAGTAACGTCGCCATGGTGATAGAAGGCATGCGTTGTGGCGTGGCCGGATGCATCCCAGCGCTGAACTACCGCACTATTGAAGAACTGCGTGCTGCGGCCCGCGAATTGAAAGTCGCCAAGGCCGAATACGGCAAAGGTGCCTTCGGTTTCAACCTGATCGTGAACAAGAGCAACCCGAAGGCCGCGAAGCAATTGGATGCCTTGTGCGAAGAAGGCTGCGACTTCCTCATCACCTCCTTGGGTAGCCCGGAAGAGACCATCAAGCACGCGCACGCGGTCGGGATCAAGGTATTCTGCGATGTCACCGATCTGCGGTTCGCGCAAAAAGTGGAAGCGCAGGGTGCTGATGCTGTGATCGCCGTGAACAACGAAGCGGGCGGGCACCGCGGTGAACTATCACCCAAGGAGCTGATCGAACTATTGAGAGCAAATTGCACCATCCCGGTCATCTCGGCCGGTGGGGTTGGAAACAAAGCGGAATTGGACCGGATGCTGGACTTTGGTGCAGAAGGCGTTTCCGTGGGCAGCCCCTTCATCGCTGCGGTGGAAGCGCCGATCACCGATGCCTACAAACAAGCCTGCGTGGACTTCGGGGCAGATGACATCGTGCTGACCGAGCGCATCAGCGGCACGCCGTGTACGGTGATCAACACGCCGTACATGCAAAAGATCGGCACGCGTTCGCCTTGGTTGGAGCGCATGCTGAACAAGAACCGAAGGCTGAAGAAGTGGGTGAAGATGCTCCGCTTCTATATCGGCATGAAGGCCACGGAACAGGCCGCACAACAAGCTACCTACAAAACGGTTTGGGTGGCAGGGCCGAGCATTGGGCATACAAAAGCGGTGGAACCGGTGGCCGCGATCATTGGTAGGCTGGTGGGGTGATCGGTTCGGAGGGGTCCTCTTTGCGAGACGCTTCCGAGGCTTGAGGCGCAGATCGAATGAACACAGATGGACGCAAATCGCTGGCATCCATCTATGTCCATTGTATTTCTACAAGACAATGAACACGGCTTTGCCTTGGGCATTCGTGTTTTCGTTGGACCGTTGTAGGTCGACCCAATGGGTCGACCTACAACGAAGTATTGAACTGATCGGAGATCACTTCAATACCTCCTTCACCCGGTCAGCCGCCTCCTGCAGCGCCACAGCGCTCAGCACTTTCAAGCCACTCTTGTCGATCAGCTCTTTTGCCTCCACGGCGTTGGTGCCTTGCAAACGCACGATGATCGGGACTTGAATATCGCCGATGTTCTTGTAGGCATCCACAACGCCTTGCGCCACGCGGTCGCAACGCACGATGCCACCGAAGATGTTCACGAGGATCGCTTTCACCGTTGGGTCCTTCAGGATGATGCGGAACGCCTTCTCCACGCGCGCAGCATCAGCAGTACCGCCAACATCGAGGAAGTTGGCGGGTTCGCCACCACTGAGTTTGATGATGTCCATGGTGGCCATCGCGAGGCCAGCGCCGTTCACCATGCAGCCGACGTTGCCATCGAGCTTCACGTAGTTCAGGCCCGCTTCACCGGCTTCCACTTCGATCGGATCCTCTTCGGTCTTGTCGCGCATTTCCGCGTAGTCCGGGTGGCGGAACAATGCGTTGCCATCCAAGCGCACTTTGGCATCCACCGCGATCACCTTTTCATCGCTGGTCTTGAACACCGGGTTGATCTCGAACATGGCCGCGTCGCAGCCTTCGTAGGCCTTGTACAGGGAAGCGATGAACTTCACCATCTCCTTCTTCGCCGCGCCAGTAAGGCCGAGGTTCGTAGCGATCTTGTTGCATTGGAAGGGACACAAGCCCACGCGTGGATCGATGCTTTCCTTCTGGATCTTGTCCGGGTGGTGCTCGGCGACCTCTTCGATGTCCATGCCCCCTTCGGTGCTGTACACGATCACGTTGCGGCTGGTGGCGCGATCCAGCAATACGCTCATGTAATACTCCTTTGTCTCGTTCGGACCAGGGTAATACACGTCCTCAGCGATCAGCACCTTGTGTACCTTCTTGCCCTGCGGCGGTGTTTGAGGACTCTTCAGCATCATACCGATGATGGCCTCGCTCTTCTCGCGTACCTCATCGTAGTTCTTGGCCACCTTCACACCGCCCCCTTTGCCACGTCCACCGGCATGGATCTGCGCCTTCACCACAAAGAATTTAGTGCCTGTTTCGGAAGCCAATCGTTTGGCCTGTTCCACCGCCTCGTCGGCATTGTAGGCCACGAAGCCACGTTGTATACGGACGCCATGTTGGGCGAGGATGCTCTTGCCTTGATACTCGTGCAGGTTCATCGTGCGGTTTATTGTTCGGTTACGACCTTCTGATCGGAGCCGCGAATGTACATGCCCGCCGAAGACCGCGCCCCCGGAACGAGGATCATACCTTCGCGCCACCATTCATGCATCCACATTCTGCTTGTGCAAGCAGCGATCCGATGCCCCTCTACAGAACGATCCATTGCGTTTCGCCATGCGACTGAAAGACCCCTTGGAACATTTACTGGTCCGCACTGGCCTACAGGAACCTTTCTTGGGTTGGCTTGTCCTGCTCATTTCCGTGGTGTTGCTATTTGTCCTGCTCGGTACACTTTCAAAATTGCTCGCACGGGTCTTGAATGCCTTGTTCCGGCAACTGGCGGGCAACACGAAGACCCACTTCGACGATCACCTGGTTGAACTGCACGTACCCCGCTACGTCGCACGGATCATCCCACTGCTCATCGGCTATCAGCTGATCCCGTTGGTGTTGAGCGAGGTTCCAGCGTGGATCGCTTTCGTGGAGCGGGCCTTCATGGTCTTCTTCATCGTGTTGGTGGTGCGCATCGTCCGGGCCTTCATGCATGCGGTGCGCGATACGCTGCGCGACAACCCCACCTTCCACGATAAACCGCTGGACAGCTATGTGCAAGTGGCATCGTTGATCTTGTACCTGATCGCCGGGGTGCTGCTATTCTCGTTGCTTACCGGCAAGTCCGCGCTCACCTTCCTCACCGCCATGGGTGCCGCATCTGCGGTCTTGCTGCTGGTATTCAAGGACTCCATCCTCGGTTTCGTGGCCAGCCTCCAGATCAGTGCGAACGACATGGTACGGCGCGGCGATTGGATCACCATGCCGAAATACGGCGCGGACGGCGATGTGTCGGAGATCAACCTCACCACGGTGAAAGTGGTGAACTTCGATAAGACCATCACCACCATTCCCACCTATGCGCTCATCTCTGATTCCTTCCAGAATTGGCGCGGCATGGTGGACAGTGGAGGTCGGCGTATCAAGCGGAGCATCCTCCTCAAAGTGAGCAGCATCCGATTTCTTCGGGAGGAAGAGATCGAAGCCCTACGCGGTATCAACCTACTGAAGCCCTTCATCGATGAACGCTCTGCGGAGATCGCAGCGTACAACACAGAACGCGGACTGGATGGGATCATGCCCGTGAATGGCCGGAAGCTCACCAATGCAGGGCTCTTCCGACATTACATCGACCTGTACCTCGCCCAACATCCAGGCATCCACAAGAGCATGACGCGCATGGTGCGACAACAAGCACCGAATGAATTCGGGTTGCCCTTGGAGCTGTATTGCTTCACCAATACCACGGATTGGGCGACCTACGAAGGCATCATGTCGGATATCTTCGATCATTTGCTCGCAGCGCACACCTACTTCAACATCGTCGTGTTCGAGCGACCTGCAGCGGACGACATGCGGAACATGGGCCGGCCAATAGGATCACATTCGGCTTGAACGAATCGCCACCTTTGCACCATGATCCGAGCCACGGCGATCCGTAAGACCTTCGGGGACTTGCAGGTATTGAAGGGCGTTGACCTGCATGTCGCAAAAGGTGAAGTGGTGAGCATCGTTGGGGCCAGTGGTGCAGGAAAGACCACACTGCTACAGATCCTTGGCACATTGGAACGCGCGGATGAGGGCTCCTTGGCGATCAACGGCGAAGTGGTCACGAAACTCGGCAGCAAGGCCCTCAGCGCCTTCCGCAACAAGCACATCGGTTTCGTCTTCCAGTTCCACCACCTGCTGCCGGAGTTCACCGCCATCGAGAACGTGATGATGCCGGGCCTGATCGCGGGTCGTAGCATGAACGATTGCACACCTCGAGCGAAGGAACTGTTGGAACGGCTGAACATTGCCGCACGTGCG